>FTBB01000008.1_pt1 | contig 30248 bp, 20 predicted proteins | sample 1639251 | NCBI WGS metagenome assembly FTBB01 (sample SAMEA3914864, study PRJEB12502) | metagenome | biome: forest; material: soil | place: USA | collected 2012-03-12 | depth 0.3 m | reverse complement strand
GATCCAATCCATCAAGCGATTGTCCCAGTCATCACCACCGAGGTGCGTGTCGCCATTCGTGGCCTTCACTTCGAAAACGCCGTCGCCGATTTCCAGCACGGAGATATCAAAAGTGCCGCCGCCGAGATCGTACACGGCAATCTCTTCATCCTTCTTCTTGTCGAGACCGTACGCGAGCGACGCCGCCGTGGGCTCGTTGATGATGCGCAGCACTTCGAGACCGGCGATCTTGCCGGCATCCTTGGTCGCATTGCGCTGGGAGTCATTGAAATACGCGGGCACGGTGATCACCGCCTGCGTGATCTTTTCGCCGAGCTTCGCTTCCGCGTCGGCCTTTAGCTTCCCGAGAATCATCGCGGAAATTTCCGGCGGACTGAAAGTCTTGGTCTCACCGCCGACCTGCACCTGGATGTGCGCGTCGCCATTCGCGGCCTTCACTAGTTTATACGGAACGCGATGCAATTCATCCTGCACCTCGTCGAATTTGCGGCCCATGAAGCGCTTCACGGAGAAAACGGTATTCTGCGGATTGGTGATCGCCTGACGCTTCGCGGCCTGGCCGACGATGCGCTCGCCGCCTTTGGTGAAAGCGACCACGGACGGCGTGGTCCGTGCGCCTTCGGAATTTTCGAGGACCGTCGGCTCTCCGCCTTCCATTACGGCCATACAGGAGTTGGTAGTTCCGAGGTCGATGCCTAAAATCTTTGCCATATGCTTATAGGTATTGGGTTTCTGAATTAAAAAATCTGGATCGCAAGGATCGCTCGCCTCTTTAGCAAGGAGTGGGCCGAAGTGGGTTTCTATTCGTAAGTTACTTCATAAGAGCACGTTATGAAAAATGCCTCTCTCACCACCCGGTGTGACATGACCCAGTTTTGGCGCACATTTCGCCCTTCAGTGCGCCAGGTTGTCACAGGGCAGCGACGAGCAATGGTTTCGCGAAACACGCGAACGCCAACAGCGTTCCATCATTCAGCCTGGGGTTGCCTGGCACTTTGACAAAGTGCCGGGCTACCCCAGGTGCAACCACCACACACGACGAACCCTGAAAGGGTTCAATCGGTCGGCAAGACAGACGCAAATGGATTCAACTCTTTCAGAGTAGGCCCGCATGAATTCCAACCCCGGGCTGAATGATTAAACGCCGTTGGCGTTTTCTATTTCACCAACGAACGTGGCTGATAGCCCGTTAGGAATATGAGCAGCGCGACGATCTTGCCTCTCGGAAAAATGAGCCGGGCCGAAAAGCTTCGAACCCTCGAAGAACTTTGGGATGATCTTTGCCGTACTGCTGGAACCTTTTCGTCTCCTGCTTCGCATGGGGAAATCCTGGCGACACGAGCGAAACACGTGGCAGAAGGCAAAGCAGTGTTTCGCGACTGGGCCGAGGTGAAGGAGCGGTTGCTGCGAAAGAAGGAGTGAAAATCGAGATATCCGACGAAGTCGAGGGTTATGAACGGAGTGAAGTTGTTCACCGTACTCAGGACTCTTTCTTTCGTTGCTCTCATCAGTAGCGCTGCACGTTTGCTGGCTGAGCCCGCCTTCCCCCAAGACCCCGCACAAACGCTCGAACGGACTAGTTTCCAAACGTCGAAGCCATGGAGTGCTCAGGCCAATCTCCGTGCAGATGTAGCCATGGTCTATGGCATCGACAAGACGTTGCCCGATCGTCTCCAGACCTGGCGTGACCACGGATATCGGGTGCATCTCATGACCGGCGTCTCTTGGGGGGATTACCAGGATTACTTGTACGGACGCTACGACGGCGTGAACCACGAGGACAATGCGCAGACGGATCGCAATGGCCGAAAGATCGGACATGGCGGCGACGTTTACTATATGTGTCCCGCGGAGAACTATGGCGAATACCTGTGCGTGGGCGTGCAGCGGGCGCTCGATGCCGGAGTGGAAGCCGTGCACCTGGAGGAGCCGGAATTCTGGGCGCGCGCTGGTTACTCCGAGGGGTTCAAGCGCGAATGGCAGGCCTACTACCATGAGTCGTGGCAGGCGCCGGATTCCTCGGTGGATGCGCAATGGCGCGCTTCCAAGCTGAAATACTATCTCTACCGCCGGGCGTTGCAGCAGGTCTTCGACTACGTGCACGCTTTCAATCAGAAAACGGGCAAGAACGTGCGCTGCTATGTGCCCACCCATAGCTTAATCAACTACGCGCACTGGCATATCGTGAGCCCGGAATCGAGCTTGGCGCGATTGCAGGGTTGCGATGGTTATATTGCCCAAGCCTGGACGGGCACCTCGCGCACGCCCAATATCTTTCGGGGCGTAAAGAAAGAGCGGACGTTCGAAACTGCCTTTCTGGAATATGGCGCGATGCAAAATCTCGTGCGCGCCACGGGCCGGTCGGTTTGGTATCTCAACGATCCCATCGAAGACAATCCTCAGCACGACTGGAACGACTACCGCAACAACTGGGAATCCACCCTGACGGCTTCCCTGCTCCAACCCGATGTCTGGCAATTCGAAGTCGCCCCATGGCCGGAGCGGATCTTCGGCGGGCGCTACCCAAGTAACGCGAGACCGGCGGATCGCAAATCAATCCCACCTGAGTACGCCACGGAACTGCAAGTCGTGATGCAGGCGCTGAACGATATGAAACAAAACCGCGTGGAATGGGATTGCGGCACACGAGGCATTGGCGTGCTGATCAGTGATTCACTCATGTTTGAACGGGAAAGACCGGTGCCGAGCGATCCGAACATGAGCCATTTTTATGGAATGGCGATGCCGCTGCTCAAACGAGGCATTCCAGTTACGCCCGTGCAATTGGAAAACGTGACCCTGCCTGGCTTCCTCGACGGCCAGCGCGTACTCCTGCTCAGTTATCAGGGGCAAAAGCCGCTGACCCCCGAGGTTCACACTGCGCTGGCGGATTGGGTGAAGAAAGGGGGAATGCTCGTGGTCGCGGATGACGATAGCGATCCTTTCAACCGCGTTCATGAATGGTGGAACGAGGAGGGGCAAAGCGAACGCACTCCGCGCCAGCGGCTCTTTGAGGCGCTCGGCATCAAAGAGAGCGACGTTACAAGTAACGACCCGAAAATCATCCCTGTCGAAAAAGGAGGATTGCTCTGGTTGCGGGAAAATCCGGTTCAGTTCGCTCAGTCCGCCGAAGCAGAAACTCACTTGATCGATGCCGTCAAAATTGCTGCCACCAAGGCGGCCATAGATTGGAAGGAAACAAACTCGCTGGTCCTTCGACGCGGTCCCTACGTGATCGGAGCCGACTTAGACGAATCGGCCGCCGGAGAATCCAAAGTGCTTCGCGGGAAATTCATAAACCTGTTCGATCCCAGTTTGAAATTGCAAACCGAGGTAACGCTAAATCCCGGCGCGCGCGTCTTCCTTCTGGACCTCGATTCCGTGAAATCGGAAGCACCACGGCTTCTGGCTTCCGCCTGCAAAGCGTTACCGGTGAGCCACGATGAACACGTTTTCCGCTGGACCGTGGAAGGAGTCGGCAACACACCCGCGATCGTGCTCATTTCGACCCAACGCACGCCCCGCTCCGTCCGGTTGGATGAAAAGCAAATCGATTCGTTTACCCATGACACCGCTTCTGGGTTACTTGATATCCATTTCCAGAACGAAGCCCGCCCTCGCACGCTCGAGGTGGAGTTTTAACAATAATCTGAAACCGGGAATCGGGGGGAATGATCGGCAGGTGACTCGGAAGAGCGCCGATGGCTGCCAGAAATACCTGAGGCGGCCATGTCTCTGCATTTAGTGATAGCGCATCCTCCCATTGTGTTGCTGTAGCGCGGCTCTGTGAGCCGCGGGAGCGGGAGGAAGGACGGTTTTGGATTAATACAAAACGCGGGCATGTATTCAACGTCTTGCGCCCCCGGGTCACAGACCCGGGCTACAGCGCCATCCTTCATTACCAAGGACTTTTGCGCCGCCTACTCTCGGAAATGGTCATCCTCCTTTTCAGGCGATATTCGATCATCGTATTGACGATTACCCTTTTGAAAGCTCGCGCTCCGCGTGGCCTCTTGCTTTCATCCCGCCAACCGCCCATGACTGTCTCCCGCCGCATCCTCATCCATGTCGCGCTTGGTGCGGCATTTATCGTCGCGGTCGTGACGGCCGTTACCTACGAGCTCGTCTATCGCGCACTGCGGCAGCGCGACCTCGACCACCTCAAGACCTACGTCACCGAGCGGACGCGACGCGAAGCCGCGCGTTTCCAGCAAATCCAGTCGAATCTCACCCTGGCCCGCGAGCAATTCCTGAAACGCCTCGATGCACCCTATCCCGGCGATATCCAGGCGCGATGGAACGAGCAGTTCCGGCTCTTTCCGGACGGCGCGTGGCGCAGTCGCGAAAAATTCTCCGATGGCCGCAAATACGCGCCCCTCTGGTGTCACAAAAACTGGGTGCTCACGCCCGATGCGCAGCACCAGATCCTCGTCGCCCAGGACCTCTGCGAGGAGCTGCTCCCCGGGTGGGTCGATTCTTTTCCCAGCGTCTATTTCAACTTTCCCGGCCCGGCGAATGTCGGCTTCGACGCGCGCATTCCGTCGTGGGTCTGGGATATGCCGGCCGACTACGATACGGAGAAAATGGAGTGGCTCTCCCTAGCCCTGCCAAAGACGCTGCCACAGCCGGATGTATTTCTCTGGACAGGCGTGCAGCAGGATGTGGATTTGCAGACGGCGAATCCGCTCATCAATGCGCCGATGGTTTCCATCTTTTTGCCGATCTATCATGGGAGCGATTTCATCGGCTCGGTGGGGCACGACATGTTCATGACGGGCATGCTCGATGAAGCCATGCGCAGCGATATTGCGGGCGCAACGCATCTCATTTTCCGCGACGATGGCAGGCTCGTGGCGCATCCCGTCTTGCGCAATCGCATCCTCCTTAGCAAAGGCATGCTCAAGGCGTGGGAAAGCGGCGACAAGACCGTGGAAAGTATCTATCGTACATGCCTCGCGCACACCGAGCAGCAATTTTCCGGTTACGATCCAGAGAGCGATTCCTTCTACACCGCCGCGCGGCTCGCGGGACCGAATTGGTTTTTTGTAATCATCATGCCGGAAGATCGCTTGCAGGATGCTGCTTTCGCATCCGCGCAGTGGGTGCTGTGGTGCGGCCTCATTTCGCTCGCGCTGGTGCTGGGCTTCATCGCGGCGATCATGCGCACGCAGATTGCCCTACCACTGGCGGAACTCACACGCGCGACAAAAGTGATGGGCTCAGGTGATGCCACCGTGCCCGTGCCGGTGCATCGCGCGGATGAATTGGGCGAGTTGGCCGTCTCTTTTCGCGACATGGTGGGCCGCGTCGCCGCGCGTGAACACGACCTGCGCCAGCTCAATGCCGATCTGGAAAAGCGCGTGGAAGATCGCACCGCGGATCTAAATGAGGCGCTCTCTCACGAGCGCGAACTCGGCGAAATGAAAAGTAACTTCGTCTCGCTGGTCTCGCACGAGTTTCGCACACCGCTCGGGGTGATCATGTCGGCGGTGGATGTGCTTCAGCGTTACTTTGACCGGCTTACGCCGGAGAAGCGCGAACGGCATTTGGAAATGATTTTTCGCAGCACCCGGAATCTCGCCGGTCTCATCGAAGAGGTGCTGCTTTTGAGCCGCGTGGAGGAAGGCCGTCTCCAATTTACTCCAGTGCCCATTGACCTGGAAAAGCTGGGCCGCACGCTTTGCGACGAATTGCGCTCAGCCACGGGCGGCTCGTGTCCCATTCATTTTCAAGTAACAGAACCGTTGGAAGGCGCGATCAGCGACGAGGCCGTGCTCCGGCACATCGTCAGCAATCTGCTTTCGAACGCCTGTAAATATTCCGAGCCGGGCTTCCCTGTGGATTTCCAGGTCGCACGCCGCAACGGCGATGCCGTCTTCACCATTCGGGATCGCGGCATCGGCATTCCCGCGGAGGATCAGGGGCGCTTGTTCACCTCATTTTCGCGCGGAGGTAATGTGGGGCAGCGTCCTGGCACCGGCCTTGGGCTGGTGGTGGTGCAGCGCTGCGTGCAGCTTCATCGCGGTGCCATTTCCATTGATAGCGCGGTGGGCAGCGGTACCACCGTCACGGTTACTTTACCGGTCTTTACCGCTCCGTCTGTTGATTCTGCGCCATCGTGACCCTCTCGCGCCGCATCCTCAGCCAGTTCGCCCTGGGCGCTGCCTTCATTTTGGCGGTCGTCACCGCGGTGACGTACTTCCTCGTCTTCGAAGCACTCAAAACACGCGATCTGCAATTGCTGAAGACTTACGTCAACGAGCGGGCGCAGCGGGAAGAGGCGCGTTTTCAGCAGGTGCAATCGAATTTGTTACTTGTTCGCGGGCAGTTTTTAAAGCGGCTCGACGAGCCCCTTGCGAATGATGAGGTCGAGAAACGATTTAACTACTGGTATCGCCGCTATGAAGACGGCGCCTGGCGGAGCCGCGAGCAATTCAGCGATGCCCGCAAAATTTCCAGCATGTGGGCGGATCGCGATTGGCCGGCCACGCCGGAAATGCGCAGGCAGGTCGTGATTGCCGAAGAGCTCTGCGACGAAATGCTTCCCGGGTGGGTAGATACCTTTCCCAGCTTTTATTTTCAATTTCCCGGTCCCGGCCTGGTCAATGTCGGCGTCGATGTGCTGCTGGCCGATTGGTCCTGGAAAATGCCCGCTCATTTCGACACCACCGGCCTCGAGTGGATCGCGCTCGCCTTGCCGAAAGGCATACCGCCGGATCGCTTTTCCTGGACCGGCTTGCAGCAGGATGACGTGGTTTCTGAGCCGCTGGTCTGTGTTTATCTACCAGTAGTAAAATATGGGGTCTTCCTTGCATCGGTGGGACATAACATGCCGATGAGCCGGATGATCGATGCGGCCGCTCGCAGTGCCATTCCGGGAGCGTCGCATTTCATTTTTCGTCCCGATGGCCGATTGATCGCGCATCCGACAAAGCGCGCGGAAATCCTGGCGAGCAAAGGGTTGCTCACCGCGACAGATTGTGGTGATCCCGTTTTGGCCAGCCTTTATAAAATTGCCTCCAGCCATCCCGAGCGGCGTTTCGATGGTTTCGATTCCGCGACGGAAACTTATTATAGCATCGCACGTTTCGCCGGCCCTGAATGGCTCTATGCCACCACGATGTCGCGCGCTCGCCTCCAGGCGCAGGCGTCGGCCTCAGCGCGCTGGGTGCTGTGGGCTGGATTGTTATCCTTGGCTCTGGTGCTGGCGGTAATCGCCGCCATTTTGCGTGCAGGCATCGGCCGGCCACTGGCCGAACTTACTCGCGCCACGGAAGCGCTCAGCGCGGGAAGCCAGGAGGTGCTGCTGCCGAAAACACGTCCTGATGAACTGGGCGCGCTGGCCGGGTCATTCGCCGTCATGGTGGAAAAGGTCGCTGCGCGTGAACAGGATCTCCGCCAGCTCAATGCGGAGCTGGAAAAGCGCGTGGAAGACCGCACCGCGGATCTCAACGAAGCGCTCGCTCGCGAACGCGAAGTCGGCGAGATGAAAAGTAACTTCGTGTCGCTAGTTTCGCATGAATTCCGCACGCCGCTTGGCGTGATCATGTCCGCGGTGGATGTGCTCCAGCGTTACTTTGACCGGCTCACGCCGGAAAAGCGCGAGCGCCATCTGGAAATGATTTTTCGCAGCACGCGCAATCTCGCCTCGCTGATCGACGAGGTGCTGCTCCTCAGCAAAGTGGAGGAAGGCCGGATGCAATTCGCACCCGTCCCGCTCGATCTGGAAAAGCTTTGCCGCACATTTTGCGACGAAGTGAACTCGGCGACTAATGCGCGCTGCCCGATCCATTTCCAGGCCTCCACAGCACTCGATGGAGCGGTGAGCGACGAAGCCGTTCTGCGCCATATCATTAACAATCTTCTCTCGAATGCTTCGAAGTATTCCGAGCCCGGAAGCCCGGTGGACTTCACCGTTCGCCGCGAAAAGGAGAATGCTATATTTGTCATCCGCGATCACGGCATCGGCATTCCCGCGGATGACCAGGCCCGTTTGTTCACTTCATTTACCCGTGGTGGCAATGTCGGCCAAAGACCCGGAACCGGCTTGGGCCTGGTTATCGTCCAACGTTGTGTACAACTTCATGGCGGCACGGTTGCCATCGAGAGTGCCGTCACTCAAGGAACCAGCGTTACTGTGGCGCTGCCTCTCTTTTCCCCAACTCCTATTCCCAGCACCTCAACCACTCAGGAAAGCCACCCATGAAGACCATCCTCATCATCGAAGATCAACCCGACATGCGCGAGAATATCTCCACGATTCTGGCGATGGAAGATTTCGCCGTGCTTGAAGCCGTCGATGGCCGCAAAGGCATCGAGCTGGCCCGCGACGAAAAGCCGGACCTGATCCTTTGCGATATCATGATGCCGGAAATGGATGGTTATGATGTGCTGCACGCGTTGCGTGCGGATCGCACCGTGGCCGGCACCCCCTTTATTTTTCTCACCGCCAAAGGAGAGAAGCGCGACCAGCGAGCCGGAATGAATCTAGGCGCCGATGACTATCTCACCAAGCCTGTGAGCGCCACCGAACTGCTCGCCGCCGTAAACGCCCGTCTCGCCCGCGAGCAGGTGAGAACAAGTAACGGAACTCCGGATTTTTCCAGCTCTACACCGCTGGAAGAGCTCGGCCTGACACCGCGCGAAGCGGAGGTCCTCCTTTGGATCGCCCAGGGCAAATCCAATCCCGAAGTCGCCACCATCCTCGGCGCGGCGGAAAACACGATCAAAGTTCACCTCGGCCGGATCTTCGAAAAGCTCGGCGCGGATAATCGCCATGCGGCCATGCTCATCGCTTTCGAGAAGCTCAGTACCAAGTAACACTAATTCTTTTTCCGGCCTTTGCGCCTTTTGCCATCGTTGCGCAAACGCCCGGAATCATTTTAAACTCAGAGGCACAGAGAGAGAGGCTAGATGTGGAATGGCCGAGACTGGTGGGGCCGTCTGTCCTCAGACGGCCAATGTGTGTGGATTACACCGTATGTCAGGATGAACAAATTCGCGTGATCCCTATTTTCCCTGAATACGGTTTTGATTCATCAACCTTCTGACTGACTTCAATCCACATTGGCCGTCTGAGGACAGACGTCCCCACCAGCTTCGGCCATTCCACATCAGCGCGCGAAGGCTCATCTAGCGTCTTCCTCTGCGTGCCTCTGCGCCTGCGCATCACGGCGTTTCGACAGCAGCAGATCCTCTCCCAGCCGTCCGTTTCCGGCGTAATACTATCCAGCTATTCCGCGTTTTGAGGGATTCGGGGCATGCTCGGCGGCGTTATGAAAAATTCATCCAAATCCCCCAAGGCTTTCTCCCTCCTAGAGCCTCTCGAATCCCGCATCGCTCCGGCCTTTGCCGGCACCGTCAATCTCGCCCTCCTTAGCGGAACCAACGGCTTCCGCATCGATGGCAATCTCGATAACGATAACTCCGGCTACTCCGTTGCCGATGCCGGCGACGTCAATGGCGACGGTTATCACGACCTCATCATCGGCGCTCCCGGCGTGCAGATCGGCAACACCGCCAATACCAACGGTGCGGCCTACATTGTCTTCGGCAAAGCCTCCGGCTTTTCTCCCACCATCGACCTCGGCTCGCTTAACGGCACCAATGGCTTCAAGATCAGCAACGATAGCATCACGAATGGCATGTTAGGCAGTTCGGTCGCCGGAGCCGGCGACGTGAACGGCGACGGCTTTGACGACGTTGTCGTCGGAGTGCCGAAAGCCAATATCAACGGCAATTCCAACTGCGGAATTAGCTATATCATCTTCGGGAGCAATACCTCAACCGCCGAGGTGAAGACCAATTCGATCAACGGCGCCAACGGCTTCGCGCTTTTCGGAAGCGCCGTGGGACAGCTCCTGGGCTCCTCGGTGAGCGGTGCGGGCGATATCAACGGCGACGGCTATGCCGACGTCCTCATCGGTGCACCGGGCGTCGATGTCGTGAAGCCCGGCAACGTCACGGTCGAAAGCGCCGGAGCCGCCTATGTGCTTTACGGACACAGCGGCAATTTCAACCCTTTCAATAGCGAAGCCCTTCTGGGCTCTCCCAATGGTGGTGCGTCGGGGTTCCGACTGGAAGGGCAGAACGCCTTCGACGACGTCGGCGGATCGGTTTCCAGTGCGGGCGATTTCAACGGCGATGGGTTCGCCGACTTCATTGTCGGCTCGATCAATAGCGATGCCCCGGGAGCCGTAAGCGCAGGCCGTGCTTACATCGTGTATGGTCACGCGGCAGCATTTTCTTCGCCGGTGGCACTCTCCAGCATTACGGGAAGCGCCGGAGTGCAGGTTGCGGGGATCTCAGCCGCGGATCATTTTGCGAACTCCGTTCACGGCGCCGGCGATATCAATGGCGACGGCTTCTCCGATATCATCGTCGGCGATTCGCTGCGCGACCAAAACGGCGTCAACAGCGGCGAAAGCTATGTTGTCTATGGTCACGCCGGCACTTTCAATAGCCCGATCAGCGCGGCCAATGCCGACATTCGAATCGTCGGCCCCGGTGCGAGTTCTTTTGCGGGCACATCAGTCAGCGGCGCGGGAGATTTCAATGGCGACGGCTACGGCGATCTCCTCGTCGGCGTGCCTGCCACGGCGACCAGTTCGGGATCTGCCTATATAGTCTTCGGCAAACCCGGCGGCTTCTCCGCTCCTGTAGATCTTTCGACACTGGACGGCAAGGCCGGCTTCCAGTTGCACGGACTGAACATCGGCGACGCGGCCGGCTCTTCAGTATCCAGCGCTGGCGACGTGAATGGCGATGGATTCGACGATCTGCTCATCGGCGCGCCTCAGGCCTCGCACGGCGTGACTAATGCCGGCGAAAGCTATGTCTATTTCGGCTCCAACGGCGGCAACGCCGTAACCATCGGCGCCACGGGCAAGACCGCCACCTACACGGACGCGGACGGCGACCTGGTGACCGTCAAAGTTAACAAAGGCATGCTGACCGCGGACGAATTCCACCTCACGGGTGCTAATTCTTTCGGCGGCTCCACTCTTCGCCTGATCGACTTTGCCAATCACAATGATCTCGCCGAAGCAAACGTAACCATCAGCGCCAAACCGCAGATGATCGACGGCCAATTGCACGGTGATGGACTGGTAAATATCGGTGCTTTCGATGCCAGCAATGTAAAGCTGGGCACGCTGAAGATCATCGGCGATCTGGGCCGCCTCGACGGCACGGGCGCCAAAACCGTCACCCTCAACTCCTTCGGTCTCGACGGACTTGCCAGCCAGGGCGGTGAACATGCAGCCGGAGCCACTTCCATCAGTCTCTTTAGCGGTGCTCAATCTTTCACGGTGAACACCGACGTCGAAGGCGTTACTTTTGTCGCCGGGAAACTCGGCTCTGTGAAAATCGGCGGCGACGTGCACGATGCAACGATCGCGGTGAACGGCGGCTCTCCCGCGACCCAGGCTCAAGCCGTCGCCCTGAAGAACCTAACCATCGGCGGTGACCTCGATCACTCGAAGATTCTCGCCGGCTTTGGGATCGGCAGCGAGCCGGACGTGGCCGTCGGTAAAGTAACCGTGAAAGGCGACTGGCTGGCCAGCAGCATCACCGCTGGTGTGAGCGGCGGGTCCGACGGCCTTTATGGCACGAACGACGACCATCTGTTCAGCGGCGGCAGCGCCGATATCACTTCGCGGATCGCCAGCGTGATCATCAAAGGGGTGGCCCTCGGCAGCGCCGATCCGGGCGATCATTTCGGCATCACCGCTGAGAAGATCGGTTCCGTGACCATCGGCAAGTTCAAGCTGCCGTTGAACTCGGCCGCGTCGGATCACTTCCTGCCCATCGGACCGACGGGTGACTTCACCCTGAACGAAGTGTAATTCCCGGCTATTCCCCAGATCCTCGCTCCCATCCTCGAAAGACCGGCAACCGCCGAGGGGGGAGCGAGAGAATGGAGGGAGATAAAAGGCGGATGCTCGAATTTCGGCATCCGCCTTTCCGTTTCGCGCTCCGCGCGACGATTGAGAGGAGGCGGCGATACCTGCGGTAGGGTTGGACCAGCTTCGAAATCACGGCCTGCGGACGGCACGGAACGCCGTCCCTACCAGGGCGCGCTTTTTTGCGGATTGATTCGCCTTTTCAAGGGGCGGGGCAGGCCAGTAGCTTCCACCCTCCCCATGCCTGCCGATTACAAAGTCCGCCTCGAAGTTTTCGAAGGTCCACTCGATTTGCTGCTCTATCTCATCAAGCGCGATGAGGTGGACATCTACGACATTTCCCTGGAGCGCATTACCCAGCAGTACCTGGAGTTCATGGAGGCGTTCAAGGTGCTGGACCTCGACGTGGCGGGAGAATTCGTCGTCATGGCGGCCAATTTGATCTACTGGAAAAGCCGGAGCCTGCTGCCGGTCTCCGTGCAGCCGCCCGAGGAGGAGGCCGAAGAGGAAGATCCGCGCTGGGAGTTGGTCCGCCAGCTCCTGGAATACAAGAAATTCAAGGAAGCCGCGCAGCATCTCGGCCATCGGGAGGCGACGCAGCAGAGCCTCTTTGGCCGCCTGCCGGAAAAGCCGGAGACCACCGCCGAGCGGCCTTTGGGAGACGTGAGCGTTTTCGACCTGATCAATGCCTTCAACAAAGTCCTGAAGCGGATCGATCAGAAGGAAGACCTGCGCGAGATTTTCGAGGAACGTTTTACCGTCTCCGACAAGATCGAGCTGGTGATGAAACTGATGGAGAGCGGCGTTCCTCTGAAGTTTACCGAACTTTTTTCCGGAATGGCGGCGCGCACGGAAGTGGTCGTCACCTTTCTCGCGGTATTGGAACTGATTCGCCTTAAGCAGCTCCGCGCCGTGCAGGCGGAAGCCTTTGGCGAAATCGAATTGCAGCGCGTGGCCGCCTAGCGGAGAGATATTTCTGGTCATGACGCTCAAACAAGTCATCGAGGCGCTGGTCTTTGCTTCACCGAAACCGCTGCTTACTCGCGAAATCGTCGCGGCATTGAAGGGAGCGGGCGAAGGCACGGAAGATCAGGAGGCGCGCGATTATTCCAAAACCAAGGAAGCCGAAGTCGCGGCTCTGCTGGAGGAATTGAAAATCGAGTATACCGAGGCGGGCCGCGCGTTTCAGATCGCGGAACAAGTAAACGGCTGGGCGCTGGTCACCGACCCGGCGGCCGTCGCCTGGGTGCGCCAGCTTTACCCGGAAGCGAAACCGGCGCGGCTGAGCGGGCCGGCGCTGGAGACGCTCGCCATCATTGCTTATCGGCAGCCAGTGACGCGTGCGGATATCGAGGCCGTGCGCGGCGTGGCCGTGGATGGCGTGATGCAGGTCCTGCTGGATCGCAGCCTCGTGAAAATCGCGGGCCGTGCGGAAGTTCCGGGCCGTCCGCTGCTTTACGCCACGACCGAGTATTTTTTGCAGCATTTCGGCCTGCGCGCCGTGGATGAGCTGCCGAATGCCGAAGAATTGCGGCGATTGAAATTACCTCAGGCGGAAACGGCGCCTGCAACTGAAGGATCAGCTTCGCCTGCCGAAGCTGCCCCGGCCGAAGCGGAAGCGGCTCCAGCAGAGTCCAGTTCCGAGCCGGCTGAGCCCACGGCTGAAAGCGCAGAACCTGCCACCGAAGACGCCAAATCAGAGCCCGAGGAAAACAGCGCGGTTGAAACGACCCCGCAAGCAGTAGTAGAAAATCCGGATTCTCCAGCCGGCGAGTGAACCCGCCTCTCCGGTCGCAACCGAGAGACCCCGCGACCGCGGTGAAAATCCCAACCTGAATAAGAGCCGTGTCCCTTTCCAACATCCGCAAGCAAATCGACGCGCTGGATGACCGGCTTCTCGGTCTCCTCAACGAGCGCGCCGATCTGGTGCACGAAGTCGGTCTCGTCAAGCGCGCAGAAGGCACCGAGATTTATGCGCCGGAACGCGAGGAACAGGTGCTGCGTTCGCTGGTGGAAAAAAACGCCAAATTGGGGGGACGCCTGCCCGAGAAAGCGATCCGCGCAATTTACTGCGAGATCATGTCGGCTTCGCTGGCGCTGGAGAAAGATCTCACCATCGCCTACTTCGGTCCGGAATCGACGAACACGCACCAGGCCGCGCGAAGCAAATTCGGCGCAAGCGTGAAGTATGTGCCGCAGGTAAGCATCGGCGATGTCTTCGATGTGGTGGCACGGGGCAGTGCCGATTACGGAGTGGTGCCGATCGAAAATTCCACGGAAGGCGCGGTGAATCACACGCTCGATATGTTCATGGAGAGCGAGCTGCGCATATGCGCGCAGATCCTCCTGAAAATCGAGAATCATCTCGCGGCGAAGGGACCCAAGGGGGAAATCCGCCGGATTTATTCGCACCCGCAGGTCTTCGGGCAATGCCGCCAATGGCTGCGGCACAATCTTCCGCAAGTGGATCTCACGGAAGTCTCCAGCACGCCGCGCGCGGCGGAGCTGGCATCCAATGAGCCCAATGCCGCCGCCATCGTCGGCAAGATGGCTGCAGAAGTCTATGGGCTGACGATCGTGGAGCCATCGATTCAGGATATTCCCAACAACACCACGCGGTTCCTGGTCATCGGCCACACGCCGTCGCCGCCGACGGGCAACGACCGCACCTCGCTCATGTTCTGCGTGCGCGACGAACCGGGCGCACTTTTCCACGCGCTGGAGCCGTTCAATCGCCTGAAGATTTCGATGAGCAAAATCGAGAGCCGCCCTTCCAAGCGCAAAGCGTGGGAATACTTTTTCTTCGCCGACGTGGATGGCCACGCCAGCGAACAAAAAATGGAAGAAGCCCTCACGCAGCTCGAAAAGCACTGCACGTTTGTGAAGATCCTAGGCACGTATCCGAAGACGACGGCGACGTAAGCGGCACTCCGTATAGCGAACAGGATCGTGGCAGGGACGGCATTCTTTGCCGTCCGGTGTGCATAGAGGACACCTTGCGTGTTCGTTAACAAGTCGTGCGGTCACCACATAGCATAGCCACCACGTCTTTGGTAAGTTTCACTTTAGCGTGTTCTGAGCACACACAGATCCAATGGTCATCCAAGTCATGCCGCGGAGCTCATGTTGCGATCCTGAGGGTGGCGTATAAAAATACAACGCAATCACATAACGCAACACAGGTAAGTGAAAACCATAACCCATAAGAGACGATCATACCCGACCAGCGATTGCGGTATCGAATCGACTGTAGAAACAGAGGATGCGTGACGAACCAGCCGGCGACAAGTAATCCGATGCCCAGTGGATTCGACCCAAAAAAACCAAGCATTCGCGCATGGGTCATCGGCGTGTCCTCGGAATATAAGTCCCTGGCGGCGCTAAATATCCCGCGGGACACCCGGTTGAATAGCCAAAAGCAAACCAGAAAAACCAGTGCCGGCGTAATGTGCACAAAGAGCGTGCCCCGAACACCACGAGACTTGGCGATCCGATGGACAACAAACGCCGCCAGCGCAATGGCGGCTGTCAATAGAATCCAAAAACTGAATGATGGAGGCGCGGCATACTCTTCCAGTTCCGTGCTTATCTTTATTATCCGTTCGACCGTCTCGGGTGAAGACCTTCCAATTCCAGAGATGACCGCCAAAGTGGCAAATCCCATCAAATTCATGACTAGATAGGTCTCCGAGAGCCTGGCGAGAAGCAGGCGGACGACGTGGTTGAACCCGTATCAGGAACCACCGAGGGAAGGGTGTTCATCGCCCCACGAGAATCGGCTTCTCCGCCGATCGAATCAAGCTGGAACCCATTCGAATCGCTGTCGCAGCGACGCGAATTCAAGAAATGTCGCCGAGATTCGGCCCACCATTGCGATGTTCCCTCCCACCAAAGTTATATTTCGACTTATCACCGCCGCAGCAGGCAATCCTCTCTTCTTTGCGTCCTTTGCGATCTTTGCGCCTTTGCGTTAAATGACGCGCTTCGTTCGCTCGGACATCATTTGAAACGCAAAGGCGCAAAGATCGCAAAGGACGCAAAGCTAAAAAGCCGATGGAGGATATTTCGTTGGGACTCCTCACTTCGGCCGCCGGGTTGCCCGTTTTCACGAGCGCCATGGCCAGGGACTTAAACTCTGCGGTATTTCGCTTTCTGGCCACGGGTTTCGCTGTCGCTCATTTTCTTATTTCGTGGTCCAGAATTTTCGCTCGCCTCACTCCGGTCCCGCGAACTGGAAAACTAACATCGCCGACACAATGGGTCAAACTTTGAGCACGAAAGACGTAGCGGAACTGTCTGGAGAGAATATAGCCTCGGCGAACTGTCCATCTTCTGTTGTGCCGCAATGCTAACTGGCGGGATCTTCAAGTTCCTTCCGCGCCACCCGCATTGCTTCCCCCGTAACTATAAGAACAATGATGCTCGTCTGTAAGAGAATCCTTCGGGATACCGACCGGCGTTTGATTACGTCAAACTAACTTCGCAACAGTCCCCTCAAGAGAGAATCCGAGCGTGCCGACGGCATGTTCGCCAGAGTTTGGCGATGCAGTTGGATCTTGAAAACGTCACCACTCGTTTTTTCGGGGCTGTTCAGAACTCAATTCTCCAAAAAATTTCGTTTAATCCACCAACCGATCAAGAAACATGAAAATCAACGTCCCCAGAGCCCTTCCCATTGCCACGATGGCCGCCGCCTCAATTCTCGGGCGGTTCGTGCCCGCCCAAGCCGCTACCACCACCGTAGGTCCCTTGGATGATACGTACCTTCGTGATGGCACCTATGCGAATACCAATTTCGGCACCGACACCACCCTTTACGTAAAGGACGATATCACGAGTTACTATCGGAGAACCTACCTCAAATTTCCCGTGCCGGCGTTGAGCGGTTCGCTCCGGAGCGCGATCGTGCGCCTCTATGGCGGTAATCAGGGCGCCGGCTATAGCGGAACCGATATAATGGAATACCTCCCGTCCAATAGCTGGTCGGAAACCACCGCCACCTATAACAATCCTCCGCCTCCGCAGGTGGAGGACTTTATCCGGACACAAACGACGATCACCTCGACCACCCAGTACTATCAGTGGGACATGACTTTAGGTCTCCCTCATTACAGTCCTTTTCGCAATCCCACCGACCCGATTTCCCTGGATTTGTATATGGGCAACTCCGCTACGGGGTTGAGTGCGGATGTGTTTAATTCAAAGGAGGCGGCCAGCAATAAGCCTCAACTGGTGCTGACAACCTCCACGGATGGCGCAAATCCGGTTCAACTTAACATGGGAGCCGATGGAAATCTATATGGAGTGACGCGCTTTGGCGGAGCGAATGGAGGACCTGCGCTCATCGGCTATGGCACCCTCTTCAAGATGACGCCCGCCGGCGTAACAACCATCCTTCATTCGTTTAATCTCACGGATGGCGCCTACCCGTCGTCGCGCATCATCGAAGGAACCGCCGGGAATTTTTATGGGGTCACGCTCAACGGCGGCGCGAATTCTTTAGGAACGATTTACAAAATCACGTCGGCGGGCGCCTTCACCCTGTTGCATTCGGCGACCGCCGCGGAAGGCACCCCGGCGCTCTCGGGACCCCAAGGAGAACCCTACACGAACTTTGGCATCAATCCTCCCTGCAACGGCGATTACTACGGCAACTTTGGCCATACCTATGCGGGATTGGTAGCGGCCGGTGACGGAAATCTATACGGTGTGACAACGAATGGGGGCGCTTCCGGCAAGGGAATCGTCTTCAAAGTAACACCGGCCGGGGTCTTTAGCACCGTTCATACATTCAGCGGTCCGGATGGCTCCCATCCGGAAATCCTCATTCTCGGGGCGGATGGTAATCTCTATGGCGCAGGGAGCTTCGGCGAGTCCGGTAACGACGCGGGCATGATCTTCAAGATCACCACCGCTGGCACCTACACGCTGCTGCATTCCTTCACCGCGAGCGACGGAGCTTTCGCGGGTGGATTGTTTCAAGCCAGCGATAACAATCTTTACGGAGGCGTCGGGGCGTCGATTTATCGGATCACTCCGGCGGGCGTCTATACCGTGCTCCATCAGCTCGCCAGTTCCGAAGGGCGTTGGCTTTCCGGATTAAGTCAGGGGGCCGACGGAAATCTGTACGGCGTGTCTTCGCAGACAGGTAGCGGGACGGCACTTAGCACGCTCTATCGCATCAGCCTGGCCGGGGTGTTCACGTTGCTTCACGGGTTTTCGCCTACCGAAGGACCAGCCAGCGCGCCGCCATTGAAGGCAGGCGACGGAAATCTCTACGGCTTCAATCTCAATTCCGCCTACAAGATCACGAATGGAACTGGCGCTTTCAGCTTCATTCACACCTTCAGCGGGAATGATGGAACGATCGCGACAAACATCTTGGACGGCCACGATGGTCTGATTTACGGAACCACTGCCGTCGGAGGCGGGGGAACCGGCTGGGGCGTCGCGTTTCGGCTGGAATCGAGCGGAACGATCACGCCTCTCCACTCCTTTTGATTCTGCCGGATTGCGCGGAACATCGCGATCTCGCTGCCATCAAATGGCCGCGCCTCGCTCATGTTCCGCGTGCGCGACGAGAAGCACTGCACGTTTGTGAAAATCCTAGGCACGTATCCGAAGACGGCGGCGGCGTAGTTAGTTAGCCTAAATTCGGAGTTGGAAAATTCACCCCGGTAGGGGCGACTGGAAAGTAGCCGGGGATGTTATCCCCGGCTACTTTCCTTCAGCCCTCCGGGCTGAAACGTGAGTCAAACGCGATGGGATAGCGAAACGCAAAAGGAGTCCAAAAACAGACCTGCTTTCGCGACGAATCTAACTCATCCGGACGGTGAGAGACACGTCTCACGGAAAGTGCTCATTTTGTTTTATTTAACGCATCTCGTGAAATTTCATCGCGGCTTTTAGGGTTAGTGAGGAGCGACACGGGAAAGAGGACACTCCGGCTTTGAGTTCCCTCAGCCGCCGGGAAAGGGTTCCCGCCCTCTTTTTCCTTTCGCCTCCGGTTCATTTCGCACGGAAGATTCTGCGCTTCGAGTTCATTCAAAAAGCGCGTAATGTCACTCTTGTGAGAATCACCGTGACCCTTTTTCTGCACCGGCCTCACGCCATTTTTCTCGCTCTCGCAGCGTTTACGTTTCTCGTTCCTCATGCCTGGACGGCAGAGCCTCCGGCGGCGCAGAATGGGATGGAAGTAGTGGCGCTCGGAACGGGTGGACCTGGCGCGACGGGTCGCGCTTCTTCCGGATATATAGTTTCCTTCAATGGCGCACCGCGGATTCTGATCGATGCGGGCGGAGGCACGTTTGCACGGGTGAGCGAGTTGCACCTTTCGCTGGAGGCTATGGATCTCGCGCTGTTCACGCATCTGCACATCGATCACTGCGCGGATTTCCCGGCGATTTGTAAAGCGCGAGGGGTCGTGCATAACGGTCCCTATACTTTTCACGTGTTCGGACCAATTGGGGCCGGCCAATATCCGAGCGTGAGCCAGTGGCTGAAGTTACTCTTTGGAAAGGATGGCGCGTTTGCCTATCAACCGGATTTCAATGGTCACGAAACTTTCGTTCCCACCGACTTGACGCTCGACCTGGCAAAAGCGCCGGCCAAGATTTACGAACAGGAGGGGATTCAAATCAGTGCCGTGGCAACACACCATGGTGATTGTCCGAGTGTCGCGTATCGCGTGAATTATGAGGGCGCCAGCGTGACATTCTCCGGCGATCTCGACGTTTCCGCGCTGCCGAATCTAGTCAAGCTGGCGGCCAATACCGATCTTTTGGTCGCCAATGCAGTCGTGCTCGACCCGCCCGGATCTCCGGAGATCCTTTACGAGTTGCATTCGCCGCCCGCGGCGATTGGCGAGGCGGCTCGGGATGGTCACGTGAAGCGGCTGCTTCTTAGTCACATCACGCCGGCGATCGAGAGAAACTTGAAGTCCGTCAAAGATTCGATTGGACGGTCGTATTTAGGTCCCATCGAGGTAGCGGAGGACAAGGCGCGTTACTTGGTGCCGCCTCTCAGCGTCAAGCTTGTGAGTCCCGAGCCGCAAGGGAAACGCTGAACGAGAAGAAACAGGGCCGTTCTCACTTAAGACACTAGTAACAAGTAACCCAAAACAGGGATGATTCGAGATGCCAGATGAGCGCGCATAGCCCGAACGGACCACCTTGCGTCCTTTGCGATCTTTGCGCCTTTGCGTTAAATCAGACGCCTTCTTCGTGCGAAAGGTGATTAGAACGCAAAGTTTAGGGTAACTTATAGAAATAACTCGAATTGCCTGATAAAACGCATCGCATCGTATTCGATGCGCAAGGGACACGACATCCAAACCATTCGCCGAAACCGCGCCTCACTTCCAATAGTAAGAACAGACCCCATTTCTTTTGTTACTGCATCTCGCCAAAAATGGCTCAGTGGAGCTTAAATCAATGAAAGATTACAGGAAACTGGCACTTCTGAAGGCCGAAGCGATTGTTGCGAAATCAATCGAGTCAAAGAGTTGCACCCTGAATTTAGACGTTAAAGGCCTCACATCGTTTCCTGAGAATCTCCGACAACATACAACGCTCAGCAATCTGACCTTATGGTGCCGAAGTGTGCGCAGTTTACCGAGGTGGCTTCCAGAACTTGAGAACCTCAAGACGCTCCAGTTGATGAATAGCGGCGTTAAACAGCTTCCAAAGTGGCTTGTGGAGATGAATCGTTTAGAGTGCATAAATATCTGGGGGCCGGAGCGGGCGACGAATTTGGAAATCATCGGTGAGCTGACCTTCCTCCAAAGGCTAACTCTTCAAAACGATCGCTTTCCTTCCGTGCCGATTTTCATTCGAAAGCTGACGAGCTTGAAAATGCTGGTTCTTAATAATTTAGGCCTCACAACATTGCCTGACTGGATTGCAGAACTAACACAGCTAGTTTGGTTCGGCGCGTCATTCAATAAATTGACAGGCTTGCCGAATGGTTTCGATCGGTTAACATTGCTTGAGCATGTGCGGTTGGATGGAAATCTAATCTCCGAGTTTCCACCGGAGTTAAGCAAACTGCCGTTGCTCGAGCGCTTGAGTCTCATGGACAACGCCGGGCTGCAAATCCCGGAGGGAATCCTCAAAGGAGAGAATGCGCGAGAAATTGTTGCTTATGCTGCCCGGCTGGACGCCAAAATGAAGAGTGGATGAGTGAACGTCCATGGTGAGCTCGCGCCTCCACGTTTTCGCCCTCTTCGCCGCAGGGAAGCCCGCCTGCTGGCACGAACTTAGCTAAAGCAGGGCCCATGCGTTTTCCCTGCAAAGCATCAGCCCCTGTCGAGCGGGAGCACTGCACCCCGCGACTCTTGCGCTGGGAAAATGCGCGTGCCGTCGTTTCACGCCGTTCGCCGCGGCTGCGCGCCGCTCTTCCGCGCTGGGCTTTCGCCTTCTGATCTCAAAGGGATGGCTTCTTTCCGCAGGAAATTCCTCATCGCCTTTCTGGTCATTGCTGCCCTCGGCCTTCCCTATTGGGGCACTTTCTTCATGCCGGGCCAGCCGATGGACGAAGGTTCGCTCCTCGTGTATCCGGAGCAGATTCTCAAAGGCAAAGCTCCTTATCGTGATTTCGAGACGTTTTACGGACCGGCGAGCGTGTACGTACTCGCCGGCGCGTACCAGCTTTTCGGCCCCTCAATCAATGTCGAAAGAACGGTCGGCGCCCTTTACCGTGTTTTGATCTTCGCCGCCATTTTCGCGCTCTTTCAGCGCTGGGGCAATACCCTCGCCGCCGGCGCAGTCACCCTCGCCGGTCTGGCGCTTCTTCCTATTGAATGCATCGCTTACGCCTGGTTTGGCGGACTGAGCTGCGCACTCTGGGCGCTGTGGGCCCTGCGCCAGGACGATCGCCCGCGCCGATGTTACTTTGCAGGGCTCCTCGGATCCTGCGCGCTCCTCTATCGCCCTGATCTGGGACCCGCCCTCATCCTGTCCATGCTGCCTTTCTTCGTTAGCATGTCCTGGCGAAATCGCGGCGCGCTTCTCGCCGGCGTCGCCTGCGGTTTGCTGCCGCTGGTCGTGATTCTTTTCGTCGCCGGCCCCGCGCAGGTTCTGAATAATCTTTTCCTCTATCCCGTTATCTATGGAAATCCCGGGAGACGCCTGCCGCTTTGGGCTTTCGCTCCGGGATTGCTTTCCCTGCACTTTGTGGCCGTCGGCATCAATCTCGCCGCCGGCTCCATTGCCGTGTACGCCGAGCGTCAATCAAACCGTGCCCGCACGCTGCTGGCGCTCGCGCTATTTAGCCTCGCCATTACGCATCAGGCCGTGCAGCGCAGTGATTTCTGGCATGTTACTTTTGCCGCGTTTTTCTCCATCGCGCTTGCCCCTGTCTCACTCTCCGTCCTCGCCGGCAGACTGCGCGGCCTCGCCATGCCCTCGCGCACCCAGGCCCTGCTCGCCTGCGTCTCCGTCTTTGCCGTATTTGCATTCGCCAATCCACGCTTCATTCCATACGCCCAGAATAAGGTAGGAAATCTCTTTGGCAGCGAAAAGGACATCGGGGTCTATCTCACCATCAATGGCCGCCCCTACTGCTTCGAAGACGTTCAGGAAGCCGCCAAACTAGCCAAAGTGCTCGCATCCCTCCAGGCGCAATCCAAGCCCGGCCAGCGCCTTTTCGTCGGCCCGGGAGATCTCCGCAGAACCGCTGCCAACGATACCTTTATCTACTATCTGATGCCGCAACTCGCGCCGGCGACCTACTTCTTGGAGATGAATCCGCTTTCTGCCAATCGCCCCGACTCCCGCCTCGCCTCCGATGTGGCCAGTGCGGATTGGCTCCTGCTGGACCGCTCCTGGAATAGCAACTTCGAGCCAAACGAAGCCGCAAAACTAGGTTCTGACGCGCCCAATAAAGTCGTCGCCTCTCTATTCGAAGTCTGCGCCGCCCAGGACCAGTACGTCCTTCTCCGCCGCAAGCAAGCCACCGTCCCACCAGCGGACTCCGCGGCTATTAACTAACTAATCAAAGGGGAGCAATCAAAGGAAAGTAGAAGAAAGGGGCCGTCCACAATTCTGACAGGTGTCGCCAACTCAAGGGACACCCGCTGAACGGGGAATTGCCCGGCCGGTTGCGGCGGCGTCAGCATAGCCTTGAAACAGATCGCGGAAACACTTTCCATGAGTTCATGGACCGATGTTTCGAATCTTCGGCGATCGACCCGCGGCGTCAAAAATGGAAAAGACAGGGCCTGATCTCTTTGGTGCTTTTCAGTTTTGTTCTCGCACTCCAGTGCTCTGCCGCGCGTGGCCACGCCGCAAGTGGCACCCCTTCGGCGAAGACCGTGGAAATCGCCGCGGCGCTTTCGCTCAGCGGGGACTCGAGTAGCTATGGAAATGGCAGCCTGGAAGGAATCCGCATGGCCGTGGACGAAGCGAATTCGAGCGACCTGGGCCCGCACATCGATCTCAAGGTTTATGACGACAAAAGCTCGCCGGAAACCGCGAGGGATGTCGCCGCGCAAGTTGCCGCCAGTCGAGCCGTGCTGGCGCTCGGTCCGGCCATCAGCGTGGCGTCGCTGGCGGCCGGGCCCGTGTATGCCAAGGCCGGGCTGGTTTCGATCACCACCACCGCGACCTCCGATCTCATCACGGATAATGCCACGACCTTCCGCACCGTATTTAAAAACAGCGAACAGGGCGAGATGCTCGCCACCTATCTCGTAAAGGTGGCCGGTCTGCGCCGCGCGGCGATCATGGTGATGGACACGGCCTACGGACGCACGATCGAGAAAGGCTTCCGCACGGCCGCGGAGCGGCTCGGCATCGAGATGAAAACCTATGTCTTCCGGCCGGGAGAGAATATGGAAGATGGCGCATCCAGCGCGGCTGCGGAGATCGCGCAATGGCCGGTGGTGCTGGCCATGCTGGATGCCGAAGGAGCGAGGTTGCTCACTGTGCTGCGCAGGCTCGGGATGAAGGGCCCGTTCCTGGGTGGCGATGCCTTTGGGATCGAAAGCTTCAATACGCGATTCGCCGATCTGCCGGAGGAAAAACTTCATCCCGGTTTTTTCTGCGAAGGGCTTTTGGGGCTCACCCCGATGATTCTCGATTCGGCAAATGCGGAGATTCTCGCCTTTGCTGAACGTTTCAAGGCACGCACCGGACATGACGCCGGATGGCTCACGGTCGCTGGCTACGATGCGGCGCGATTTGCGATTGAAGCGTTGCGCGCGACTGCTTCCGACGAAAAGGCATCCGACCCAACCGCGCTGCGGGCCGCTCTGCTCGCGAATTTACTATCGCTCACCGATCCGCGGCGGGCTCCTTCCGGCCTCCTTGGGCCTTTGGTTTTCGACTCCAGCCGCGGACGGCAGACCCCGCTCCGCGTTGGCCGCTTCAATCATGGACACCTGGAGTCCGCGCCGCTGCAGATCGTCTTCGTCCAAAATCCTCATGAGTCTGAAATCAACTCCGGCGCGGTATTTGAATTCCAGCCAGATAGATATGCCCGGCTGCAACAGGTCATCTTCTCAGGCATCTACCTGAATGAAATCATGTGGATCGATCAGTCGCATTTTACTTTCGCGGCAGATTTCTACGTGTGGCTTCGTTTCGCCAGATCCTCCGGACCCGGCGCCGCCGACCCCGCCGAGATCAAATTCCCGGACCTTTCGGCAGGCCTCTTCGATCGTGAACGCCCGGTCGAGCAGCGAGAAATGGCCGACGGCACATCGTACCGGCTTTGGCGGGTGCAGGGCGAGTTTCGCAGTGCGTTCGATCTCCACCGCTACCCTTTCGACCGGCAGACCCTCATATTGCGCTTCTTCAATGCGCGCGCCGCCGCCGATCGCATTGTCTATGCGATCGATCAAAGCGCATCGGGTACTCCCGGTGAAACAAGTAACGAAACGGCCCCTTCCGGAACCTCGGAATACGCCTTCCGCGGCCTCTCGCAATGGAAATTCCTCGGCACCCACCAGCTTCGCGAGAATTTCGTGGCCAAATCCTCGCTGGGCGATCCGCTCCGGGTGGGCCGGGAGAACTATCGCGAGCTCTCTGGCCATACCGCGACCTTCGATCTGCAGCGGCGCGCGCTGAGCACCCTCACCAAGAGTCTGCTGCCATTGTGGATCATGACGTGCATTCTATTCGTGTCGCTCCATTTCCCTCCCATCCTGGTCCAGCCAAAGATCGGCGTCGCCATGACGGCGGTGCTCACCGGGATGGTCTTGCTGAACCTGGTCAACTCGCAACTCGGCTCCATTGGCTACACCGTCGCGATCGAATACGCATTCTACGTCTACTTCGCCCTCGGCCTTCTCCATATCTTCTCCGTGCTCTTTAGCGAACGCCTCCGCGAACTGGGCCGTGTATCCGCCGCCCGCCGGGCGGATGTCTGGACGCGCATTCTCTTCGTCGGCGCCGTTGCCGGCCTGGTCGTGGCGGCGGTGGTCTTCGCGTGAAAGCGCGCAGAATCTCTCGGGCGACACGACCCCCTTCGCTATACGATCAGGCGATTCTGCAATCGCTTCATTCAAAACCGGAAAAGCGACGGTGTGTTGCTGTCAAAGGATCCGGCGCGCCAGCGCCGGCCTCACTTAGTCGGCTGATCGAGCTGTTCGAGGAGGCGGTCGATCTCGGTCTCGGCTTCGATGGGTTTGCCACCGTCGAGAAGGGGCTTGATCTTCTCTTGCATCGCGGTGGCAATGGGCGACGCATCGCGTCCGCTCTGCGCCCATTTTCGCGCGCCTTCTTGGATGCGCTCGACCTTCCCGGTGAGCCGCTTGCGGGTCGCTTCGTTCAACTTTGCGCCGCCGTCGGCGACGAGAGTGCGCAGGTTGGCCTGTTGTTCGGGGGTGAGGAGATTCTTGATCCAGGCAAGCAAGCTGAGATGCAATCGCTTCGAGTCGCGTTCGGCTTCGAGCTCTTTGTCGAGTTGCGCCATGAGGGCCGCTTCATCCACGGGCTCGCGTTTGGCCACGGCCGCGAGGGCTGCGGCTTCGGCCTTCACGCGCCGCTCAATCTCGTCGAGACGCGGCTGGGTTTGTTGCACTCGATCGCGAAAAGCCGTCTGTTGTGCAGGAGTGAGGCCAATGAGGTCGCGAGCCATGAGGATCGCTTCCGGCGGGAAAAATGCGCCGGCGAGGGGATCCGCGGACGAAGCAGGTTTCTCCGCCGCGGAGAGCGGGATGATGCCAGATAGGAGCACGAGGAAGGTGATGAGTTTCATGATTTATGGATGCAGTGGTTTAGAAGATTTTGGGGAACCAGCCGGGCCAGAGCCTGACGGGCTCATCGGGGAAGTGCGGTCTGTTCGAGCAGGGAGGTGGTCGGCGAGAGCGATGCGGGGAATGGCGAGGGTGGGTCGAGGGAGAACCGCGCGATGGAATTCCGAGCCGCGGCAAAAGCGGCGTCCATTTCAGAGGGAGCCGGTGCTGTGCGGTGCAGTTTCGGAAGGATGAAGCATACCGCCAAGGCTACAGCGGCTGCCGCGGCGGAAAGCCATGGCCACAGGGGCGCGGGGGGCCTGGGCGACCACGCGCGCGAGCACGAGAGCGCTGCTCCTGTCATGTTCACCCTGGGCTCGCCGGCGATGGCGAAGGTCTCCGCCTGGTCGGCGAGGGCCGCATCGAGGTTTGCGTAATCGAGAAAGAGGGCGCGCAATTCGGCGTCTTCGTGGAGCGCCTTGCTGAGCGCCAGAACGTCGTCGTCGCTAGATTGCCCGGCCAAGTAACGCTGGATGGCTTCGTGTGCGTCGAATTTCATGGGAGGGCATCCTGTGCAATGACGCGCCGGACACATTCCAGCAGGGCTCGCCGAATGCGGTGGAGCAGCTTGTAGAGCGACATCGGCGTTTGCCCGCGGTGCGCAGCGATTTCATCCATGTGCGCGCCCTTGGCGTAAGCGGTGAGCACCAGGGAACGCTGGGCTTTCGGTAGTTTCTGCAAGCAAACTTCCAAGGCTTCGCGTTGCGCTTCGTGCCGCGGTTCTGCAACGGCGGCTTCGTCCGCGAGAGCGGCCGCCAAATCGTCATTGAACACATGGCGATCCCGCCCTTTGTCGCGGAGATAGGCCAGCGCCTCGTAGCGCGCAACGCCGAAGGCCCATTTTCGAAAGTCCCGCGACGCGTCGAATTCGCCGAACTTTTTCCAGAGCACGACGGCCACCTCCTGCATCACGTCGGCGGTATCCGCGAGAGAAGGCACGAGCGCGCGGACGAATGCGCGCAAGGCCGGCTCATGCAGGGCGAAGAGCCGGAGAAATTGATCGTGCTGGGGGTCGTCTACGTTGGGCATGGAGGTCTCACAGGATTGTCTCCGGAAAAGCGCGGCGTTTGCCGAGAAATCTTGCGAAACGAAGAACAACCCAGTTCCGATTGACCCGCGAAACTGAGAGAGACCTAACGCCTTTGGCGTATGCCGCACTGCCGCTGAAGTCCCAAGTAGCTCGTTCTTCGCGAGTTGCATTCGCCCCCGCGGCGATTGGCGAGGCGGCTCGTGATGGCCACGTGAAGCGGCTGCTGCTCAGTCACATCACGCCGGCCATCGAGAGAAACTTGAAGTCCGTCAAAGATTCGATTGGACGGTCGTATTTAGGTCCGATCGAGGTGGCGGAGGACAAGGCCCGTTACTCGGTGTCGCCTCACAGCGCAAAGCTTGTGAGTCCTGAGCCGCAAGGGAAACGCTGAACAGGAAAAAATAGGCCGCTCTTACTTAAGATACTAGAAACAAGTAACTTGTAGAAATAAATCGAACTGCTTGATAAAACGCATCATCCGTATTCGATGCGCAAGGGACGCGACATTCGGACCATTTTCCGAAATCACGCCTCACTTTCAATAGGAAGAACAGACCCCTAAACTACTCCCGCTCTAGCTCGGGTGCTACTGCGGCACGAGTTTGATGTAGTCGATGGCGATGCCGTAGCCGCTGCTGCTCGCATTCTTGCCGGTCACGGTGAATTTGAAGGCTTTGTCACTAGTGCTCCCGGGGGTCCAGCTTCCGAGATTGATTTCCGGGTAGGTCGCCACGGAGGTGTATTCATCTGTGGCACCCCCGACATTGGAACTATTGCCACTGCCGTCCGCACGATTGGCCGATAGCTGAAAGATGCCTCTGGTGTTATATTTCTTGGTTCCCACCAGGACGGTGTAAGTGCCGGCCGCGACACTCGGCACCATATACGTCATATAATCTGCCGCGGCAGTTGCATCGATAATGCTGCCGGCGCCATTGCTCATCTGGCTGTCGGTGAAATCGCGCACGGTATCTCCGGAACTCGCGAGCAGCGGCAGCCCCTCGGCTTCATAGGTTAGCATGGGAATCGGTCCGGTAGCGGTCGAACTGGGCGCGTACATCGTCACCCAGTCCACCTGGATGTGACCGGAGACGGTATCGGAAGGATTGCCGCCAGAAGATCCCGACTGAAAGACGAGGTGCATGGAAGTTGAGGGAACCTGGTGAGTCGAGACCCCGATGACATGATCATCGAGGATGAAGACTTCCTTTCCAGGGCTCCACTCGGTGGTGGCGGTGTGCCAGCCGGAATAGGTCGTGGTCGTAGGGTATTGGGAAAAACCGCCGCCCGCGTTCGCATAATGGGCATTCGCAGTCATGGTCCCGTTAAAATTTCCCTCGGGAAAATCGATCTCCCCTTGCGCCGGCCAGGCGGGAGTATTGCTATCCTGCCAGAGCAGCCAGACGCCACCATAACCCGGGAGGGCATCCGCCCGAAAGCGCACGGAGTAGCGGCCATAAAGCTGGCCGAAGGTGGAAATTTTTGGGTAGATAGCCGCGTCCAGGTGCTGGCCATTTTCGGTGTGGACATAGATATCCAGGATCCCGTTGGCGATGGATACCGTCCGAGTGGCCCAATAGTAAACGAAGCCGCTGTTATCTTTCGTGCCATCGGTATAGGCACTCCATTTACTTGATACCGCCGCCGGAAAATTGCCGAGCGCCACATTCGTCGTAAAATCATCGGCGTAAATTTGGTGCCAGCCGAGAATGTCGCCCACCGGCATATCCTGGCCCGAGGGGGAAGCAGCACGCGACAGAGACGCCGCGCCGCAAAAAGCAAGCGCGCCGCACATTGCGATGTGCCGGCTAAGGCGCTTCCAAGAGCGGCGATTACTGAAGATGAAGGAAGGCCGCGGCGAGCCGTGAACGGGGATCGAGGATAGATTGGGAGTCATAGTTCTGCGGAGGAAGGGGATTTAGGAGGGGATGAGCGTCCCGCTCGTCTTACTCCGTCTTACCGAGAGGAAGGGCGAATGGAAACTCACGGAACATCGACAGGCTTTCACCCGCTACAAATGGCTGCAATTGACATTATGTCTTTTAATTGACCGTGTGTGCAATTTTAGCCGCCGCATCCACTGAGGTTTTTGCGCTTTTTCACTAGATATCCGATTTCAATTCCCCTCGTTCGTCGCGTTCCGATTCAAGGCATTGCGGCGGTCGTGAATGATCAATCTTCAAATCGACGACAAGAAGGTGCTGATCACGCTATCGATGAATATAATAAAGCCACCTTCCGGAACGAATTGCTCCAATCCCAACAAAAGAATGAAAAGAAGAAAGGGGCAGCGTGACGTTCTCCGGTTTCCGCTGCCGAATCTCGTCAAGCTGGCGGCAAATACCGAGCATTCGAAGATGGGATTTGCCGTGCCAGCTAGAATTACTCTGGGCTCCACTGATACCCATAACGGGTGGGAGGATCGATTTCAGCGGCATACTCATGCTTAGGATCGTGAAAGATCGGCAGGTAATCAACGTGCCCGTCGCAGAAACCGAGGACGTTTTTTGCATTATTGTAAAACCCTTCCGGGTGGCGCTGCGGATCGTGCCACGAATAGGGATGAAAAGCTCCGGCCTCAGCTACCAAAATCGTGCGGGACGGGTGTTCGATTACTGGAATGCGCTTGCCCGCGAGTCCGGGCAACGTTTCCGCGTATTCGTTTCCACCATTGAAAAGATAACTCGGATGGTCAGGAGCCAGTTCGTGGTCCGATGGGCAAGTAAAAATATTGGTCTCGCTCGGTAAACTTTCAAGATACGGCAGCACGAGTTCTCGGTAGTGATACCAAATGCCATCTTCATTTCCAGCTCGCTCCTCGGAATTGACGGATGCGGGCAGACTGTCATCGTGATCTGCGGCATAGGCCAGAGTTGCACGATTAGCCTCTCGCAAGCGAGCCATACACTCAGTCCGTTGGGAAGTCGCGTGGATTTTTTGGATCGAGCAGAAAGCCAGAGCCGCCAATATTGTCACAATCACGAAAGTTACCAGTATCTCCAAAAACGTGAATGCGCCGGTAAGTTGAGCTGAAAGACTCAATATCCGGAAGCGGTAGACTGGGGTCATAGTTTCACTG
>FTBB01000057.1_pt1 | contig 31261 bp, 20 predicted proteins | sample 1639251 | NCBI WGS metagenome assembly FTBB01 (sample SAMEA3914864, study PRJEB12502) | metagenome | biome: forest; material: soil | place: USA | collected 2012-03-12 | depth 0.3 m | reverse complement strand
TGGTTAAGCAGGGGCATCGGCTGTTTCTCAACGATGGTCTCGTGCAACTGATCGTCGAGCGAGTCTCCGAGCACGATGTGGAGTGCACGGTCGCGGTGGGTGGGGAACTTCGTTCGCGCAAGGGACTGAACCTGCCGGGCATCGATCTCGGCATCAGCGCCTTTACAGAGCACGACCGCGCCTGTCTTGAATTTGCCCTGCAGGCGGGCGTCGATGCGGTCAGCCAGTCTTTTGTGGAGCGTGCGGCCGATCTCGGCGCCGTGCGTGCCGCGGCCGCAAAAATTGGGAGGCAACCGTTCATCATCGCTAAAATCGAGCGCTTTGACGCACTCGCCCATTACGAAGAAATCCTGGCTGCTGCGGATGGAATCATGGTGGCTCGCGGCGATCTCGGAGTGGAAGTGCCCATCGAAGAAATCGCGTACACGCAAAAGCAATTGATAGCCAAGGCCAACCTCGCGGGAAAACCCGTCATCACGGCGACGCAGATGCTCGAATCCATGGTGACCAGTCGTTTGCCGACTCGCGCCGAAGCGACGGATGTGGCTAACGCGATCCTCGATGGCACCGACTGCGTGATGTTATCCGGTGAATCCGCCATGGGAAAGCATCCCGAAGAAGCCATCGCCATGCTGGCGCGGATCGCTGCCTGTACGGAGTCGCACCGCCCACGGCGGAGCCTTCAGGATCGGCGGCTGCTTTTGAACGAAGAGGGCGAGGCCAGCCGCGGCGACCGCGTGGCTTCGCTGATCGAACATGCGCTCGAAACGGTGCCTTGTGATCTGTTACTTGTGCCCACACGCAGCGGCTCCATGGCCCGGATGGTTTCACGGTGCAAACCCTCCGTATGGGTCGTCGCGCCCAGCAGCGCGGCGGCCACCTGCCAGGGGCTCGCGTTTTCCTACGGAGTGCATCCCGTTGAATTGGAGGAAGATGCAGGCGACTGGAAGGGATTCGCTGGGAAATGGGGCCGCGAACACGGCGTGAAAGCCGATCGGGTCATCCTCGTTGCCGGACCATCCTCACGGCATCCTGAAGCGAATCATCGGCTCGAATTCATGAAGCTTTCACCGGGGTAATCCAGAGCAGATTCCCCATTCGCACACGCGTATTCACCGGTCGCGGACTATCCATCATAGGTTAATGTTTGCGACCCTGAGTCGCCGGTAGGTCTAAGGTCTTATTTACCCTTTTTTGGGAGAGAGCGAATCATCACGAGGCATGTTCCTCCCCCTTTTCCCCAGAGTGTCGCCACGCCGCCAACCGGCGGAGTCTCTCTCCGTCCCACAGCGAAAACCTTTGACCAAGCCGTTGATTTTGGCGGTATCCATTTTCAGCGCGCCTTTGCTTGCCTTGGCCGAGTCCCCAGAAATGGAAGACTTTCGGAAGCAAATCGAGGGCGAACTCTCCGCGATGAAGGAGCGGTACGAAGGCCATATCAAGGAACTCGAATCCCGCATCAGCACGCTGGAGGCCGACAATGCCCGCATGAAACATCAGGCATCTGCGACTCCGGCGGATTCTCATGAATCACACGAGATCGCTTCCTTGAATCAACGCATCACAGAACTGGAACTGACCAATAACCATCCCTCTGCGGAACTGGAGACTGCTGCGAAACGCGTGGAGCAAAATGCCGCCGCGATCAAGCGCATCGAATTGCAACTTGCCTCTGATGCCACGGAGACGCGCGACATTTATCGAGACCAAGGTGGTTTTCCTTTCGACGTGAAGAAGCTCTATGATCTGCCGCAGCCGCTGGAGTTTAGCGGTTACTTGAGATCCGGATTCGGCATGAATGGCGAGGGGGGAAAGATGGAGGCGTTTAAAGCGCCGGGGGCGGGCGCGAAGTTCCGCCTCGGCAATGAGGCGGATACCTACGGCGAGATTGCGTTGACTCATAACTGGCTGCGTCTCGACGATCCCCTGGCGGCTCCTTACGTGCGCGCCACGGTCATGCTCTCCTACAGCACCGGCGAAAATTTCAGTTTCGATTCTCTCAACAATCAGACGCAGGGAAATGATTTTGCGCTCCGCCAGGCGTTTATTGAAGCCGGCAACGTGATCCAAAGCGCTCCTGATATCCGCTTCTGGATCGGCCAGAGATACTACCAGCGTCACGACATCAATATCGACGACTTTTACTATCTGGACATGAGCGGATACGGCGGGGGAGTCGAGGATGTGCCGCTCGGCAATTTCGGAAAAGCCTCTCTTGCCTGGCTTGGCGGCAGCGTGGATCACTATCAGACGCACAATGGCAACGTTGCCAAGCAGAACATCGACCTCCGGCTGTACGATATCAAGGCTCCCTTCGGTAAAGTAACGCTCTGGTTTGATTACGCCAATACCAAGGGTGGTGAGGTGCAAAATGTCTTCGATGAGGAGGGGAACAAAATCCACATTCAGACATCCTCCGGCTGGGCGATTGGCTTCATCCATCGCACTGAGGATGATAAGCTTTGGGGTGGCTATAATGAATTCAGTGTGCAGTACGGCGAAGGCGCGGCTTATAATTTTGCCAGCACCCTCGACAGTTCCGGGCCTGACCTGGACAGCGCCTCCCGTTTTCGCGTGACCGATCAATTTACGATCCAGCCGTCGCCACACTTTGCCATGCAGGCCATCGGGGTGTACGAAGAAACCAAATACGGCGGCGAAAATTCGCACAATCGCTGGGCCTCTCTGGGCGCGCGCCCCGTTTACTATTTCAATGATCGATTCAGCATCGCTCTGGAGGCAGGCATTGACTGGGCGACTAGTGAACCGCTTGGAACGGATGGGCACCTTTGGAAAATCACGCTCGCGCCCCAAATCTCCCGTGGCAACAAGTTCTTCAGCCGTCCGGTGCTTCGCGCCTTTGTCACCTATGCCGGCTGGAGCGACGGGTTCAAAGGCCACGTCGGCGGGACGGCCTATGAGCACGCGACCAGCGGCTTATCTTACGGGCTCCAAGCCGAGGCGTGGTGGTAACTACGAAGTTTTCCCCTCCAGAATTTGGTTATGCCTGATACTCTCACGCTCGCGGCTCCTCTCTCCGGCGTTATCTACCCTTTGGAACGGGTTCCCGATCCCGTCTTTGCGCAAAAGCTGGTCGGTGATGGAATCTCCATTGATCCCACGGATGGATGCCTGCGGGCGCCGTGCGACGGCGAAGTGCTTCATCTGCACGCGGCTGGCCACGCTCTTACGCTGCGTGCCGCGGATGGCGTGGAAGTGCTGATGCACATCGGGATCGACACCGTTTCGCTGAAGGGCGAAGGTTTCACGCCGCGGGTGCGCGTGGGAGATCGCGTGAAAGCGGGGACTGCGCTGATCGATTTTGATCTGGATCATGTCGCGACCCATGCGAAGAGCCTGCTCACGCAAGTCATCGTCGCCAACGGTGACTCGGCGCGGATTGTGGAGCACGGTTCGGGAATGGCCATCGCGGGCGCCGGCGTCTTGCTTAAACTCGCGCTGGCAAACGCGACCACAGCCGCGAATGGCGAAGGACCGGTCGTTACTTCAGAGGCAATTCTGATTCCCAACGCCACTGGGCTGCACGCGCGCCCGGCCGCTGTGCTGGCCAATGTGGCCAAAAGTTTCCGGAGCGACCTGAAATTGCAACTTGGTGAGCGGACGGCCAATGCCCGCAGCATTACCGGGATTATGGCGCTGGAAGTTACTTGTGGAGACAAGGTAATCATTGTGGCAAAAGGCGGCGACGCCAAAGAGGCCGTGGAGAAACTCAGTGCGCTGATCGCCAGCGGTCTTGGAGACGAAGGCTGTGCTCCGGCACCGGCACCGGCGACGATTGCGGTGGCGAAAATCGCCGAGCCGCCGCCGCGGCCGCGCAATACCGATCCCAATATGCTGCTGGGGGTCGCTGCATCGCCGGGTCTGGTCGTGGGCAATGTCTTTCAAGTCAAGCGCACCGAAATCGCCGTCAAAGAGGAAGGGCAGGGGGTGGAGCATGAAAAACAGGCGCTCACCGAAGCCATCGGCAAAGCGCGCAGCCAATTGGAAGCTTTGCGCGCGCAGCTTCATGCCAAGGCCGATCCGGCCAAGGCCGCCATTTTCGCCGCTCATGCAGAGTTACTTGATGATCCGGATTTTCTCGACATCGCCACCTCCGCGATTGCCAAAGGAAAAAGCGCCGCCTTTGCCTGGAAAAATGCGGCCAAACTTCACGCGGAGCGACTGGCTTCCTTACGCAATGAACTCCTCGCTCAGCGCGCGAATGATGTGCGCGATGTGGGCTTGCGCGTCCTTGAGTTGCTCACCGGTACGACACGGCAAAGTCCGTCCTACCCGGAAAATTCGATTCTCATCGCCGAGGATCTCACCCCTTCCGACACCGCGACGATGGACCGCGGACGCGTGGTCGGTTTCGCCACGGTGCGTGGTGGGGCCACTTCGCACGTCGCTATTCTCGCGAGGTCACTGGAGATCCCAGCGATTGCGGGTATTGAGCCGGCGGCCCTTGAAATTGCGGCGGGTACACCCGTCGTTCTCGACGGCGGTGTGGGATCGCTGCGCCTGAATCCTTCGGCTGAAGAAGTCGAACGGATTCGCCAGCGCCAGGCTCGCCACGAAGCGAGGCGTCGCGACGATATTTCTCATGCGAATGAGCCTGCGACCACCGGCGACGGCAAGCGTATTTCCGTGTTCGCGAACATCGGAGGCACCAAGGATGCGGGACAAGTAATCGAGATCGGTGGGGAAGGGGTGGGTTTGCTTCGCTCGGAATTTCTCTTCATGGATCGCGCGGCTGCGCCGAATGAAGACGAGCAGACCGAAAGCTATATCTCGATTCTGCGCACGGTGGGTTCAGAACGTCCGGTAATCATTCGCACGCTCGACGTTGGAGGTGACAAACCGCTGCCCTATCTACCCATTCCTCGCGAGGACAATCCCTTCCTTGGCGAGCGTGGCATTCGTGTCGGGCTGGACCGTCCGGAAGTCCTGCGCACACAACTCCGCGCCCTGCTCCGCGCTTCGCCTGGCTACAAGTTGCATATCATGTTTCCGATGATCGCCACGGTCCAGGAGTTGCGCGATGCCAAGGCCGTGCTGGCCGAAGAGGCCGCCGCTCTGGACATCCCGCCCGTGCCTTGCGGAATCATGGTCGAAGTGCCGGCCGTAGCGGTGATGGCGAAGATCTTTGCCGCGGAAGCCGATTTCTTTTCCATCGGCACGAACGATCTCACGCAATACACGCTGGCGATGGATCGAGGCCATCCAAAGCTTGCTCCCAAAGTGGATGCGCTCAATCCCGCGGTCCTGCGGCTCATTTCACAAACCATTGATGGCGCTCATGCGCTGCAGCGGCTCGTGGGTATCTGCGGCGGCATCGCCGGCGATCCTCATGCGGTGCCCATCCTCGTCGGCATGGGTATCGACGAGCTCAGCGTCAGCCTTCCGGCGATTCCCACGGTGAAAGCGCAGATCCGCCGGTTGAACTTTGCCGCCTGCCGTGATCTCGCTCAGCGGGCGCTTACTTGTTCGACTGCGGCAGAAGTCCGGAAGCTCGTGCCGGAAGCAGAAGACTAAATACTATGTTCAAAAACGCGTTCTCCCTTCTGCAGAAAATCGGCAAGTGCATGATGCTTCCGGTGTCGGTGCTGCCGGTCGCCGGCATTCTGCTCGGTGTCGGCAGCGCGAATTTCTCGTGGCTGCCCGAAATAGTCTCGCAGATCATGGCAAGATCCGGCGATGCCATTTTTGGCAATCTCCCGCTGCTTTTCGCCATTGGTGTGGCGATTGGTCTGACAGAAAACGATGGCGTTGCCGCGCTCGCCGGGACCACCGGTTATGTCGTCTTCCTCGCCGCGCTGGGTGTGTGCGCGAAATTTCGCGGCATCGAGGTCACGCCGATTATGGGCATTCCTTCCATTGAGACGGGGGTCTTTGGAGGTATCATCGTCGGGCTCATTGCGGCTTGGGCTTTTAATCGATTTTATAAAATTAAGCTTCCGGCGTATCTAGGCTTTTTTGCCGGAAAACGTTCTGTCCCCATCATTACTTCCTTTGCGGTGATTGTGGCCGGCGCCGTGCTGAGCTTTGTCTGGCCTCCCATCGGCAATGCCATCAAGGCATTTTCCAACTGGGCCGTGCACGAGCAGCCCGCACTCGCGTTTAGCATTTATGGGATTGTCGAGCGCGCCCTCATCCCCTTCGGATTGCATCACGTTTGGAACGTGCCCTTCTTTTTCCAGGCGGGAGATTATGTGGATCCCAACACCGGCAAAGAGATTCACGGGGAAATTGCCCGCTTCATCGCCGGCGATCCCACGGCGGGCAATATGACTGGCGGTTATCTCTTCAAAATGTGGGGTCTGCCGGCAGCTGCCATCGCTATGTGGCGGGCGGCGCGTCCGGAGAACCGCGCCAAGATCGGCGGCATCATGATTTCCGCGGCTTTGACGGCCTTTCTCACCGGCATCACGGAGCCGATTGAGTTTGCCTTCCTCTTTGTTGCACCGGTCCTCTACGGCATTCATGCGTTACTTGCAGGTCTCGCTTACTTTGTCTGCATCACGCTCGGGATCAAACACGGCTTTACCTTTTCACACGGCTTTATTGATTACATTGTGCTCTTTCCGAAATCGCATCAAGCGCTCTGGCTCTTTGTGCTGGGTCCGCTTTGGGCTGGTCTTTACTATACCGTATTCACGGTGGCGATTCGCAAATTCAATCTCGCTACGCCCGGTCGTGAAGTTGAAGATGAAGCCGCGAAGGCTGCTCGCAGTGCCAGCGGGGATAGCTTCGCGCTGCAATTGGTGCGGGCCTTCGGTGGGCGAAGCAATATCGATGGCCTCGACGCGTGTATCACGCGCCTGCGGGTGAAACTTCACGATGTCACGAAGGCCAGTCCAGACAAGTTGAAGGCGCTGGGCGCTGCCGGCGTCGTGGTGGTGGGAGACGGATTGCAGGCCATCTTTGGTACGCAGAGTGAAAATCTGAAAACGGAGATGCAGGAGTATCTGAAAACCGCCGGCCCGGAGGCGGATGAGGTGGAAGCCCCATCGCCCATCCATGCGCCACCTGCAGCGGGCGTCATTGTCAGGCTTCGCGATCCTGATGCGGCCCGGAAGGCGGCGGGCTGGATTGCCGCTTTGGGTGGATCAAGTAACATCGAACGGGTCGATGCCTGCGCGGAAACACGCCTTCGCGTAGTGATTCGCGATGAAAAGCTGGCCAGCGAGCCGGCTCTCCGCGCCGCGGGAATTCAGGCGGTGATTCCCGTTGCCCATGGGATTCTCCATTTGCTTTCCGGGTTGAATGCCGATCAATACGCCGCCGAAATGCGCGGTCAGATCGCCATGCCGAGGGCGGCATAAAGTCCGCGTCCGATTCGCGGCCTCCGAGACTCGCTTCCAAGTGGAATAGGACCTAAGTCCGATGGCTTGTATAACAAAAGCCCGCCACGCTACGGTTTAATGAGAACCTTTATCCACCTCCCTTTTGCAGCTGCGTTGCTTGGCCTTTTGCTGACCATGTCTTCCTGCTCCACACACACTGTGCAGGATGCGCGTATGTCCGGAGTGGAGCGCCGGCAGGATCGCATCGATTCACGCACCGCCGCCCGCCAGGAGCGCTGGAGAGAGCGAGGGGACCGCGAGGATGCTCGCGCCGCTGCGAGATTCGATTCTTGGTAGGCAATTGTCATGCTCCCGTTTCTCCAGCTTGTCGAGAAATGGTCGATGCTAACTTTCCTGGTGAGCAGCATGCTGGCGATGGGCCTGCAACTTTCGCTTCTGCAAATCTGTGATGGCTTGCGGAACATTCGTTTCGTCCTCGTCGCGCTCTTTTTGAACTTCGTCTTCGCTCCGGCGTTTGCGTGGCTCATCACTGTTACCATTCCTCTCGATCAAGGTTACGCTGTCGGTTTGCTGTTGCTTGGCGGAGCCGCGGGTGCGCCGTTTTTGCCGAGGCTAGTGCAAATCGCTCGTGGCGATTTGGCTCGGGCCGCGTCCCTCATGGTTTTGCTCACCGCGGTCACCATTCTCTTCCTGCCTTTTGCGTTGCCGGTATTTGTCCGTCAGGCACAAGCCGATCCGTGGCAAATTGCCAAACCATTGCTAGTTCTGATTGTGCTTCCGCTCGTGGTAGGTATAACGGTCAAATGTTTGGCAAGCGTTCCAGCCGCAAAGGCAGCGCCGATACTTGGTTTCATCGGCAATGCCAGCCTGTTTCTGTTTTTTATCCTATTGGTTGCCCTGAATTTCCGTGTGATTCTCGACGTGATCGGTACTGGGGCGATTGTCGCCGCCGTCCTTTATATACTGGGTCTTCTGGGAGCTGGCTGGTTACTGGGTGGCAGCAATTTTAAAGAGCGCGGAGTGATGGCCCTTGCTGCGGCGGCTCGAAATTTTGGTGCTGCTCTGGTCCCGGCATCCAGTCTTCAAGATCCGAAAATTTCCGTGATGCTCATCGTTTGCGCCATTGCGGCCCTAGTCGTCTCATTTTTCGCGGCTGCGTGGATGGGCCGGCAAGGCGAAAAAGGGGTGGCTTCTGCATAGGACCAAAGGCCGATAGCGTGTAGTCGAGGATTTGTCACAAGCTCGTCACCGAATTGCGACGCGATTCCGCTGTTTCCCACCTATTTTGCTATGAAACTAAAGAAAGTAATTGAAGCGGCTCACAAGCTCTCGAAACCGTATCGCGTGACGAAAGGGAAGGATTTTCACCTCAAAGATGTGGATCCAGGTGACACCGGCGAACTCAAATCGGCAGACAAGCCGCGTGCCAAAGAAGCGTTGCAAACGGGCATTGAAGCGCTGGCGCAATTACAGGATGTACTGTATGCGCAGGATCGCCAATCGCTCTTGCTTATCTTTCAAGCGATGGACGCTGCGGGAAAGGACGGCACGATCAAGCACGCCATGTCCGGAATCAATCCGCAGGGCTGCCAGGTCTCGTCCTTCAAATCTCCGAGCAGCCAGGATCTCAGCCACGACTATCTCTGGCGTTGCATCAAGCAACTGCCACAACGCGGGCGCATCGGGATTTTTAATCGCAGCTACTATGAGGAAGTGTTGGTGGTGCGAGTTCATCCCGAGTTTCTGGCAGGACAGAAACTGCCTGCGGATCGCATCACCAAAAACATCTGGGAAGAACGCTTCGAGGACATTCGCGGCTTTGAACGTTACTTGCATCGCAACGGCACGGTGGTCCGCAAATTTTTTCTGCACGTCTCCAAGGATGAACAGCAGCGGCGTTTTATGGAGCGTCTCGATAATCCGGACAAGAATTGGAAATTCTCGGCGAACGACGCCAAGGAGCGCGGCTTTTGGAAAGACTATATGAAAGCGTACGAGGAGATGATTTGCGAAACATCCACGGATGAAGCTCCGTGGTACGTGGTGCCCGCGGATAACAAATGGTTCACTCGGGTGGTGGTGGCGGCGGCGATCATCGACGCTTTGGCCGGCATGGATTTGCATTATCCAAAGGTGGACGCTGGGAAACAGAAAGAACTTGCCGCCGCTCGGCAGGCACTGACTTCAGACAAGTGAGTGCGACTGTTCCCAGCCACGGCACGCCGTCCGTAGGGACGGCGTGGTGGCGTGGGATCATCCCTGCGGCCGGCTGGCTGCGTTGCTATGACCGGCGTTGGCTAGCGGCGGATTTCGCCGCAGGTATAACACTTGCCGCTTACTTGTTGCCGGCGGCTTTGGGCGACGCTTCGCTGGCAGGATTGCCGCCTCAAGCGGGATTGTACGCCTGCCTCTCCGGCGGGCTCATTTTTTGGCTATTCTGCAGTTCCCGCCATACGGTGATTAGTGTTACTTCAGCGATTTCGCTGCTGATCGGCTCTTCGCTGGGGAGCATGGCGGGAGGGGATGCGGCGCGCTTTGCCTCGCTTGCGGCATGCACGGCTTTGCTCACGGGAGTGATCGCTTTCGTTGCCTGGCTGGTGCGCGCGGGTTCCGCGGTAAACTTCATCTCCGAAACCGTGCTGCTGGGATTCAAGGCCGGCGTCGCTTTTCATCTCGCCAGCACGCAACTGCCCAAGCTCTTTGGTTGCAAAGGCGGTCACGGCGATTTTTGGGAACGGATGGCGGAATTTTTTCGGCATGTGGGTGAGACGAATCCGCCGTCGCTCATTCTCGGGTGCCTTGCTTTGGCTGCGCTTGTTGCCGGCAAGAAGCTATTGCCAAACAAGCCGGTGGCGCTTTTTGTAGTCGTCGCCGGCATTCTTGCGGCCACATTTATCGATTTAGGTGGGCGCGGTGTGAAAGTTTTGGGTGAAGTACCGCGCGGCCTGCCCATTCCCACTTTCCCGGCGGGCGTGGATTTAGCTGACTTTAATGATCTCCTGCCCCTCGCGCTTGCTAGTTTTCTCCTTGGTGCGGTCGAGACGTCTGCTATTGGCCGCATGTTCGCCGTCAAACACGGCTATCGTTTTGATAGCAATCAAGAATTCTTCGCGCTCGCGGCATCGAATGTTGCCGCAGGACTTTGCCATTCGTTTCCTATCAGCGGAGGCATGTCGCAATCTCTGGTGAACGAAAGCAGCGGCGCGCGCAGTTCTATCTCGGGATTAATTGCGGCGTCGCTCATTGTAGTTGTTGCCCTCTTTTTTACCGACTTACTACGTAATCTTCCGCAGCCGGTGCTGGCTGCGGTCGTCTTAATGGCGGTCGCCCATTTGGTAAAGGTGGAAGAATTTCTGCGTCTCTGGCGAGTGCATCGCACGGAATTCATCGTCGCTGGGACCGCTTTTCTGGGGGTGCTTTGGGAGGGGTTGCTCAAAGGCGTGCTCATCGGCGCTGTCATCTCGTTAGTGTTGCTGATTCGCCGGGCCTCCACGCCGCACGTGGCGTTTCTGGGCCGCATCCCAGGTGCGCGGCGCTATTCCGATCTCGAGCGGCATATGGACAATGAGCCTACTCCCGGTGTGTTAGCATTTCGCGTGGAGTCCAGCATCGTCTATTTCAATTGCGAACACATCACAGATACGGTGCTGGCACGTCTCAAAGCGAGCGGTGAATCGGTGCGTTGCGTAATTTGCGATCTCTCGACCTCTCCGAATATCGACATGGCCGGAGCGCAAATGTTTGTCACCCTGCACGCAGATCTAGCCAAACGCGGCATCGTTTTCCGGCTGGTCGAGGCCCGCTCGACAGTACGCGACATGCTTCGCGCCGAAGGCATCGACGAAAGCGCGGGACGCATTGATCGCTTTACCATGCTCGCAGATGCGATTGATGATTTTAACAAGCAACCAGCCGCTCCGGCATGAGCGAATCCTCCGGACGCAAACGGATTCTCAGTCCGCTGGAGCGGTTTTCAGAGATCCTCTTTGGTCTCATCATGGTGCTTTCATTTACTTGTGCGATCAGCGTGGCAGAAGCGGACCGCAAAGATTTGCGCGTGATGCTTGTTGCGGCGCTGGGCTGCAATTTCGCCTGGGGAATCATCGACGCAGCGTTTTATCTCATCGGTTGCATTGCGGAGGAAGGCCACCATCTCGCTCTTTTGCGGCGGGTCCAGCAATGCGCCGATCGCTCACTCGCGGAAAACCTGATTTCGCGCATGATGCCGGCCAGAATTGCCGAGGCGCTGCAGCCCCCTGTGTTTGAACAAATCCACCTTCATTTGAAGCAACTGCCGTCCAGTCAGGAGCGGGCGCGCCTCACGGGTGAAAATTGGAAAGGCGCGGTGGGGGTCTTTCTGCTGGTGTTTTTTGCCACGTTCCCGGTGGTTTTGCCGTTTATTTTCATTCACGAACCGCGCCGGGCATTGCACACCTCCAACGCTGTCGCCATTGCCCTGCTTTTTGGAACTGGGCACATGCTCGCACGTTACGCCGGCTTGCGCCCGATTGTCACCGGATTTGCCATGATCGTGCTGGGCTGCATCCTCGTTTTTCTCACTATCCTCCTGGGTGGATAGGGGGCGTAAGACTTTGGTCCGATAGCCGGCCAGCGGTGTGGTTCTAGACTGGCGGAATGCCAACGCCGATCCGCGCTCTTACCAATAACTATCGCGACTGTAAACTAGTGAAACTCGATGCGAATGAGCACGCGAGCCCGCTCGTGGTCGCGCAGGAAGGTTATGCTCCCGGAGACATCGCCTGCCGAATGCGCATGTTTTATTTGCAGAAGGATGGCTTTTGGATCGATGAGATCTCCCGCAGTACGCTGCCCGATAGCGAAGCAGGCGGCATCGTCTTTGAGACGTCTGCCGAAGCGCTGCAAATGCTATCGAGCTTGGTCGGAAAACCCATGGTGCGCGAGCTTCCCGTCACTGAAGAAGACGTCCGTGGCTATATGGCGAGAGTGAAAGGTGGTTCGTCGGAAGAGCTCCTTCGTCAGTTTCTTGCCAGATACCGCGCAGCCAAGCCCGCGCGGTAAGTGGTTTCGAAACTACCTGGTGTAAAGAATCGTCTTTCCTAGAAGGTGAATTGGTTTGCTAGATACCGCGGTGCAAACGGCAAACGGTCCATTGCGGTAATTTCAATTCGCCGAACTGATGCATTTTCCAAACCGCACAGATTACATTGATACGCGTGATCCTGATCTTTTCGGCAGATGGCCAATTTCAGGCTTGCCTTGGTCGCGCAGCTTTTTCTTGTGGCAGGTCCAGGACCATGCGAGCACGCTCGGCTGACAACGCTCTCGGGGATTTCCGATAGGCAGCAGGGGTGTGTCCGAGGCGGGCTCGGAAGACAGCTCCCATGTATTCCTGGTGATTGAATCCGCAGCGCTCGGCGATATCGGGCAGCGGCAGGGCAGTCGTGGCGATCAATTCGAGAGCGCGCTTAATCCGGACGGTGATCATGTGGTCATGAATAGTCTCCCCGAGGACGGCGCGGAAGCGGCGTTGAAGGACGCTGCGGGAAGTGCCGACGGCCCGGGTGATTTCATCGATCGAAGCACCCGAGCAGGCGCGTTCTCGAATGAGACGGAGTGCGGTAGCAACGGCCGGATCATCCACGGCGAGCACGTCGCTGGACTGGCGTGTCACGACGCAGCGAGGCGCGATGCGTTTGGCGCAAACGGGAGCCGCCGCTCCCTGCATGAGCCCGTCCAACAGCTCTGCAGCATGGTATCCGACGCCAAGGTGATCGGGCCAGACGCTCGTGAGAGGCGGCGTGCAGACTTCGCAAAGGGGTTCATCGTTATCGACTCCCACGACGGCGACCTCGTCGGGCACCGCGATTTTTCCACGCCGGCAAGCTTCCAAAACGTCCAGGCCATGTTGATCGCTGCACACCATGAGGCCCACTGGTTTCGGTAAAGCGCGCAGCCAGGAAGCCAAATGCGCCTGCCGTTTTTCCCAAGCGGTCTCTTCCAATTCACGGCGGGTGAATTCGCGGAGGGCGGGTTCGGTGTTGAGCTTGCGCGCGTGAACCAGAAAGGCGTCCCGCCGGGACTCCGACCAGTTTTCTCCGGCGAGTCCGATAAAAGCGAAATGGCGGAAACCGCGTTCCGACAAGTGTTCGAAGGCAAGACGGGAAATCGCATCGTCATCCACATGGGCGATGGGAAAGCCTGTGCGCGGAACCATTCCAAGGACATCGACCACCGGCAATCCGGTGTTTTTCAGCAAGCGCGCGAACGCAGGAGTGGTGATTCGGGCAATGATTCCGTCGCCTTTCCAGTGCCGGAACCACCCCGGCACGGCTTGATCGAGGCCGTGAGGCGCGTGGTAGAGAGCCCATGGCCCGCATTCGCGTACATAGCGCGCGATGCCGCGCAGGATATCGCGACCAGAAGCCAACGAAGTCTCCACGAGCAGAGCGACATGAGGGTGGGGAGGGGAAGACGACGCTTGCATGGGGAATTGTACGGTATTGGATCGCGACCGGAAACCTACAATGATTGACCGGCAACCTCATCGACAAGCTCTGGTTTCCAGCCTAGAAAAGGAACTAGTCATGCTCCCCGCTTCGATCATACCCCCATCCTCCTCCGCGCCAACGACGGACCACTCCCGCCGGGCTTTGGAGGAATTTCAAAAGGTGGCGGACGCCGCGGCATCCCATCTCGTCTTTGCGCCCGGGCGGGTAAATCTCATTGGCGAATATACGGACTTTAATGGGGGATTTGTTTTGCCCCTGGCGATCGAGCTCGGAATCTACATTGCGGCACGGAAACGGAACGATCGCCGGATTCGGATGTGGAGTACCCAGTTCGCCGGGCCACCCGCCGAGTTTGACCTGACCAAAAAAATCGTCAGAACCGGGGATTGGAGTAACTATGTTCGCGGCGTGGCCGCCGGATTTCTGAAAGCGGGGCACGAACTGCCCGGCTTTGACGCGGTCATTCACGCCAGCCTGCCGACAGGAGGCGGGCTCAGCAGCAGTGCTGCGCTGGAAGTCGCGACCGCAACCCTCGGCGAAGCACTGACGGCTGTTACCCTCGATCCGGTGGAGAAGGCGCTCTTGTGCCAAAAAGCGGAGCACGAATTTGCCGGTACGCCCTGCGGGATCATGGATCAATTTGCGGTGATCTTTGGCAAGGCGGGGCACTTGTTACTCATCGACTGCCGCTCGCTGGTTCATGAGAATGTGCCGATGCGCGGAGGAGACGCTTCGTTACTTGTTATCAATACAATGGTTAAGCACGAGCTGACGGACGGCGGGTACGCAAGCCGTCGTGATGATTGCTTCGCTGCGGCGGAGTTGCTTGGTGTCAAACAGCTTCGCGATGTCACTTCGCAAAAAGTTGACCAAGCCCGCAGCCTTTTGCCGGAAAGGCTTTTTCGCAGGGCTCGGCATATCGCCACCGAAAACGAACGGACTCTCGAAGCGGTGGCGGCGTTGCGCAGCGGCGCGTGGAGTGAACTGGGAGCGTTGATGTATGCCAGCCACGTTTCACTTCGCGATGATTTAGAGGTGAGCTGCCAGGAACTCGACACGGTGGTGAAAATCGCCCGCGAAATCGGCGAGGCAGGCGGGGTCTATGGCTGCCGCATGACCGGTGGTGGCTTCGGTGGTTGCTGCGTCGCCTTCGTACGCACCGAGCGCGCCAGCGAAATTGCCAAAGAGCTGCGCGAACGCTACGGACGTGCCACCGGCCTCGATCCCACGATTTTCTCCACAGCGCCCGCCAATGGCGCTACCGTTCTGCCCCTGAAATGAACGGAAGCGACACGCCTCTCCTCTCCGCCCGGAATGTAGTGAAATCTTTCCCGGGCGTGAAAGCCCTTGCCGGGGTTCAATTGGACCTTTATCGCGGCGAAATCCACGCCCTGATGGGAGAAAACGGCGCTGGAAAATCCACGATGATCAAAGTCGTGACCGGCGTTTACCAGCGCGACTCCGGCACGATCCTGTTCAACGGAAAGGAGATTCATCCCCAGTCTCCGAAAGACGCCGAAGCTTGCGGCATCTCCACCGTTTACCAGGAGGTAAATCTCATTCCCACGCTCTCCGTGGCGGAGAATGTCATGCTCGGCCGCCTGCCGCGCCGTTTCGGCGTGGTCCAGTGGCGCGCGGCCCGCGAGCAAGCCCGCCGCGCTCTCGCCCGCCTCGATCTCGATCTCGACGTAACCAGTGAATTGAGCTCCTGCTCCATCGCCATCCAGCAAATGGTCGCCATCGCGCGCGCGCTCGACGTGAAGTGCGAGTTACTTGTGCTCGATGAGCCGACCTCGTCGCTTGACGAACAGGAGGTGGAGGCGCTCTTCAAAGTGCTGCGCAAATTGCGCGCGGAGAATCTCGCCATCCTGTTTGTATCCCATTTCCTGGAACAAATCTACGCCATCACCGATCGGTTGAGCATCCTGCGCAACGGACAGTTCGTAGGCGAATCCAAAACGGCTGAGCTGCCGCGCATCGAGTTACTTGGCAAGATGCTCGGCCGCAAGGTGGAGGAGGAAAACGCCGTGCATCACGCCTCGCGCGAAGCCCAGGCTCCCGCCACGGGAGAGCCCCTCGTTGATGCCAAAGCAATCGGCCGGCAGGGTCGCATCGGTCCGGTCGATCTCTCCATTCGTGCCGGCGAAGTAGTCGGGCTGGGCGGATTGCTCGGCTCTGGTCGCACCGAAACCGCGCGCATGCTTTTTGGCATCGACCCTCACGAAAGCGGCGAGATCCGTGTGAGCGGCGCCGCCGCGCCGTTGCGCACGCCCGTCGAGGCCATCCGCCGTGGTTTTGCCTTTTGTTCGGAAGACCGGAAGACCGAAGGCATCTTCCCGCACCTTTCCGTCCGCGAGAATCTGATCTTTGCCATGCAGGCCAGTCGCGGTCCGCTGCGCACGATTCCGCGCGCCGAGCAGGATCAGCTCGCCGAACACTATATTCGCGCGCTCAATATCAAGACTCCGCACGCGGCAGCGCCGATCCGCAATCTTTCCGGCGGCAACCAGCAAAAGGTGCTGCTCGCCCGCTGGCTGGCCATGCAGCCCAAGCTCATCATTCTCGATGAACCGACGCGCGGAATCGACGTCGGCGCCAAGGCCGAAATCGAAAAGCTCATCGGCTCGCTGCGCGAACGCGGCATGGCTGTGCTATTTATATCCTCCGAACTCGAGGAGGTCGTGCGCGTCTCGGGGCGCGTCGTCGTCCTTCGTGACCGGCGGAAGATCGGCGAACTCGAAGGCGAATTCGACGAGGATCGCGTCTTGCACATGATCGCTCAGCCGCACGAAGAAGCGGCTGCTGTCTAATTTCTGGAATTATCATGACCCCTTCGATTCCAGAATCCCCTTCGCAACCTCCTCCGGGTGCCCCGTCTCCAGCACCTTCACGTGCCGCGCCAGACCCGCTGGCCCGCGTCAAAGGATGGTTCCCGGGTGGCGGCCTGCTTTGGCCGGTCCTCTCCTTGCTGGCCCTGTTACTTTTCAATCTGATTTGGCAGCCGGGTTTCTTCAAACTAGTCATCCAGGATGGCCACCTCTACGGCACGCTGGTTGATGTGTTAAATCAAGGCTCAAAAGTCATGCTCCTCTCGCTCGGCATGACCTTAGTGATCGCCACGGGGGGCGTGGATCTTTCGGTCGGTTCGATCATGGCTATCGCGGGTGCACTCGCTGCGCTGCTCGTTACGAGTGCCGGCATGCCGTTTATTGTGGCGCTGCTCATTTGCATTGTCGCTGGAGCGATTCTCGGGGCTTGGAACGGAACACTTGTCACCGCCCTTCGCGTCCAACCGATCATCGCCACGCTCATTCTCATGGTCGTCGGCCGTGGCATCGCCATGCTCATTACCAGCGGACAGATCGTTACTTTCGAACAACCGGCCTTTGTCTTCTTCGGCAATGGCCACTTCCTCGGCCTGCCCTTTACCGTCACCATTGTCGCCGTGACTTTCGCGCTCACCGCGCTTGTGACGCGAAAGACGGCTATCGGTCTCTTCATCGAAGCTGCGGGAGATAACGAACGAGCCAGCCGTTTCTGCGGCGCGCCTGTGCGGACGATCAAGGTGCTGGTTTACGCCTTTTCCGGAATCTGTTCCGCGGTCGCGGGCCTCATCGCCACATCCAATATCAAAGCTGCCGATTCTTCGCGCGTCGGCGAATTGATGGAGCTCGACGCTATCTTCGCTGTCGTCGTCGGCGGCACTGCCCTGACCGGCGGCCGCTTTACCTTGGTGGGATCCATTGTTGGCGCGCTGCTCATTCAGACCCTCACGACCACTATGTATAACCTCGGGATGCCGCCCGCCATCGCGCCGGTGCCGAAGTCCCTGGTCATTATCCTGGCGTGTCTGCTCCAGTCGCCCGTCTTCCGTGCGCAAATGCAAGGCATCTTCACCCGGACGAGTTCTGCTCAATGAACCGCAAATTCCTTCCTCTCCTCGCCACCGCCGCGGTGCTCATTGCTTTGTTTGTCACGGCCTCGATTCTCTATCCGAGCTTCGGATCAATGCGCGTCGTAGCTAACCTATTTTCTGACAACGCAGTTCTCGGAGTGGTCGCGGTAGGAATGACCTTCGTTATACTTTCCGGCGGCATCGACCTCAGTGTCGGCTCAGTGGTTGCCTTTACCACGGTGCTCATCGGTACCTTGGCTGGAAAGGGGATGCATCCTTTGTTAGGCATCTTGCTGGCTCTTTTTCTCGGCACGCTCTTCGGGCGGATCCAGGGAGCACTCATTCAACGCTATGATCTCCCGGCGTTCCTGGTGACCTTGGGAGGCATGTTCTTTGCCCGCGGCATGGCCTTCGTCGTGAACATGCAATCGATCGGCATTTCGCATCCTTTCTATTCGCGGTTGCAGGACTTGAGCATCCCACTCGGCGGCCGGGCGCAGCTTTCCGCGGTCGCGATGATCTTTCTGGCGCTTTTCGCCGTGGCCTTTTTTGTCGCTCACTACACCGTCTTCGGCCGCAACGTTTACGCGATCGGCGGCAGCCTCGATTCTGCCCGTCTCATGGGCCTGCCCGTAAGCCGCACGCGCCCCTCCGTCTATGCCGTGAGCGGCTTTTGTTCGGCTCTCGCCGGTGTCGTGGCCACGCTATATACCGGATCGGGAAACCCAGCCATGAGCTCCGGGCTCGAACTCGATGCCATCGCTTCCGTCGTTATAGGCGGAACATTGCTCACCGGCGGCGTCGGTTACTTGGCGGGTACTTTTCTCGGCGTGCTCATTTTCGGTACGATCCAATCCGCGCTCGTCTTTGATGGCCGGCTCAATTCCTGGTGGCTGCGCATTGCTGTCGGCACCCTGCTCCTCGCTTTCATTTTACTGCAACGCGCGTTTACGGGCAGCGGAGCTGCCCGGACCTCGCACTAATTTCGAATCCCTCATGCTAACTATTACTCGCCTTTTCATCGTTGCTCTGCTCGCGGGGCTAGGCATTGCACGCGGACAAACCGCGCCATCATCTCTGCGTCCTCCCTCCGTGCCGCTGGTCGCGCACGATCCATATTTCTCGATTTGGTCACCTGCCAATGAGCTTAACGCCAAGAACACCGTTCACTGGACGGGCAAGCCTCAGGCCATCTGCAGCCTGATTCGTATCGATGGAAAGGCCTTCCGCCTCATGGGTGAGGAGCCGAGCGGGGCCGCGGTCCTGCCGCAAACCAGTCTGCAGGTGCTGCCGACACACACCAATTACGAGTTCAAGAATGCCGAAGTCGCCGTCACACTGACCTTCACCACACCGGCGCTGCCGGACGATATGGACGTGCTCTCGCGTCCTCTGACGTATGTTACTTTCGACGTGCATTCGGTGGATGGTGCTCCGCACCAAGTCCAGATCTATGCCGACGCCAGCGGCGAGCTTACCGTGAACCGGCTTTCTGAGGAAATCGTTTGGGATCGGCCGACCATCGGTGGCTTCGTTACTTTGCGCTTCGGTTCACAAGACCAGCAGGTCCTGGCGAAAAAAGGGGACGACCTTCGGATAGATTGGGGCCATCTCTACATCGCCGCAGCGAAGGCGAGCGTGGCGGAGAGCGTGATCGCGACGCGTGGGGTAGCGATGGATTCGTGGATCCAGACCGGCAAACTTCCCGGTGGAGACGATACGCGGATGCCGCGTGCCGCAAATGATGCCAATCAAGTCGGCGCGATCACCTTCAACCTTGGCCCGGTGAATATGCCTTCCGTCTCGCGGACGCTCATGCTTGCTTACGATGACGAGTTTTCGCTGACATTTATGGGCCGCAAGCTGCGCCCCTACTGGCGTCGCGCCGGCATGGATGCAGCGAAGTTACTTGAAACCGCTGCCAGCGATTTTCCGGAATTGCAAAAGCGCTGCGTGGCTTTTGACAAGGAAGTCATGGCCGATCTGCGCGCGATCGGCGGCGACAAATTCGCAGGCATCGCCGCGCTGGCCTATCGCCAGTCCCTCGCGGCGAACAAGATCGTCGCCGACGCCAACGGCGCGCCGCTGATGTTTTCCAAAGAGAACTTTTCCAATGGCTGCATCGGGACAGTGGACGTGCTCTATCCCGCTGCGCCGGAATTACTCCTTTTCAGCCCGACGCTGGCGAAGGCGTCGATTATGCCGCTCCTGAGTTATGCCGCATCGCCCCGCTGGAAGTTTCCCTTTGCGCCACACGACCTCGGCACCTATCCGCGCGCGGATGGACAGGTTTATGGCGGCGGCGAGCGCACCGAGGATAACCAAATGCCGGTCGAGGAGTCTGGAAACCTGCTGATCCTGCTCGGGGCGATTGCAAAGATCGACGGCGACGCGAAGTTTTCCGAGCCCTTCTGGCCGCAGATTTCCCAATGGGCGAAATATCTCGAAAGCAAAGGTTTCGATCCCGAGAACCAACTCTGCACCGACGACTTTGCCGGGCATCTTGCGCACAATGTGAATCTCTCTGCGAAAGCAATCGAGGCGCTCGGCGCCTACGCCATCCTTTGCGAGATGAGCGGAAAAAGTGCGGAGGCGCAGCGCGTCAAGAGCGTGGCCCGGGAGATGGCTGCACGCTGGGTGCGTGAGGCAAAGGATGGCGACCACTACCGTCTCGCCTTCGATCGGCCCGGCACGTGGAGCCAGAAATATAACATTGTTTGGGACAGGATCCTTGGCCTGAACCTGTTCCCCGCGGAGGTGGCAAAAGAGGAGGTGGCGTTTTATCGCAAGTCGCTCAATCGCTATGGCCTCCCGCTCGACAACCGTAAGGGGTACACGAAACTCGACTGGACAGTCTGGACTGCCACGCTCACCGGCTCGCGCGAAGATTTCGAAGCGCTGGTCGCTCCCATCCAAGACTTCCTCAGCAACACCGGCAACCGCAACCCGATGTCCGATTGGTATGAAACGCGTGAACCGAAGCAGGTCGGCTTCCAGGCGCGCTCCGTCGTGGGTGGGGTTTTCATTCCGCTGCTCGGCGACGCGGCGATTTGGAAAAAATGGGCGGCGCGCGATCTTGCAAAAAATGCCTCGCACGCGAGCCATTGGGCGCCGCTCCCGACACCGCCGAAGATCACGCAAGTAGTTCCCACTTCGCAAGCCAGCGCCGTTACTTGGCGTTTTACTTTCGAAAAACCGGCGGACGGCTGGACCGCTCCCGGATTTCAGGACACGGATTGGAAAAGCGGACCGGGTGGGTTTGGGCAGGGAGCGCCGAATTCGGAGCCGCACACGAAGTGGGACACAGACGATATCTGGGTGCGCCGCGAATTTGCGCTGCCGGCAGGCAATACCAGCGATCTCTCCCTTTCGCTATACCACGATGAAGACGCCGAGATTTATATCAATGGGGTGCTCGCCGCCAAAGTCGGCGGATACAACGTCTCCTATGAGACCCTTCCGATCAGCTCCGCAGCGCGCGCCGCGTTGAAGCCCGAGCATAACGTTTTCGCTGTGCATTGCCATCAGACCAAAGGCGGGCAATTCATCGACGTCGGTTTGGTGCGCGTCGAGGAGTAGCAACCAGTTCCGCGCAGAAGCCGCCAAACTTCGCTTAAATGAGCACTCCGATTCCCCGCCGCCAGTTTATGGTCCAGGCCGGCATGGTCGCTGGTGCTGCATATCTATTCCCGAAGGTGGCCGCCGCCTCCGCCACTTACGGCGCCAATCGTCACTACCCATCCAACCGCTCCCCTCTCGCAGCCACACCCTTCGTTTCGCTGCCTCTCGGCAGCGTGCACGCCCGAGGCTGGCTCCTTCGTCAACTCGAACTCCAGCGTGACGGTCTCACCGGCAAAGCCGAAGAGCTGCTGCCCGCAGCCAAGGCCGATAGCGCCTGGCTCGGGGGTTCGGGCGAAGATTGGGAAAAGGGCCCTTACTATGTAAAAGGCCTCGTCCCGCTGGCCTACACGCTCGACGATGAAGGGCTGAAGAGCAAAGCGCATCGCTGGATCGATGGCATAGTCGCCAGCCAGCGCGAAGATGGCTTCTTCGGACCCAAAAAAAACGACGATTGGTGGCCGCGCATGGTGGCCACTTACTTGTTGAGAGATTTCCAGGAAGCGACCGGTGATTCCCGCATCATTCCGCTCCTCTCCGCGTACTATCGCCACATGGAAAAAGCGCTGCCCGGTCGCCATCTGCGTGATTGGGGTCGCGCGCGCGCCGGTGACGAAATGGATACCATCTTCTGGCTCTACAATCGCACCGGTGAAGAGTCGCTTCTCAAAGTCGCCGATCTGTTGCGGGAACAAGCCTACAACTGGCCGGAGATCTATCGGAATAATTCCTTCCTATTTAACGGTGGCGAGATGATTAGCCACAATGTTAACGTCCCACAGGCCTTGAAAATGCCGGCAGTATGGTGGCAGCGCTCCCATCGCCCGGAGGATCGCGACTCTCTTTTCGCCGGATTGCGTCATCTCGCGCAGGACCATGGATTGCCCATCGGCATCAACAGCGGCACCGAGCACCTGGCCGGACGCAGCCCGTCGCAAGGCGTGGAGACTTGTTCCATCGTCGAGAAAATGCTGAGCCAGGAGACGAACCTGCGCATCCTCGGCGAAGCGTCGCTGGGCGATAACCTGGAAATGCTAGCTTATAACGCTCTGCCCGGCGCGTTTAGCAAGGCCATCAAGCAACACGTCTATTACTCGCGGCCTAACAATGTGACCGCCGTCCTCAAATCACCCGGCTTCTGGCAGGATTACGTGGACGGCTCCGTGCCAAGCCCGATGTGTGGCTTCCCGTGCTGTTGCTATAACCTGCACATGGGCTGGCCGAAGTTTGCGCAGAACTCTTGGGCTGCCACGCACGATGATGGCCTCGCCGTGCTCGCTTACGCTCCGAGTGAAGTGCGCGCCAAAGTCGGCGACGGCACAGAAGTCACGATTCTCGAGGAGACCCAGTATCCCTTTGAAGAAAGCATCCAGTTCACGGTGCACACCTCCAAAGCGGTCGATTTTCCGCTGGTCCTGCGCATCCCGGGGTGGTGCGAGAAGCCGGTGATCAAAGTGGGAGACCGCACGGTCCCCGGCGCGGAGCCAGGGCAATTCCTGCGCATCGCCCGTAAATGGTCGGACGGCGACAAGGTTTCCGTGGAGTTTCCGATGTCTGTGCGCGTGGTGCCGGGCATCAACCAATCCGTTTCCGTTGAGCGCGGGCCGCTCATTTACACGCTGAATCTCGAGGGGAAGCCGCACATCACCAAGCCGCGTCCCGACCATTTCGATCAGTACGAAATCCTCACCGACAGTCCTTGGAATTTTGCCTTGGCCCTCGATCGATCGAATCCCGCCAATTCCTTTGCCGTGAAACGAGGAGCGGCTCCGGCCAATCCGTTTGAACCCGAGACGACCCCCGTCCGTCTCATGGCCAAGGGACGGCGCATCCCTTCCTGGAAACTAGCTTGGAACAACGCCGTGGCCTTTGATCCGCCCTATAGCCCGGTGGAATCCAGCGAGCCCGAGGAGGAGTTGACGCTCATTCCTTACGGCACGCGTTACTTGAGAGTCACCAGCTTTCCCGTTCTGGGCAAGCCGGAGGTTCCTTCGCGCAGTTTCAGCGACGATTTCTCCAAAGGCTGGATGGCTTGGAATGCCTACCGCGGCGGCTGGTACATCGAAAATGGCGCGCTGCGATGCACCGGCGGCCAGGCTGGTGGCAAAGTCATCGTCGCGGGTAGCAATTTCGGCGATGCCGCAGTCGAGGCGGACGTCACCGTCGGTCCGGTCGGAAACGCCGGCTTAATCGTTCGCTGCGCCAATCTCGGCACCGGCTTCGACGATTACACCGGCTACTATATCGGGATCGATCCCGGCACCAACAGCCTCATCGCCGGAAAGGCGAATGGCAAATGGACAATGCTCGCCCAAGTCCCCTGGAAATTGGCCGCAGAACAAACCGTGCACCTGCGAGTGGTCATGAACGGGCCAAAATTCCAGGCTTTCGTGGACGATCATCCGCAGCCGGCTCTGGAATTCAGCGATCCTGAGTTTACCAGCGGCGCCGTCGGCCTTCGTCAATACCTGCCCGATCCCAAAAAGGCTTCTGTTCGCTTTGCCAATTTTACGGCCAAATCCATTTGATTCACTACCCTGACTCACTGACCCAATATGCTAAACTCCATTCCCCTCCGCCATCTCTTCACCGGCGCCTGCCTCGCGGCGGCTCTCCTCACCGGCTGCAATAAACCTTCCAGCGAATCGCCCGCGGGCGGTGGCGGGAAAAAGCTCACCGTCGGCTTCGCCCAAGTCGGAGCGGAAAGCGCCTGGCGCACCGCCGAGACCGATAGCATCAAGTCCGAAGGCGAGAAGCGCGGCGTGAATCTCAAGTTCTCCGATGCCCAGGGCAAACAGGAAAACCAGATCAAAGCCGTGCGCGGCTTTATCGCGCAGGGGGTTGATGCGATCATTCTCGCACCCGTCGTGGAGACCGGCTGGGAACCCACGCTGCGCGAGGCGAAGCAAGCGAAGATTCCGGTGGTGCTCGTGGATCGCGGGGTCACGGTGCAGGATGATTCGCTTTACGCGACGCTCATCGCATCCGACTTCGTTAACGAGGGCAAGATGGCCGGTGAATGGCTCGCGAAGAAGACCGATGGCAAGGCACAAGTAATCGAACTCCAAGGCACGCCCGGTGCGGCGCCGGCGATCGATCGTAAGAAGGGTTTTGAGGAAGCGATCAAGGCGCATCCCGAGATGCAAATCGTTGCTTCACAGAGCGGCGATTTTCGGCGTTCGGGGGGCAAGGAAGTGACTGAGGCGCTACTCAAAGTGCAACCCGGCGTGACTGCCGTCTATGCGCACAACGACGACATGGCACTCGGTGCGATTCAGGCATTGGAAGAAGCGGGCAAGAAGCCGGGCACAGATGTCGCCGTAATTTCGATTGATGGAGTAAAAGGCGCATTTGAAGCCATGGCCGCTGGGAAACTCAACTGCACGGTGGAGTGCAATCCTCTGCTCGGACCCATGGCTTTCGACGCCGTGGAAAAAGCGATCAAAGGCGAATCATTGGAAAAGAAAACAGTGGTTCCGGATCGGGTTTTCGACCAGAGCACCGCTTCTCAAGAGCTGCCGAACCGAAAGTATTGATCGTCAAATCAGGAACCCGCATTGCCAACTGCGTCATTGATGCCGATGACGCAGCGCCGGGTGTCTCCGCCCCATTTATGATTTCGCCAGACTTACATCCGCACCGCCGTCGGAATGCTCTCACCGGCGATTGGGTGCTCGTTTCTCCGCATCGCACTCAGCGCCCCTGGCAAGGGCGCCGGGAGGCGGAGGCTGCGGATGTTCGCCCCGCGCACGATCCGCAATGTTATCTTTGCGCAGGAAACACCCGGGCCAATGGCGAGCGGAATCCGCAATACGATTCCACTTTCGTTTTTACGAATGACTACGCGGCCATTCTTCCCGACGCCGCGCCTCCGACGCAGGCGGATTCACTCTTGCGCACCGAACCGGTGCGCGGGACTTGCCGGGTTATCTGCTTCTCACCGCGCCACGATCTAACGCTTTCGCGGATGCCCGCGGAAGAGATACGGAAAGTCGTGGACACTTGGTCCGAGCAGACCCTGGAGCTGGGACGCGAGTGGCGATGGATGCAGGTGTTCGAAAATAAGGGAGACGTCATGGGCTGCTCCAATCCTCATCCGCACGGCCAGGTGTGGGCCAGCGATGCATTGCCCAACGAAATCGTGAAGGAAGATAGTGAACAGCGCCGTTACTTTAAAGAGCACGGGGCTCCGTTGCTCGTTGATTACGGAAGGCGCGAGCAGGAAAGCGGCCAGCGCACCGTGGTAGAAAATGACCATTGGCTGGCGGTCGTACCGTATTGGGCCGTTTGGCCCTTTGAGATGCTCCTTCTGCCCAAGGATCGCGTGGCGCGTCTTCCGGATTTGGATCACGCCCAGCGGGATGCGCTCGCCGAAATCCTCCGTCGCTTGCTGATCCGATACGACAATCTGTTTGAAACCTCCTTTCCTTACTCCATGGGCTGGCACGGCGCTCCCACGGACGGCGCGGATCACCCGCACTGGCAACTCCATGCCCACTTCTTTCCACCTCTCCTCCGGTCCGCGACCGTTAAAAAATTCATGGTGGGATATGAGATGCTGGCGGAGCCGCAGCGAGACCTCACTCCTGAGGCGGCGGCTGCGCGATTGCGCGAGCTTTCGGAAATCCATTACTTGTCCGCTGCTTCTCGAATTGCCTAACCTATGAAAATACTAGTGACAGGTGGCGCCGGTTATATTGGCAGTGTTGCCTCCGAGCAACTCCTCCGAGCCGGCTACCAGGTGGTGGTCCTGGACAACCTCTACCAAGGCCATCGTGAAGCCGTGCCCGACGACGCCGTCTTCGTCCAGGGCGATCTCGCGGACCGAGCTGCTATCGACCGCACGCTGACCGAGCATCGACCGGATGCGGTGATGCATTTCGCCGCGTATTCGCTCGTGGGCGAATCGATGCAGAATCCCTTCAAATATCTCGCCGGCAACGTCACCAACGGACTCAACCTGCTGCAGGGAATGGTAGAGCATGGCGTTAAGAAATTCATCCTATCGTCCACGGCCAACCTCTTCGATCAACCCGAACGCGTGCCCATTTCGGAAGACGAGCGAATCGTGCCCGGCAGTCCTTATGGCGAGTCCAAGTTCATGCTGGAGCGAGCAGCGTTCTGGTTGGAAAAGACGCACGGACTGCGATATGCATTTTTACGTTACTTTAATGCCGCAGGAGCGACCAAAGAGCGCGGTGAAGATCACAATCCTGAACTGCACCTGATCCCGCTGGTGTTGCAGGTGGCATTAGGCCAGCGCGAACATATCACGATTTTCGGGGAAGATTACGACACCAAGGATGGGACCTGCATCCGCGATTACGTCCACGTGGTGGATCTGGCGCAAGCGCACATTTTGGCGCTTGAGGCTTTGGAAAATGGCAGCCGGATTTACAACCTGGGCAATGGCCTCGGCTTTTCCGTGAAAGAAGTGGTCGAGACCGCTCGAGCAATCACCGGCCACCCCATTCCAGTCCGGATGGGCCAGCGTCGTGCCGGCGATCCGGCAGTGCTCGTCGCCGCGAGCGACAAGATTCGCCGCGAACTCAACTGGCGCCCCCAATTTCCGGAACTGCGCGATATCATGGAAAGCGCATGGCAATGGCACCGGGCACACCCGCAGGGCTACAACACTCCGCTGGCAGCCGAATGATGGCTATGCGCCCACTGCAACGACGACGATCCTGGCGCATTCACCCTCTACGTTAGCGATAGCCATCTCACCTCTGCCGCGACTGCGTTGAGTCCGACGGAGCAGGCTTACGCAATTATTCATGAATTGGCTCCCGCGGCGAAACCGTCGTTCACCCATCAATTTCCCAAGGCGACGGGCCAATTGCAAAGGCGGCGTTGAGAGACCGGTAAAAGGCCCATGGGATCGGAAACGCGACATCGCGAATACGCGTTCGCACTTGATCGCTATACCTGAGCACCGCATTCCGTTCGATTTCTCAACGTCAGCCGGTTGCCAGCCGGATACATCGTGCGCGGCGACCAAATCACGAAAAGAGTGGACGTCCCGCAAAAAAATGTACGATTTTGTTTGATCTCGATTAGCCGGATCACTATGAGGGGTGCCGGTTCTCGCCCCCCAGACACTGAGAGCTGGAGACGACGCGGACCCGTGAACGTTCAACCCGCAGGAGATAGGCGATATGAAATCGAGATTGTTATTCAACCGAATGAAATTGACGTTTTGCTTAACCGGGATCGTGGCGACGTGTAGCGTGCGAGCGGCAAACTACGCGGATGACAGCCGAACGGCTCCCAGTACCAACAGTAGCGCGACCGGGGACTTTTCCACCGCAATCGGTGACGGGGTCAACGCTTCTAAAAAAGGAGCATTTGCGGTGGGCACGCCAAACGCAGGCACGAACACAAGTGCAAGTGGAGTCTTTTCATTAGCGATTGGACAAGGAGCTTTGGCGAGTGGCGATTTTTCGGTCAGCTTTGGCCTAGGCATCGCCGCTTCAGGGGCCCATGCTTTTGCCATGGGCGCCGGGAACAATGCGGTGGGAGATTACTCCACTGCTTTCGGGTTTAATAGTGTGGCGAGTTCTTACGGTGAATTCGTTATTGGCCGCTATAACGTCGACCCGTCCGGCGCGAACGCCACTGGGTGGTCGGACGTGGATGATCTTTTTGTAATAGGGAACGGAACATCGACGACGCCGCGTGATGCGTTCAAAGTCCAGAAGAACGGCGACGCCACCGTGGGTCGCAATTTGAATGTGACTGGAAGTCTATCGGTGACGAGCAGCGCCACTTTAGGAGGCAAAGCATTGCTGGGGAATGAGGATACGACTGGAGCGAATCTCGTCGTCGGGAATGGCAGCGCTGCATATAGTGACTATCTTGGAGCCCCGCCGTCGGGTTCCGTAGTCTATGGCCTGAATGCACAAACCGTGGGCAGCAACTCTGTGGCGGTTGGGAGTGGGGCTTCGGCTTCCTATGGTGGAGTGGCCCTTGGCTATGTGGCCAGCGCGAGCGGGAACGGTGTGGCCGTCGGCACCTCGGTAAATAGCGGGTGGGGAAGCGTGGGGGTGGGAAAAAACGTGTCCATCGCTTCTTCGAATATCGGTAACATCGCCGCGTTTGGCATCGGAGTTTCCGCAGCCACGGGCGGCTACGGAATTGACGGGTATTGGTCCGGAAACGAAACGGTGGTGGGAGTGAATTCTTCCGCTACAGGATATTATGGAACTTCCGTCGGTTATGGAAATATCGTGGGTGCAGACGGTGGTTCGGCTTTCGGCTATCAAAACATGGCTTTAGGAGACTACTCGATCGCCTTGGGCACCAATACCGTCGCCACGGGTTTCGCCGAGACGGTCTTGGGCCAGTATAATGATTTCACTAGTCAATTGCAGACACGAAGCACGTGGAACGATTCGGAGCATTTGCTGGTGGTGGGCAACGGCACCTCTGCGAATCAAAAATCCAACGCGCTGGTAATTCAAAAAAATGGCAATGCATATTTCTCGGGCAGCCTGGCATCGGGAAGAGGGAGTAACGCGTCGGGGCAAGGTGCATTCGCCGCAGGGATGGAGGCTTATGCATCGGGACCCTCTTCGGCAGCGTTCGGAGGCGTTATAGGGGATACAGCTACTATCGCATCGGCGGACAATTCGTTTGCGCAAGGGGCCTCAACTGCGTCGGGTGGGGGAGCCGTTTCCTTTGGATTCGGCGCAAGTGCCTCGGGAGACAATTCATTTGTTGTTGGAAATTGGTCGACCGCTTCAGGGTCGGGTTCCATTGCCATGGGCGGCGGATCGGGAGCGTTGGCCGCCGGTGCCGTCTCTATCGGCTCCAATAATCAGGCCGTCGGCAATTCTGCCTTTGCAATCGGCAACGGCACGGTCTCTTCTTCTTATTCGGAAGTGGTCCTGGGCAGCTACAACGCGAACACGTCCGTAAATAACCAGACAGCGTGGGATCCGTCGGATAACCTTCTGGTCGTGGGCAATGGCACGGGTGAATATGAAATTGATCCTGTCACACAGCAACTCGTTCCAAACCGTTCCAACGCCTTGGTGGTAAAGAAGAACGGCGATATACACGTGAGTAACCGAATACTCGTCCCCGAACAGGGAGATATATCGATGGGCGATTTCACTACGGGTACTCACCCTTAAGTTTTTCCGTCTCCAAAAAATTTGCGGCGGAGTTCCGGATGCCATGAGAAGAGGCACCACCATCAGAGGAAGCGTATTAGCGACTCGCTGGTGTACTGCGCCGTGAACACCCGCAACAAGTAACTGCACTTATTCGTCAAAACAATGCGGCAAACCAGGATTTTGGCCCGCAAGACTCAAAGGCCAGTTTGAAAAACGCTACTCCCTCACGGCAATGATCCCAAAATTCTTTTTTCGTTGCTCCACTGCTTTTCCTAAATGGTTGAGCAAGTCAGTCTCGCTTGTCCTCTTTTACACCCTTTTGCTCTCTACACCCTTTAGTCCGGTCAGGGCCAGTGTCGGACCACATTGGTGGATTGACCGTCACCTTTCGACTCCTGGTGCGGCGGCCAGCGACTTTGCGGTTTTGAATCAAGGGCAGTTGAAGAATATCGCGACGGCCTCCTACGATGAGTTTGAGGATAAACTATCGAGCATTGGGGGAGCGGGTGGGGCAATTACAAACCTCGTTAAGAGCTGGTATCAATTGGATTCGGGCGGGAATTTTCGCCATGATTCATCCGGAAAGCGGATTCCAAAAACGACGGACAACAACTACTCCGGATGCAATTTGGGGCAATTGAAAGCGGTCGCAAAAGTATTCTACGACCGGTTGATTACTTTGCAGTATACCAATGCTTACCCTTGGGCAAATTCGGCGCAAGCGGCAGATGACTATGCGTTGGCCAACATTGGTCAGGCCAAGCAATTGTTTTCATTCGATCTGGGACGCGATAGTGATGGCGATGGCGTGAGTGACATCCTGGAGATCAACAGCACTCATACCAATCCTACGTCGTGGAACAACTTTCTTGGCACGGTTACCCAGGTGAATCCCACCATTCCGACTCCACCGTCTCCGCCGAACCCGCCGGATGGCGGTGCGGGTTTGCCTCAATTTGATCCGAGGCCTCCGCTCTCTCCGACAATCGTCGACGTGGAGGAAAGCGTGGATGAGGATGGCCACTACCAAACGACACTCACACTGGAACACGTTAATCCAGTGGGAATGACTTTCGAAATATACCGGCAGCGCGAAAACGGTGAATGGGTCATTGCGGGTTCTGTTACTCCCGGCCAGGACGATGTGACATTTGATTTTACCAACAACAAGTGGAGTTTTACCCTGAAAGACACAGACGCGGATCACGTTTACGCGCAGGTCTTGTACAAATATCGAGCTGTGGCGATTGATCCGGTGGGCACAAGTCCGTACTCACCCATTGTACGCTATAGTCCACCGCTGGACTTGCAGATCGGTTCCGACTTTTTGGCGTACTCCCGGCACAAGTACGGATACTATTCGTACACGGATGAGACAATGGACCAGCGAAAGTTTTACTTGAAGTTGAATGGGTCCTTGGATTTTTGGAATCCCCACGCCGATGAAAGCAAGCTAACCGGCCACGTCGATCTGACCGCAAAATACACGATGGCTGGAGATGCGGGACTGGCGAGTTGGGACGCCGATTACGAGGGAACTTCCACATACACTGAATTGCAATGCTGCAATCTGGGATATCTCCCCCCTCGAGACACTTCCTTCAGCGATAAGTACAGCCAGAGTTACGGCGCGGCGGTGTGGACGATTAGCAACGAAGGACTTTACTATCTTGATCAATCGGTCTCGCCTGTTAACGAACAGATAAACAGAGCCGGCTACATAGGATATTTCGGCGAAGGCCTTGGCGATGAGCCGGCAATCACATCGGCTGGTATTGGAACGACTGCCAGTGCCAATTACGCAGGCGTTGATCTCAACGATATAGGCTG
>FTBB01000046.1_pt1 | contig 36197 bp, 38 predicted proteins | sample 1639251 | NCBI WGS metagenome assembly FTBB01 (sample SAMEA3914864, study PRJEB12502) | metagenome | biome: forest; material: soil | place: USA | collected 2012-03-12 | depth 0.3 m | reverse complement strand
GAGTAAGTACTGCCCCGCTTGCCAACGAATCCTCTACAGCCGGCGCCTTGCCTTCTGCAGCTTTTGCCGGGCGCCGATTCCCGAGGAACTGCGATTCACGCCGGAGGAGATTGCCAAAATGGATCCCACCTTGGCCGAACTCGAAGAGACGCACAAGCAACGCATCATCGCGGAGATCGCGGCTCGTACCGCAAAGGAGCGGCAGCATATGGCGACGATACTGCACTTTTTTTCGTGAGTTTCGCCCTGAGCAGGTCCTCCATGTCGTGGATACGCAAGGACGCAAAGAGGCCCAAAACGCGTCGCTCCCGCATCCTTCTGATCTGCATGTTAACGGTAATCTGGTTGGTGGAGGGAGCGCTGTTGTTGCTGGCCGTCGTGGGGATTGTGATCCACAATCCGGCATTTATCTTCTGGCCCTTTTCGAGTTCTGGTTGATGGGCGATTTCTTTGCTCGGTTTTACAGGCACGAGTGCCTGAGTGTGCGTCGCCGCGAGCGTCGCAAGTTGGCGAAGCTAGCCACGGTAAAATGAAACATTTGTTAACTGTGTTTCACGGTTTGTGTCTGCTGGGGTCTGCTGGATCCGCCAGAGCGCAATCGAGTGAAGAGCGAGATTCCAACGGCCAATTCGGCTCCGATTCGTACCACCTTCCGTTACCAGATTTGCCCCGGAGTGGCCACGCGCGGGCTCCAGTTGCAGCCGCTGTAGTCCCTCAGGCGGTGCTGGAGCGCGGCCTATGAGAATAATGGCATTGCTTTTACAGGTTCGTTTCCGAAAATATGTTCGAATGCAGTACATCCCAGCATGACTAAATATTTGGCTTCCAAAAGAAACACGTTCTTATTTTAGTCTTATCCTACTTCCATGGCTAATCTACAAAAGCCACAAGAAATTGCGCTTGACCGTATCAGTAGTGCAAAGCGAAACGGCGCAAAATTTCTCGATTTAGACAATCTCGAATTGGTCCAACTACCTGATGGAGTTACCGAACTCACCGCACTAAAACACCTTTCAGTCAATAATAACTGCCTAGTTAGTGTTCCTCCTGAGATTGGCAATCTCACCGATCTTAAAAATCTTTCGCTCAGCGGGAACCAACTGACGAGCCTACCTGCAGAGATCGGCAACCTCACCGCGCTTAGGAGTCTCTCCCTGAGCGCTAACCAATTGGCGAGCTTGCCTAAGGAGATTGGCGATCTCACCGCGCTTCAGCAACTTTTTCTTCACACCAACCAATTGACTAGCGTGCCTTCGGAGCTTGGCAGGCTTTCCGGACTTCAACAGCTTTTGCTCCGCGGAAACCAACTGAATAACATCCCTGCGGAGATCGGCAAACTTACCGCACTTCGGCTACTTTTGCTTAATGGTAACCGTCTAACAAGCTTGCCAATGGAAATTGGCGGCCTTACCGCACTGCAACATCTTTCATTAAGCGGCAACCTATTGACAAGCTTACCGGAGGAGATTGGAGACCTTATCGCGCTACAATACCTTTCGCTAAGCGGCAATCTATTGACAAACTTGCCAGCGAAGATTGGCGGCCTGACTGCACTGCGTGACCTCTTGCTAAGCGGCAACCTATTGGCAAGCTTGCCAATGGAGATTGGCAGCTTAACCGCGTTGCAACAGCTTTTGCTCCGAGGAAACCAGCTGACAAACGTGCCGGCGGAAATTGGCAGGCTTACTTCGCTGCGGCGACTCTCGCTCAGTGGTAACCGATTGACCAGCGTCCCTGCGGAGATTGGCAAGCTCAGCGCGTTGCGGCAACTTTCGCTCAGCGACAACCAGTTGACGAGCTTGCCTATGGAGATCGGCAAACTAACGGCGCTGGAGCGCCTTTCGCTCCGCGGGAACCAATTGGCGAGTGTGCCCGCGGAGATCGGTTGCCTGGCTGCGTTGCAGCAACTGCTACTTCGCTGCAATCAATTGACAAGTGTACCTGTGCATATTGGAGCGCTGCCGATGCTGCGGGTTCTCGACATAACAGGCAATCCCGCTCTACGTCTGCCACCTCACGAGATTGCAGAATTGGGAAGTTCCGCCTCGATTCGTTATTTGAAAGCATTGCACCGAGGAGAGGCGCCCATTTGGGAATCTCGAATGCTGCTAGTCGGTGAGGGTGGTGTTGGGAAGACTTGGCTCCACGAGGCACTTGAAGGGAGGCTTCACGGAGGAAATCGTTCCACGGACGGTGCCACCATAGGTATTGAAATTGGGCCTTTGAATTTGCCGAACGAAGATTCTCCAGACGGTCGGATGACCTTGAACTGTTGGGATTTTTCGGGACAAGCTGTCAATCACGCGACCCATCAATTCTTCTTTTCAGACCATATTCTGTTCATGCTCGTGTGGAATATGCGCCAAGGATGGGAAGCCGGACGGCTCCGTCATTGGCTGACTAATATCCGGGATCGGGCCCCTCGGGCTACGATCATTTTGGTGGGCACGCATAGCGATCAGCCGCACGCCGACTATCCGGAAAAGACTCTTCTCGCGGAGTTCTCCCAGATCTCGAAGGCTTTCGCCGTGAGCAGCCAAACCGGTGATGGCCTCGTGTTGCTTAAGGAGGAAATTGCGCGCCAAGCGGTCGCCCTTCCCATGATGGGACTGCGCTGGCCATCAACTTGGTGGGACGGATTCGCCACGGTTAAGGCTCTTGCCGCGACTGTCACGCACGCTGACATCAGCGTTGTTTACCGTGAGATGTGCGGGCACGGCCTGGAAGCCGAAGATGCCGTTATTCTTCTGCGGTGGATGCATGAGCTTGGTGAGGTATTGCACTTTGCTGACGATCAGGAACTGGCCGAATTGGCGATTCTGAATCCCGAATGGGCGGCAAAAAAGATTGGAGTCCTCCTAGCGAGTCACGAGGTGGCACAGGCCAAGGGCATTCTGACGAGTGAACTTCTACGGACGCTTTGGCCGGACATTAACAACGCGACCCGAGACCATCTTATTTCGCTTACCGAACGGTTCGATTTGGCTTATCGCATTCCGGACGATCCGAATCATCGCTGCATGGTTGTTGAGAAGCTTCCGCAGAACCCTGCGGAGTACGAGGCACGCTGGGCCAAATTCGCAAGCGCTCCAGAGTTGCGTCTCCGCTTCAAGCTGGCAGCAATGCACCCTGGAATTCCGACTTGGTTCATCGCACGCCAGCATCGCTTCACTCTTGATCCTTGGATGCACTGGTTGCGCGGTGTGCTCTTCGGAGACGAGCGGAGTTTACCGCGCCATCTCGGACTGGTTATTGCAAATGAGACTGAGCGCGTCGTCGATTTCACCGTTCGTGGTCCGTTCCCACCCACTTTCATGACTCTGCTCACCGAAGCTTTTATCGATACTGTGCGCCGACGCTATGAAGGCTTGGACATGGAGCGACTTGTTCCATGCCCAGGACCTCCCGGACAGCACCCCTGCGGTCACTACTTTAAACTTTCCAATCTCGAAAAGCGGCTCGTAGCGCCGAGTCGTCGGACCAAAATTGATTGCGAGGAATGTGGTTTCGAGCACGAGGTAGCGAAGTTGCTTTTTGGCCTGAGCCTTGCCCCTGAATCCGAAGAGCTCACGGCTAAAGTGATCCGAGAAATCGTGCATGAAGAGGTGGCGCAGGATGGAGAATGCACGCGCAACCATATCGACGCGCGGTTGGCGGAAACGCTTGCTTATATACATCTCCAGTTTGTCAGGGAATGGAACACGCAGCAACTGCTTGAGGAGCAAAGCTGTCCGACTGTGTTTAGTCTTTATGCGGTTGATAACGCGACGCTCTTTCACTCCGAAAAGCTGCGGCTTCAATTTTACTGTATGCAGCCGGGGTGCTGGCATCCGATCGGGGCGGAGGGCGCGTGCCAATTTGCGCAACCAAAAGAATGGCTGCAAGGTGTGCTGGGTTTTCTTCGCAGCTACGGCCCGCTAGTGAAAACCATTGTTAGCATCGCTAAACCGGCAGCGGGAGTGCTCTTAAAGTTGACGGAGACCTCGAAAGAAAAGGTGGAGACATGGAAGGAAGGTCTGGAAAACACGGCCAAACTTCTTGAAGCGCTGGAAGACGCGCCGGACTCCAGCGAATTCGCCGCGTCTCCCAGCGCTCGTATTCAACCGCGACACCACAGCGATGCGTCCCTTCATGATTTGAAAAAGTTCCTCGATTCCCTGGAGTTTCCGAAAAGGCCGTATGGCGGTCTTGAGCGCGTGCGCACGCCGGAAAACCATATCCTGTGGCTGTGCCCGGAGCACGGGGAGCAGTATCGACGGGGGATTTAGCGTGCTTGCGGTGTGCTGATTTGAAAAGTCTGCTGCCGCACCCCCGGTGGGCGCGCTGTGCGCGCAACTTTTTCCAAAATTCCGCTTGCACACCCCTGAAACTCCCGCTACACGTCACCCTCTTTTCGCGCTCTCGCGTATTTCCACTCGCGCTCTCGCGGCTCCGGCAGGGACTGGTTTAGTCCTCTTGTCGTGGCAGCCCGAGTGGAAGGCTGTCGAGAGCCGTGGAGAGAAAAACAAAAAAATATCGAGCGCAGTCGAAATTCCGCTTGCCAGACGGGCGGATTCCCCTAACGTCCGCGCTCCCCGCCGCCGGTGGATTCGCTCCACACCAGCATTCGGCGGGCTTTTCGTCTCTGTGTCCCGTCGATTCCCGAGGAATCCAAAAGGACCCGGCGACGGCAGGAGCGAACCCGAAACCAGAATTTTTTCATGCCAACGATCAACCAGCTCGTCCGCAAAGGCCGCAACAAGGTCACGACTAAATCCAAGTCGCCGGCCCTGACGAAATGCCCGTTCCGCCGTGGCGTCTGCGTGCAGGTCATGACCCGTACGCCCAAGAAGCCGAACTCGGCGCTGCGCAAGGTTGCCAAGGTCCGCCTCACCAATGGCTACGAAGTCATCGCCTACATCCCCGGTGAAGGCCACAACCTCCAGGAGCACTCGATTGTGCTCGTGCGTGGTGGCCGTGTGAAGGATCTCCCTGGTGTTCGTTATCACATTGTTCGCGGCACCCTCGACGCTCTCGGGGTGGATGGCCGCCGCCGCTCCCGTTCCAAATACGGTGCCAAACGTCCGAAGCCCGGCCAGGAAGCTGCCGCTGCCGGTAAGGGCAAGAAGAAGTAACTCTCTCTAAACAGACTCACCTTTCTTTTTATGTCTCGTCGTCGCAGAGTGATCCACAAAGAGGAAAATTTCGACAGCCGTTACGGCAGTCCGGTCGTGGCTCGATTGATCGCCACGGTCATGAAGAGTGGCAAGAAGTCGATTGCCGAAGGCATTGTTTATGAAGCCATCGAGCGCAGCCGTCAGGGCAGCGATTCCGTCGATCCGCTCGAAACCCTTCACAAAGCGATTGATAACGTGAAGCCTCGCCTCGAGGTGAAGAGCCGCCGCGTCGGTGGCGCCACTTATCAGGTGCCGATGGAAGTGCAGCCGGGCCGGCAGATCGCATTGGCGATGCGCTGGCTGGTTGGTTACGCCAAGAGCCGCAAAGGCATTTCACTGCGCGATGCGCTGGCCACGGAACTCAAGGACGCTGCCGCGGGGCAGGGGAATGCGATCAAGAAACGCGACGACACCCACAAAATGGCTCAGGCCAACCGCGCCTTTGCTCATTTCCGGTTCTAACCTCGCTCGGAACAAGTAACCAATTCTACGCGCCATGTCTGCCGCTGCTTCCGCTTCCGTCTCCACGAATCCCAATTCGCCGAATCGCGCCTATCCGCTCGAGCGCACCCGCAATATCGGTATTGCTGCGCACATCGATGCGGGTAAGACCACGCTCACTGAGCGCATTCTTTTCTATACTGGCATGATCCATAAGATCGGTGAGGTGCACGAAGGCACCACGGTCACCGACTGGATGGAACAGGAGCGCGAGCGCGGTATCACCATTACCTCCGCCGCCACGACTTGCTTCTGGCAACAAGTAAAGCAGGAAGGCGTCTTCAAGCTGTATAGCGGCATCAAGATGCGCGTGAATATCATCGACACCCCCGGGCACGTCGATTTCACCGCGGAAGTGGAGCGCTCCCTCCGCGTGCTCGACGGCGCTATCGCCGTGTTCGACGCCGTGGCCGGTGTGCAGCCCCAGTCCGAAACCGTCTGGCGTCAGGCTACCAAATATAACGTTCCGCGCATCGCGTTCATCAACAAGATGGACCGTGTGGGTGCCGATTTTGATGCCGCCATCGATTCGATGCGCAAGAAGTTACATGCGACCTGCTGGCCGGTGCTCATCCCGCTCGGTAAGGAAGATTATCTCAAGGGCCAGCTCGACGTCATCAATAGGAAGGCGATCCTTTATTCGGACAACGACGCCATGGGCTCGACCTATACGGTCGTGGAAGTGCCGGATGATCACAAGGATCTCGTTGAGAATGCGTACAACGATCTCGTCTCGGCGATCGCTGATCTCGATGACGAAGTGGGCACGGCTTTTCTCGAGGAAAAGCCGATCACGCCCGAGATGCTCAAGGCTGGCATCCGGCGCCAGACTATCGCCAATAGGTTCTGCCCTGTTGTCGGCGGTTCCGCTTTCAAAAACAAGGGGGTGCAGTATCTCGTTGACGCCGTTATCGATTATCTCCCGGGCCCTCTCGATATTCCGCCGGCGCGCGGTCAGGATCCGGATTCGGGCCAGCCGATTGATGCTCCTGCGGATGACAGCGGCAAATTCTGCTCGCTCGCCTTCAAGCTTTGGAGTGATCCTTTCGTCGGTAAACTCGTTTTCTTCCGCGTCTATTCTGGCAAGCTCAGCAAAGGCGACACGGTCTATAACCCGCGTACCAACAAGCGTGAGCGCATATCTCGACTCATCCAGATTCAGGCGGATCGGCGCGAAGATATTGAGACTTGTTACTCCGGAGATATCGCAGCCATCGTCGGTATCAAGAATATCACCACGGGCGACACGCTTTGCGATGAGGATCATGCGGTCCTCCTTGAGCCGCCTTCATTCCCTGATCCGGTTATTTCGATGTCCATCGAGCCGAAGACCAAAGTCGATCAGGAGAAAATGTCTCTCGCCTTGCAGCGACTCGCCGAAGAGGACCCTACCTTCCGCGTTTTCACCAATGAAGATACCGGTCAGACCATCATCGCCGGCATGGGTGAGCTCCATCTCGAAATCATTCGTGACCGGCTCCTTCGCGAGTTCAAAGTCGAGGCCGATTCCGGCAAGCCGCAGATCGCGTATCGCGAAACCATCACTGCGGAAGCCAAGGGTGAAGGCAAACTCATCAAGCAATCCGGCGGTCGCGGTCAGTATGGCCACGTCATCGTCGATGTGAAGCCCAACGAGCGCGGCAAAGGAATCACCATCGAGAATAAAGTGGTCGGCGGCACTATTCCCAAGGAATACATCCCGGCCTGCAAAAAGGGCATCGAAGAAGCAGTGCTCAATGGCGTCGTCGGCGGCTACCAGGTCATCGACGTGCATGTTGACATTATCGACGGTTCCTACCACGACGTGGATTCGAACGAACTCGCGTTCAAGATGGCGGCCATCTTCGCGGTCAAAGACGGCTTCAAGAAGGCAAAAGCGATCATGCTTGAGCCGATCATGAAGGTGGAAAACACCACGCCTGATGAATATCAGGGCGACATCATGGGTGACCTCAATCGCCGCCGTGGCCGCATCAGTTCCATCGAAAACAAAAACGGACTCTCCGTGATCAACGCGGAAGTGCCGCTCGCGGAAATGTTCGGCTACGCCACGGCCATCCGCTCTTTGTCGAAGGGCCGCTCCTCCTACTCGATGGAGCCGTCGCACTTCGAGCAGGTGCCCGAGCAAATCAAAAACGCCGTCCTCGATCAGAAAGGCAATGCCTGATCGGCTTAACCCTCAAGTAACTCTCCATCTAGTATGAACGGACAACGCATTCGCATTCGCCTCAAGGCTTTCGATTTTCGCATGCTCGACCAGTCGGCCGGCGAAATCGTCGAGACCGCCAAGCGCACCGGCGCCAAGGTGGCCGGCCCGATCCCGCTTCCCACGCGCGTCGAGAAGTTCACCGTGAACCGCTCGCCCCACGTCGACAAGAAGTCGATGGATCAATTCGAAATCCGCACGCACAAGCGGCTGCTCGACATCATCGAGCCAACCGCGAAGACCGTCGATGAGCTGAAGAAGCTCAATCTCCCCGCGGGCGTGGACATCACCATCAAGATTTGAACTAGACATGAAGATCGGATTGCTAGGCAAAAAACTGGGCATGACCCGCGTCTACGACGACAAGGGCAAAGTAACCGCTGTCACCGTCATCGAGGCGGGCGGCAACAGCCCGCTCCAAGTCAAAACCACCGAGTCCGACGGCTACAGCGCCGTGCAGGTCGGCTTCGATACGCAAAAAGAACATCGCGTACCGATGCCCATGCTCGGCCACTTCAAGAAGCACAATTCTGAGCCGAAGAAGCTGGTGCGCGAATTTCGTCTTCCCGATGGCACGACCGTCGAGGGCGAACTCGACCTCAGCGTGAAGCAGTTCGCCGTGGGCGATGTGGTCGACGTGATCGGCCAGTCCAAAGGCAAAGGCTTCCAGGGCGTCGTCCGCAAGCATCACGCTGCGGGGCAGCCGGCTTCGCACGGTTCCATGATGCATCGCCGTCCGGGCGCCATCGGCATGCGTTCCACTCCGGGTAACATCTGGAAGAACGCGAGCATGCCTGGCCACATGGGCGACAATCGTTGCACGGTGCAAAACCTCCGCATCGTCCAGGTCCGCGAGGAAGATAACTGCATCCTCGTCAGCGGGGCGGTGCCCGGCGCGAATGGATGCTATGTCGTGGTTCGTCCCGGCAAGAAAGCCAAACCTGAGGCAACCAAGTAACCTATGGCCGCAACTGTTCTTACCGTCGATGCCGCGAACGCGGCGAATATTCCGGTGATCGAAAACAACCGGTACACCCAGGTCGTTCATGACGCCGTGGTGGCTTATCGTGCGAATCGCCGCAGCGGCACTGCGCATACCAAGAGCAAGGCCGACGTGAATCTTTCCGGCGCCAAGCCTTGGCGGCAGAAGGGCACGGGCCGCGCCCGCGCCGGCTACAAGTCCTCGCCCGTGTGGGTGGGTGGCGGTGTGGCCTTTGGTCCGAAGCATCGCGACTATTCCAAGAAGCTCTCGAAGCATGCGAAGCGCCTCGCGCTGCGCAAGGCTCTCAGCGAACGCATCAAGAGCGGCGACGTTTTGGTCGTTGACTCCTTTGCGGTTTCCGAAGCGAAGACGAAGAACTTCGTGAAGCTCCTCGCGGGAATCACTGATGAGAAGAAGACCCTCGTGGTTGCGGCGGCTTTCGACGAAACCACCTATCGCGCTGCCCGCAATGTTCAGCCTGCGCTGCTTTTGACGGCTGGCGATTTGAACGCGGAGCACATCCTCCTTTTCAAGAAACTCGTCGTGACCAACGACGCGCTGACCCAGCTCGCCGAGCGCATTAACAAGTAATTTATCATGCACGAGCCCTACGACATTATCGACACGGTCCGCCTCACGGAAAAGGCCTCGCTGCTCGGTGAGCAGAATAACCAGTACGTTTTCCGCGTCGCCACCCACGCGAACAAGCTGCAGATCAAAAACGCCATCCAGAAGCTCTTCGGCAAGACGGTTGTCGGCGTGAATACCTGCAACTACGGCGGCAAAGCCCGGCGCAATCAGCGCAATCCGGGAATGGGCCGCACCAAGCATTGGAAAAAAGCCATCGTGACCCTGAAAGAAGGGGACAAAATCGAGCTGGCCTAACCCGCATCACTAGTCATGGCACTTAAAACTTTCCGTCCACTCACGCCGACCAATCGCTTCAAGGCGCTTCCGGCGTTTGATGAGATCACCAAGACAAAGCCCGAGAAGAGCCTCGTCGAGACCAAGAAAAAGACTGGCGGCCGCAACGACTACGGCCGCATCACCTGCCGTCACATCGGCGGTGGTCACAAACAGAAATATCGCCAGATCGATTTCAAGCGGAGGAAGCGTAATGTTGAAGCTTCCGTGATCGGCATCGAGTACGATCCAAATCGCACGGCGCGCATTGCTCTCATTCAATACGCCGACGGCGAGAAGTCTTACATCCTCGCTCCGGCCGGTTTGCAGGTCGGCGCCAAAGTCATCGCCGGTGACGACGTAGCTCCTGAAGTGGGCAACGCGCTCCCTCTTAAGTCCATCCCACTCGGCACGGCGATTCACAATGTCGAGCTTTCACCGGGCCGCGGCGGCCAGGTCGGACGCAGCGCCGGCCAGCAAGTGATCCTGAATAACCGTGAAGCCGGTTACGCCCTGGTCAAGATGCCTTCCGGTGAGATTCGCAAGATTCACGAAGGCTGTTACGCCACGATTGGCCAGGTCGGAAACGTCGATCATATGAACGTTTCCTCCGGCAAGGCGGGCCGGACGCGGTGGCGGGGAATTCGGCCGACGGTGCGCGGCATGGTGATGAACCCGGTGGACCATCCGATGGGTGGCGGCCAGGGTAAATCAAAGGGGGGCGGCGGGCGGCATCATCCGATGAGCCCCTGGGGACAGCTTGCCAAAGGTTTCAAGACGCGGCGCAAGCACAAGAACAGCAACAACTTCATCGTCGAGCGTCGTAAAGCCAAGAAATAACCAGTTATGGGCAGATCGCTAAAAAAAGGTCCCTTTGTTGAACAACATCTTCTCGAGAAGATCGATAAGATGAATGACGCCGGTGTGAAAAAGCCGATCAAAACCTGGTCGCGCCGCTCCACCATTACGCCGGACTTTGTCGGCCATACCTTCATGGTCCACAACGGCAAGATTTTTAACTCCGTCTTCGTTACGGAGAATATGGTCGGGCACAAGCTCGGCGAATTCTCACCGACCCGCATCTTCAAGAAGCACGGGTCTCACACTGCGAAAGTAACGAAGTAGTTGAGAGTTCTTACGAGATGGTGAATAAAGTCTATCCCCTAAGATGGCCTTTTCCCCCACGATCTCGCGTCAGTTGATAGTCATTACGCTCCTCGGAGCGCTGGCTGGCGGTGTGTCCGCCAAGCCTAGAAGTTCTTTGTCAGATTTGGAAATAGAGTACGCGGAGACCAAGGTGACCCTCGATAAAATGATCGAGGATAGCCAGCAGCTCCGTGAAAAGCTCACCGTCACTCAAGCCGAAAACACTAAGCTCACTGAGAGCTTGGTGATCGCGCAAAGCGAGGCCGAGGTCTTTCGCCGGTTAACCGGTGAATTGAAACTCAAGCTCGAAGCGCTCGGCATTGAAGGCGCCGGTGGCAAGACCTCGGGTCTTCAGGAACGCCTTCTGGGTGTCCTGAATAACCTTCGCCTAGCGGAGGATGACCGAAAGAAACTCGCCGATTCGCTCGCCGGAACCACCGACGCGCTGGCCAAGTTTCTGAAGACATCCACCACTACCGATCCCGAAGCCCGGCTCCTCCTCGAAGGACAGGTACGGCGCGCCAATGAATTGTTGGGCCGCACCAATCCGAACGTCGTGGAAGCCGCCCCGGTGAGCGCCACACTGGCCGATGCCATGGTCATCAGCGTCAAAGATGATTTGAACCTGATCGTGGCCAACGTCGGTTCCCGCAACGGCGTAAAAGTAGGCATGCCCTTCCGGGTTCTGAGAGACGACAAACTCATCGGGACCGCACGAGTGGTCGATGTCCGCGAACGTTACAGCGGCGCTCTTATCCAAAATCTGGTCTCCGAAAAGGAGAAGATCAAACTGCGCGACCGCCTGATGGTCGATGCCGACCGGCCTCACGCCGGGTTTGAGATTACCAAGCAATAACCCGTTTTTCTTTCACCATTTAACAACCAGACATGCAGATTCGATCCATCTATCGCGGTGCGCGCATCTCGGCATTCAAATGCCGCGAAGTGACGCGCGAGATTCAGGGCAAGCCGGTTTCGGCGGCTCTGGACATCCTTACGTTTACGCCTCGCAAGGCTGCACGGCTGGTGGAAAAGACGCTGAAGAGCGCCATCGCCAACGCCGAGAACAATAACAAGCTGCGCGTGGACCGCCTCGTCGTGCAGGAAGCCGTTGTCGGGGAAGGCCCGACCTTCAAGCGCTTCCAGCCCAAGGCTCGCGGCAGCGCCGGCCCCATCCGTAAGCGCACCAGCCACATCCGCATCATCCTCACTGACGAGATCGAGATCGTTCCGACGCGTGCCGAGAAGCGCGCCGCGGCCGCTCGCAAGAAAGCTTCCCCGAAAAAGAAGAAGGCGGCTCCCGTAGCCGCAGCACCGGAACCAGCCGCTCCTGAGGCCACCGGCGCCGAATCGACCACCACGACGCAAGAATAATTTTATGGGTCAAAAAGTTAATCCCATCGGCTACCGCCTGGCGCTCAATCACGAATGGCGCTCTCGCTGGTATGCGAATCCCAAGGAACTTCCTGAGTTCCTGCACAACGATCTCGAGATTCGCAACTATGTGAAGGAAAAGCTCAAGCTGGCCGCGGTGGCGAAAATCATCATCGAGCGCGCTTGGAATAGCATCCGCGTGACCATTTACACGGCTCGCCCGGGCATCGTGATCGGACGCAAAGGCGTCGAGATCGAGAAGATGACCGAAGAGATTTCCAAGATGTCTGGCGGCAAGTCCGTCAAGATCGACATTCAGGAAATCAAAACTCCGGAACTCGACGCGCAACTCGTGGCTGAAAACGTGGCCTTGCAGATCGAGCGCCGCATTTCCTTCCGCCGCGCAATGAAGAAGACCATCCAGACGACGATGGATCTCGGCGCGGACGGCATCAAGATTCGTTGCGCTGGCCGTCTCGGCGGTGCGGAAATCTCCCGTGCGGAGTGGTATCGCGAGGGCAAGATCCCGCTGCACACGCTGCGCCAGCCCATTGATTACGGCTTTGCCGAAGCACGCACGGTGTATGGAATCATCGGAGTCAAAGTATGGCTCTGTAAGAAGGCGGAACTCCAGGAAAACCCCCAGGAGAAGGAGAAGAATGCCGCGTCTGAACCCGCCACTGCCGGCGCTGAAGCTTAATTAAGGAGATTTGCCATGCCTTTGATGCCCAAACGAGTGAAGTATCGCAAGACCCAGCGCGGCAGCCGCGCCGGGAAGGCTTCACGCAATATCAATATCGATTTCGGCGCTTTCGCGCTGCAGACGCTGGAGCGTGCCTGGATCACGAATATCCAGATCGAAGCCGCCCGCGTTGCCCTGACCCGCAACATGAAGCGCAAAGGGAAGCTCTGGATTCGCATGTTTCCCGATAAGTCGGTGACGGCGCGTCCGCCGGAAACCCGAATGGGCAAGGGCAAAGGCGCTCCCGAGTACTGGGTCGCCACGGTCCGCCCGGGCAACATCCTTTTTGAACTCGACGGCGTGCCGGAATCTGTGGCCCGCGAGTCTCTGCGCCTCGCGGCTGACAAGCTGCCGATCCGTACCAAGTTCCTTACCCGCCACCGCGCTGCCGCCTAGTTGTTATGAAGATCAAAGAAATCCGCGAGTTGACGAAAGACGAGCTCGACGCCCGCAAGCGCGAGCTGCGCAACGAGTTGTTCCATCTCCGCATCCAGCAGCAGAGCGGCATCATCGAAAAGCCGAGCCTTCTGCGCACGCTGCGTCGCGAGGTTGCCCGCGTCGAGACGGTCATCACTGAAAAGGCCCAAGCAGCCGCAACCGCCAAGTAACACTTTCCCATGCCCGAATCTACCCAAGAGACTGCCACTACCGGCACCGCGGCGCGCAACCTCCGCAAGGAACGCGTCGGCCAGGTCGTGAGCACCAAGATGCAGAAGACCGCCGTGGTCGAAACCACCACCCGCGTCCCTCATGCCCGCTTCGGCAAAATCGTCAAGCAGATCAAGCGCTTTCACGTGCACGATGAAGAAGGCAAGGCCCAGGTGGGTGATACGGTCCGCATTGCCGAGACCCGTCCGCTCAGCAAGCTCAAGCGCTGGCGCCTGGTTGAAATTATCAAGCACTAACCTATAGTTCGCGCCCCTTTTTATGCTTCAAATCAGATCCAGACTCGACGTGGCCGACAATACCGGCGCCCGCATGGCCAAAATGATCGGCGTCATCGGCAAGGCAAGCCTTGAGGCCTACGTTGGCGACATCATTACTGCTCACGTCCGTGAGGCTGCTTCCGGCGGCACCGTGAAGAAAGGTGAAGTCGTCCGCGCCGTGGTCGTCCGCACCCGCCATCCTGTTCGCCGCGATGACGGCAGTTATCTTCGCTTCGATAACAACGCCATCGTCATCATCGACAAGGACAGCAACCCGCGTGGCACCCGCATCTTCGGTCCCGTGGCTCGCGAACTCCGCGAAAAGAATTTCATGAAGATCGTTTCCCTCGCTCCGGAGGTTCTCTGATGAAAGCTAATTTCCACGTCAAGCGCGGCGATACCGTCGAAGTCACCACTGGCGCCCACAAAGGTGCGAAGGGCAAGATCCTTCGTTTGCTTCCCGCCAAGCAACAGGTGCTCATCGAAGGAGTCCGCCTCATCAAGAAACACACCAAGCGTTCCCAGGATCACCCGCAAGGGGCGATCATCGAGCGCGAAGGCCCGCTGCACGTTTCCAATGTGAAGCTCGTCGAGCGCGCCACCGACAAAGCTGATAAGAAAAAGTAACGTATGGCCGTCGAATTCCACGAATTTTATAAGAAGCAGGTCGTTCCTGCACTCCGTGAAAAGCACGGATACAAGAACATTCACCAGATTCCGCACATCGAAAAGGTGGTCGTGAATACCTGCGTTGGCTCCGCTCAGGATGGCAAGCAGGCCCTCGAAGATGCCAAGCAGGAACTGGCTACCATTACCGGGCAGAAGCCGGCGGAGACTCGCTCCAAGAAGAGCATCGCCAATTTCAAGCTCCGCCAGGACCAGGCCATCGGCGCTAAAGTAACGCTGCGCGGCGCGCACATGTACGAGTTTCTCGAGCGTCTCATCAAGACGGCGCTGCCTCGTATTCGCGACTTCCGTGGTGTTTCCACGCGTGCCTTTGATGGCAATGGAAATTACACGCTCGGTGTGAAGGATCAGTCGATCTTTCCCGAAATCGAGCTCGACAAAATCAAGCGCAACATCGGTTTCGACGTCACCATCGTGACGAGCGCGACAACGGATGCCGATGCCAAGTCGCTGCTCAGCGAGATGGGAATGCCCTTCGCTGACAAAGCCAAAAAAACGCCAGCCCCCAAGGCTGCCTAACCCGTCACGAGGATATCGAAATTCATGAGTAGTTTGACTGATCCGATCGCTGACTTCCTCACCCGCCTGCGCAATGCTTCGCGCACCGCGTCCACCGAGGTCGTCGCTCCCTATTCGAAAATCAAGGCCGAGATCGCCCGCTTGCTCAAGCAAGAAGGCTATATCACCAATTACGAAATCGCCACCGAAGGCAAGTTCCCGGAATTGAAGGTTACCACCAAGGTGGTGAATCGCACTCCGGCTCTTACTGGCCTCAAACGCATCAGCCGTCCGGGTCTTCGCCGCTATGTCGGTGCTGACGAAATCCCGCGCGTGCTCGGCGGCATGGGGGTTTCCATTTTATCCACGCCGAAGGGTGTGATCACCGGGCGCGAAGCCAGAAAGCAAAACGTTGGCGGCGAATTGCTCGCCTACGTTTGGTAACAAACTTTTCCGCACACTATGTCTCGAATTGGCAATAAACCGATAGACATCCCCGCCAAGGTGAAACTGAACGTTTCCGCCGATGGCGCCGTCAACGTGGAAGGCCCAAAAGGCAAGCTCGCCTGGACGCTTCCCCGTGAGATCAAGGGTAAAGTAACGGACAATAAATTCACGCTCGAGCGTACCGGTGAAGAGCGCAAGGTTCGCGCCTTGCACGGACTTTCTCGCGCGCTCATTAACAACATGGTCACCGGCGTTTCCAACGGATTCATCCGTGACCTCGAAATCCAGGGCGTCGGTTTCAAGGCCGCCGTCCAGGGCAAAGTGTTGAATCTTTCGCTCGGCTTCTCGCATCCGATCCTCTTCCCCATTCCGGAAGGCATCAAGATCACCGTCGCCGAAAACACCAAGATCAAGGTCGAAGGCATCGACAAACATCTCGTGGGCCAGGTGGCGGCGGACATCCGCGGCTACTATCCGCCGGAGCCGTATAAAGGCAAAGGCGTGCGCTACGCCGGCGAGCATGTGCAACGCAAGGAAGGCAAAACCGTACAATAAGCCATGGCTTCCATCAAAAAAATGTCACCCACGACGATGCGCCATCAGCGCATTCGCAAGAAAGTCTCCGGTACCCCGCAGCGTCCGCGCCTGGCAGTCCATTTCTCGGGCCAGCATATCTATGCGCAGGTCATTGACGACGCCGTCGGCAAGACCATCGCGGCGGCCTGCACCACCGAAGCCGATTTTCGCAGCGACAAAAGTGCCCGCCCGAATGTGGCGACGGCCGTCAAAGTCGGCAAAGCCGTTGCCGAGCGTGCTTTGGCCAAGAATGTCAACCAGGTCGTATTCGACCGCGGTGGCTTCCTTTACCACGGCAAAGTCAAGGCTCTCGCCGACGCAGCACGCGAAGGCGGCCTCCAATTCTAACTAGCCAACCTATGCCAGAACCTCGTCAAAACCGTCCACGCCGGCAAAATCAGGATAAGCCGCAGAAGGAAGCGTCGGATCTCATGGAAAAGGTGGTCTTCATCAATCGCTGCGCCAAGGTGGTGAAGGGTGGCCGTCGTTTTAGCTTCAGCGCGTTGATTGTTGCTGGAGATAAAAGTGGCCGCGTGGGCTACGGCTTCGGCAAGGCAAACGAAGTTTCTGAGGCGATTCGCAAAGCATCTGAATCCGCCAAGAAATCGCTCGTCAAAGTCTCCGTGCGCGACAACACCATTCCTCACGATGTCATCGGTGAACACGGCGGCGGGCGCGTCCTGCTGCGTCCGGCTTCGCCCGGCACCGGCATCATCGCTGGCGGCGGCGTGCGTGCGGTCGTCGAGGCCGCGGGTATCCGCGACGTGCTCGCGAAATCCTTGGGTTCAAGTAACCACGCCAATGTCGTCAAGGCGACTCTCGCGGCTCTGACTCAGCTCCGTCTGCGCGAGGAAATCTTCAAGACGCGTGGCATTGCCATCAAGGCGAAGCCCGTGGTGCAGGAAGCTTAATCTTTCCATCTCATGAATTTGCATACTCTCAAACCCCGGCCCGGTACGAAGCATCGGGTGAAGCGCCTTGGTTGCGGCGAGAGCAGCGGCCACGGAAAAACGTCGGGCAAAGGCCACAAAGGTCAGAAGGCCCGCTCCGGCGGCAGTATTCGCCTTGGTTTCGAAGGCGGCCAGATGCCGCTCATCCGGCGCGTGCCGAAGCGCGGTTTTAACAACGCCGCGTTCAAGACTCGCTACGCCGTGGTGAATCTCGCCGACCTCGAGCGGTTTGACGCCGGTTCCACGATCGACGAAGCGACGCTGCGTGCGGCGGGCCTTGTCCGTGGCAAGATCGATGGCGTGAAAATCCTCGGTCAGGGTGACCTTACCAAAAAGCTCACGATCGCTGCTCACAAGTACAGCGGCTCCGCCAAGGAAAAAATTGAGAAGGCCGGCGGATCTGCCACCCTGGTGACGAAGTGATCTCCGCTTTTTCCAATACATTTAAAATTCCGGAGCTGCGGAACAGAGTTCTGTTCACGCTGGCTCTCTTGGTAGTCGTCCGCATCGGCGCGGCGATTACTTGTCCTGGTGTAAATGTTACGGTGCTGCAGCACTGGTTCCACTCTCAGGTGGATACGCAGACGGGTGGCAATGTCGCCGCGCTCTTTAATATTTTCAGTGGCGGTGCGCTGGAAAATTGCGCGCTCTTTTCGCTGGGTGTCATGCCGTACATCAGCGCATCGATCATGATGCAGTTGTTGACGGCGGTCGTTCCGCAACTCGGAAAGCTGGCGAAGGAAGATGGCGGACGGCACAAGATCATGCAGTACACGCGGTACGCGACGATCGGCCTCTGTATTTTTCAAGGTTACTTGTTGGCGTTGACCTTTGAGAATCCGGGCACGAATCCTTTCCTCGGCGGCATCGTCGATTTTATTAAAAACAATCACTTGCCTCCGCTGGTTGCGGATGCGGATCGAGGCATGTCGTTCCGGGTGATCGTGGTGACCGTCCTCACTGCCGGCACGATGTTCCTCATGTGGATCGGTGACCAGATCACCGATCGTGGAATTGGCAACGGCATGTCGATGATCATCACCGTCGGTATCGTCGCGCGCCTGCCCGCGGGTCTCATTCAGGCATGGCGCACGTTTGTGCCTTCGGAAGGGCATGGCAGCCAGGTCAGCCCGATCGTCCTTGTGTTCATGCTGGCGTTCCTGGTTATCGTCATTGCGGCGGTCATTTGTGTCACCCAGGCACAGCGCAAGATCAGCGTGCAGTATGCTAAGCGCATGGTCGGCCAGAAGGTTTATGGTGGCCAGACGCAATACATGCCCTTGAAGGTGAATTACGCGGGCGTGATGCCCATCATCTTCGCGCAAGCGCTCCTGCTTTTCCCCGCGCAGATCGCTACGATGATGTTCAAGAATTCTTCGACGGCGAATAAGCTGGCCAATGCGCTCAACCAAGGCACCTGGCATTACGTGCTGTACGGGGGGATGATTTTCTTCTTCAGTTACTTTTGGGTGGCGACGCAGTTTCAACCCGCGCAGATCGCTGACGATCTGAAGAAATACGGTGGCTATATTCCGGGAATTCGGCCTGGTAATGAAACGGCCAAGTTTTTGGATAACGTGATGACCCGCCTGACTTTCGCCGGTGCGGTATTCCTCACAGTGATTGCGATTCTGCCGCAGATGCTTTCGCATCAGATGAACGTGCCGTACATCACGGCGCAATTCTTCGGCGGCACGAGTCTGCTCATCGTGGTCGGTGTCGTGCTCGACACGATGCGCCAGGTGGAGACTCATCTCATCCAGCGCCACTACGATGGCTTCCTGCGCAAGGGGCGTCTCCGTGGCCGTTTCGACCGTACCCCGCAAGGGCGCGGTGAGGCCGTGAGAGAAAAAGCGCTCCTGTGGATGTACGTGGCCATCGCTGTACTGGTTGTTCTTGGTCTGGCGGTGTTCATCGCCCAGCGGATGCATTAAGTGAAACGTCGGATTGTTTTGCTCGGACCTCCAGCCTCGGGAAAAGGGACGCAAGCTGAAATGATCTCCGCTCGCTACAGTTTTCCGATTACCTCGCCCGGCGCCATTCTCCGGGAGGAAAAGCGCAACGGTACAGCGCTCGGACTCGAAGCAGACAAAATCACCAGTCAGGGCCGATTGCTTCCTGACGAAACCGTCGTTACGCTTGTTCAGTCCTGGCTTGCCCAGCATAACGGCGAATTTATTTTCGATGGCTTCCCGCGCAGTCGCGGCCAGGCCGACGCTTTGGGAGATATCTTGCAAAAGCGAAACACTCCGCTTGATGTTGTCATCGCGCTGGACGCTGGGCTCGATACGCTCCGCAGCCGCGTCGCGAGCCGCATGGTTTGCACGCGATGCGGGCAGATCGTGAGTGCAGGCCTGCAGGTCGAAGGGCCGGAGTCTTCCTGCCCAAAATGCGGTGGAGCACTTACGCGGCGCAACGATGATACACCCGAGGTGTTGGATGCTCGCATGCGTGAGTACGCTGAAAAGACCGAACCGCTAATTGCTTATTACGAAGAGCGCCGACTGTTGCGCCGGGTTGATAGTACGCGCACACCGGACTTGGTCTTCGCTTCGATTGCCTCTATTCTGGAAAGCGAATGAGCATTCCGATTAAATCCGACCGCGAAGCGGAAAAAATGCGGATTTCCTGCCGCACAGCAAGCTCTGTCTTGGAGCGGGTCGCGGCGCTGGTTCGCCCAGGGATCACGACGGGCGAAGTCGATGAAGCGGCCGCGGATTTCATGGCGGAAGAATCGTGCAAGAGCGCCTTCCTGGGCTATCGCGGTTTTCCGGGGAATATCTGCATTTCCATCAACGAAGAAGTGGTGCACGGCATCGGCAGCAAGCGCCGGATTCAGTACGGCGATATCGTGAAACTCGACATCGGCGTGATCAAAAACGGCTGGGTGGGGGACACGGCGACGACAGTTTCCGCCGGAATGATCGACGAGAAAGTGCAGCGGCTCCTGCGCGTGACTGAAGAGACGCTCGACTACGCCATCACTTTTGCCGAAGGCGGGCGCAAGCTTGGCGACGTCTGCGCAGCGATCGAGGAGCAGATTCTGGCCAATGGCTACTCCGTGGTGAAAGAATTTGTCGGTCACGGTGTAGGCCGGCAGCTTCATGAAGAGCCTCAAGTGCCGAACTATGGCCGCCGAGGGACCGGACCGAAGCTCAAGCCGGGGATGACCCTGGCCATCGAACCCATGGTGAACATGGGGGGGAGCGCAGTGAAGGTCCTTGACGACAAATGGACCGTCGTCACCTGCGATGGGAAGCCTTCGGCACACTTTGAACACACCGTCCTGATCACCAAAGGACAACCTGAAATCCTCACATGGCGCGAAAGGACGTTATCGAAGTAGAAGGCCGCGTAGTCGAATGCCTACCCAACACCATGTTCCGTGTCGAACTGAACGGAGGACACCGGATTTTGGCACATATTTCCGGAAAAATGCGTTTGCACTTCATTCGGATCTTGCCAGGCGACAAAGTTCTGCTAGAAATGAGCCCTTACGACCTGACCAAAGGCCGGATAACCTTCCGGCAAAAGTAGGTTCTCCAGCCTGATCGCACTGAAGGCTCCCAAGCCTCCAGGGCGATTTTTTGTCCTCCAAAGACAGCCCGCAATTTCACCAAATTTCCATCGAATCCATCATGAAAGTTAGAGCATCCGTCAAGCGCCTTTGCGAATCCTGCCGCATCGTCAAGCGCAAGAACGTCGTGCGTGTCATTTGCAAAAATGCGCGCCACAAACAGCGGCAGGGCTAAACCCAAAGAAAGAAGAGAGAGATTATGCCACGACTCCTTGGAGTAGATATTCCCGGCGACAAACGCATTGAGGCTTCGCTGCCGTACATTTACGGCATCGGCCCGAGCAGCGCGAAAAAGATTCTCGAGAACGCCAACATCAATCCGGACGTCCGCGCCAAGGATCTGAGCGTCGAGCAGCTTAACGCCATCGTTCACGCGATGACGGCGACCGGACTTCCGGTGGAAGGCGACCTGCGCCGGGAGATCCAGAGCAATCTCAAGCGCCTCCAGGCAATCAACTGCTATCGCGGGATCCGGCATCGGCGCGGGCTGCCCGTTCGCGGACAGCGCACCCAGACCAATGCCCGCACGCGCAAGGGCCCGCGGAAGACCGTCGGCGTCCAGCGTGCGAAAGACGCCAAGGCCGGCAAAGCTTAAATTTTAGATCAACTATGGCTGACGAACAGAATCCCACACCTGCCGCTTCGAACGCGGAAACTCCGGAAAAGCCCGCCGCACAGGCTCCCGCTGCACAGGCCCCTGCCGCTCCCGCTGCGGAAGGCGCTGCTGCTCCTGCGGCCGCCGCACCTGCCGCGGAAGGCGCCGCCAAGGCTCCAAAGGCTAAAAAGTCCTCCAAGAAGGACGCCGCTGCTGCCACCGCAGCTGCTCCGGAAAAGCCCGCGGAAAACCTGTCGCTCGACCCAAATGCGGTCGTCGAGCCGATCAAGGTGATTAAGGCCAAGGGCGCGAAGAACATTCATTCCGGCATTGCCCACGTGCTTGCAACTTTCAACAACACCATTGTGAGCATTACCGATCAGCAGGGCCACGTCATTGGCTGGTCCAGCGCCGGCAAGTGTGGCTTCAAGGGCTCCCGCAAGAGCACCGCTTACGCTGCACAGATGGTAGCGCAGGATGCCTGCCGTCAGGCCATGGGCCATGGGCTCAAGGAAGTGGAAGTGCGTGTGAAGGGTCCCGGCGCGGGTCGCGAATCCGCCGTGCGCGCCATGCAGGCTGTCGGCCTCGAGATCACCGTCATCAAGGACGTGACCCCAGTGCCGCACAATGGCTGCCGTCCGCCGAAACAACGCCGCGTCTGATCGAAACAAGCTCAAGATTACGATTTAAAACACCATGGCTCGCTATACTGGACCGAAAGACAAAATCAGCCGCCGCTTCGGCGTACCGCTCTTTGGCGCCACCAAGGCCCTCGAGCACAAGAATTATCCTCCCGGCATGCACGGCCCGAAAGGCTCGCGCCGAAAGCAATCGGAATACTCTGTCGCTCTCGCTGAGAAGCAAAAGCTGCGGTACCAGTACGGCCTGCTCGAGCGCCAGTTCCGCCGTTACTTTGCCATTGCTTCGCGCAAGCGCGGTGTGACCGGCGAAATGCTTCTGCAGATGCTGGAGTCGCGCCTCGACAACGTCGTTTTCCGCCTCGGCTTTGCCAATTCCCGTTCCGCTGCCCGGCAGCTCGTCGGCCACGGTCACGTGCAGGTCAATGGCCGCAAGGTCAACGTGCCTTCCTTTGCTGTGAAGCCGGGTGATACCGTGACTGTGAAGGACACGCCCAAGTCCCGCAGCCTCGCCGCCCGCAATCTGGAACTGACCCAGATCGTGCCCGTACCGGATTGGCTCACGCTGGATAAGGATCACTTCTCCGGCACCGTCTCGCGCATCCCCACGCGCGAAGAGATCGCGCCGATTGTGAACGAGCAATTGATCGTCGAGCTTTACTCGCGGTAAACTAGCTTTCGTTCTCGAAATTGTGATAGACGCCCGGCCAATTGTGCCGGGCGTTTTTTTTGTTCGCGCACAATGGAGTTGCCGGTGCAGAGGGGGCGAACCCCAGCTCTTTCAGTTACTTGTCTGCTGTTGCGTCCGATTTGAAGCTGCCTCCGGCAAGGATTCGAATCGGATTTAATCCCAGCGGCGCGTTGTAAACTTCGATTTCATCCATCATTCCCGAGAATGGAACGTTAACTGCCGCGGGATTGACGGGCTCGTTGTCACACGCGCGCGTTGTTTTTACAATGGTACCGAAGGCAATGGGTTCATGCGTATCGATTCCATTGGCCCAGGCATGGGCGACTTCGACACCGTTGAGGAAGAGCTTCAGTGACTGGTTACGATCGTGCTCTTTGGCGTCGAGGCTCAGCGTTACGTGGTACCACCGGTCGGCGACGATTCCCGGCGCTTTGAGCCATGATTTCCAATGTTGTGAATTGTCCCAGCCTCCCGCAAAGAGCACGCCATCTTCCAGGTAGATCGCAAATCCTTTGTCGGTCCCGCCTTCATCGAGAAGGTATTGGCGCTTGTCTTTAGCGTCGGGCGCATCGGCCTTGAACCAAAATAAATAAGTGCGTTCACCACGCCAGCCTCGATTTGTGTATTCGCTCTCTTCCAATTGAAGGCCGGATCCATCGCCACTGAGTTTCATCGCGCCGGAACCGAACAAGGCGGGTGCAGCTCCGATTTGAGGTGAGCCGATTTGGAGAGCAGCGATTCCTTCGCCGGTGCTCGGGATTTTTTTGGCCTCGGGCGACACATTCAAGGGCCATCGGCCAAGAAACGCTTCCGAAGTTCGCAGATAGGCGAACGGCATTTCCCTTTGCACCTGCAAGCCCCCTTTGTCGGAATCGATTCTCATCGACGATATCGACATCTCGAGATTTCGATGCCCTATGGCCATGGGAGTTAGCGTGGGAGGAACGTCTTTCGGAACGGCCAGGTATTTCGTTTTGCCCGACCAGGAAAGCTGGCGCAACTGATCTCCCCAGCCCGCAAAAACCATGGCGTATTCATCCGAAACGGACACGTGGATGTCTAGTTCGCCTTTCTTGTTTTTCTCAAAGGGATTGATCCCAATCCTGGACTCGTTCTGGGAGTCGCCAGGCTCTGCGAGATCGAGGTACATGAAACCTTTCTCTCCATCGACGTGAAGTAGCGCTCGGCTTTTTCCCACGGGCAATACGAGGAGCAGTTCGCCACGTTTTTTTTGTTTCGGCGTGATGGTTACTTCAAGATGGTAGTCTTGCTTTGCGAGGACGGGAATGTTGCACCATCCGGCGGGGTCCGCCTTTGTTTCGAGTGCGCCATTATTTCGAGTCCAGCTTCCTGCTTGAACATCTTTTTGCAGGTCGATGATGGGATTGAGTCTCAACCCGTCACTCTCGCCGAACCGCATGACGCTGAAAAATGTTCCATGCATTTCGATTTTTGCTTCTTCGGGCGAGCCGAGGCTGCGGGGCAAATCCGTAAGGGTGAGCGAACCGTGCGAATTGGCAACGGTTGCGCCATTAGACGCAAGCTCCAGTTCATAGGGAATCTTCACGTCGCCAGGATCGTATGCGCCTACTTTGATATGCTGCGCCTCGTCGAGGTCGAGCGTGATATCGTTATATTCACCATGCAGTTTCGGCAAATCCCGAACACGTCCCGAAACGGTCTCGTATTGACCTCGATCTTTGTCCAGATGGACTAACGTGGTGGTGACCGCGCCTTTCTTCTTGTCAATCGAGCGCACTTCGGAGAATCGCACAGAACGTCCTCCCACGCGGATCGGGCGATCGTCCACGCTGAAATAGGTATCCATAGTGCCAAAGTGTGCTTCGATGAGCAACCGAGGCGCTCCCGGAACAGGGGGAGAGAAGGGAGCCGCAGTTACCGAATAGCCGCCGTCTTTTTCAACCATTGGAAATGAACGCCGGGCGGGTCCGGCGTCGCCGAATTTCAGTGTTACTTGTCCCTTGGCCGGAGCGGGGGCGGTGGAAATAATCTCCGCCTGAAATTATCGAGGATTTGCCCGCTGCGCATAGGGAATCTCCACCGCACGCATGGTGAGGAGGGGATGATCGAGCATGGCCATCAATTTCGCCGCGGGAATTGCGAAATTAACCGAAGCGCCCCAAATGCCGGAAACGATGACCCCCAGGAGCTTGCCATCCTTATCCACGAGAGGCCCGCCGGAATTCCCAGGATTGGCGGCGGCATCGACCTGTATGCGCTCCAGTTGTTTGCCGTCCTTGCGGAGCGCGCTGATGCGCCCGACATTGATGCTGATCGTAGGGAAGGGCGCGTCCCCTTCGGCCAGCATTTTTCCGAAAGGGTAGCCGAACACGATCACCTTGGAGAGTTCCGCGAGGCTCTCCGCATTGGCGAGTTGCAGCGGTTCAATATCCAGCTTCTCATCTGTCTTAAGCAAAGCGAGATCGGCGTCTTCGGAGAGAGCGATGACACGTGTCTTCACGGACTTTTGGTTGGCCTCGCCGCAATGGAGCACAACCTTGATATCATCTGGATTTATCGCTGCTTCGGCTACGTGCCGATTGGTCGCGAAGACCCCGCTGGCATGAATGAGAAATCCGCTGCCGCTTCGCCCCTTTCCTAAATCGACAAATACCGTAGCCGCTTCGCATCGCGCCAATTGAGCTGGAGGAATGTCCGTGTCATCCGCCCTGCATAGGGATGGACTGGAGAGAAATGCACCTGCCAGGAGAATGGCGGGGAGAAATTTTGGGAGGGGCAGCATAGAATGCTGATCTTACAGGTTGTCCCACGCTCGACGATAATGATCTTGCAGTACCGCCGCGCGCCCCGCAACTTGGGAAGAGATCGCACCGGCCACTGGCGAGCAGCAGGTCGATGAGCTATAGCTGCAGGACGACTGCTGAACGTCGTCGTGGGTATTCATGCCCATGGCAATTCGCACAAGTCGGTTAGGTCGCCTCCACGACGCTCGAGAGCGCTTCCTCACGGCACGTTTAGCATCAAGAGTACGCGCCTCTGAGAGCGCCGGCACCCCTACCGGCGAATTGGTCCACGGACGGCAAGATCGCAACTCGCAGGCGATGGATGCTCTCCTTTGCATCGCCGCCGCTTCCGAAACCACATTTCGTTAGTTGAAATCCGCGATTAACCATCGCGCCGGCGCCCCCCGGGGTGCCGTCTTCGCGTTTCGTTATTTAACATTTTTGCATCGCAAATGACTTTGTTGTTTTGAAACATACTAATCCTGCGAGTTAACAATCCATGTTCCCCACAGGCTCGGTGTCAATTCCGCCTCAGAAGGAACATCTGCGGTGATGCCGGTTGCTTTGTTGTTCCAATAGCTGCGCTGAAGGGTTTGGGCGCCGTCGCCGCGCAGGATGCCGATGTCGGCTTTGAATGACTCGCCGGCGCTTGGTTTCCAGCCAAGCACGGTCAGGGGAATTGAGAGTTCGTAAACGGCGGAGGCGACACGGCCATTGGAGTCTTTTTCGATAGACGATGCTAGTTGAACGTCACTGCTGACGTCGTCCACGCGGTCCATGGTGATTGTACGCCAGGGAGAAGAGAAGGGGACTGGGCTTTTGGTTCCAGAGGCGACTGGGCGATAGACGAGAGCGACCGGTTTGTCTTTCACGCGCGTGACGAGCAGCCGTATGTCTCCCTGTGTGGGATGCGCTCTTTTAGGATCCGTTTTGGCATCGGCGCCGATCATGAGATCGAGCGCACCGCCTGTTTTAAAGGGGGCGAGCGGGACCGCGCCGGAGTTTTTCAAGAGATCGGCATCCTGGGTGCGGAAGGCGGCGTAAAGGCGGTCACCGGAAATGGTCACGGCGCCGGTGATATTGTAAGGTTTGCTATCGCTGTTGAAATTGGCCGCTGTGCCGCGGCGGTCGATGATGGCCCATTCCGCGCCGGCCCAATCATCGAGTTTGCCGTCCACCTGGGGCGCGGTCGTTCGAATGGCGACCTTCAGAGTTCCGGTGCCGCGGGCCAGCTGGCGTTTTGCCTCGGCGTCAATGCGCCAGGCTTGAGCAGCTTGCAAATCTTTGTCGGTTACTTGTATTTTTGTTTCCGGAAGGCGGCGGACTTTTTCGAGACCGTCAAGCCGAACCAAAGCAGTGCGAGCACCATCGACGATATAGATATTTCCATCGGGCGAGCCATTGATTGATGGGAAGAAGTTTTCATCATGCGGGGTGATGTCGTTTAACACCATGCCGCGTTGCGCCGAAGGCATGCTCCAGGGTTTGCCGGTGCGCGAATCCTGGAAAAGTTGTGAAACGAAAAGGCCATCGACGGTGAAGAGGTACATCGGGCCCATATTGCCATTGAGGCACCAGAGGGGACCGGCTTCCCCTTTTCCTGGTGTGACGATGCCCCCGAGCAGGCGCGTTGTGCCGACGAGTTCGCCGGGATGATCCGGCACGGCGGATTCGTGTGAGGCGTGCAAGCCGGGCCATGCGCTCGGGTAGCTCCAGAGCGGCTTGCCGTCCTTCGCGCCGCCTGGACCTTCAGGTGCGAACGGTTTGGGGGCTGTGGTGAAGATCGACCAGCCATTGGGGCCGGTGAGGACCTGATCACCGCCAGTCGATGTCGGGTCCTGTGCACCTTCGAGGATGACTTGGCCAGCAGCGAGATCGTATAAAGGCACGCCGGACGGGGTGAAGGACTTTGGCGGAAAGCGCATGGCTTTTCCGTCCAGCCGCGATTCCACGAAGGAAAGATCGGACATGAGCGTTACGCCGCCGGAGTGTCCGGTGATAATCGCAACCTCCTGCGGTTGCGCGCGGCCATCGCCATTGAGATCCGACCAGATATAGACAGCATCGCGTGGAAGCTTGTCGGCTGCGGCGGCATGTTCGCCCCAGCAGGTGCGAAACTCATCGGTTTTGAGCAGCGGCCACTCGGAAGTTCGGCCGAATGAGGCCACCGGCGCAGCGACGCCATTGCGCAGCTGCCACAGCGACACGAAAGCCGCGCCATTCGTCGGATTGTTGCTGTAGCAATTGGTCATGTACTGGCGGCCTTGGAAATGAATGGCCACCTGCGGATCGAAGGCATCCCGCACCTTTGGCAGGTTACTTGAATCAGGCCGATAGTAGATGGAGGCGAGCTGATTGGTGCCGTGCTCCCAATCCAGGTGAAACTCCATGCCATTGTAGTAAAAGCGGCTCTTGTCTTCCGGATCAAGCGTGCCACCGCCTCCATATTGAGAAGGGCCATAAAAGGCTTTTTCCAACTTTCCATCGGCGCTCCAGATGCTCACGCGCTTTGGCTCGTAATCATATTCCGCCACCCAGAGCCGGCCCTTGCTATCGATGGTGATGCCACGCGGATTGTTCATGTGCAGCGGATCGTATGGTCCGACGGCGGGAGCGCCGGGTATTCCGAAGGTGCGCATGATCTTCCCTTGCACGCAGAACCGCTTTACTTGATGACTCTGACCGGCGTCGCTAACGTAGATCTGGCCTGCGGAATCGAGGGCCACGTCTTTTGGATCTTCGAGACCGCTACTGATGATCGTCTCCGCGGAAGGCAGTTTTGCGGGTGCGTTTGGATCAAGCTTGAAGCGAAGCAGTTTGGTTTCCGAGAGAACCAACAGGCGGCCTTCAGAGTCGAAAGCCATGCCACGCGGAGAGGCGACGGGTGCTTCGCCGATCGCCTGGCCGGCGCGCGCATCCACGAAAAGTAACGAGCCGACATCCGTGAGGGAACAGACGAGGATCCCATCATGTACGGCAATGCCACCGAGTTGCTCAAGGAATCGCTGATCATTCGGTGCATCGTGTGCCGTGCTACGCACGAACCGGTGTTTCAGGATTGGCTTGTCTCCTTTACTTGTGAGTGCTGTCAGCCGCAACTCAGCATATTTTTCGCGATCGGCTTCGCTGCCGGATTCTGTTCGCCAGGAGGCGCCGACGTAGGCAAAGACCTCGGGAAGCGCGTTCTTTCCATCGTCGCGGGCCAGCGACGGCGCACCGGTCCATGTTCCTCCCACCCAGCCACGGCCGCCGATTTTCTTTCCGTCGAGATCGACCCAGGCCAATCCGGCACCGCCTTCGGCAACCGGACTCCCTATATAGACAAGCGGCTGACCCGTTGGTGAACGCTCCCCGGGGACAAAGAGAATGGAGCGTGGTGGGGTATGATTGGTAAGCCAGCCGCCCGAAGTGTCGCTCGTTTCCCACGGAGGATTGCCGCCGTTGTAGACCGACATTTCGTAACGAAGATCGATTCCTTCGTGAAAAAGACCGCGAACGTGGTATTCCCCGGGCGAAACGCTTTGTTCGGGAATATGGTAGAGGCCGTGGCGAGCGGCATCGCGGTCGCGGCCAAGATCATCCGCGCCATCCCACCATGCGATATTTGCGCCCGCGGGAAAACGCGTTTCGGAAAGAAGATTGCGCACACGCTTGCCGCGGGCATCGTCGATCACGAGCGTAACGTATCCTTCCTTCGGCAGAGTGAAATGGATGGGAATGGGTGGGGGTGGAGTTACTTGTTCGAGCGTCATCGCTTTGGCAAAAGCGCCGAGGTCGTCTTTACCGAGCGGGACGAGCGCCTGAAGTTCACCGACCCAGACACGTTTGCCGTCCTTGGTATTGCCGTGGAGATGCGGATGGCCTTCGCGGACCGCGCCCGTGAGAAGGAGTCGCACTGCGCGTGTGGTGACGGTATCGCCAAAATCCATCCAATTGGGCCAAAGCTGAAGAGGATACCCGTTCTCCATTCCTGAAAACGACCGGATCGTTTTCCAATCTTCGTTATGTGATTCGCGTGGATGTCGTGTCGGCGGGCCGATGTACGCTTGTACTTCGGCGGAGGAAAATCCCGACCAAAGCGCATTGAGGCCGCGCAGTTTCACCGCATTGGGCCAGGTTAAAATGAGCCATTCGGGGTGATCCGGCGCAATGGGGACGCTTGCGCCTTCCTTGCCATTGTCCCACACCTGCCAGGTCTTGTTACTTGAATTGTCGTTTACCTTGCCGGCTTCTTCTTCGCGAGCGCTGGCGGAGACGGTGGCTTCGGGGGCTATGTTCGTGAGGCGTTCCGAGAAAAGGTAGGCGCCGCCGAGCCATCCGGCGTAAGCAGGATCGGCGGGATTGGCAGTATGGGTGAAGCGGAGAGCACGGGTTTGAGTTCCGGGCGGCAAATTCCAGATCGCGTACTCTTCGCGATCTACTTCTACTTTGGATGCCTGATCTTTTAAAAGGCGCGTCGCTGGAACCCACTGCGACTCTTCATCGAGTTTTCCGGGATAGGCGGCATTTGATTTCAAAACGCTCAGACTTCCACCGCCGCGGACCAACACCGAACCGACAGTAAGAGGTGCTTTGAATCCAATGCGGAGATAACGAACGCCGGGCGTTGCTGCATTGCCAAAAGTAACACCGCGCCAATCGCGCAGTGGATTGTTCGTCCACATGGCGGCCGCAGAGCCGCCTTCCGTTCCGGTCATGGGAGTCTCCACGCCGGCAAACAAAGAGGCAAAGGCGTTGGCGTCGAGATTCTCCGCCTTCAATTCAGTGCCGAGTTTCTCCTGTGCTTGAACTGAGATGGTCACGGCAAGCAGCGCCGAGATAATGAATCGAGAGATCAGGAACCGGGTAATCATTTTGGAGACGTCGAATGGTGGAACATTGCTATGATAGTAAACAACCCGTCAGGCGCCCACACCTTGACGCAATTTCCGAACGGTGGCGCCGCGGACCCATTCGCCTTTGACAAGCAGCGTCTTGGCGTGTTTCGGCACGCCGCGGTCATTGTGGTGCAACTGCTCGACGACGAGATCTACGGCCATCGCCGCGACGATGTGGACATGCTGGCGCAAGCCGGCGCATCGGCCAAAATCGGAACGCCAATCGAGATGGGCAAAGCCAATGTCACCGGGGACTCTTAACTTCATCTTCCGCAGCCAGCGGAGGGCTCGATAGTGTTTGCTGAGCACGGCGTCGGGTTGATGCTTTTCGACCCAGTCGGTGAAGTCCGTTTCATCCAAAGTCTCCTGAAGCAGGGGCGGCACGCGGTGAGAAGGCGGCAGGTGTTGTTGCGACAAAATCACGGCGGCGCTCCATTCACCGTGCAGTTGAACATCGATCTTTTTTTCCACGTGCATCCCGATTCGGCGATAGCCGAGAGAAGCTAGCTGTTCAAGGCAGGCGCGCACAGTGTCGAAGGGGTGGGTGGTAGAAAGATGCAACTCGGGCGTGACCGAGTGACTGCTCATCTGCGCGAGCGCGTAGCGGCTCCAATTCAAATCCAGCTTTGGATCGCCTTCGTAAAGCGGGCAGAGCAGCAGGCCATAAATAGCGCGTGTGCGGAAGATGCGTTCCAGCGTTTTCAGATTAACATCGGGATCTGCATAGCCGAAAACTTCGATGCGATATCCCAGCGCTGAGGCGCGATCTTGTGCGCCAGTCAGGAGACGATGATAACCGCTGAGCCAGCGGCGGCGATCACTATAGGGCAAAAGAAAACCCAGTACACCATGCTCGGATGTGGGGCGATTCATTCGCACCTGGGCCATATGGGCGCTGACCAGCGGGTTTTTCAAATATCCGAGACGTGCGGCAGCATCTGCGACACGGCGATGCGTCTCCGCAGAGATCCGGGGGTCATTTTTGAGTGCGCGCGAGACGGTGGCATGATGCACCTTCGCGGCGTCGGCGACGTCGCGGATGGTTGGTGGTCGGTCTCCGGGCACACGGCCATTCTTTCGCGGACGAGGCATGATTACAAGAGTGATGCAACGATGTGCATAATATTTCTCATGACCACAGGAAGCGGTATTGTTATTCAAACAGCACTCCGACACGCCATTCGCCCGATGGCCACCACCCAGTCCGGAGTGTCCGCTGTTCCCCTTATTCGACTTCTCCCCATGAATGCCAGGATTCCCTGTCATCAAGAGCCGCCGGGATGCCACCATCTCGGCGGTTCAGATTCTTCGGCACCCCACAATCAATTCAGCAAACTCCCCCTATGAATCCTCAAATCCGTCCCGTTACTTCACAACGTTCGCGCTGGCCACGCATTCCAATTTTTGCTGCTGTTGCCGCTGCGTGGCTGTCGGCGTCAGGCTGGATATGTGGTGCTGGCATCACGTTCAATTTCACTCTGCCGGCTAGCTACACCACGAGCGCTGGCGTGTACGATAGCGGCGGGCACCTGATCAAAACCTTGTGGAGAAAAGTGAGTTATAACGCTGGCACAAATCAAGCCGTATGGGATGGGACCAAGGACGATGGAACTGCGGCGCCGAGCGGGACGTATCAGGTCCGGCTCCTGTATCACAATGTGAACTATGTTTGGGAGGGGGCGATTGGAAACACGGATACTTCATTCACGAGTGTCACTACGGGAGGCGATATGATCTGGCATGGGGATGACACGCTTCGAGACATCGCCATCAACGGGTCCAACATGTTTTTTGCGATGGGCTATGCGGAGGGGAATCCGAACGCCGCGCGTGCGAGCACGAGCACGCCAAATACGCCGAAGCAGATGGTTTTTAAGGACAATATCGCGGATGCCGCGGTGCAATTTGTGTTTGCTGCCACGGATGGGACGTATGCGTATTTTGCGAATGCGAATGACGGATTTAACAATGCGAGTGCCATTCTGGCGTACAAGGTTTCGGACAATAGCGAAGTGTCCTTCGCTTCCGGGACGACTTATCAATTCATGTCATGGGGTGCAACGTATAACAATGTCATCGATCTTACGCTTGCGGGGGCGAACAATACCAGTGTGAATCCTCCGACTGGGCTTGCTGTGCAACAGACGGGGAACATTCTCGCGGTCGCACACGGTGGCGCTAATGAGGTGCGGCTTTTTGACAAGCGTGGCGGGCAATTGCTCGGTTCCATTTCCAGCACGAATCCGGGGAAAATCGCGTTTAGTCCTCTTAGCAACGACCTGTGGATTATCACCGGCACGACGGTGAAAAGATACACGGCCGCTCAAGTGGCGAGCGTGACCAGCAGCGGAACGATCTTAACTTCCGCGGCAACGATCAGTGGATTGACGAGTCCGCAGGCGGTGGCGGTCGACCCGCGTTCGGGTGTGGATTTGGTGCTGGTGACGGATGGGGGGACCAGCCAGCAGATCAAAGGATATACGAGTTCCGGAGCAGTGGCTTCGGGTTGGAGCACAGCGCTCGGCACGGCGGGTGGATATAACGCGACGAATGGAAACAACATCACCACGAGCAAGTTCAACTTTGGGACGCCTGGATATATTGCGATTCAATCGGATGGTTCAATTTGGGTGGGAGACGTCGGGAACAAGCGTGCGCTGCACTATTCGAGTGCGCGCGCGTATATTGAGCAAATCGCCTGGTTGCCACGGAACTACGTGCAAACGACTGATCCAAACGCACCGACACGGGTGATCGCTGAGAATTGGCTCGAATATCAGGTGGACTACAGCAAGACGTTGCAGCCTGGTGATCCGGGCGCGACAGGAGGAAATGGAAGCTGGAAACTGCTCAAGAATTGGTCGATTGGAGTGCCATCGAATTACTTTGGCGACGGAGTCGGAGGCGGGCTCAATACCGTGGTTACTTTAAGCAACGGGCGCACGTATGGGCTGGCGCTCGACACGACGACGAGCAAGATGCAGGTGGTGGAACTTCCCGCGAGTGGTTTGCTAAGATTGACTGGGACCGAGGTAACCCGCGGCACGACTCTGTACGAGAATGGTGATCTCCGGAGTGGCAGTGTCTCGGGAGGCGTGCAGACGATCAGCCGGCAGGCGCTTACGGGATTTGACGCTTCGGGCAATCCGCAATGGGGCACGGCGACGACGCTGGCTTCGTCAGCTGCAGGCACGAAGGATCCGTACTATCGCGGAGCATTTGCCGGATCGAAAGGGCCGCAGTTTCCGATCACGGCATCGAATGTCGTGATCTCCTTTGATCAATCGGTGGGGACGAACGCCAATGCCGGAATGCATTTAGGAGGAGTAGCGGTGGGTGCCTCGAGCTGGCTCTGGGAGGCGAGTCCGGCGGCGACTACGGTAAATTATAACGATCCGGCGCAACGTACCGGCTTATTTGATACGGGAAGCGGTGAGCAATATGGAGGAAATAGCGTACAAGTAAACGGGCGCAATGTCGTTTACGGCTATCACGGCGAAGGATGGAATGGGCAGGAGGCGAACCAGTTCATGCATTTCTACGATGACGGGCTTTTTGTTGGAGAATTTGGAACGCCACTCAGTGCGGGGAATACCAATGCTATCGTGGGGGCAGCCGGAAATTCCTTCAATCCGACTCTGGTGCAGGTGAACGGTGTTACTTACCTTTACCATAACGATGAAAGCAATCACGGCGGCATTCATCGCTGGCGGATGGATGGTGTTTCCAGCATTGCGGAAATGACAGGAACGGGCGCCTTAAACAGCACGATCAATCTGGTGCCGCCGCTCTACGAGACCGAAAGTCTGACCGTGGCGGCGCAATCCAGTGCCACGCATCGCATTATAACTGATCCGGCTTTCAGCGGCGGCGAAGGAACGATCCTGGATGCAACGGTGGTAGGAGATTATGTAACGTACTTGATCCCGGCGATCAGTGCGGGAACCTACGACGTCCGCGTGGGAGTGAAGAAATTCAATACGCGGGGCATCTGGCAGCTGGCGATTGGGCGAGCGGATAACTTCTCGGGGACAAAAGCCAATCTCGGTGCACCGCAGGATGAATACGCAGCGACGCAGGCCATGGTGGAGTTGGATTTGGGAACATGGAATCCGGGAACGACGAGCGATAAATGGTTTCAATTCATGATCACCGGCAAAAATTCCAGCAGCGCCGGTTACAGTGAAGCCTTTGACTATATCCGGTTGATTCCGCAGTAAAGAATCAGGCCGATTCAGAAAGGTGCTTCGCTACCGCCTCAAGGCGATTGCGTGCGTGCAGCTTTTTGCAGATACTCTTGACGTACGTACGCACGGTTTCCATGCCGATATTCAGCTTGTCGGCGATTTCCTTGTAGAGAAAGCCGGAAGAAAGCATGTCGAGGACTTGTTGCTCACGCGGCGAAAGGTGGGCGTGTTCTGTGGGCGCAGGTCCGACGAGATGAAAATGCTGGATCACTTTGCGGGCGATGTGGCTGGACATGGGTGCGCCGCCGCGGGAAACATCGCGCACCGCTTCGAGGAGCTGCTCGGGAGGGCTTGATTTTACCAAGTAACCATTGGCGCCTGCTTTCAGCGCTTTGAAGATCCGGTCGCTGTCTTCGTAGATTGTCACCATGATGATTTGCAAGTTGGGCAGGGACTTTCTGAGCTCGACCACGCATTGGATGCCGGAAATATCAGGCAGGCGGATATCCATGAGAACGACATCGGGATTGCGCTGCGGGATTTGCTTAAGCGCATCGGTTCCATTGGCGTAAGCGCCGACGCACTCAATGTCGGGAGCGGAGCTGAGGAGTTCGACGATTTGCTCGCGAAGTCCCTGATCATCTTCGACGACGACTACTGATTTTTTTGCGAGAGGTTCAGGAGCTTTTCCCATGGGTTATTAACTAAGGGTTTCGTTGGATTGAGTGAGGTCGGGCGGCGTCGGTGTTGCCTGGCGGATGGCGAGCGCCAAGCGCACGGCGGTTCCTTTTCCAGATCCGCTTTCGATCTGGCAATTGCCGCCGATCTCGGCGAGGCGGCGTTTCATGTTGGGCAATCCATTTCCTGGAGAAGGCGATTGAAAGCCACGGCCGTTGTCCTGAATACTGATCGTCAGGACAGAATTCGTGAAGATCACACCGACGGTTATTTCCGATGCGTCTGCGTGTTTGATCACATTGTGAACTGATTCTTTGACAGCCATGATGAGGTGATGGCGGCTCTGGCTGGAAAGCTGGATATGAGCTGGCAGATCGACTACATGCAGACGGCAGGGCAATTGGGCGGCCTCGCACATTTGACTAACCATCTGGCAAAGGTAAACACCGAGCGCTTCGAGGTTATCATTGTCTGGATTGACCGCCCACACCGTTTCGTAAAGTGAAGAAACCAGCTCGCGAGACATGCGGGAGATGCGTTCAAAATCCGTCCGTGCTTTTTCGGGCAGCGACGGATTTGCCTGCGCCATGGCGCTGAAGAGCGAGATCTGCGTGACGCGGGCGCCGAGATCGTCGTGAATGTCCTGGGCGATGCGCAGGCGCTCCAATTCCATGAGCCGCTGGTATTCGAGCCGGGCGACGACACTGCGCATTTTGTAATTGGCGTAATAGCGGCTGCCTGCAGCGACAATGCCAATCAAAGCGGCAGCGATAGCTGCCCAAAACCATTCCGTTTTCCAAATTTCCCGCGGGACGTGAAGGGAGAGAGAAGCCTCGGCTCCGGTGGGAAGGCCGACCGTGGTGAGCCCTTCGAGTCGAAAGCGATAATCGCCGGCTGGCAGGCGATCATAGGTCGCTTTTCGTAAGTCAGCGACACCCATTGAGTAGAGTTCGTTCCACTCGATGATGAGGCGCTCGCCGGGGGTGACGCGCGGAGCGATTTCTTTTTTGTTATGCCATTCGGCGTGACCGAGCGGATCTTCATCGATAATAGCCAAGGCTTGCAAAGGCGGATCGTGGCCGACCTCGACTACCT
>FTBB01000084.1_pt1 | contig 36420 bp, 29 predicted proteins | sample 1639251 | NCBI WGS metagenome assembly FTBB01 (sample SAMEA3914864, study PRJEB12502) | metagenome | biome: forest; material: soil | place: USA | collected 2012-03-12 | depth 0.3 m | reverse complement strand
GTCCGGAACTTGTTCCAGAACCGCCATTAAAAGAACCACCGATCGAAACAAGACCAATTCCGCCCTTCCCGTTGGCAATGAAATCCCCGGCGTTGTCTCCGGACCCCGCTGTAAATGAGCCTTTGATAGTGAGCGATCCGAGGCTGTCCATCTTGATAAAGCCGGAGTGATCGCCTGGGCCACCCTCATAGTTGCCACCAATTTTGATGGAGCCCACCGCGCCTAGTGAAAACTGGCCGCCTCCACTCTGTGCGCCTCCCGTAAAGGAACCGCCTATGGATAGCGTAGTCACCGCACCTCCCGAAAAAGCGCCGCTTCCCGGGCCAGCGCCGCCGTAATAGTCCTTGCCGATGGTGATTGCCCCGAAGTCACCATTGGAATGGAAGAGGCCGGCACCGCCACCCGAGCCACCATCAAAGGAGCCGCCGATCTTGATCCCGGCATAGTTGTCCGCGACGAACTTGCCAGTTCCGCCGCCAGATCCTCCGTCATAGTTTTTGCCGATGGAAATCATGCCGGCTTTGCCGTGAACGGTGAATGATCCATCACCGCCTCCCGTACCACCGAAGAATGAGCCGCCGATGGTGAGAGAAGCGAGATCGCCAGTGCCGCCCGTATTGAACTGCCCTGTACCACCACCCGTGCCGCCATTGAAATCGCCATCGATCTTGATCGGGCCAAAACCGCCCCCCGGATTAAACTGCCCGCTGCCGCCACCGGAACCGCCAAAGTAGGAGCCGCCGATCTTAATCGAAGCGATGTCACCGGGATTGCTATCCAGGCCGTTGAATTGCCCTGAGCCACCGCCTGCACCGCCATCGAAATTCCCTTTGATCACGATGGCCCCAAAAGAGGCGTGGGAATTGAATTGTCCTGCGCCTCCCCCACTGCCGCCAAAATAAGATCCGCCAATGGTGATCGCGCCGATCGAGGCGGTGCCCGCGGTATCGAACTGCCCTGAACCGCCACCCGAGCCGCCGTCAAAATCGCCGCCGATCTTCACTAATCCAATGCCTCCCACACCCACCACCTTGCCACTTCCGCCACCGGAGCCACCGTGGAATGATCCGCCGAGGGTAAAGGAAGCGAGCGCGCCATTGGCAATGATATCGCCGCATGCACTACCGGTCCCGCCATCAAACTCTTTGCCGATTTTCACCGGCCCCAGGTCGCCACTGACCATGATGGTGCCGTCACCGATCAAGGCGGCGGGATTGTTCGATCCGCCCCGGAAGGAACCTCCAATGGTGACCGAACTAATGCTGCTGGCGGAGAGTCGAGCCGTGCCGCCACCGCTGCCGCCGATCATATCGTGCCCGATCGCCACCGCACCCATCGTGCCAGTGGCAATGAGGTCCGCGGCATTGGCCCCGGCGCCTCCGAGGATTGAGCCGAGGATTTTCACCGCGCCTATATTTCCAGTGGCGGAAATCACACCTGCGCCTGCGGCGATGCCCACGAGATTCCCGTTGATCGTGACCGGTCCCACGTCGCCCGATGCAATGATCCGTCCGCCGTTGGTCAACGGTCCTCCCAGCGAGCCACCGATGCTAATGGAGGCGATGCTGGAATTCACGGTAAGGGCTGCATCGCGAACGTCGTGAGTGACGATGAGCTTGCCGAGCTGGCCCGCGACAGTGCTGGTCATCGCCGTCGCGCCGGTGGCTTCGTCGTACAAACCCAGAGAGCCGGCCTGAAGCGTGCCGAGCGCCACCTTTGTATTGTCACCACCACCAATGGTGATCTGTCCCAAATCACCACTTACGGAAACGGAGGCGAGGTCATTCGTTCCGGCCTTGATGGCGCCAACATTGACGAGGCCATCGCCCGTCGGGGCTTTATGCGCTACGGCGATGGCGATGGAAGCGCCAGCAAAAGACGTATCGGAAACGTCGAGCGAAGTCAGTTGCTGCCCTGCTCCCGACGTAACCAGATGCAGATCACCCATGGTGAGATTTCCCGTGGATGCGGTGACTTTGACGAGGTCGCCATCCACGTCCGTGTAAGTAACACTCACGGCGGCGGGCGCGATGCGGGATTCCAGGATTTCGATGGTGGAGAAAAAACGGGCGTTTAACATTTTCAAAAGATTTTGAAGTGAACGATACAGACGACGAAAAATTACGAAGACAGCACTGCCTGAATTTAATCCCGCTGACAATCCCTATGGGCATTGGTCTCGTCACTTGGCGGCTGACCGCTTCGCATTTCAAATCTCCACCGGCTGAAAGAAACAGAGCCGCAAAAAGGGAGAATCCCAAATCTCATAACACCGGTCTATGCCGATGTCGTTACCAGCTAACGTTCCTTAAGCGCCATTAAATCTTGCGAAATACTAGTTTCCGCAAACCGAACGGATGAGCCAGATTTAAATTTCAAATCACCACAATTGCCTAGCTAATCACTTCCCGTTGCATTTTTTACCCACCGCAAGCGAAGAATCAGAGGATTGCACTATAAAGGGCGATTGGGTAGAGAAGTTAGGAAAGCAAATCTGCCAATGCTTTTCTCAAGTCCTCCACGTTAACGATCATGCGCCTGCCATCCTTCGCCATCGCCTTCATTCTCCTCATGTCCTGTCTAGCGCATAGCCAATCGGGTGACTTCGAAATTGCCGAGGTGAACGCCAAAGCGGGTACTTTCACGGGCAAGGTGAACGGCCAACTGCGGAGTTTCCGCGTTCGGCCAGACGTCGATGTGACCATCAATGGTTTAAAAGCGACCTTTGAAGAACTCGAGCCGGGGATGAAGGTAAAGGTGACTTCCGCCGATCCTGGTATCGCGACTCGCCTCATGGCCAGCGGATTACGGACGCGGCAGCCTGCTGCGGAATCAAAATTAGGATTAGGCGGGAACAGTCAGACGGCACGCCAAATCAAGGCGACCATCCCCGCGAATTCACCCGATGCATTTGCGATCGGCGACGTCCGAAAGGGAACTAAGATTTCTCTCCAGTACGTCAACGGAAAATGGAAATCGTGGGGCCGCATCGCCACCTCCAGCCCGGACGATGAAAAGAGCGAGGGGTGGGAACTGTGCCGGGTAGCCATTGCGCTTCCGAGCCAGGACGGCAAGGGAGGTGAGGTCGTAGCGCTAGTTCCGGCAGATACCAAGAAGCGCCCCTTTATTTTTGAAGCAGAGACGGACTATCCCGGCTTGGTGCTCCGCATTAACGACAAAGAGAATTCTTTTTCCGGCAACCCGGGAAGCGTGGAATATAGCGTTAAGATTTTGCCGCCGATTCGATGAATCGGTTTGCGCTTTCTGCTGAGGTGCCGCTAACAAAAATCTGAGAGCACCCGAAAGAGCTGGTAAACAATCAAAGAGCCGCTCCGTCGATCGCGGAAGCGGCTCCTTAATTCAGTTGCCAGGACGCCCAGTGCCAAAAAGTCTGGCCGACCTCGCAGAACCTTAATTTGGAGGCATCCACCGCCTCCCAAGACGTCAGAGTTTCGATTCGAATTCCACCAGACGCTGGAGCGCCTCGAGGAAATCGCGAAATGCTCCTGACGGAAGCATGATGGTGTCACGCCGTCCGCCCACATCTTCCGTGATCTTCAAGAACCGACCACGCTGGTTTTCCTTCAGGTCGAGGAAGAAAATCTTCCGTTCGATCGCGACTTTTTCAGACGCGATCGGATCGGAGGGCATTCTATCCCCTGGATTGGAGTTCATCATATGCAGACTTTTACAGACTTGTGCGTCCGGGCCCGACTGGGCCACGCGATCGCTAGGAGGGGTAATCGTATAAAAAAATTGGGCACGCGCAACACGCAAAGTGCAGAAATTCGCACTTTTTCAGCCATTATACAAAACGCAGTGGACGTTGTGTTACCGAAGGCCCAATGCCGTGCGCACACGGCTCATAGTTGCGTCGGCCACCGCTCTAGCCCTCTGGGCTGCGTCGGCCAGCACGGTATCGACATAGCCCGGATCGGCAGCGAATTCTGACCGTTTTTTGCGCATCGGCTCAAAATAATCCCAAATTGTGGCAAAAAGCTGCTTTTTGAAGTCACCATAACCCCGCCCTCCTGCGCGGAAAGCCTCCTCCATTGCGGCTACTTCTGGCGGGGAAGCAAAAAGGCGGTACAGCCCAACGATGGTCGAATTTGTGGGATCTTTGGGTGCTTCCACCGCAGTGGAATCCGTAACGATGCCCATGACCTTTTTCCGCAGGGCTTTCTCCTCCTCAAAGAGCCCGATGATGTTGTCGTAGCTCTTGCTCATCTTTTGGCCGTCGAGGCCGGGGATGGTGGCCACGTCGGAGAGGATGCTGGGTTCCGGGATTTTGAAGATCTTCCCAAATGTCCGGTTCATCCGCTCCGCGATGTCGCGCGTGACTTCCACATGCTGTTTCTGGTCCTTTCCGACTGGCACTATATCGCTGTCGTAAAGAAGAATATCCGCAGCCATGAGCACCGGGTAGGCAAAGAGCCCGTGCAACGGCGGCTCGTCTTTGGGACCCGAATGCCGGGCCAGATAATCCTTGTAGGCGTGGCAATTCTCCAGCATCGGCATGGGCGTCACGCAGGTCAGGAGCCAGGTGAGCTCCGTTACTTGTGGCACATCGCTTTGCCGGAAGAGCACGGCTTTTTGCGGGTCGAGGCCGCAAGCAAGAAAATCTAGCGCCACGCCGCGCGAATATTCCCGCAGCGCCGCCGGGTCGCGCACCGAAGTCAACGCATGATAATCTGCAATGAAATAATAGGCTTCACCGCGATCCTGCCATTCGATGGCCGGGCGCATCATGCCAAAATAGTTTCCGATGTGCGGCCGCCCTGTGGGCTTGATGCCGGAAAGTATGCGCTTGGTAGCCATGAGTAAGGGCGGGGAGGGTCGGGCCGGAAAGAGGCCTTTGTCAAGGCAAGCCCGAAATCCGAATGATGAATGACGAATTAAGTCCGAAACCCGAAAGGCGAAAATCGTTTAACATTACTCATTACATCAACGAATTCGGGTTTCTGGTTTCGTCATTCCTTCGTCATTCGTCATTCTGATTTTCGGACTTTTCCTCACAACCCCATCGCCTTTAACACGCTCGGCACATCGCCTAGATCGTCGAATAAAATATCCGGTTCGCAGGCGGCGAGCCTTTCACGCGAGTAACCGCCCGTTGCGATTGCCACGGCTACCGCGCCGATAGCTCGCGCGCAGGTGATGTCGTGCGGCGTGTCCCCCAGGATATAGATTCGCTCCGAGGGAATCTCCGTACCTCGCTTTTCCAGCGCCCGTTGCCTGGCAAAATGCCCGAGTTCGTTGCGATCGTGATGATCGTCCGCATACGCACCGAACTCGAAGTAATGCCAGACTCCGTAGTGCGTGAGCTTGATTTCCGCGCCGCGGAGCAGATTCCCTGTTAACAGACCAAGCGCCACATCCGATCGGGCGCGCAAGGTATCGAGCAAGCTAACGATTCCAGGCAGCAGCCGTCCCGTCGTGATCGGGATCAGCCGCGCCAAATGCTGGAGATAGTGATCCAGGAACGCCGCGATGTTTTCCGGCGTCACGGCGACGCCATATTTTTGCAGCACTTGCCGGGCGATGCCCGAATCGGTGCGGCCGGCGATTTCGACGGATTTGAGATCATCTTCGACTCCGAAACGCTCGTGCACCGCGTGGCGCAACGCGCGTTCCCCTGCTCCGCCGGACGCGAGCAGGGTTCCGTCGATATCGAAAAGGATGAGTTTAAGCGGGGGCGAGCCCGCGGAAACTTCCATCTATACGTTTAAGGGCGGTTCAAAACACCTGGATTCGAAGGGATTCGCCGTACGCTTACTCCTCTCCCTCATCCTCTTCCTCCTCCTCGTCGTCTTCATCTTCTTCCGCGGCATCCTCGTCTTGAGGCGTGGCGTCGTGCGGACCGAAGAATCGGCGTTTACGGCGATTGGAGGGCAGCGGCGCCAGCGTCATGGTCACGCTTTTACCTTGAAGCTTCGGCTCTTGCTCCACAGTCGCCATCCCGGAGAGATCTTCCTTGATGCGAGCCATGAGGGCCATACCGAGTTCCTGGTGAGCCATTTCACGACCGCGGAACTGAAGTTGCACCCGGACCTTGTTGGCCTTGTCGAGGAATTCCTCGCCGTGGCGCAGCTTCGTCTCGTAGTCGTGATGGTCGATATTCACCCGGAATTTGATTTCCTTGAGCTTGGATGACCCGTTTTTGGCGGCTTTGTCCTGCTTCGCCGCTTCATACTTGAATTTGCCGTAATCAACGATCCGGCAAACTGGGGGATTGGCCATGGGAGCTACCTCGACGAGATCGAGTCCCATGGTTTGTGCTTGTCGCAGGGCGTCCTGCAACCGCATGACACCGAGTTGCTGCCCGGTGGATCCGAGGATCACGCGCACCTCGCGCGCGCGAATTCGGTTATTAACGCGAATTTGGCTGAGTTGGATAGATGGTTTTTAGTGGGGCGCCAGCTCGTGGAGCGGCGGGCCTGCCCTGTTCTGCTTTCTTCTGAATGTCGCGATCTCGTGGTGTGTGAGCTTAACCTCGCACCCGCGGCTCCGGGCCACCCGCATGAGCGACTTCACTCGGGGGCCAGCATGCCGGGATTAGCCGACACGCCAAAGTTCTGCTTTTAAGCCAGATTGCGCTACTCGCAAGTGAATTCTGGGTGACGCTAGTGTTGAGCGATCCCTTTTTCCGGCGCGAAGACCAGGCTGGCAAATTGGACCAGATAATTTCTCCAAACGGGCCATTCGTGCCCCCCATCGCTTTCCACCCACACATGCTGGATTCCCTTCTCCGTGAGAAAGTCGTGGAGCTTGCGGTTGCGCTCCATGAGACTATCGCTCTTCCCGCAACCCATCCAAAAAAGATGGAGCGCATGGTTCACAGCCTGGGCATCGAGAAGCCCTTCAGGGCCGCCTTCGCGATTGGGAATGCCGGCGCTGAAAGTTCCCAGCCACCCAAATTTGTCTAAATGCCGGGGACCGGTGTAAAGCGTGTGGCCGCCACCCATCGACAGCCCGGCCAGCGCCCGGTAATCTGCACTCGGTTGCGCGCGGTAAGTGGAATCGATCATCGGGATGACATCCTCAATCAGCTCATGCTCGAAGGCTGAATTGTTCGCCGAGCCATAATCCTGGCGAGCGCGATTCTCCGGCGCCAGAGCGTGGCCATCAGGCATCACGACAATCATCGGCACCGCTTTTTTGTCGGCGATGAGGTTATCCAAAATCAAGTTCGCTTTGCCATGAACGCTCCAGGCGGCGTCGTTATCGCTAAAACCGTGCACAAGGTAGAGCACGGGGTATTTGCGCGTCTCGCGCTCGTACCCCGGCGGCGTATAGACATGAAGACGACGACGCGCTTGCAGGGACTTCGCAAAGTAATCGTGCCAATGCATCGTCCCGTGCGCGATATCCGGCCGGAAATCCCAAGGCGCCGCCGGCGATGACGGAATCTGCAGGATGCTCACCCGTGGTGCGCGCTGCGGTTTGATCGCCGGATTGTTAATATCCACCGTCTGCACTCCATCCACGTAGAAGGAGTATTCCCACACTCCCGCGGGGACTGGCCCAACGGTGGCACTCCAGACGCCAGCGTCATCTTTCGTCATGGTCGTTTTGGGAATCGACTGGCCGGCGACCGTCACTTCGCTGGCCTGCGGAGCTTTCAAGCGAAAGGTCACGTGTCCATCCGCCTGAATTTCAGGTTCACCGGTGGAGGAAGAGGATTTTACGGCCTGCGCGTCGTCGGCGTGGACCGGCAGAAATGCCGCAAAGGCGAGGATGGAGAGGGAAGTGAGCAGTTTCATGGGAACAAAGCGTGTATGTGAAATATCCGCTCCGCAGCCGGGCTCAAAGCGAATATCTTTGTGACATGTCAGAAGAAATTCAGGCCCTCCGCGAGGAAATAGCGCAACTGCGTTCCGAACTAAACGAACTGCGGGAAATCGTGGCTCCCTTGTCCAAAGATGCACACCCCGCCATGCATACCGTGCGAGCCATCCGGGTACGCGACGGTGAGGGCCGCGGGCAGGTAAAGATTACCGCCACGGAGCATGGCCCCGGAATCTACCTTTACGACGGGCAGGGCCGATGCCGGGGACTTTTTGAAATCCGCGAAAAAGGCGCCAATCTCGAACTGCGCGGCGAAGACGGCGAAGTGCTCGTCTCACTCAAGCCGGTGGATGGCCACGGGCAGGTGCTGACCGCTGCGCCCGATGGGACACCCCGCGCTGCCATTCGCTCCACCAAACACGGTGGCGTGGTGAAAGTGATGAATGCGCGGGGACGCGCGCTAGGTTATCTGCTCGGTTCGGACAAGGGCGGCGAGTTGGAGCTGCTGAACTCGACGCACCGCCCGTGCCTTTCGGCATTTGCCCACGTGGAAGGAGGCATGATCCGCCTGCATGAAGGGAGTGGCGAAGTGATGGCATCCTTGTCCGGAAACGGTGAATCCGGATTGCTCACCGTCTTTGGAAATCTCGGAGAACAAGCCGTCACGCTGTGCGCAGCCGAGGATGGGGGCCACGTGCTCGTTTGCGACAACGATGGCACAGTCATGATCGATATCGGTGATCACTCCGAACCTCCGACCAGCGAATCTGCGCCGGAAGACTAGCTAATGTGGAAGATCATATTCTCACGCAGTGTTGCTGTAGCGCAGGTCCGCGACCTGCGAGGAGTGGGAGGGTCGCCGGGCGAAAAGAAAAACGAGGTGCGAGACCGGTGTCTTGCGTCAGCCGGGTCACAGACCCGGGCCTACAGCGCCGGTCCTTCATTAAAGACGCTGTGAGCCTTTACGCATTTCCAAACGATTCTCCCCACGCATCTTTGTTTCAAAGCTAACTAACCTTTCTACGGCAGCTCCTTGATCCGAATGTTGCGGTATTCCATCTGGCCGCGATCGGCCTCCAGGCCGATCGGCCCGGTCGCTGGAAGTTTGTAGGCTTCTTCCAAAACTTCGCCATTACAAGTGCAACGCGCGACGCTGTCTCTGACCACCACTTCGATTTCGTTCCAGTCCTCCGCCTTGTAGTGCTTCAGTTGCTTGTAAGGCCCAGCCACCAGATAGTCGCGGCACTGAAGCTGTGGTTTGCGCAGAAAAATCCCGCTATCGGCGTTATAGGCGGCCCGAAACTCGAGGCGCAGGATGAAATTCGTGGGAAACTCCCGCACCGTCCAGATCTGCGCTACCTTTCGCGGCGCGCCGAGCGCCGGATTCACGATGAAAATGCCGTCCCTGGCGCTGTAACGTCCATCCGAAGCCTGCACTTTCCCATCAAAGGGATCGCTATCGGCATAGCGCCAACCGGTGAGATCGACGCCGTTAAAAAGTGAAATAAAACCCGTCTCTGAATCATTTTCCCCCGCGTGCAGCGGAAGCAAAGTCAGCGTGAAAAGCGCGGCGGACGACAGGGCGAATATGAAGGAACGAAAAATCATAGCGACAGGAGCGGTTCACGTTGTCGAAGGCGTTAACCTTCGACAAGTCTCAAACAAATTTCACGCGAAAGGAGCAAGACATCGGCTTCAAACCGTATTGACTTCACTGCCACTGTCGCGTGTCAGTATGCTTTATCCTCACAGTCTGCCACCTCTTATGCGTTTCTTGTTTTGCTACTTCCTGATTCTTGCCTCGTCGCTGGCTTGGGCCGAAGGTGAAAACCAGGGCGAAGCCGACATCCAGATCGTGCTCGATCTCGCTGCACAGAAGGCGACGCTCTACATGGACGGCGACGCCATCTATACTTCACCGATCTCCAGCGGACGAAAGAGCCACCCGACGCCCGTGGGCGATTTTGAAGTAATCGAGAAGGACCCTAACCATAAATCGACGCTCTACGGCAAAATCGTGGACTCGCATGGAGGCATCGTGAAATCGAGCGCCGATATCGCCACGCCGGTGCCGAAGGGATGTCGCTTTGAGCAGGCGCCGATGAAGTTTTTCCTCCGATTTGACGGGGCTGCCGGGACGCATGCCGGGATTTTGCCCGGCTATCCCGCATCCCACGGCTGTGTGCGCATGCCGCCAGGGAAGGCGAAGCTTTTCTACGACATCGCGCAAATCGGCACGCCCGTGCATGTGTACGGGACGCCACCCTATCGCTCGGAAGAGGATGAGGCAAAATCCCATCCCAAGTCCGAGCCTAAGGCGGAACACGTGGCATCGGCGCCGCAAAGTGCGACGCCGTCAGCAACACCGCCGAAAAAGCCTTTCTTTATGCGGCTTTTTTAGGCCGCAGGGAGGCTTCGCTTAGTAGCGCTCGCCACCGCCGCGGTCGCCACGCTCACCACGTCCGCCGCCGCGATCAAAATCGCGCCGGCCACCACCGCCACGGCCACCACCACCACGACCACCGCCTCCACCGTAGTCGCGACGGCCACCGCCGCCACCACCACCGCCAAAATCGCGGCGTCCGCCACCACCGCCATAGCCACCGCCGCCACCGGATGGGCGCTCTTCGCGAGGCCGGGCTTCATTGACCGTGAGCGCACGGCCTTCCACGGACTTGCCGTGAAGGGTGCTGATCGCGTTTTGCGCCTCCTGGTCGGTGGCCATAGTGACGAACGCAAAGCCCCGGGATTTCCCCGTAAACTTATCGACCATCAACGCCACTTCGCTGACTGTGCCAGCCTGGCCGAAGAGATCCTGCAAATCGGGTTCGGTGATTGTGAAGGCAAGATTGCCCACGTAGAGTCTGTTACCCATTACGATAATATACTGAAGGTGCTATTTCTTTCTGCCACGAGAGCTCTACGATGACGGTCTTTAGCCGGCGGCTCGGAAAGCGAGCCGAACGGGGGTGTCCCGCATTGCTCGCCCCCAACCCGGAGGGCTCACTTGGTGGGCAGAGACTCTAGGCGGCCTGTAAGAAATGCAAGGCCAAATCTCTACGAAGTGCACCGCAGGTTGATTTTCCTCCCGCCTCACCCAAGAATCCCCTCCGACCGTGAAAAGCTTTTACTCCATCCTGTTGCTTCTCAGCGTAGCGTTTTATGCACTCCGCGCAGAGGAACCTCCCGTCAAAAAGACGTACACCGTGTATGCCCAATTTCTCGAGGATACCCCTGTCGATCTCTCGACCGGCGCCCGATGGATGATGGACAAGGGGGATTGTTTCCCCGTGTACATGTTTAAGAACCAGCAGACCAAGATCGTGCTCCAGCTGGCCAGCGCCACCTTCATGGTGGATGCCAGCAGGATGCGCATCCTCAAAGACGCGGATGCTGGCACGGCGCTGCAGAGCTATCGCAAAAACCTCGCCACTTTCCTCAAAACACAGAGCGACGCCTGGCAAAAAGACAAGGGAAACAAAGGCGAAAAAGGAGAAAAGGCGGCAAATGATTCCGGCAAGGCGGCGGGCAAGGATCAATGAGTCTCAAACTTTACGTCAAAATCTGGTGTCCCTGGTGCGTGATGGCTCAAGACTGGCTCGACGCGCGCGGCTACCGTTACGAATTGATCGACGTGGAGCGAGATCGGGCCGATTATAACGAAATGATTCGCCTTTCCGGGCAACGCTATACACCGACTCTCGTGGTCGATGAACCGGAACTCGTTCTTCCCGATTTTGGCCCCGATGAGCTTGAAGAATTTCTGAAAGAGCATCAAATCAAGCCCGCCTAAACGATCCGATCCTCCGGTCCTTCTTTCGATGAATTCCGTATTTTCCAATGTCCTGCTCGTGGCCGGTGTGCTCGTACTCACGCTCGCCCTGCGCAGCTTCCGGCATCCTTTGCTGCAAAAGGCGGGCGCGCTCGGAGTGTTTGCCACTTCCTTTTTGCTCGGCTGGCTTTTCACGGGCATGTGGATCGTGGGAGCCGGGCTGGCCGCCAGCTGGCTGCTGCTGCCGTGGCTCGATCTCCTCACCCGCATCCGCAAACTGAGTATGCCGCTGGAGCGCAAGCTGCGTCACAAAGCGCCGCCAAGTGCGCACAATTTTCCCGCGCTCAATGAGTTAACGGATGAAGTGGAAAACGAATCTTTTGAGCACGTAGATGATTCGGGTTGGGACTGGGACGAGTATCAGCAATTCTTCCGCCTCTTTTATAAGGGCGATGAGCGGATGCAGGCCGCGATCTGCCTTGTGGATCAGCAGGACGTGGCTTTTTACTATCTAAGCATTTCTTCGCGCGCCAAGGACGGAACGATCTGGACCACATGGAATTATCCCCTCTCCTATAGCCTCAAGCTTGCGCCTCAATGGCGCGTGCGGCGGCTGCGCGGCGACCTCAGCTTTTTGCAACTCCTGGAAGATCATCGCCACTATTTGCGCGAACACGGAATCGGCACGGAATCGCTCGAGGAACTCGATCCCGCAAAAATTCAGGAAGAAATTCAGAAAGATCTGCGCACGCAAATCTCCCATAACATCACCGCCGGCGTGCTAACTAAGAATCAGGAAGGCGGCGTCAGCTATTCGTGGCGCGGTTTGTTTTACTTGTGGGTGCAGTTTCTGCGGGACTTGGTGCGGTTGTCTTAGGCGGCGCGAGCACGGGATGTCTCTCGCCAGCCAGGTCACAGACCTGGCCTACAGTGACCCTCGTGAATGAATCGCCTTCAGCAGATGCAAGGTTTGTTACTTGTTAATTTTACAATCAAACAAGGCCGTCGCCGAACGCTCATTCTCAAAGACGGATGCTGTAGGCCAGGTCTGCGACCTGGCTGGCGAAGGGCATCGCATTGAGTACGCTCTTCAGCTACCGCCCCCCCTCAGAACGCCCCGCGAGTCATAAATATCCCTGAGGGTTTTACTCGCGCCAATTCTGCGTCACACTCCGCCTCTATGCTCGAACCCACTACCTTTGCGGCCCCTGGCCGATTGATCGATTTCATGCGCCAGGCGGATGAACCGGGCTTGATCAATCTCGCCGCAGGAGTTCCGGGCTTGGATTCCCTTCCCCGCGAGCAATTGGAAGAGGCCGCGGCCCGGGCTTTCGCGCACGACGGGGCGTCGGTCTTCGCCTATCATCATCCCGAGGGCGATCATGCCCTGCGTGAATTGCTCGCAGAACGTCTTTCAAAACGCGGAGCAAAGGTGACCGGGAAACAGATTGTGACCGTTTCAGGATGCTCACAAGGCCTGCAGGTGATGATTTCCATTTTGGTGAAACCCGGAGACATCGTCGCCTGCGAAGCACCTGCCTACTACGGTCTTCTGGAACTGCTCAGCGTAGCCGGCGCGCGCGTGCTGCCGCTGCCCGTGCGCGGCGCGGATGGGATCGATCCCGCCGAAGCCGAAGAGGCCATCGCGAAATGGAAACCGCGCTGTCTCATCGTTTGCACCGCGCTTTCCAATCCGTCGGGCGCGACACTCCCGGATTCGAGCCGCGAGCGCTTGGTGGAAACCTGCAAGCGTCACGGGGTTCGCCTCATCGAAGACGATATCTATGGCGAGCTCCTGGACGGCAACGCCCCCCGCACAATGCTTTCCTGGGATCCGGAAGGCTCGACCGTCTCCTATGTTTCCAGCTTTTCGAAATCGGTCTCGCCGGGATTGCGCGCAGGCGTGTGCGTGCCCGGTACCTTGCACGAGGCGTACGCCGCGCGAAAGTGCCAGCAGGATTTACACAGCGGCGTGGTAACCGAAGCCGCGTTGCGCGAATTCCTCGCCGCCGGCGCGCTCGATCCGCATCTCGACCGGCTGCGCCAGCGCAATCAGCGGCGGCGCGAAATTGCGCTCACTACGATCTCCCGGGCATTTCCCAAGGAAACGAAGATCATTCCGCCGCGTGGAGGTTACATGCTGTGGGCAGAACTTCCGGCCTACGTCGATCTCCCCCATCTGCGCGACAAGGCGCGCGCCCAGGGAGTCGTCTTCGCTTCCGGCCAGGTCTTTTTCACTACGCCGTCCGAAAGGAAATACATCCGTCTCAACTGTGCCAAGGCGAGTGAAAGCGAACTGGTGCGCGGACTGGAGATTCTTGGCAAACTGATCTCGGCGGAAGCAATTTCCGGCTGACAGTCGGCGGATTTGCGCCATGATTCTGGCGCATGAGACGCCTGCTTCTGTTTTTCGTCGTCCTTTTCGCCGCCATCTGTAATTCGGCCTTCGCCGATGCCTCGCGCGAGTACGTCATCCTCACGGGAGGGGTCTCGCTCTGGCAGTGGGAAAAGTACAAAGCCGAGCCCCACGACAATTGGTGGGCGAATTTCGTGCGCGCGTCGCGGATCCGGATGGACCAGATCGAGCAACAGGACCCGGGCGCGCAGATCACGTGGCTCGTGTATCGGCCGGCCTACGTCGTCCGCGCGAAGCAGGATAACAACGACATCATCGGGCACATCGAATCCGTGCGTGATGCATTCCATCTCAAGCTCGTCTTTTTCGACAAAGCGCAGCAGGTGCTCGATTACCTCAATTCCGGGCAGCCGCGGGATCAGGTGAAGATTTGCGACTTCGAATACTTCGGCCACTCCAACAAGGCCTGCTTCATGTTCGACTATTCGAACAATCTGGACAGCGCCTCAAAGTGCTGGTTGCACGAAGACGATCTCAAGCAACTGCATCGCGGCCTTTTTACCAGGGACGCCTTTGTGAAGAGCTGGAGCTGCCACACCGGCGAGAGCATGAGCCAGAAATTTCACTCCGCCACAGGGGTCGCCATGATTGGCGCCATCGGCAAGACACAGTATATGACGGACGAGCTGCCGATTCTCTCCACTCCCGGCGGGCGCTGGGCCAAGTAACGTGCTCGGGCCGGCAATTTTCGTTACTTGTAGAAGACCTGATCCCTACACCCGGATCACCACTTTTCCAAAATGCGCGCCGCTTTCCATGTAGGTGAAGGCTGACCGGGCATCAGCGAATCCGAAGACTCGGTCGATCACCGGCTTGATGCAGTAGCGGGAAAGAAAGGTATTCAGCGCCTCAAAATCGGCGCGTGAGCCTACGTACATTCCATCGATGCGCGCATTGCGCGCCATCAGCGGGAAAAGATTGGCTGTGGCCGGGCCAAAGCCGGTGAGCACGCCGATGAGCGCGACCTGGCCGCTAGCCGCCACACAAGCAACGGATCTTTCCAGCGTGCCCGGACCGCCCAGTTCAATCACGTGATCGGCGCCACGCTTGGCCGTGAGGCGCCAGACTTCCTTGTCCCAATCGGGGTGAGTTTTGTAGTTCACGGTTTCCCAGGCTCCTAACACCCGCGCCCGTTCCAACTTCTCGTCGCTGGAAGAGGTCACGATCACACGCGCACCCGCGGCCGCGGCGAGTTGCAGAGCGAAAATAGAAACTCCGCCGGTCCCGAGCGTCAGCACCGTGCGACCGGGAATCAGCCCGCCTCGCGTGAAGAGCGCCTGCCACGCCGTCACCGCCGCGCAGGGCAGGCACGCCGCGTCTTCCCACGACAAGTAACCCGGAATAGCCACGAGCGACTTCTCATGGAGCACCACAAACTCGCTGAGCATGCCCGGCGCGGACCCACCCAGCGCGCTCCTGTGATAGGCGAGTTCGAACGCCCCATCCACCCAGTCGGAAAAAAAGATGCCCGCAACGCGGTCACCCGGCTTCCACCGCGTGACCTCGCTTCCCACCGAGACCACTTCTCCCGAGCCATCGGAGCACGGAACAAAAGGCGGAGGCAAATTGCCCGGCCGCTCGTTCTGCACCGTGATGAGGTCACGATAGTTTAGCGACACGGCTTGAACCTTGATCAGGACATCATTTGCGCCGATTTTCGGATCAGGTCGATCAACGCAGGCCAGGCCGTCGAATCCTCCATGTTTAGTGATGGTCCAGGCTTTCATATGAGGAAATTAACCTTTGCCGCGTGAGACGTGTTTGGGGCTTCGAGTATTCGAGCGGCGCGATGCGAGCGATGAGAATGGATAACGGGCTCGGAATCCAGCCGCATTTCTCAGGCTCTCAAAACCGGCTTGACGCGCAAAACCAGCACCGCACCGATGATAAACAAGACGGCGCTGTAGCCAAAAGCCACCGCCGTACCGAAAGCAGACCAAAGTACGCCAACGATGATGCTCGAAAGAAAATCTCCGATTCCGTTCACCGTCGCCAGCACCCCAAAAGCCATGCCATGGTGCGCCTCACCAACGAGTTCGGCGCAAAAGGAATCCTCCAGGGTTTCCTCGACGGCAACTTGAATTCCGCCGAGAATGAAGACCAGAACCATGCTAGCCAGGCTCGCCGGAAGCAATACGATTGCTCCAGCCATGAGAGCGGCGAGGAAATAGCCAAGACTCAGCAACCGGTTTTTGGGAAACCGATCCGCCATCCAGCCGCCTAGATAGGAAAAGCCGGCGTAGAAAACGTTGTGCAAGACGTATAACGCGACCGCAAAACTCGCCGCGTGGGGCGCTCCATAAATCGGCGCGAGTTTTTGTGCAGCGAGCAAAATGAGCAAGGTATGCGCGAAAGCGCCTGCCCCGAACAAGCCCGCAGCCAGAAGAAATTGCCGGTATTGCTGCGGAAGCGAGCGCAGCCGCTCCCCAAAAGTAACATGCGCAACGGGAACACGCCGCATTTCCTCCACCAGCCAGGCGATCATGATCATCGCTAAAATTCCCGGAAGCAGCGTGATGGCAAAGACCGGTGGATAGCGATGATCAAACTCGCGAAAAAGGAGCCAGGCCATCGCGGGGCCGATGATCGCGCCGAGGGTGTCCATCATGCGCTCAAACCCAAAGGCCCGGCCATAGGTTGTCTTTTCCACAGCGGCTGCCAGAAGCGACTTTCGCACTGGCGTGCGAACGCCCCGGCCCAGCCAGGCAACCGATCGCGCCACGAGGACCTGCCACGCATTCACTGCCAGACCGAAGGAAGCCGTGCCGAGTGCGGTGACGAGATAGCCCGCGACCGCGAGCGGTTTGCGGCGGGGCAGCCCGTCCGTAAAGTAACCGGAACCCATCTTGGCAAAGCTCGAAATCCCGTCACTGATTCCCTCGATGGCTCCAATCCATGCGGCAGCCACCCCCATCGTCGCCAGGAATGCGGGCATCAGCGCCGTCGCCATCTCGTGCGACATATCGCTAAAGAGCGAGGCCAGACCCACCCCGAGCACGGTGCGATTGAGCCAGGCAAGAGGCGGCGCTTGCGGAGGCGAACTCATCTCGTCACAGCAAAGAACGAAGAAAGCCCGAATGTCGAGGCTCGAAGGCTGCGCCAGGCACAACCTCAAACCGCCGTCATTCGGGCTTCGTCGTTCGAATTCGCCTCAAACCGGCTGCAAGACGCTAGGCCTTGCCGCCGAAACTGACATAGTCGTCTAAATCGAGCAGATCGGCCCAGGATTCAATATCCTCGCGCTTCGGCCCGTACTTTTTGTGGAGGCCATTGAAAAACTCGCGCGATTCAGCATCGGACGGAGCGCGACGCTCCTGATGCGCTCCCCACTGTGCAATCTCGAAATCGGTATGCTTGTTTTTCTGATTGGCCTGAATCCATTCCAGAATTTCGCCATCGCCCTTCCCCGTGGCCAGCTGTTCTTTCAGGGCATCGGCATCGATTCCGAGGAAACCAAGGATGCGCTCGTCGAGCGGACAGTTATAGTGATATTCGCCATTCTTGCCGACGATGGTGGCGCGGCCCTTGTCTAGCATGCGCGGAAGCACTGCATAACCGCCAAGGCGGATGCGCAGGCTGCGCGGCGGGCGCTGGGTGAGATCGGGTGCGGAGATATTGTTACTTGACATGTTGCGTTTTGATTAGGTTGGTTGCTAGGTTGTGGCCCGGGGTACGGTGTTCACTACCGTCCGCGGACCGGGCCGGTCCGCGAAAGATCTTTCACCAGGGAATTACGGCTCGATCCCGGAAGAATTTTCCCGTGAGGCTTTGCGGCGCTTCATCGGCCAGCCAGACAATCGTGTCCGCGCCTTCTTCGACCGACCGCGTCGCGGCGGAGCCTCCCATGCTGGTGCGCACCCAGCCCGGACAGACCGCGTTCACGGCAAAATCCGGAAGAGCCGCGGCCAGTTGCTCCGTGAGCGCGTTCAGCGCCGTTTTGGAGATGGAGTACGCGGGCGACCACGATTGCAGCTCACCGGTGAGCTGGCCCGCCCCACTCGACGTATTGATAATACGTGGCGTCTTGCTCTTTCGAAGCACCGGCAGGAAAGCCTGGCTCACGCGTAGCGGGCCGAAGGTATTGGTCTCCAAAGTTTTCTTCAAAACGTCAGCCGGCAAAGTCAGCACGGAATTGTCACCGTCTTCGATAATTCCTGCATTGTTAACTAACACATCGAGATGGTCGGTCTTTGCTGTCAAGTCACGCGCTGCCTGAGCGATGCCGCGCGAGTCCGTCACATCCAGATGGAGAAAGTCCGCGTCGCCTTCCAGCGACGCCGCGGCGGCATCTCCCGCGCGCGCGTCGCGAGCGACGACGAAAACCTTCCATCCGCGCTTCGCCAACTGCCGCGCGACTTCCAAACCGATGCCTTTGTTTGCGCCCGTGACGAGCACTGTTTTCGCGGCGCTCATTTGACGATTGGTTTGAGTTCGCGCGGCGTCACCAGAAAATGCAGCTTGTCGGTTTTCCGCAGGACCATGATCGGTGAAGGCACGCCGATTTCGGCAGCGACGAGGCGCTTGTGCAAATCGTCGATGCTGGCAATCGGCTGGCCTTTGAAACCGACAATGATATCGCCCTCGTGCAGGCCCGCATCAAACGCTGGGCTGCCGCGCTCGACTTCCGCCACCAACACTCCACTCGTCACTGGCAGGTGGTAAAACCGCACGACGCGTGGGTGCAGCGGCGCATTCTGTCCGGCCACCCCGATCGACGACCGCTTGATCCGGCCATCTTTAATGAGCCACGCCGCGACGAATTGCGCGGTATTGCTGCCGATGGCAAAGCAGATGCCCTGCGCGGGCAGGATGACCGCGGTGTTTACGCCGATCACTTCACCGGCGCTGTTCACCAGAGGACCACCGGAATTGCCGGGATTCAGAGCGGCATCCGTCTGGATGATATCATCCATCAGCCGCCCCGACTCCGCGCGCATAGAGCGGCCTAGCGCGCTGACGACACCGGCAGTGACCGTTTGCTGAAATCCATACGGTGAGCCGATGGCTACTGCGATCTGGCCCACGCGAATATCCGCGGAATTCGCCAGTCGCACATGCTGCAGCCCGGGCGCGTCGATACGGATCACCGCGAGATCGGTATCCGGATCTTCGCCGATCAGCCGCGCGGGAAAGGTGCGCGCATCGTGTAAAGTAACCTCCAATTCCTTGGCTCCGTGGACGACGTGACTGTTCGTGAGGATGAATCCATCCGAAGCAATCACAAAGCCAGAACCACTGCCGCCGCGTCCGCGCGAAGTTTCCACGCGGATATTGACCACGCTGGAAGCGACGCGCTGCACTACCGCAGCGATGGTTTTCGAATAGCTATCAAGTAACTGATCGTCACTGGGAGTGATCTCCACCGGATCGAGCGCCGGCTCGGAAGCCAGCTCCTCAAAAACCGGACGCACAAACGGCCGCTGACTCACAGCGCTCGTGGATTTGAAATGGATTGTATTCATGGGATTCAAAGAAAGGAAACTTGAGGCAAGCTAGGATCGTTTTCGCGCGCAGTCGCGACGGTCAGGATTCGCCGGGCGCGCTCTTCGGCGAGGGCCGGGAGAAAGAGATGGCAAAAGCCGACGGCCTGGAGGATGCGCGCCGCTTCATCGACGGCCCTCTCTGCCAGCGGCTCGGTGAAATTCGAAGGAAACTGCTTGGTGAGTTTTCCGCGCACAATGCGCTTCAGCTTTTCGAATGCGCCCGGGGAGGCAAACGGGGCGGAGCCGTTTTCGGAAGGGAAGATTGGTGGCAGCGTATTCATGAGATACTTTGCGGGTTGGTTGATAATAGACCAGTCGTCTCTATTTCAGTTCAAAAAAATTCTACTCACCTGTGAGGTAACCTTGGAGGAACTTAGCCGTTTCACGGGCAGGCTGAACGCTTCGTTCAATCTGCGAACGGTGCACCGCGCCCTGCCACGCATCCTGGAGAATGCCCGCAGCCACCCTGGCATCCAAATCCTGGCGCATGACCCCTTTCCTTTGCCCTTCGCGGATCAATTCCTCATAAATGCCGCGCCATTCGCGCATTCCTTCGGCCAAGACCTCACGCATTCCTTCGCTGAAGGTGGAAACCTCCGCACCCAGCTTCCCTACAAGGCAGAATTGACGGCATTCTCCCTCGAGCAGGCGGCCAATGGTCCCATTGATCAGCGTCATCAGGCGTTCCGCCGGATTCAATTCCCGCGATTCCAGCAGCATCCGCCTCAGTCGGGCCGAATGCTCTGAAACGTAATGCCGGAGCAATTCCACCCCAAACTGCTCTTTCGACTCAAAATAGTGGTAAAACGACCCCTTCGGCACTTTCACCGCTGCCAGGATCTCGTTGAGACCCACCGAGTGAAAGCTCTTGGTGAGCATGATCTCTTCGGCGGCATCCAGGATTCGAGCTTTAGTGGTCGCGCTCATGGCTTGGAGTAAAATTAGACCGGTCGGCTACTAAGTCAATCGTTAATTTCAGAATCGCTTCACGCCCTTGTTTCGGCTCGGTCTTTTTCAAAAAGTCGTAAATGGTTGTCTTTACCCGGCATTTTCATTCGTCGCTCTTTTGAACGGGCAAATCCGCTTCTCGAAAAACGAAACGTCACCAACCAAAAATCATCCTATGAGCATTGAATCCAAAACCGAATTCCTCCTCCTCTTCCGCGGCACCAATTGGCATCGCAGCCTTTCGCCAGAGCAGATCCAAAACGTGATGGACCAGTGGAAGCGCTGGTACGAAGGCCTCGCCAGCCAGGGCACCGTGAAAGTCGGCCAGCCCCTGACGAACGAAGGCAGGACCGTCTCCGGAAAAGGCGGCCGCACCGTGGCGGACGGCCCTTTTGCCGAGTCCAAGGAAGCCATTGCCGGCTACTTCCTCATCGAAGCGGACAACCTTGACGAAGCCGTGGCCATCGCGCAGGCCTGCCCGGCGCTGGAATATGGCACCGTCGTCGAGGTGCGCCAGATCGCTCCGGAATGCCCGGTGCAGCAGCACATGGCTAAACAGCAGGCCGAAGTGGAACTGGCTCACGCTTAAGGCGAACTCGCTCACGCTTCAGGCGTAGAATCCAGGGTGAATCCCGGAGGGGACACAAGTAACTCGCCACCATCTGGGGCCGTGCCCCAGGTGGTGGAACATCTTTTCCGCCATGAAGCCGGGCGGATCGTCTCCTCGCTGGCGCGCATTTTCGGCATGGAGCACATCGGGCTGGTTGAGGACGTAGTACAGGAGGCGCTCGTGCGCGCACTACAGACCTGGCCATTTTATGGAGTGCCGAAAAATCCTTCGGCATGGATCGTACAGGTCGCACGCAATCTTGCACTGGATGTGGTGCGACGAGACAAGGTTTTCCGAAACAAGGAAGTCGAGATCGCGGGCTGGATGGAACAGGTCCGCTCGGCGGATGAAGAGTCCGCGCATTTCGAGCAGGAACTAAAGGACGACGGCCTGCGGATGATGTTTGTCTGCTGTCATCCTGTGGTACCGCAGGAAGCGCAGGTGGCCCTGGCGCTGAAAACGCTTTGCGGCTTCAGTGTGGGAGAAATTGCACGCGCCTTTCTGGCCAGCGAAGCCGCCATCGCGAAGCGTCTGACCCGCGCCACGCAGAAAATCCGCGAAGCGGGCATCCGCGTGGAGGTGCCCGAAAACGAAGAACTGGGGCGTCGTCTCTCCGGCGTTCTGCAAACGTTATATTTGCTATTTAACGAAGGCCACAAGGCTTCGAGCGGAGATCACCTCATTCGAGAGGAACTCTGCCATGAAGCCATCCGCCTGGGGTTACTTTTGGCGGAAAACCCTGTCGGCAATCGCCCGGAAACACACGCGCTGCTGGCGTTGATGCTTTTTAATGCCGCGCGGCTCCCGGCGCGTGTCGATACGGAAGGAAATATCCTTCTCCTCAAGGAACAGGACCGCTCCCGCTGGGATCGCCCCCTGATCGCCCAAGGAATGTTTCATTTCGCGCAATCCGCTGCTGGCACCGAACTGACCGAGTATCATCTGCAAGCGGGAATCTCCGCCTGTCATTGCTCCGCCGCGAACTACGAAAGCACGGATTGGCGGCAGATTCTGTTACTTTATGACGGTCTCATGGAGCGTGATCACTCGCCCATCGTTGCGCTCAATCGCGCCGTTGCAGTTGCCGAAGTGTATGGTCCGGAGGCAGGCCTCCAAGCCATCGCGCCCTTTCGCGAGCGCGAGGAGTTAGCGTCCTACTATCTGCTCTACGCCGTCCTTGGCGAATTTGAGGCGCAATTGGAGCGCTTCGATGTCGCCATCACGCATTTCCAAAAATCGCTGGATCTGGCAGGTACAAAATCAGAGCGCGTTTTCCTGTCGAAACGGCTTCAGGCGTGCCAGAATCTGCAAACGGCCAAAGCGTGAATCTGGCGAGGCTCCAGCCGCAAGTTCCGCAATGCAGCCTGGAAGAGGCGTTAATCGTTACTTGAGTGCCCTGATTTTCACATTTCGGAAGGCGGCTTCTTCGCCGTGATCCTGCAGCGCCAGCGCGGTCGCGACCTTCGTGCCGAAGCCGGGAATGACGTGATATTTGCTCTTGGCCAAGGCCGCGCGAAACGTGTCGCTGTCCAAGTCACATTCGGCGCTTTTTGCCCCATTGAGCCAATGTTCGACATGATTCCCGCGCACAACGATGCGCGCTTCGTTCCATTCGCCGACGGGCTTCACGGTTTTTTTCTCCGCCGCAATGAGATCATAAAGCGCACCCGCTTGATGCGTCGGGCCACGCTTGCCATCGGGATGTTTATCGTCGTCGAGGACCTGGTATTCAAATCCGACTGGCGAGTGGCCGGTATCGCCGGCATACATCGGAGGCCCGCCCGGTGCGCGGTTTTCGTCAAAAAAGTAGTGCACCCCGGAATTGCCGCCCACGGAAATCTTCCATTCGAAGGCGAATTCGAAATCGCCGAATTTTCCATCGGTGACGAGATCGCCTCCGGAACCATTGGGACGGCCATTGCTCTTTGGGCAGACCAGCGCGCCATCCTCCACTTTCCAGCCACCATGCGCCTCCCCCTTTTTCTGGTAGAGATGCCAGCCATTGAGGCTCCGTCCGTCGAAAAGTAACGTCCAGCCGGTGCTTCGTTCCTCAGGAGTGAGTTCGTTGGGAGCGGCGAGTACCGCGGAAGCAAACGCCAGCGAGATAAAGGCAAAGAGGTGCGGTTTCATGGGTGTTCTCAGGTTCGGAGGCTTTTTGCGGCGTGATGCCAAACAAACAATCCCCGACCGTGGATTTTCATAGTTTGTAAGCAAAACGATGGATGCAATTGACGCGAGCGGTTGAAAATGATGGCAACGATTCTGCAAGAAATCCGCACACACAAGCGCGAAGCAATATTCCCTTTCCAATGCTAAAAGGAAAACCCAGAGCGATCACAAGGATCGCCCTGGGTAATTCTATCCGCGGCTAACGGGGCCACCTAAGTTAATCAAACGCTTATTGCGGGATGAACTTGATGTAGTCGATGCACTCGGTGAAGCCGGTGCTGCTGGCATTCTTGCCGGTGATGGTGAACCACACCCACTTGTCGCTGTTTGTGCCGGGCGTCCAGTTGGTTACAACGTCCACTTCCGTGAATAGTGTCGTGGCGTTGTACAGATCAATCACCGCACCCTGGTTGGTCGGCGTGTTGTTGCCGGATTGCCCAATCGCCATTTGCACCTGGCCGCGAGTATTTAGCTTTTTGACGCCCACGCGCACATCGTACGTACGAGCGGTGATATTCGGGACAAGGAAGGCAAACTGCTGGCCAGCCGCCGTGGAATCGAGGATCGATCCTGCGGCACCGGAGAAGCCGGTGTCATCCACGATCCGTACCGGAATGCCGGAGGATTGCTTCACAAGCAACGCCTGCTCCGCTTCCACATAGGCGCCGCCGACAGCCAGGCTGGAAATCTCGTTCTGCGAGAGAGCGCGATTCCAGACGGAAACTTCGTCGAGCGAACCGGTGTAGAGTTCCAAAGTTCCACCTTCCTTGGCGCCGAGCATGAAGGGCGTCGGAGTCGTAGCGCCGGAGACACTGGCTCCGGAGAGCGGACCGCGGACCGTTGTGTTACTTGTTACCATCGTTCCATCGACATAGATTTTGCACCCTTGGGTGGCATCGTAGGTCGAGGCGTAGTGGTGCCAGTTGCCATCGTTATAGGTCCACGCGAAAGGCACCGTGGTAAGCGTGCCGTTCGCCCAGAGGGCCGTCTGCGCATTCCCGCCGGAGGTGATTTGCAGCGCCGTGTAATGGCCATCGTGACGAATCACCGATGCGCCAGCGGCTTGCGTCGTTTTGAACCAGCCGGTCACGCTGATCGCGTTCGTCGTGTTGAGCGATTGCGCGTCTCCGCACGAAATAGAGCTCGATCCGTTGAACGTGAACGCATTGGCATTGCGGCCTGCGCCCCAGGTGGCGGTACCGGTGACTGTTCCGGTGTTGCCGTTGCCGGTGCTATCGCTAGCGGTCGTGCCGGTTGTTTCATCGAGGCGCCAGGTAGCCATCAAACCATTGGAGCCAGAACGGGTGTTCGTAAGCAGCCCGTAAACGGCGAGTTGATTGGAGAACGTGGGCACATAGACGCGTCCATTCGCCACGAGCGGAGCGGGATTCTTGGCGAAATTGCCGAAATCGTCGCGGGTCGCGTTCTGCTTGCTGTTCCACAATTCGGTGCCGAGGTTATTCGCATCGAAAGCGTGGATGATGCCGGGGACAACGGCATTGTTAGCATTGCCGCTGTAAGGGCGTGTCGCCCAGAGGATGCCGTTCTGGTTGCCGTTGGCCGAGACGGAAGTTTGCCAGCCGGGCATACTATTGCTCACGCCTTCAAAGCTGGTCTGCGTCGCGGGAGTGGTGCCGAAAGTGCTGCCGTTCCAGGCAAACGCCTTCAGCTCGTCGCTCTCACCACCAGTGTACACGCGGCCATTGAAAAAAGTCGGCGGGCCGTGCAGGTGGTTGAGGCTATCGGTGGTATCGGTGACCATCCAGCTTTGCACGCAGGCGTCGGCCGTCGAATTGAAGCCGCCCATGCTATCCATGTTCACTAGATAGAAATGGCCGTCTTTGCCGCCGCCGATCAAGCGGCGCGTGCCGGGAATCCACATCATGCCGCCGCCGGCCAGATCTTTATCCGCACCATTATAGGTGGACCAGGCCGTGGGTGTGAAATAGTCCTGACGAACGCCCGCATTGTTGAGCCGCAACATGGACATGGCGGAATCAGAACCACCCGTGTTCAAGTTGAAGTTACCGTTACCGGTCATGAAGTACTCGAACACGCCATCACCCACGAGGCCGCCGCCCGCCATCCAGATGCCGCCCTTGGCGCCGCCCGACGTGGTGTCCACGTAAGCGAAGTTCTGGGCGAGCGTGGAAGCGTTGTAGTTAAAAATCCAGCCGTGATAGTCGCCGCAATCGTTGTGCGAAGAGAAGGCAATATAAAGCGCGCCATTTTGCAATAGCATCGCCGAGCGCTGGTTATTCAGCTTCGCATTGAAGGTGAGTCCACTGGACGTCCCGGTGATTTCCACAGGACCGCTGAGCTTATCATTGCCAGTCGTTACATCGATCGCGTGCAGGAAATAGTGATAGGTGGCGTCGGCGTTCTTTTGCTTGTTCACCACGTACCAGGTATTCGTCGTCAGATCGATCGCGCCGGTGCCGATGATGCCGATCACGCTGGAAACGTCGGTACAACAGCACTGCACATCGCCTTGCGGAACCGCCGTCGCAAGATTGCGGCTCCAGAGCGTGGCAACCGTGCCGTCATCCGCGTCGAACGCGTAGAGGGAATTATTCGCCGTCGTGCAAAGAACGACGTTGCGGATGACTCCGCCGATCGTGACGCCGCGCAGATAAAGCGGCTGGCCGTACATGTCGCCATCGACCGCCTTGGTGAAGAGCTTGCCAAAGTTAGTTTGATTGACATTAGCCGTGTTGAGCGTGGCTTCGCTCAAGTTGGCGCCTGTGCGGCCGTTATCTCCATGCGCCGTCCAGGCGCTAAGATACGGGATTTGGGCCATGGCCGGCACTGACGCTGACGCGATCAGCGAGCTCAGTACGGCGATAGATTTCAGTTTTTGCATAGATTTCCGAGAGGGTAGATAACGCGTATCGAGAACGAAGTGCGGCTTAGAGAATCTCGGCGTAGGAGGTGACCTCCATGCTTACAGTGATGGTTTTAATCGTGGGAGTGATCCAGAGGTTCATTAGCAGGTGGGTATGGTTTTTAGTGTTAGGTTTGGGTTTTTTAAGGTGGCAAAGCCCATGAGATATCTCCCATGGGAAAAGCCGTCGCAGAAATCGCTTCAGTCAGCGCGAAATTCTTCCAACTAAGATCGTACCGCGTCCCGACCGAGAATTATCGATCGGCATTCGCAAGGTTGGAATGCCTCCTCTGAGTTCGCAGAAAAACAAAGGAATCCGGGGGTGGCGCACCTCGCTCAGGAGGTGCACGGAATAGGCTATATCGTGCATGTGTTCAGGGGGGTGGTGCGCGGAGTTCTAGGAGTTCAGGGGCAGGGACAGCAAGCGAAAATCGGAAAAGTTAGATTTATCTTCTGTCATAATCATTCCGCCATGGAGACCGACGCTCGCCACATTTGCTTCCGCTCAAAAAAATCAGGGCGGCACATTCGTGCCGCCCTGATTTGTCAGGGGCTCACTGACTCGAGGTCAGCTCGCCCGTTTTGGTCCGAGGGGAATTGCTTATTGCGGGATCAGCTTGATGTAGTCAATGCACTCGGTGAAACCAGTGCTGCTGGCATTCTTGCCGGTGATGGTGAACCAGAACCATTTGTCGCTGTTCGTGCCGGGCGTCCAATTCGTGATCACATCGATTTCAGCGAATTGCGCCGTGGCATTGTACAAATCAAACACCGCGCCTTGGTTGGTGGGAGCGTTATTGCCCGCCTGTCCGATCGCCATTTGCACCTGGCCGCGACTACCGATCTTCTTGACACCAACACGCACATCGTACGTACGGGCGGTGATATTCGGGACGAGGAAGGCAAACTGCTGGCCGGTGGCCGTGGAATCGAGGATGGACGCAGCCGCGCCGGAGAAGCCCGTGTCGTCAATGACACGCACCGGGATTCCTGAGCTTTGCTTCACGAGCAGTGCCTGTTCCGTTTCCACATAAGCGCCGCCCACGGCCAGGCTGGAAATCTCGCTCTGCGAGAGAGCGCGATTCCAGACCGAGACTTCGTCGAGCGAGCCGGTGTAGAGCTCCGTGCCACCTTCCTTCGCACCCATCATGAAGGGAGTCGGCGTCGTTCCACCGGCAACGGTCGCACCCGAAAGCGGACCTTTGACGGTCGTGTTACTTGTCACCATCGTTCCATCGACGTAGATTTTGCACCCTTGGGTGGCGTCGTAGGTCGAAGCATAGTGATGCCAGTTGCCATCGTTATAAGTCCACGGGAAGGTTACACTGGTAAGCGTGCCATTGGCCCAGAGGGCTGTCTGGCCATTACCGCCAGCGGTGAGTTGCAGCGCGGTGTAATTACCATCGTGACGGATGATCGATGCCGTCGCCGTGGCGGCTTGTGTCGTCTTGAACCAGCCGGTCACACTGATCGCATTCGTCGTATTGAGCGTTTGCGCGTCTCCGCACGAAATATAGCTCGACCCGTTGAAGGTGAACGCACCCGCATTGCGGCCCGCACCCCACGTCGCTGTGCCGGTGACAGTGCCGGTATTGCCATTGCCAGTGCTATCACTCGCGGTGGTGCCACTCGCTTCATCCAAGCGCCATGTAGCCATGAGGCCATTGGAGCCGGAGCGCGTATTTACGAGCGGACCGTACACCACGAGCTGATTGGAGAAGGTCGGGCAATAAAGCCGGCCATTCGCTACCACCGGAGCGGGGTCTTTGGCGAAATTACCCACGTCGTCACGAGCCGCGTTCTGCTTGCTGTTCCACAGTTCGGTGCCGAGATTGTTCGCATCGAAGGCGTGGATGATGCCAGGCTGCGTGGCGTTGTTGGCGTTGCCGCTGAACACGCGCGCTGCCCAGATGATGCCATTTTGGTTGCCATTGGCGGACACGGAAGTCTGCCAGCCAGGCATGCTGTTCGACACCGCTTCAAAACTAGTTTGCGTCGCGGGCGTCGTGCCAAAGGTGCTGCCATTCCAGGCAAACGCTTTCAGCTCGTCACTTTCACCACCAACGTACACTCGGCTATTGAAGAAGGTCGGCGGGCCATGCAGGTGATTGAGGCCATCGGTTGTATCCGTTACCATCCAGCTCTGGACGCAAGCATCGGTCGTCGAGTTAAACCCGCCCATGCTATCCATGTTCACTAGATAGAAGTGGCCGTCTTTGCCGCCACCGATCGTGCGCCGCGTGCCGGGAATCCACATCATGCCGCCACCGGAAAGGTCACGGTCCTGCCCGTTGTACGTGGACCACGCCGCCGGCGTAAAGTAATCCTGGCGCACGCCGGCATTGTTCAACCGCAGCACGGACATCGCGGCATCCGAGCCACCGCTGTTCAGGTTGAAGTTGCCGTTGCCCGTCTGGAAATACTCGAAGACGCCGTCTCCCACCAAGCCACCGCCAGCCTGCCAGATGCCGCCTTTGTTGTTCGCGGTAATCGTATCCACGTACGCACACGTCTGCGCGAGCGTGGTAGCGTTATATCCCAGGATCCACCCGTGATAGTCGCCGCAATCGTTGTGCGAAGAGAAGCCAAGATAAATAACCCCGTTCTGCAAAAGCATCGCCGAACGCTGATTGTTGAGCTTCGGATTGAAGCTCAATCCACTCGAACTGGCCGTGATTTCCTTGGGCCCGCTGAATTTCTCATTGCCCGTCGTCACATCGATGGCGTGGAGGAAATAGTGATAGGTGGCGTCCGCGTTTTTCTGCTTATTCACCACATACCAGGTGCCGGTCGTGAGATCGATCGCGCCCGTGCCGATGATGCCGATAACCGAGGAAACATCCGTACAGCAGCACTGCACGTCTCCCTGCGGCACAGCCGTCGCAAGATTGCGGCTCCAGAGCGTGGCGACCGTTCCGTCGTCCGCATCAAAGGCATAAATGCTATTGTTCGCGGTCGTACAGAGGACCACGTTGCGAATGGTCCCGCCAATGGTCAACGCACGGAGGTACAAAGGCTGGCCGTACATGTCGCCATCCACCGATTTGGTGAAAAGCTTGCCAAAGTTAGTTTGATTGACGTTCGAGGGGTTCAGCGTCGCTTCACTCAAGTTCGCGCCGGTACGGCCATTGTCCGCATGCGCCGTCCAGGCACTAAGGTACGCCGTTTGCGCCATCGTCGGCGCCGTCGCCACGGCGAGCAGCGAACTGATCGCTGCCAGAAGAATAGGTTTTTGCATAGGTCAGATCAGTAATCAGTAGTGAGATGTTAGATTCAGCAGGAGTTTGAGATCAGGAAGGATCGGGAAGGATCAGAGCGTCTCGGCGTAGGAGGTGCACTCCATGCTGACGGTGATCTCTTCAACGGTGGGTTGAATCCAGGTATTCATATGCAGTCTATGTGATGCGTTTTAGTTTGGTCTTAAGGGTGGCGCCGCCCAGAGATCGCTCCGCGGTGACGCCGGTCGCGGAAAGTTTCACCGAATCCCACGGGCACGTGCGCTCCGAATCGCTTGCCGCCAGCGAGGCCTGGAGAAAAGAATTCCATTCTCGGATCGAAGAGATCGCGCGATGGGAGCAACGACGTGCATAGTTTCGAGGGGCTCCCGAAGCCTCCGGGAGAGAAAGGGGGGCGGAGGTGAGGGGTTTCTAGCTTGCAGGGCCTTTTCGAGGCAAGGAAAATTTTCGACCGACCCTCCCCGCCATTGGGCGTAGTCCCGCTTTGTCGAAGGATGAAATCCGGGGCTACCAAAAAAGGGAGGCGCGACCGCCACGAGGACGGTCGCGCCTGAAATCACGTGCTCATTGATGCCAGAGCGGCATCCGGAGCGCGCTTGGAACTGCTTACTGGAGCTTGATGTAGTCGATGGCGATGGTGAATCCGGTGCTGCTGGCATTCTTGCCAGTGGCCGTGAACCAAATCCACTGGTCACCCGTCGCTGTCGGAGTCCAGTTGCCCAGGTCGATGTCGGTAAACGAAGCCGTTGCCGAATACATGTCCACCGGCGAACCGATATTCGTCGGAGAATTATTCCCCGCCGTACCTCCCGCGGGCTGCACGATGGCGCGGGTGGTGAATTTCTTCACACCAATATGCACGTCGTACGTACGGGCGGCCACGCTCGGCAGGAGATAAGCGATTTGGTTGCCCACTGCTGTGCCGTCCAGGATCGAAGCTTCCGCATTCACGAATCCCGTATCGTCGATGATGCGCACGGGAATCCCCGCGGTGCTCTTCACCACCAGCGCCTGCTCCGCTTCCGCCCGCACACCGGCAGCTGCGAGACTGGAGATGTCGGTCTGGCTCAGAGCACGGTTCCAAACGGAGACTTCATCCAAAGATCCCGTGTAGAATTCGGAGCCACCCTCTTTGGCGCCAAGCATGAAGGGAGTCGGCGTGGTTCCACCGGCTACCGTCGCCCCGGAGAGCGGTCCTCTGATCGTGGTGTTGCTCGCCACCAGCGTACCGTCGACATAAATCTTGCAGCCTTGGGTCATGTCATAGGTCGAAGCGTAATGGTGCCAGGCGTTGTTGTTATACGTCCACGGGAAGGTGAGCGTAGTGAGCGTGCCATTCGCCCAGAACGCCGTCTGCGCGTTGCCGGCAGCCGTGATTTGCAAGGCCGTGAAATGGCCGTCGTGGCGAATCACAGAAGCGGTAGCTGTCGCGCCCTGCGACGTCTTAAACCAACCAGTGACGCTGATCGCGTTGGTTGAATTCAGCGTCTGCGCATCACCGCAGGAGATGTAGCTTGAGCCATTGAAGGTAAAGGCGTTGTTCAAACGCCCGGCCCCCCAGGTGGCCGTGCCTGTGACGGTGCCGGTGTTGCCGTTGCCGGCGCTATCACTCGCGGATGTGCCGGAAGTTTCGTCCAGACGCCACGTGGCCATCACGCCATTGGAGCCGGAGCGGAAGTTAGTCAGCGGACCATACACCACGAGCTGATTGGAGAAGGTCGGACAATAAAGCCGGCCATTCGCTACCACCGGAGCGGGATCTTTGGCGAAATTACCCACATCGTCGCGAGTCGCGTTCTGCTTGCTGTTCCACAGTTCGGTGCCGAGATTGTTCGCATCGAAAGCGTGGATGATGCCGGGCTGCGTGGCGTTGTTCGCGTTGCCGCTAAACACGCGCGAGGCCCAGATAATGCCGTTTTGGTTGCCGTTGGCGGACACGGAAGTCTGCCAGCCGGGCATACTATTCGATACGGCTTCGAAGCTCGTGTTCGTCGCGGGCGTTGTGCCAAAGGTGCTGCCATTCCAGGCAAACGCTTTCAGCTCGTCACTTTCACCACCAACGTACACTCGGCTATTGAAGAAGGTCGGCGGGCCGTGCAAGTGGTTGAGGCTGTCCGTTGAGTCGGTCACCATCCAGCTCTGCACACAAGCATCGGCGGTTGAGTTAAACCCACCCATGCTATCCATGTTTACTAGATAGAAGTGGCCATCCTTGCCGCCACCAATGGTGCGCCGCGTGCCGGGAATCCACATCATGCCGCCACCGGAAAGATCGCGGTCCTGGCCGTTGTACGTGGACCACGCCGTAGGCGTAAAGTAATCCTGGCGCACTCCGGCGTTGTTCAGCCGCAGCACGGACATCGCGGCATCCGAGCCACCGCTGTTCAAGTTGAAGTTGCCGTTGCCCGTCTGGAAATACTCGAAGACGCCGTCTCCCACCAAGCCACCGCCAGCCTGCCAGATGCCGCCTTTGTTATTTGCGGTAATCGTATCCACGTACGCACACGTCTGCACGAGCGTGGAAGCGTTATATCCCAGGATCCACCCGTGATAGTCGCCACAATCGTTGTGCGAAGAGAAGCCGAGATAAACGACGCCATTCTGCAAAAGCATCGCCGAACGCTGATTGTTGAGCTTCGGATTGAAGCTCAATCCACTCGAGCTGGCCGTAATCTCCACCGGGCCGCTGAATTTCTCGTTGCCTGTGGTCACATCGATTCCGTGCAGGAAATAGTGATACGTAGCATCGGCATTTTTCTGCTTGTGAACGACATACCAAGTCCCGGTCGAAAGATCGATCGCGCCCGTGCCGATGATGCCGATGACGGTCGAAACGTCCGTACAGCAGCATTGCACATCGCCCTGTGGAACAGCAGTGCCTAGATTGCGGCTCCAAAGCGTGGCCACAGTGCCGTCGTCGCCGTCGAAGGCGTACAAAGTATTATTCGCCGTGGAACAAAGGACCACGTTGCGAATAGTTCCGCCGATGGTTAATGCGCGCAAATATAGGGGCTGGCCGTACATGTCGCCGTCCACCGATTTGGTGAAGAGCTTGCCGAAGTTGGTTGAGTTGACGTTCGACGTCGTAAGCGTGGCTTCGCTCAAGTTAGCGCCGGTGCGGCCATTGTCCGCGTGCGCCGTCCAGGCACTCGCGTAGGCGATTTGAGCCATCGCAGGAACTGCCGCCGCCGCAGTCAGCAAACCAGTAGCCGCCAGAAGTTTAAGTTTTTGCATAACGATTTTAGAACAGAAGACGTAGGTGTTAGGATATTCTGTGATTTCGCCGCTAGGGTTACAGGATTTCGGCGTAGGAAGTTGCTTCCATGCTGACAGCGATTTCTTCGAGGGTAGGTTGAGTCCAGGTCATATGCAGTCGATTTTGGTTATGTTTAGGGGGCGCCCATTTGAAACCGTGCTTCAAGCGGCGCGATCGCAGAAAGTAAGATGGCCTTACGGCAGTTTTGTTCCGTCCAGGTAAAGAATTGGCAACACCGATGCGTCTCGATCTAACGACGGGCTTCTCTACTTTTCACTCGCCCACACAGACTTTGACGGCACGGTACATCCAGCACGCAAATCATGATTGTTCCTAAATTCAGGGAGACCTTGCGAACGCGAGAATCTTAATTTGTCAGTGCCTCCATTCGCAAATTAAAAGATGAAAAGAATTATTGCGGCAGACCCACGCAAATACGGAACGACTGCCGATTCAGAAATTCCCACTCGAGCGGCATCGAAAATTTCGGTTGCCTTTTCGCGAACGATTCTACTAGTTTCGAACCGCGCGCGAACCCTCAACGCGAGCCGCCAGATCGCAGCCTAAATGCTGCGGTTTCTGTTCGTTCCCCCACATTCTCCCTGATCCACTGAACATACCAGGTCTTCGCAACAGAAGACGACGGTTGCGCGTCCACGCATCGTGCACGTTATACAGCCATCGTGCAGCCATTCCTACTCCAAAGAGAGGCTCACTGAACTTGTGGTCTTCCCGTCAAAACAGTCTGCTGCATCACGGTGAATCACCCTCCGGATGCCTCCCTCTCCGGCGCAGGGCTTCATCATTTCCTCCCAAAACAAACCAAAATCCCCCACATGAACAACACCATATCCCAGTCCCCTCCCCTCGTGCACGACGCTGCCCTTTGGCCGCGCCGGCTCGCGCGCATTTCCGCAATGGCCGTGCTCGCGAGTGCTTCGCTCGTTTCTTCCCACACCTATGCCGGATGGAATCTCCAATGGAGCGACGAATTTAACACCACCTCGCTCAATACCGCGGATTGGGGTTTCGAAATCGGCAAAATTCGAAATAACGAACTCCAATACTATACTAACCGGACGCAGAACGTGAATGTCGGCAGCGGAAACCTGCACATCGTCACGATCAAAGAAAATTTCAACGGCTCCGCCTACACTTCCGGGAGCATCGAAACCAAAGGCAAACATTCCATCCAGTACGGAAAAATCGAAATCAGTGGAAAGCTCCCCTACAGCACCGGCATGTGGCCGGCGTTCTGGATGCTCGGAAACAATATCGACTCCGTCGGCTGGCCGGCCTGCGGCGAAATCGACATCCTCGAAATGATCGGCGGCGGCACTGGCTTTGACGATAAAGTCTATGGGACCGGCCACTGGTACGACAACGGCCACCAATCTTCCGGCGGAAACTACCAACTGCCCTCGGGCAAATTCGCCGATGCTTACCACAGCTTCTGGGTGGAATGGGATCCCGGCACCATTCGCTGGTTCATGGACGGAATTAACTATAAAACACTAGACATCACCAATCTCACCACGATGTCTGAGTTTCATCAGCCATTCTACGTGAAACTCAATAGCGCCATTGGCGGTGACTGGCCCAATTCCGTGGGCAAAACGCCCGACAGCACCACCGTGCTGCCGCAGACCTACTATGTCGATTACATGCGGATGTCCGCCTGGGATGGAAACTGGGAAACGGAAAACCTTCCTGTGCTCGGTTCGTCCGGCGACACCCACCGCATCATCGACGACACCGGTTTCAGCAATGGGCGAGGCTCAATCCTCGATTCCGATGCCGTCAATGATTACGTCATCTATAAAGTCGCTAACATATCCGCGGGCACCTACGACGTCCGCGTCCGTGTGAAGAAATTCAATACTCGCGGCACCGTGCAAATGGCCGGCGCGCGCGCTGATACACTTGCTTTCAGCAATATCGGCTCGCCGCAGGATCTGTATTCCTCGGCCGCCTCCTTCGTCGAACTGGACTTCGGCACCTGGAGCCCGGGAACGACCAGCGACAAGGCGTTCAAATTCACCGTGACCGGCAAAAACGCCAGCAGCACCGGTTACTCGATGTCCTTCGACTATATCAAGCTGGTGCCGCAGTAAGAAACGCTGAAGAGTGATCCTTTGAGAGGCCGCTTCGTCGCCGGACGAGGCGGCCTTTCGTCTTTCGGCACAAGCACTCAGCAGATTTGTTACTTGTTTCCTCCGCATTGACGCAAATGGAAGCCCGCGGCAAAGCAAGAACCCACCCCGGGCCGTGATCCGTGTCGGGGCCAAATCAGGATGCCCATCCGTTGATGTAGAAAACCGGCGAGCATGCTGTTTGCACAGGCCATCAGAACGATCGAAGAAGAAAGGCGGTGTTTGCCTGCTTCAGATCAACGGGATAAATACATTCCATGCAAACGCCCCCTCTCTCGGCATGGCTGCTCGCCTTGTGCACGGCCTTCGGCGCCGGGGAGCGACAGGGGCTCGCGGAGCAGGCCGGTAAAGTCGAGATCAGGTCCATCTTCATTGACGGAAAACGTGTGGCGGAGCCGTATGGAAAGCCGATTCGAACCTCCGCATTCCCGCAAAGGCTATCGCTGGAGTTTGGTCCGGCTTCGAGCGAAGCAACGACGCGATTGCGCTTTCGTTTGGAAGGCCACGAGAATGCCTGGCACGAATTCGGGAACATGTGTCTGATTGCGCGATTTAGCGATGAATCCGGCGACGAGGTGGGGCAGCAGGAATTTGATGTGATCGGCGAGAGCCCTGGTTGGACGGGTACGCTGCAGGATTCACCATCCGTTCATCGCCACCAAAAATTGCTAGTGCCACCGCGCGCGGCCCGGCTTTCAATCGTGATCTCTTCGGCCGGGCCGCCCGTCACAGTGGGAACCTACGCCGTGAGCGATCTTGTCATCTCCCACGCTGCGCGCACCGGTCATCCGGCAGAAATCCTTCTGCGTACTCCGTTCGGCACGGATGGCGCCACAGACGATCCGATCGCTGGTTGGAAGCGGGATGGTAGCAAGCCGAGCATGGCCAGGATTTTACCCTTCGGACCAGGCCCGGGAGCGAAAGCCCTGGCGATCGTGGACGACGATCCGTCAAGTCACGCCGAGTGGCACAATCTCAAGGAACTCGCGCCGCGTGTTACCGCAAATGAGGAGTTAACGATCGATTGGAACGAATGGTATTCAGTGGGTGGCAACATCGCAGCCGAGGCTGCCTACGAGAGGCTGCCGCCGGGCGACTATCGCTTTCGTTTACTCGAGACGACGCTCTCCGGAGTGCCAACAGGTGTCGAGGCTTCGATCCCGATTCACGTGCCGCACGCCTTTTGGGAATCGAAATGGTTTTGGCCTGCCATCTTTGCGGCGTTTGCTGCCACATTTGCCATCGCGAATCGTTACTATACGGGATATAAATATCGACGCTTGATGGCAAATCTCGAAAACCAGCGAATGATGGAGCGCGAGCGATTGCGGATTGCGCGCGACATTCACGATGATCTCGGAGCGCGCGTCACCCAGATTTCCCTCTTCAGCGGCGTAGCTAAGGGCAATCCGGCTTTTCCCGAAGAGGCACGGGCGGCATTTGAGCAGGTCTCCTCGATGTCTCGCGCGTTGGTTTCATCGCTTTATCAAACAATCTGGGCAGTGAATCCGGACAATGACAATTTGCGTGCTTTAAGTGACTATCTCTGCCAGATGGTTGAACAGCTTTGTGAACCCAGCCACCTTCGCTGCCGCTTCTACGTGCCCATGATGCCTGCAGATATTCAGGTCTCCAGTCAAATTCGCCACAATCTCACCATGGCCGTGAAAGAATCGGTGCATAACGTGATTAAACATGCGAATGC
>FTBB01000064.1_pt1 | contig 37091 bp, 23 predicted proteins | sample 1639251 | NCBI WGS metagenome assembly FTBB01 (sample SAMEA3914864, study PRJEB12502) | metagenome | biome: forest; material: soil | place: USA | collected 2012-03-12 | depth 0.3 m | reverse complement strand
CCGGCGAAGCCAAAATACCCACTCGTCCGGTCTTTGCCGGGGTGAGGGTGATTCGCCATAAACATGTCCGGCGTGATCTTGCTCACGTCGGCCTGGGTGATCACGGTCCCATTCAGCTCCACGCGAATCGTCGGGCCTTTCACGGTAACCTCGTAGAAATTCCAATCTCCCAGGGGATGCAGATAGCCACGTTGGGCGGCTACCATTCCATACACCGATCCACAGTACTGCCGCGGATCGAGTTTCGCGTAACTCGGCGAGGTATCGTCGGGCACCTGCACCTCGCACATGCCAACGTAGGCGGTATCACCTTCGCCAGGATAGCGGATCGCGAGGCCATTGTTGCCCGCGGGCGGAAGCTTGAATTCTACGCGCGCGACAAAGTCCGTCAACTCCTGCTTGGCGTAGATGGTCCCGCCCTTTTTTGGCTGACAAGTAATCGCGCCGTCCTTGATTTCATACTCATCGACGGGCCCGCCCCAGCCGTCGAAATCCTTGCCATTCCAGACCGATTTGAAACCGTCTCCTCCGTGGCTGGACAGAATCTTGTTGGCTTCGTCCGAGCCAATCTCGCGAACGTAGATGTTGCGCCAGCGCGTTTCGCCACCGTGCTTTTGACCAGTGATGACGTGCGTCTGCAACTCGATCGGCCCGGTCACCGGCACCGGAAGTTTTTTGTCGTAATAATTTTCGAGGATGGCGTGATCGACGACCAGTTTCTCATTCAGCCACACGGTTACGCGCGAGCCGACCATGATGATGTGAAAGGTATTCCATTCGCCAAACGGCTTGTCGGCCAGCACGAGCGGATCTTTCCCCGGCGAACCCGCGGCATTATTCCAAAGCCCGCCTGAACCTTTATCCGCTCCCAGGTTAAACTTTGCCTTTTCTGTGTAGTCCCAAATCTGCACCTGCGGGCAGCCGCGCAGATAAATTCCGGAATCCGCCAGCGGCACCGTCTTGTAATCCACGTACAGCTCAAAATCGCCGTAATCCTTCGGCGTGGTGGCGTAGTCACCGCTGCCGTCGTTGACCAGCTCGCCGTTATCGACATGCCAGTGTTCCTTCATGGACGCGGTCATCTTGTCCAATTGCTTGGTGCGCTCTTCTTCCGGGGACGCCGCGAGTTTCCGCAAATCGACAGTATTCCCTCCGCGCCAGCCTTCGATGTCTGCACCATTGAAAAGTGCGGTGAAGCCCGGAGGCGGAGTGTTATTGGCCGCAAGCGCACCCGCGCAGACAAAGCTGGAAAGGGCGAACACCGCCAGGCGGCGAGAGATGGCGGCGGAGAGACGGGAAGCGTTGGACATAAGGGAGGGCTGTGTGTTTCCTACACGGGTGAGGTTGAAGGAAACAAGCGGAGAAGGAGAAGCGATCTTAGTGGGCTTTTTGGCGAAATTTGTGTCATCGGCGCTGATAGGTAGTGAATCCTTATCCCCGCGCTGACGGCTTTCGTGCTTCAACTCTCAACTTTCGACTCCCAACTCTCAACTCTCAATGGAGTGCGCCGAACAATGCAGCAAATGAACGGCACGCCGTTTTCTAACAAGTTTTCCCCAATCTCTCTTCCACGAAATTCGCGTCTCAAATTTCTCCGGCGTGTTTCCCCGAATCCTTGGACGTTGAGAATCGCAGCGAAGCGGAGATAGAGTTGGGGCTAAGGGGGAGAACTCAATTGAGAGTTGAGAGTTGAGAGTTCTTTCCCCTCCAAAACTCCCTTCCCCACCCACTCATACCCACCCGCCAGCACTTCCTGCGCGAGTTTATACCCGGCGTGATCCGCATTGTGATGCAGCCCTTCAAAGAGCGAATCGATGCGCAGCCTGGCGAGCCTGCAGAAATAATCGGCAAGGCCGATGGCGCTCTTGTCGCTCAGGGATTGCGCCCGCGCGCACGTTGCGGCCATAGCGAAAAGCTCCGTGCCAATATCCACAAAGCGGCCAAGTAACACTTGCTCCCGCTCCAGCTTCGGGCCAAAGCGTGCCATCACATGGAAGAGCGCGCGCGCCAGGTGGTGAGCTGAGCGCTCCGCCCAGCGAATGTGGCGGGCCAGCTTGGGATTGAGATGCTCTCCGGAGGCAAAGGGCAGCCATTGTTTTGGATACCATCCCGCGTAAAAGGTCGCTGCTTTCATCGCCGCACGCACGCGGACGCGTCCCGGCAATTGCGTATTCAACACCGGCGCACCCACTTTGAGGTGCGGATCAAGCGCTTCGCGAGCGATGAAGAGCCGCATGATTTCACTTGACCCTTCGAAGATCGTATTGATCCGGCAATCGCGGAGCATCCGCTCCACCGGGACCGGCTTTTCACCGCGCGCAGCCAGGGACTCCGCGGTTTCGTAGCCGCGTCCGCCACGGATTTGCATGGTGGCATCGATGATCTCCCACGCTTTTTCCGAAGCCCATAGTTTGCACATTGCCGCTTCGAGGCGGATGTCGGACTTCTTGTCCTTATCCACGAGGCTCGCCGTATAAAAAGTCATCGCCTCCATGGCGAAAATCTCCGCGGTCATGCGCGCGATCTTGTCGGCGATAGCTGCATGCTTGCCGATGGGCGCGCCCCATTGCACGCGTTCATTGGCCCATTCACGAGTGATTTCGAGGCAGCGCTTGGCCAGACCCGTGCATCCCGCGGGCAACGTGAGACGGCCCGTGTTCAACGTGGTCAGCGCCACACGCAGTCCTTTGCCTTCCGCGAGGATGATGTTTTCGCGCGGCACCTTCACGTCTTTGAAGCGCACCACCGCGTTATAGAGCGCTTTCAATCCCATGAATCGGCAGCGGCGCACGATCTCCACGCCAGGCGTATCCACATCCACCACGAAGGCCGTTACTTGATTCTTGCCATTCTTCGGCGGCGTCTTGGCCATGACCACAAGCACGCCGGCTTTCACGCCATTCGTGCACCAGAGCTTTTCGCCGTTGATGATGAAATGCTCGCCATCAGGCGTCGGCTCCGCGTGCGTCTCCATTTTCGCTGGATCGGAGCCGACCTTCGGTTCAGTGAGAGCAAAAGCCGAAATCTCGCCACCCGCCACACGCGGCAGGAACCGCCGCTTTTGCTCTTCGGTGCCAAAGAGAATCAAAGGTTGCGGCACGCCGATCGATTGATGCGCGGAAATGAGCGCCGTGAGATTACCGCAGTACGAACCAAGCATCATCGCCGCGCGACAATAGTTAGTTTGCGAAAGCCCCAGGCCGCCGTAATCCGTGGAAACCTTGATACCGAAAGCGCCCAGCTTCGCCAGGCCCTCGAAAACTTCCTGCGGAATTTCCCCCGTGCGATCAATCTCATCGGGATCAACTTTCTCCCGCAGAAAACTGCCTAGCCTTTGCAGAAAAGCGTCCCCCTGATCGCGATCCTCCGCGCTCTGCTGCGGATAGGGATGCAGCAGGTTAAAGTCAAACTTGCCCATGAAGAGGCCGCCGGAAAAGCCCTCGCCTGTTACTTCACGCGCGGCTTCGGTCAGTTCCAGCGCTGCCCGCTGCTCGGGCGACATCTTGGAAGTGTCGATGACGCTATCCGGAGTGCTCTGGTCGGTGGGAGGAGTAGTTTCAGTGCTCATGGAATCGCTTGTTGTTTCGTGCCATTTCCGCAATTAGCGCGCATGGCGTAAAATGCCCGCCGGCCTTTTCGGCGAGTTGGGAAAGTTGTTCCGCGATCTCTTTCGCGCCCACGGCATCCGCATACCGCAGCGGACCGCCGCGGAAGGGCGCGAAGCCCGTGCCCATAACCATCGCAAAATCGACATCATCCGCGCTCTCCACGATTTTCTCTTCGAGGCAGCGCGTCGCTTCATTCACCATCAGCAGCACCATCCGCTTTTGCAGTTCCTCGCGTGGGAGCTGAGCGCCGCCACGCGGACGCAATGCATTCAAGCCCGCATTCGGTTCCGCATCCTTGTCTTTGTGGATATAAAAGCCTTTACCGGATTTCCTTCCAAGTAACTTGGCTTCCAGCATTTTCGGCAGGATCTCCGGCATGCGCAGGCGATCGGGAAACGCAGTGATTAAGGTGCGCGCCACGTCTTCCGCCACATCCACGCCCACTTCGTCGGTGAGCCGCAGCGGTCCCATAGGCATGCCGAAATCTAACATCGCTTCGTCGATTTCGTGCACGCTCGATCCCGTCGAGAAAAGATGCGCCGCCTCGATCATGTAGGGCAGCAAGATGCGATTCACTAAAAAGCCGGGACTGTCTTTCACCAGTACCGGCAGCTTTCCAATGCGCTGCACAAAGCTCAGCGTGGCCTGAGTTACTGCCGGCGACGTATCTTTGCCGACCACGATCTCCACGAGCTGCATTTGATGCACCGGATTGAAAAAATGCAGACCGATAACGCGCGAAGGATTTTTAGTTGCTTGTGCCAGCTCCGTGATGGAAAGCGCGGAAGTATTGGTCGCGAGAATGCAGTCGTCGCGCACCAGTCCATCGAGCTGACGAAAGATCACTTTCTTGGTGTCCATTTTTTCCACCGCCGCTTCGATGAGCAGATCGATGCCTTTGAGCGGCACCTGCAGCGGCGCGGGAGAAATGCGATCCATGCCATGGCGCGCTTCGAGCGCCGTAAAGGTGTGCCGCTTCACTCCAGCCGCATATAACTTGGCGATGCGCGACATCCCGGCGGCCACCCGCTCCGCATCGACATCGCGGAGAATGACGTGCAGCCCTCGCGCACTGAGCCATTGCGCGATCGCCGAACCCATGACTCCTGCGCCGATCACCGCAGCCGAGTTGATTTTTGCGTCCGCAGTGCCCCCAGGAACGGAGAGCTTTTTGGCACGTTCCTGTAGAAAAAAGAGTTGCGTGAGATTGTGCGCCGCGGGCGAGCCCGCGAGATCCATAATGGCGTCACGCTCCGCGGCCTGCGACACGGCTTCGTCGCTTGTCGTCGAGGCTTTCAGTACCACATCAAGCGCTTTCAGAACGGCGGGATAGTGACCGCGCGTTTTCTGGATAGCCATGCTGCGCGCCTTCGGCGCCGCCAGCGCGGCGGCAACTTTGAGCATGCCTGGCGAATGCATCCACGTCGAAGCGCGCTTGCCCTTGGCTAGCCATTCCAGCGCCGCTTTTTGCAAGTGTTGCTGCGGGACCACCGCATCGATCATTCCCTTTTTCAAAGCCGCCTTCGCCGCAACGGTGCGCCCACCGAGGATGATATCGAGCGCCGCCGGCAAGCCGATCAAGCGGGGCAGTCGCGTCGAACCACCCCAGGCCGGCAAAATGCCGAGCTGAGTTTCCGGCAAACCAATCTTGGTCGCGCGATCCGGTGAAGCGATGCGCCAGTCACACGCTAAAGTAACTTCAAAACCGCCGCCTACCGCCGCACCGTGAATCGCCGCCACCGTCGGAATTTTCAGCGCCGTGATCCGGCTAAAGGTGCGCTGGCCGAGTTCGATGAAATTGCGCAATTCGTCGCGACTCAAAAGCTGGATCGACCGCAGATCAGCGCCCGCGACGAATATAGAAGGTTTAGCGCTGATCAAGATCAGACCCTTTGCGCCCAGCCCCGGCTCGGCAATGGCCGTGATATGCGCCTCCAGTTCCTCCAGCGTCTTGCGATCGAAAATATTCGCGGAAGAATCCGGCCGATCAAAAGTCAGCACGCACACACCGCCGTCGAGAATCTGTCGTTGGATAGATTGCATGGGATTCAGGAAAATCTTTCGAGCCAGAGTGCGCCGCCCTGTCCGCCCCCGACGCAGAGCGAAACGAGCGCGCTTTTGGCTTTGCGACGGCCGAGTTCTTTGAGCGCTGTTAACACCAGGCGTGCACCGGTCGCGCCGACGGGATGCCCGAGAGCGATCGCGCCGCCATTCACATTCAATTTGTCCAGTGGAATTTCGCGCTCCTGATCCCGCCGCACTTTGAGCACCGCGAGCACTTGCGCGGCAAAGGCTTCATTGATCTCGATCAAATCCGCATCGCCCGCCGCATGGCCACTCCGCGATTCCAACCGGTTCATGGCAAAGACTGGTCCCAGACCCATGCGCGCCGGATCGCAGCCCGCGTAGGCGTAATCAGTGAGCACCCCGAGCGGCTCGATGCCCAGCTCTTTGGCGCGCGCTTCGCTGCCAACAAGTAACGCTACCGCCCCGTCGGTGATCTGCGAGGAATTGCCCGGCGTCACCGTTCCATATCGATCAAAGGCCGGGCGCAATTTCGCCAGCACCTCCCGGGTTTGGCCTTTGCGGGGGCCGTTGTCGTTCGTCAGCGCTTTGCCGCCATTTTTCGCCAGGTAAATCGGCGCGATCTCTTCACTCAACCGCTCCTGACCCGCCAGCGCATTATTATGCGAACGGATGGCAAAATCATCCTGCGCCTCGCGTGAAATTCCCTGCTCCCGCGCCAGGATTTCCGCAGTTTCCCCCATGTTTAATCCGCAAAAGGGATCAGTGAGCCCCAGTCGCAGACCGATGCGCGGCGAAAAATCCTCAGGCCGAAACGCCGCCATCGCCGCAACCTTTTGCCCGGCGGATTTTGCCTTGGCGGTAGCCGCAAATTTCTCCGCCGCCGATTCGCGGAAGAAAAGCGGCACGCGCGACATGCTCTCCGCGCCTCCCACCAGAAACAGCGAACCGCGCCCCGCCGCCATCCGCTCGTATGCCGTCGTGACCGCTTCAAACCCCGAAGCACAATTGCGATGCACCGTGACCGCCGGCACTTCCTCCGGCACGCCGGCACGCAAGGCAATGATGCGTGCCACATTCGCCGCATCGGGCGGCTGGCCGACGCAGCCAAATATAACCTCGTCGATTTTGTGCGGATCGACTCCGGTGCGCGTGAGCAGGGCATCGACGGCGATGCGTCCCAACTCGTCGGCGGGAAAGGCGGCGAGATCGCTGCCCGCTTTGCAAAACGGGGTGCGGATCCCATCGAGGATGACAAGACGATCAGGCATGTTCAGGTTTGGAAAAGGATTCGGTGGAAGTGCTGGACGAGACTTTGCGACTTGGGGAATCCGCTTGTCGATTCACAGTTGTCGTCGCTCCGTAATTCGCCGCGCCTGGGCGATGATCGACAATCCTCTGTTCCTTGAGCTGCGCGCCCACGCCTTGCTTCCGTCGCAGTTCGTCCACCGTGTGAAATTCAATGCGATTGGGGTGCACCTCCAGGCCGGAGGAAAAACGTTCGGCGAGCATCTCGCGCAACCGGGTTTCTTCAAAGTTATCCTTCTTTTCCACGTGCAGGATCAGCTCATCGCACTCCAGCGGATCATCGTTGCGCTTGCGCAATTCGATCTGCCACGTGCCGATGTGCTCGAGGTTATCGAGCACGTGCTCGAGCTGGTTAAAATCCACCAGCGTGCCCTTGAGTTTTTCGATGTGCAGTTCGCGGATTTCCGAGTTGCGCGAGATTTCGCCGACCAGCCGCGGGACGAGCGCGCCGCAAAACGGACACCGCTCGTAAACCAATCCGCCATCGACGCAATCGCCTGTCCGATAACGCAGCACCACGCTGCCGCGGGCATTGAGCGGTGTGAAAACAATCTCGCCGGGCTCACCTTCACCGCGCGGCTCGCCGGTTTTGGGATCGACGATTTCGATGAGCGCGAGATCCGGATGAATATGATAACCGGCCGAACCGGCATCTTCGGAGAAAGGACATTCCGTCCAAGCTAGCTTCGCTTCCGTAAAACCATAGGTACGGAGCACATCGATTTTCGGTGCGCCGAGCTGCGTGGCCAGCGCGCGCAATTTTCGGCGCATGCCGCTCGGCGCTTTTTCCCCGCCGAGCACGATCTTTTTCAAGTTAGGCAATTCGAAGCCGTCGCGGACCGCTTCGTTGAGCACGTGATAGAGAAACGTCGGCATGCCAATGATTACATCAGGCTTGATCTTGCCGGTGAGCCGCAGATTGCCTTCAGTGCCCATGACTTTGCCGCCCCCGGTGCCGAGCACAAAGACGCCAAATTCCGTTCCCGCATAGTGAGTAATCCAGTAGGCGAGATGCGGCGCGTACGGAAACATATTGATCATCCGCATCTCCCGCGTCGAGCCGCATACCTCCATCACGCGTTTGCCGGCGAGCTTTAGGTTAGCAATGTCGTGTTCTGTATAAAGAAACGGCACCGGCTCTGCGGAGCGGCCCGTCGTGCTGGTGAGCAAGAGCGGGCGAAACTCGCGCTCGAAAGCTTCGGCCACCGCGGCACGCCCCCGCAGGAGCGCGCGCGCGATGGTGGAGGGGCGCCTGGCCAGGAGTTGCCGGTCCGGCACGAGCACGAAATCCTTTACCGGATCGGATTTCTCGGCGGAGGGCTGAAAATCCCGCTTCGTGGTAAACGGGATGCGGGCCAGGTCTTCAAAAGTGCGAAGGGAAGAAACATCAAGCTTTTCCCGGGCAAACATCGCCCGGTAGTGCGAGGAAAACGGGAGCACCGTTTCGCTCAAGTAACGGCGCAGGCGAGCGAGCTGCCATTCACGCAGCCGCGAGAGCGGCGGCGGCGGCCAGTTTTTTTGGGAGTGCGGGAGGTGCATCTTTGGGGGTGTTTTGAAACAGTGACTTGATTTCGGCGATCTGCGCTTCGGCGGTGGTGCGACCGAGTTCGATATATTTTCCGGGACGGGTAAAATCGTGCCAGTACGCATCCGGCGAAACAGGCCGCAAGACCACATCCGCACGCTGGGTATTGGCTTCCGCGACCCGCATTTGCACGCTGTTCATCGCCTGGATCATGGTATCAAAGACATTGCCATGGGCGAAATAGTTCACTTGCTGATTGAGAAAACGCCCCAGTGACCAGCGTTTTTTCTTGTTAGCGTTCTGCTCTCTTTCCCGCTCTCTCCAGTAGCGCAGCAGTTCGGGATTTGGGATGACATTCACGGCGATGATGCGTTCGATTCCCATCTCTTCCAAGACGTCGATCGGCAGCGGATCGGAGATTCCTCCATCCATATAAACTTCACCGTCAATCATCACCGGTGCGCAAATGCCAGGCATGGCAATACTAGCTTCGACCGCTTTCACCACTTTTCCAGAAGAAAAGACCACGCTTTCCAGCGTTTCGCGATGGGTCGCCAAGACCCGCAACGGCCGCACCAGATCGGAAAAATGCGCGTCGCCCAGCGAACGATGCAACCGTCGCGCCACGCGCGTCGTGCGCACGAAACCACGCCGCGGCGGGAGCACGGGATCAATGAGCGAAAAAAGCCCCAGATGCCCTTCATGCTCTCTTGCGATTTTTTCCAGCGCAGAGCCATCCAGCCCGTACGCCCATAGGGAACCGACGTAGGCGCCCATGCTAGCTCCAGCGATGGCGTCGATCTCTATGCCATTTTCTTCCAATACTTGGATCACACCGACATGCGCGAGGCCTTTGGCGCCTCCGGATGAAAGCGCCAGACCCACGCGACAGCGCGCAATCTCTCGGGCAATGCGGTTGATGTGCAAACCAAACCGCCGATCACTATCGTCGTGCTGCGTGCTCGACGGAAAGCCGCGTGCGAAGGAATGGACGGGGCGCCCAAAGCGGTCGAACATCGCGTGGAATTCGTCGGAATTAAATGGTTCCTGCACGAAAACGATCGGCTTCACGTGATTGGAAGGGGCTGAAGAGCGGTCTTTCAGCGCATGCGTGAGCATCTCGAAATCGTAGAGACTTTGCACACTCGGCTGGACGAGCACGTAGGCCAGATCGGCCTGCAACACGCATTCCGTGATGATTTGCGGCGGCAATTCCGGATCGACGTGCAGGAGCACGTAATCGTAGTGATGCCCGCAATGACTAATCAGCGGCGCGATGGCTGCGGCGTAACGCGGCTCATTGCCGACTGGGAGCCGGAGTTCATCATAGCCCTGATCATTGGTATGTAGCTGCCGGCCAAAAGAGAACTCCCCGCCAAAGTTCGGCTCACGCAACACCCATTCGTGCGGATGCGCCGCCGTGCCATTGCGGATCAAATGAACAAGCAACACCTGCTGCCGGGTAATCTCTCGCAACGACGCTCCCAATCGGCTGGTTACGGCGCCGGAATCCAATCGAGGCGCTAAAGTAACGAGCGACACCACGCGGCGCACTCGCGGTCCCTCCGGGCCATGGCGTTCGTGCATCAGCCGGGCGCGCCGGGTGAGGAATTGCGAAAAGCGCCCGGCGATGGCGGGATCTTTGCTCAGGATTCCTTCCAGTTCCACCGTCGGGATGCGCAAGAGCACGCAGTGCGTAGAAACCGTCACCGTGCTGCGATGCGGTTCATCGTTCAAAAAAGCCAGCGTGCCCAGCGTGTCGCCCGGCCCGTACACTTCATCCACAGCCGACGCACCGTTTCGTCCGGAAACACGCCCCTCGCAGCGCCCGCTGATAATCAAGTAAACCGAATCACATTTCTCTCCCTCCCTGAAAACCACACTTCCTTTCGGATGTTCCGAAACTGCCGAATCAACCAGCAGTTGCTTGAGCTTCCGGTAAGGAAGAAGCGCCAGAAGCGGATGCGGTTTGAGGACATCGGGATTGATTTTCATTTTTGGGGGCGGCCAGCGACCCGCGCGGGTCCGCTGCTTCTCCCCTCGTACCCATTCCGCTCAGCGCGGAAGCTTGCAGACGTACCCGCTCAAGGCTGTGAATTGGGTTTAGATCATCGTTATTTCACTGATTAGATCGGCTGAACCAGGCTAGTAGGTTGTCTAATAATAAGACGCTCACAGCGCCTCTTAAATTCACAGCCTAATTCGGGCCAATCATCATTAACATTACGTTTTACGACAGGCCAAATTGCACCGCTTCGGGAAATGCCGAGCACCTCGCCGTGAAGGTCGCGGACTCCGGCGGCTGGAGAGATCGTTTACCCCGACTCAACCGCCAAGCGGAAACACGCCTAGCGGGTCACAGACCCGCACTACGGCTACGCGGCATGAACGGGCAATGAATGGCTAAATCCGCGTTACTTTATCTATAGTGAAGGACCGGCGCTGTAGGCCGGGTCTGTGGCCCGGCAGGCGGGAGACGCTGGTTGCACCCCGGCTCCGTCCGCTCGCTGCTTCGCACATGGCGGGTCTCTGACCCGGGTGACGAGGCCCGATTTTCAAAGCATTGCACTCCTCCACTCAATCCACTGAGACATCCCTACTTCAGCACACCGGCCGTCTCCGCCTTCAGTTTCTCCAGGCAGGTTGGGCAAATGCTGTGCGAAAAGTCGGTGCCGGTCTCGCTGTGGATGTACTCCTCGATCTGGTGCCAGTAATCGCGGTCATCGCGGATGCTTTTGCAGTACATGCAGATCGGGAGCAGCCCTTTCAGCTGCTTCACCTCCGCCAGGGCCAGTTCCAGATCATCGACTCGCCGGGCAAGCTGGCGCTCCAGCTCCACCACCCGCTGGCCGACTTTCAGCCGGGCACGCAGTTCATCCGGATCGAACGGCTTGATCACATAATCATCCGCCCCAGCCTCCAGACCCGCGGCGATCTCCTCCTTATGGCTTTTTGCCGTGAGCAAAACGAGGTAAATATATGGGCGCGAAGGCCTTGCGCGGATGTGCTTACACACGTCGAGGCCGTCCATCCGCGGCATCATCCAGTCGATAATGGCCAGCGGCGGGGCAACTTCGGATTCCAGGATCTCTACCGCAGCCTCTCCATCTTCAGCCGTGAGCACTTCAAAACCCCAGTTCGTGAGATTGCGCTCCAGCAAGTGACGGGAAACATAGTGGTCCTCAGCAATCAAAATGCGGTTGGAATCAGATGTCATGTTGTGTAGGTGGGATTCCTCCTTAACCCTAATCGCGAATTGCCGGGCGGTCGAGCGCATTCATTTGTCCGAAATAGACATGGCTCCGTCCCTCCCGGGTCTGATTTTCGCTTTCTTTGTGCTCTGTTTTCTCTTCTGTTTGCCAACCCATCTCGATGAAAGTTTCTGATCTGCGCGGTATTCTCCAGTACGTTCCACGGTTCCGGGAAAAGATCTTCGTGGTGGCGGTGGATGGCGAAATCGTGGCTTCGCCGAATTTCAGCAACATCATCCTCGACCTGGCCGTGCTGCGCTCGCTGAGTATCAAGGTCATCCTTGTGCACGGGGCCGGTGCTCAGATCGCCCAACTGGCCGCGGACCGCAGCGTGGCAATCTCCAATGCAGATGGGACCGGGATCACCGATGAATCGACCCTGAGGGTCAGCGTGGAAGCGGCGACCAACGTTATGCACGAGATCATGCAGGCTCTCACCGCCGTGGATCTCCGGGCGGCCTACGCCAATGCCATTATCGCCCATCCTGCCGGCATCCTCGGCGGCGTGGATTTTCAAAATACGGGCAAAGTCGAGCGCGTCGACACCACAGCCCTGCATCTCTTTCTCAATGAAGGCATCATTCCGGTGATTCCTCCGATGGGCTTCGACGGCGAGGGTCGTACGTTTCGGGTGAATTCCGATGGGATCGCCCTTGAGGTCGCGGAAGCCATGCGGGCCATGAAGATCATTTACCTTTCGTCACCGGGCGTGCTCGTCGTCGGCGACAAAATGGTGCGCCAGCTTTCCATCGCCGAAGCAGAGGAGATCACCAAAAAGCGCCGCGCGCAGGTGGATCCCCAGCTTCTCTCCAAACTGGAGCACGCGGCGCGCGCCTGCCAGAGCGGCGTCCCGCGGGTGCACTTGCTGGATGGCACGCTCAACGAGGCGTTACTTTCCGAGATTTTCTCGCACGACGGTATCGGCACGATGGTCTATTCCAACGAATACCAGCAGATTCGCCGCGTGCTGAAAAAAGACGTGCGTGCGGTGCTTTCGCTCATCCGGCAATCGGTGGAACACGCGGAACTGGTGAAACGGACGCGGGCCGATATCCTGGCTCGCATCGAGGATTATTGGATGCTGGAGATCGACCGCAATCTCGTCGGCTGCGTGGCGCTGCATCTTTATCCCGAAGAAAAGAAGGCGGAACTGGCCTGCCTCTACGTGGCCAAGGCGAACGAAGGCCAGGGATACGGACGCAAACTTATGACCTTTGCCGAGCAACTCGCGGCGGAAAAAGGCATGAAACACATCTTTGCGCTTTCCACGCAGACCTTCTCCTATTTTCAGCAGAAGGGCGGCTACGCCGACGTCTCGCCGGATGAGCTTCCGCCGGAGCGCCGGAAGAAATGGGAGACGAGCGGGCGCAATTCCAAGGTTTTACAAAAGGCGACCGTGCCGCCGGAAGTGGCGGAGCAGTCGCGGGCCGGGTGATTCGGCGGGCGCCTTCGGCGAAACTCTCAACTTTCGACTCTCAACGCCCAACTCTCAATGGTTCGAGGAGCCGCAACAAGCAACCAACACTCGGCTCCCAAAATACCTTCTATGAGATTTTATGTGTGATCCGAGCCCTGATCAAAGCTTTGTGCGGTTACTTGGCAACGATGTTCAGACACGGAAAAATCACCGCAACGCCCGTCCAATGAGACAGCGCAAACCCAGCGCAGATCTCCCTGCCGCACTAGTCATCTTGCTCAGCGCTGCTTCTCGTGTCCTTTCGTGGACCTCCCTCCTCTGCGGTCCTCCGCGCCTCTGCACCTCTGCGTTTAATATCCCTGGCAGATCGCTCGTTGCGGTTGGTCATCACATATAGCTTTCCCTCCGAACTCCATGTCCTCCCTGCTCATCGACGGCTTCATTATCCTCGCCTATTTTGTCGTGGTCATCTCGATCGGCCTCTACAAAGGGCGCGGAGATCGGTCGATGGAAGGGTTCGCTGTCGGAGATCGCAATATTCCCTGGTGGGCAGTGCTCGCCTCGATCTTGGCCGCGGAAATCAGTGCGGGAACGTTTCTGGGAACGCCGGGTGAAGGCTACGGATTGCGCAATTTCACGTACGTGCAACTCGCCATCGGCACGATGCTCGCGCGCGTCATTGTCTCCTACGTTTTCCTCAAGCCTTACTACGACTACCGCGTCGTCTCTATCTACCAATATCTGCTGATCCGCTTCGGCGTGGTCACGCGGAACGGAGCCTCCGCCATTTTTCTCATCACGCGAGCCTTGGCCAGCGGTACCCGGCTCTATGTGGCTGCAATCATCTTGCTTCTCGGCTATGAAATGATCTCCGGAAAAACGCCCACGCCGATACAGGAAGTGTGGATTTATGTGGGCGCACTCACGGCCATCACGGTGCTCACCGCTATCTATACAGCGCTCGGCGGAATTAAGGCGGTCGTGTGGACGGATCTGATCCAAGCCTCGATCATGTTCGGGGCCATGGCCTTCGCGATCTGGTTTCTCTTGCGCCAAATCCCCGGCGGCTGGGCGCAAGCGCGCACTTTGTTAAGCGGACCCGCTGCCGGCCCCGACGCACTGCGCGTTTTCGACACCGGCACGAAGGAAGGCGCCGGTTTTTTCGCGAATGTTAAAAACGTGCTCGAGGTAGAATACACGATTTGGGCGGCGTTACTTGGCTCGATCTTCACCACCATGGCCACGCACGGCACCGACCAGGATATGGTGCAGCGCATGCTCACGGCGAAGGATCACCATCGCAGCCGGCTCGCGCTCATCAGCAGCGGCTTGGCGGATATCCCCATCGTCACCGCGTTTCTCTTTATCGGCATCCTGCTCTGGGCCTTTTACCAGGTGCACCCCGATCCGAATCTTCCCAAGGCGAACCCGCACATCTTCGCATACTATATCCTTCACGAACTGCCCGTCGGCGTGCGCGGCGTTTTGGTGGCGGGCTTGTTTGCCACCGCCATGGGATCGCTGAGCACGGCTCTGAATGCGCTCGCCACCAGCTTCACGGAAGACTGGTATCGCCCCTACATCCGCCCGGGAGCCAGCCAGATGCAGGAACTCAAGGCCGCCCGCTGGAGCACCGTCGCTTTCGCCGTTATCCTCATTCTGATTGGATCGATCACCGCCTGGGTGGTGATCCAAAATCCCAGAGCGCGCATCATTCCCATCGTGCTTGGCGTCTTTGGATACACCTATGGATCCCTTTTGGGTGTTTTCCTCACAGGCATGCTCACCCGCACCCGCGGAAGCAACCAGGGGAACATCATCGCCATGGTCGCAGGATTTATCGGCACCGCCCTCCTCAGCGGATTGCACAATGACGTCTGGACGGTCCTCCACGGCGCACCCTCCGTCCTCTGGAAACCCGATTGGCTGCCTACCATCGAGTTCCCCTGGCGCATCATGTTTGGCACGTTAATAACGCTAGTAATCGCCCTCAGTTTTCGAACGCCAGAAGAGCAATTGGAGAGAACCCGCCAGCATTTAGCGCGGCTGCAAGGCGAAGCGTGAATAACCAAACCCATTGAACGCTAGAGAAACGCTAGCCTAAAGTAACTTTAGATTACTTAATAATTGACACGCGTTGCTTGTGCGAAAGCCCACGCATCCAATGCATCGCACGTCCGGCTGTTTCCGCGCGTACATTTCGGCGATTTTGAGGACGAAGGCCGCGAAAAGCGCATGTTTTCAAGGCCATTTGCGGCTTTCCCATGCAAATATCGGCTCCCCGCGCATCGGGTTTAGGACGCAACTCAAAAGTGCATTTTTCCCGCAAAAATATTTTCGTTTCTTAGCGCCTTTTTCCTTGTCCCACCGAGGGGGTGCTCCTAACCTCCAGCCCCCGCGGCGGGAACGTAAGAAACCGCTGTGAATAACTTGTGAGTAACGCACCAATTCCTTCCACCTGTGACAACTTTAAGGCTCAATTATTGGGTTCTCGTGACAACGAGCTCAAGGAGCTTGATGGAATCGGCGTTCCACACCTCAATGTCGCTGAAACCTTGTATTCATGCGGGTTTGCGAGCCACCCTGGGCTCGGGCTCGCATTACGTTCCTCACAAGGGAACGCCTGATTTCGAGGCCACATGACCGTTTCGTTACCGTATTTTGACAGCAACACCTCATTCTGAATAACCTGTGTCTGAAGTTCCCCATCCCGTGACTCTCCAGAGCGCCTGGGAAGAGATTATCCTGGCCATCCGCAGTGCTGTTGGACCTGACGCTTTTTCGCGCTGGTTCAAGGGCATCACGCTCGCTTCGCTCGACGAAGAAACACTCACCCTCGAGGTTCCCAACGACATCTATCAGTTCTGGATCGAAAGTAATTATCTCTCGCTTCTCAAATCTGCCACCACGGTCGCGCTCGGAAGCGAACGTGATGTGAAATTTATCGTCAACCGAGCCGAGAGTGAGGAAACGCCTCCTCCAGCGATACCGGCCGCCAATGGCAAGAGCGCTGCTGTAATGGAGAGCGATGAGAGCACATCGAATGGCAGCAGTACCTCGAATGGCAACGGCCATAGCGCCCCGCTGCATTCAGGGATGAATCCGCGGAACACATTTCAAAGCTTCGTCGTCGGCACGAATAACCAGTTCGCGCATGCGGCCTGCCATGGCGTAAGCCAGGCTCCGGCGAAAACGTACAACCCGCTCTTCATCTATGGCGGCGTGGGTTTGGGTAAAACCCACCTCATGCACGCCATTGGCCACGAAATCGGTTCGCGCAAAAAGGGAGTGAAGGTGCTTTATATCACGAGCGAGCACTTCACCAACGAGTTCATCGACGCCATTCAAAACAACGGGCTCGTGAAATTCCGCAATCGCTATCGCAAGGCGGATGTGCTGCTCATCGACGACATTCAATTCCTCGCGGGCAAGGAACGCTCGCAGGAAGAATTCTTCCACACCTTCAACGCGCTCTTTGACGGCCACAAACAAATCGTCCTGTCGAGCGACCGGCCGCCGTCGGAAATTCAAAGTCTGGAGACGCGGCTCGTCTCGCGCTTTGAGTGGGGTCTCACGGCGGAATTGCTCCCGCCCGATTCGGAGACGCGCGTGGCTATTCTCCAAAAAAAGGCGGGATCGATGGATATCAAGCTCAGCCGGGAGATCTTCGAATTTCTCGCGGAAAGAATCCGCACGAACGTGCGCCGGCTCGAGGGCGCTCTGGCTCGCGTCGCTTCGTACTGTTCACTCAACGGCGAAAGCTCCCTCACCACGGAAAAGCTGGAGCATCTGCTCAAAGATTTGCTGAACGAAGAAGCGCGCCGCTCAGTGACGATCGATCAAATCCAGCGCCGAGTCGCCGAGCACTTCGACATTCGTCTCGCGGATATGACCAGCAAACGGCGTCCGGCGAATATCGCTTTCCCGCGGCAGGTCGCGATGTATTTCGCGCGCGAACTCACCAAGGCTTCGCTCCACGAAATCGGCATCGCCTTTGGCGGCCGCGATCACGGCACCGTGCTTCACGCGCATCGCCTGGTGCAGCGGAAGATCAAGAAGGAAGAGAAAGTTCGCCAAACCGTGTCCTTCCTGGACAGCCAGCTCCAGCGCGGCTGAGCTGTCGACAGCCAATAGCGAAAGCTCCTCAGAGGATTAAACGCAGAGGGTCGCAGAGAGGATTCTGTTCCTTCCAATCTAATCTGAAATGGTTGCCTTCCCGCGAACACGCGGCCCTGAAAATCTCTCTGCGGACCTCCGCGCCTCTGTGCCTCTGCGTTTGATCCATGTCGCTTCTCGATTTAAATCCGCATCTCCCTTGCGTAAAAGGATTGCCACGCGGTTGGCTTTCAGCCATCTAAACCATTTTAGCGCTTTCCCCGAAGTATGAAATTCAGCGTCAGCAAAGAGAAGCTCCTCGCCGGTTTGCAGACCGTGCAAAACGTCGTAAGCACGCGAACCACCCTACCGATTCTCTCAAACGTGCTCCTCGAAGCTAGTGATGGCCGGCTCCGCCTCACCACTTCGGATCTCGACGTCGGCGTGAGCGATGTCGTGGAAGCACAGGTCGATAAAGAAGGCGCCACGACGCTGCCCGCCCGCCGCCTCGTGACCATCGTGCGCGAATTGCCCGCCAGCGAAATCCAGGTTGAGCTCGATAGCAAAAACTTCGCTTCGATTCGCTGCGGCCAAAGCTTCTTCAAAATCCTCGGACTTCCCAAAGAGGAATTCCCCCCGCTGCCCACCTTTGAAGGCGCAAAGGAATTCACGTTGAAGGGAAAAGACCTGCGTGACGCGCTGAAGAAAACGCAATACGCAATCTCCACCGACGAGACACGCTATGTGCTCAATGGAATTCTCTTCGCTTTCCGCGAAGGCAATCTCACCATGGTTGCAACGGATGGCCGGCGCCTCGCGCTCGTCGATCTCGAAGTGGAATTTCCGCGCAGCCAGGAGACCGATATCATCGTTCCCACCAAATGCGTGACCGAGCTCGTGCGCCTCGTGGAGGATGAAGGCGACATCAAGATGAGCGTTTCGCAAAACCAGGTCGCTTTCCAGGTCGGCACCACACTGCTCATCTCCAAGCTCATCGAGGGAAACTATCCCAACTACCGGCAAGTGATCCCGGGGGAAGCCAAGGAACGCATCACCATCGAGCGCGAGCTTTTCCACACAGCGGTCCATCGCGTCTCGCTGCTCGCGAGCGAAAAATCGAATTCGGTAAAGCTCGTCTTTTCCAAAAACAACATCGAGATCGTGGCCAATACGCCAGACGTCGGCGAAGCGCGCGAATCGATCCCCGTCGTCTACAAAGGCCGCGAATTCTCGATTGCCTTCAATCCGGAATTCCTCATGGCGCCGTTGCGGAACCTTTCCAATGACGAGGTGTACCTGGACCTCATCGATGAGATGAGCCCCGGCGTGATCAAGATTCAGAGCCCGTTCCTGTACGTGCTGATGCCCATGCGCATCAGCTAAGGGTTGCGGATACGCTTGGGATAAAAAGCCCGGCGGGAGGGGTTTAGGCACGAAATTCGCTCTGAGACAGACTTGGGAACGGCTGAGGCCGTTCCTTCCGAGTGCAATCTGTTAATCCTACACAGCACCCCAGCGGAACGCCCGAGCCCAAGGCCGAGCGCTTGGTGGTTTCCGTCTATCAAGCAGCCCAGGAAGCCCTCAAAAACGACCTTCAACAGGCCCGCGAGCTGGCCGCGGACTTCGAATTCCGCCTGGCTCGCAAGACAAACGAACTCGCCGACCTGCGTCGCGAATCGGAAGCCGCCTTCGCCGAACTGGCCAAACTCCGAACGGAACTTTCGGAACTGCGGTACGAGCGCCAGCAACTCGCCAACGAAGTAGCACAAATCGGCGGGCTGGAATTTCGGCTGAAACGGGCATTGGAAGACAAAGAGATTTTGCGGAACGAACTGCAGGCGGCGAAGAATGCTCGAATTGTCATCGAGCAACCGAAAGAACCGGCCGCGCCCGTCCAATTCCCCACTCCGAACGCGAATGATCCGCTCAGCGGCACCGACCGCGTCTACGCGAAGCGTTTGCTCCTGCAATTGGCCTCCCAATTCGAAGAGTTGAGAAATCTGGTCGATCCAGACCCTTCCCGCAAGCCAGCCACTCCGAAAGAACCGAGCGAAGGCCAGATCATCGAGCATTCCTTTGGAAAGTAGGCGGCTCAAGCAACGTACGCACGCGCTGGGAGCGCTGGCATCACTCCCGCGCTTTGCTATCTATGATTACGGTTACAGGGCCATCGTTGACCAGCGAGACTTCCATCATCGCTCCGAAACGCCCGGTCGCGATCGGCTTGCCCAGCAACGAGGCAAGTTTGCCTATCATCGCCTCGTAAAGGGGAATCGCCATATCCGGCTTTGCGGCGCGATGCCACGACGGCTTCGTTCCTTTTCGCGTGCTGGCATGCAGCGTGAATTGACTGACTAGTAAAACCTCGCCATTGATTTCCACGACGCTGCGGTTCCAAGCGCCTGTCTCATCGGCAAAAAGGCGCAAGGCCGCGATTTTTCCCGCCAGCCATTCCACATCTTCAGCGCTATCCGCAGTTTCGATGCCTAGCAAAACGACAAGGCCGGCTCGGATGCTTCCAGAGATTTCCTCACCAATGCGAACCGATGCGGAAGAGACCCGTTGAATGACGGCACGCATCGATCGCAGCGCAGCTCGAGAGCGGCGCTCTTTTAAATATGAATAGCCAATCCATGCGCTTGCCCCGCGGCCTCATGGATCATCTCCGAGAGCGTGGGATGCGCGTGAATGGTCGCTTCGATCTCTTCGTAGGTCGCTTCCAGCGTAATCGCCAGGCCGAGCTCGGCGATCAGTTCGGTGGCTTCAGCGCCAATGATGTGCGCGCCGAGGATTTCGCCGTGCGGCTCGCCGAGGATGAGCTTCACAAACCCCTCGATTTCACCAATAGCGCGCGCCTTGCCGCTCGCCATATAGGGGAACTTGCCGATTTTATATTTGAGCCCCTTCTCCTTCGCCGCACGCTCGGTGAGACCGACGCTCGCCACTTGCGGCTGACAATAGGTACATCCCGGAAAATTCTGCACCTTCTTCGGCGTGAATCCTTCCTCGTACATTCCATTCACGGCCTGAATCGCTTCCCAGCTCGCGACGTGCGCCAGCCACGGCGGCCCAATGATATCGCCCGAAGCATAGACACCCGGAACATTCGTTTCGTAGCGGTCGTTTGTCTTGATATAGCCACGCTCCGTAAGCGTGATCTTCTGGTTTCCGCCGGGCAGCAGGGGTGCGACCCCGATGGCCACGAGACAAACATCCGCCTCGAGAATTTGCTCCACACCTTTGGCATCCTGCACAGTGATGCGCACGCCCGTCTCCGTGGTTTCCGTCTTCGTGGTTTTCGTATTGAGCAGGGCCTTGATTCCCTGCTTCTGGAATGATTTTTCCAGGACCTGCGAAACTTCCGCATCTTCCACCGGCAGCAGATTCGGCATCATTTCCACGATGGTTACTTTAGTGCCAAAAGTGTTATAGAAATAGGCAAACTCCACGCCGATCGCACCCGCGCCGATGATGATCATGCTCTTCGGCTGCGGATCGAGGATCATCGCTTCGCGCGAAGAAATAACGGTTTTGCCGTTGAACGGAAAGCCGGGCATCGGACGCGAAACGCATCCGGTAGCGATCATGATCCGCGGCGCGGAGTGCGTCTCTTCCTTGCCGTCTGCCGCTTTCACGCGCACCTGGCCGGGCTTGTCGAGAAACGCCTCGGCACGGATGTACTCGATCTTGTGCTTCTTGAAAAGATACTCGATCCCCGCGGCGTTTTTGTCAGAAACATCGCGCGAACGTTTGACGATCTTGCCCCAATCAAAAGAGACGTTATCGGCCTTGAAGCCAAACTCCGCCGCCCGATGGGCCATGAAATGGTAGAGCTCGGCGTTTTTGAGCAGTGATTTGGTCGGGATACAACCCCAGTTCAGACAGGTGCCACCGGCGCGCTCTTTCTCCACACAAGCGACTTTTTTCCCGATCTGAGCGGCACGGATGGCAGCCACGTAGCCGGCCGGGCCGCCGCCGATGACAATGAGGTCGTAATTCATAAGCGCGAGAAGATGCGCGAGACCAGCGGGGGGAGTCAAACATCACGCGAGATTGATTTCGGCCATTCCCAGCGTAAACGAAGCCGATGCGCCGCCTTTTACTCCTGCTCCTCCTCCTGGCGCAGGGATTGCGCGCCGAGCAGGTGGACGTGCTCATTTACGGCGCGACGCCGGCTGGAATCGCTGCCGCGATCTCCGCCGCGAAAGACGGCGATCGTGTTCTGCTCGTTGAGCCGTCGGGCGGGATCGGTGGAATGCTCACGAATGGCCTTTCTCACGGAGATTTCCGCACCTTTGAAAGCCTCAGCGGTACCTATCTCGATTTCACCCATCGGGTGGAAAAATCGTATCGCGACGCCCATGGCGCGGATTCGCCGCAGGTGCGCGACTGCTTTCACGGGGCGAATGGCGAACCGAAGGTAAACCTCACCGTTCTCCAGCAAATGATGGCCGAACAACCGCGCATTCATGTGCAGACGCATTGGGCGCTGGAAGGGGTGCAATGCAGTTCGGCCGGAGAAGACGAGGACGCTGCAACGCGCCGAATGCGCGCGCTCGAGATTGCTTTATTTTTTGATGAAACAACCGGCGACTACCATTCGATTGCCGCTCCATATTTCGTCGATGCTACTTATGAAGGTGATCTGATGGCCGCGGCCGGGGTTGCTTACCGCGTGGGTCGCGAAGGCAAGGAAGACTACGGCGAGCCTGCTGCTCCGGCGACACCCGATGCGCAGATCGAAGCGTACACCTTTCATTTCGCGGTGACTCGCGATCCGGAAAAACGGATCATCCCGGAGGCTCCCTTCGGTTACAACCCCGACGATTTCCGTCCGCTTGTGCCGCTGCTGGAGCGCGGCGAGATCGAGCAAGTCTTCGGCACCGATGGAAATATGATCTATCGCCTGCAGACACCGCCCGGTCCGAACGGCAGATTTGAAGTAACCGACAAACCGGGCTCGCCCATTCGCCTGGCCATGGCCGGCGAAAACGACGCGTGGCCCGATGGCGGCGCGGGCGCGGCAATTCGGGAAGGAAACGACGAGTCCATCGACGCGCCGCCATTTTCGCGCGTGGGGCTGGCTCGTTCGCGCGAGCGCATCTTCGCCACGCAACTCGCGTGGTCCGCAGGGCTTCTTTATTTCGTGCAGCACGATGATAGCGTTCCGCAAAAGCTTCGCGAGGAAGCCGCGGCTTGGGGCTGGTGCAAAGACGAGTTTGCGAATTCGGGATATTTGCCGGCGCGCATGGAAATCCGCGAAGCCAGGAGAATGGTTGGCCGTTATGTCTTCACCCAGCAAGACACGGAACCAGCGGCGGAAGGCGAGGCCAAAACAGAACGAGACGTGCGTGCGGTGAATCATCCGGACGCGATTGCCATCGGTGATTTCGGTGTTACTTGTTTTGGAACAGCGCACGAAGACCCTGCCTTTGGCGGCAAACAATTAGGCGAACTGCACAAGCTCACCGTGCCTTATCAGATCCCCTATGGAACGATCGTCCCGCGCACGGTGGAGAATCTGCTCGTTCCCGTGGCCGTAAGCGCTTCGCACGTGGGCCACTGCTCTCTGCATTACGAACCCGTATGGATGGCCCTCGGACAAGCGGCGGGGCACGCCGCGCACCTCGCTCGGTTGGAGCGGCATCCCGTGCAGCAGATTTCCGTGAGCCATTTGCAAGCCATGCTTCACGAAGATGGCGCAGCCACTTGCTACGTGAGCGATATCCCTCCAGGCTCTCTCGATTTCAGTACGGTCCAATGGTGGGCCACCGCCGGCGGCTTTCATGAGATAGCGAACCGGACCGAACCCGGCGCGCATCTTGGGAAAAACATCACCGGCCCTTATTTCGAAGCGTTTCCAGGGCATGCCGCCGAACTCGATTTAGCGCTCACGCCGGAAATTCAATCACACTGGATCAAGACAGCTACGGATTTGCATCTCGATAAGAGCATGCTGCCTCCAGCAGACGGTAAAGTAACGCGACGCAATTGGTTGAAGGCCGCCTATCGCACGCATTCCCCGCAATGACGAACTGCGGCCCGAATTACTGGACGCTGGTGGGGCCAGCCGTCCTCAGCTGGCCAACAACGGAAGAATGCAAAATCCGCATCGATGAATAAAAGCGCATTCTGTAAAGTAACGAACACACCCTAATTCACCCTCACCGTTCGTGCATCCGACCCTGGCTGGCCATCAACGCACGCTTCGATTTCCGAACTTGGAATAAGACTACTGACGGAACACCCAGTTCATAGCTCAATTTGCGGAGTTGGGATTTCGCTGAAATTTCCACCGGGGTGAATGCCAGCCACTTCCCTCACCTGCTTCACGACCTGCAATGAACGCTCAGACGATGCCAGAGAGAGCATCGCATCATGAGCACATCTATTTCTCCTTATACGCGCCGTGGCTTCATTGCGGCCACCGCTGCCAGCAGCCTCGCGGTAACCCTTGGTCCCCGGGTCTTCGCCGCGGAGCCGCGGAACGGCATTCCTTACCGCACGCTGGGCCAGACGGGCGAACAAATCTCCTGCCTCGGCATCGGCGGTTCGCACATGGGGAAACCCAAAGACGAAGCTGAAAGCATCCGCATCGTGCGCACCGCGCTGGATGGCGGCCTCAATTTCATGGATAACTCCTGGGACTACAACGGCGGCGCCAGCGAAACGCGCATGGGCAAAGCGTTAAAGGATGGCTATCGCGACAAAGCCTTCCTCATGACAAAGATCGATGGCCGCACCAAGCAAAGCGCCGCGCAGCAGATTGACGAATCGCTGCATCGGCTGCAAACCGATCACGTCGATCTCATGCAGTTTCACGAAATCATTCGCATGGAAGATGCCGACCGCATTTTTGCCGAAGGCGGCGCATTGGAAGCCATGCTCGAAGCGCAGAAAGCCGGCAAAGTTCGTTATATCGGGTTCACCGGACACAAAAGCCCCGACATTCATCTGCGCATGCTGCAAGTGGCCGATGCGCATCAGTTTACTTTTCATACTGTGCAGATGCCGCTGAACGTCATGGATGTGCACTTCAATAGCTTTGAAAAGAAAGTCCTGCCGGAGCTAGTGAAGCGCGGCCTCGGCGTGCTCGGCATGAAACCGATCGGCAGCGGCGAATTGCTCAAAAGCAAAACCGTGACCGCCGAGGAATGCCTGCGCTACGCTATGAGCCTGCCGGTGAGCGTTACCATCACGGGCTGCGACTCGGTGGAAATCGTCGAGCAAGCGCTGCGTATCGCGCGCGATTTCAAGCCGCTGGAAAAAGAGCGGGTCGAGGCGCTGCTCGCGAAAAGCTCGCCCGCGGCCACGGAAGGACAATTTGAGTTATATAAGACCAGCCATCATTTCGACAGCACGTACGAGAATCCGCAGTGGCTTGGGTAGATGAGTTGAGGCAACATCAAGGTCGATTTACCTCGTTCCGAAGTTGTACTTCGTGGCGAGTCTCTTAACTATAGTTTCCGAGATTCAAAAGCTTGCATGGATTACTTGCGTGGGAATTTCCCTCGGGCTCTAGAAAAGTCCACGCGCTCGATTGTCAGACGGCAAGAGCTGCTACCGCTGGGTATCGAAGCTCAGCTTCGCAAGCGCGTGCGTTCCCAAGTGCCACTTGGATTCAGCATAAAACATCATCTTAGTTTGAATGGCTTACGACGAGATGTAGTAAATGCGCGGCGTCGTGCCTTACATTGAATTTAGGTTGGTACACATGGCGAAAATTATTCACTATCAAGGGCACACCGTTTCTTTCTCCTATGAAACTTCCTTTGGCTGCCTCCGTTCACCCGGCGTTCTCCATCGAGCTTCTCGAATCGCGCATCGCGCCCGCCGCAGTCTTCGTCAATGCAACCACCGCCAAATATACCGATGTGGATGGCGACGATGTGCTCGTGAAATTCAGCAAGCCCATTCTCACAATGGCCAATGTGACCAGCGTGCTCCTCACGACGGCGGCGAGCGGAATCGGCGATCAATTGCAAACCATCGACCTGACGGGTGTAGCCGCGACGGCCCAGGGCACGAGCATCACCGTCACGGCAAAACACGGCGCATCCGGCGGGGATGGATTTGCCGACGTCGCCCAGATATCGGCCACGGGGATTGATCTCGGCGTGGTGACGATCGGCGGCGATCTCGGCAGGATCGTCGCTGGCTCAATCTCGACGGCCGTCGCGGTCGAGACCTTGAATACGCACTCGATGGGGAGGGCGGGCACCTCGACGGGAGCAGTGGATTTGGTCAGTACCATCACCGGCGCGCTCACTTCGCTCAATGTGAAGACCGACGTCGTGGGCGCCTTCATCCACGCCGGTCGCATCGGCGCGGTCAACATCGGCGGTTCCCTGCTCGGCACCTCAACAGCGGACAGCGGCGAGATTCGCACGGTCGGCGACTTGGGACCGGTCAAGATCGGGCATGATGTCATTGGACAGGCTATGCGCAGCGGCTTGCTCCAAAGCGAAAGCGGCTCGATCGGCGACGTCACCATCGGCGGCTCGCTCATCGCAGGTTCAGATCACGACAGCGGGCTGATCTACAGCACGAACAATCTGGGCGCGGTGAAAATCGGCCACGATGTAAAAGGCAATTTCACCAGCTCGGGAACAATTACGGCGGGAGGGGGCACGATCGTAAGCGTATCCATTGGTGGCTCATTGATGGGCGGAGTCGCAGATCATAGCGGGCTTATTTACAGCCAAGGAAACATGGGAGCGGTAAAAATTCGCGGAGACGTTTCCAATCAGGATGCCGGAGCCACTTATTCCGGCTCGGTTTACAGCGCAGCCGGTGGCATCGCCTCGATTAGCATCGGCGGTTCGTTGCGAGGTGGATCGGGACATGATAGCGGCGAGATTTTCAGCAGTGGAGACTTGGGTGCCGTGAAGATCGTTGGAGACGTCTTGGGCGGAACTGCAACCAATTCCGGCCAAGTCTCCAGCCAAAACGGTCGCGTCGCTTCAATCTCCATCGGCGGTTCATTGCGGGGTGGATCGGCAGATCATAGTGGTGTGATTTCCAGCAATGGCGACATGGGAGCAGTGAAGATCCACGGAGACGTCTTGAGCGGAACTGCGACCAATACTGGCCTAGTCACCAGTGGAACAGGTGAGATCGCCTCGATCACCATCGGCGGTTCGGTTGTCGGCGGCCCGGCGAGCTCCAGCGGCTCACTGATCAGCGCCAAAAAGATGGGGCCGGTAAAGATTGGCGGCGATCTGCGGGGCATCAATGGGGTCGATTCGGGCGCGATCAAAGCCGCTCCCGGCACCGGTCTCGCGTTGGCCAGCGTCGTCGTTGGCGGCTCGATCGTAGATGGGATCGGGATCAACATCACCGGGGACATTGGCCCGGTCGCGATCGGTCGCGATCTGGCGGGCATGACAGGAGTGACCGCCACGGGTGCCATCGCTAAACTCAGCATCGGCGGTGCTGTCGCAGCAAACGCCTCAATCTCTGCCGGCACCAACCTGGGCATCGCGAAAATCGGCCTTGGCATGGATACATCGTTGATCAGTGTGGTCGGCACGGTGACGAGCCTCAGCGTCGGCGCCTCGGTCACAGGCACCCAACTGCTGTTCGGCGAGTCCCAGTCCATGCGGATCGGAGGAGACTTGAACAACGGTACGATTAAAGCCGCTACAGGCGGTATCGGATCACTGCAAATCGGCGGCTCGGTCCTCAAGAGCGCGATCGATGCAACGACTTCCATCGGCCACCTCGTCGTGAATGGCGACGTGGAGGGGGACAGCCACATCAGGGCAGTGGGACCCATCAACCACCCCGCCAATAGCGACATCGCTTTTGGTACCATCACCATCGGGGGCCGTGTCGAGTTAACGCAGATCCGCGCCGGCACCAACTCAGCGAATGCCAACGTGAACGGTAATGCGCAGATCGGCACGGTAAAGATCGGCGGCGACTGGGTGGCGAGCTCTCTCCTCGCCGGAATAAGCACGGGGGTCAGTGGCCACTTCGCAGATGGCGACGACGGCGCATTTGCGGGCGGTACCATCTCGAAAATCTCCCGCATCATTATTGGCGGGCAGGTGCTCACCCTTTCCGGCACCAGCGCCACTTTCGGCTTCGGCGCCGGCGAAATTGGTTCATTCAAGGCAAATGGTGTCTCTTACGCGCTCAAGCCGGGCGCGCATAACGACACGTTCGGCGGTCTCGGCATCGTCGGCAACGCGGTGCACGTGGGCGCGACCTTGGGAACTACCGTCAACGACGGTTTCGCCGTCCACATCTACGAGGTCTGATTTGTCTAAAAGCGCATGCGGCAGCGCCCGCGAGGTAGCCGCGTCGCCGTGAATCGGTCCAGACTTGTATTGAGAACTCATACTCGAAGGGCAACTTCGGAACGAAGCGAGGGCCGCGGGCATCCAGAGAAAAAGGGCTGCAGTCTCTTGGGGCAGAAGAACTGAAAATTCTCCTTTCCCACTCTGCCCCCTTTCGGAAGACTCCGCGCGCCTGTGCGCATCGCCTACCTCTTCTCACGCTACCCCATCGTGTCGCAGACGTTTTGCGACACGGAGATGCTCGCCCTCGAACGGATGGGAGTGGAGCTGGAACTCTACTCCATCTACCCCCCGCCCACGAGCTTCCGCCACGGCCACGCCTCGCGGCTGAAAGCGGAAATCCATTACGCGCCGCCTTCGCCGATCCTAAAGCTCGGGGAAAACGCCGCGAAAAAGGCGGGGCGCTGGCCGGATGAATTCATCGCCCAGCAACTGAAAAAGTACGGTCCGGACTACAAGCCCGAGTTGCGCGCACGCAATGCCCTCTATTTCGCGGATCTTTTCGAAGCGCGCGGGATCACCCACTTCCACGTGCATTTCGCCAATCGCGCGGCGCATACCGCCGTCTTCATCAAAGCGATCAGCGGCATCCCCTTTTCCATGTCCACGCATGGTCAGGATTTCATGGTGGATCTGGGCAACAACGATTTGCTGCGCGAGATTTGCCACGAGGCGGAGTTCGTGGCCAATGAAACCGAGTTTTCTAAAAATCTCGTGGCCGGCCTCTGCCCGGAATCCGCCGGGAAGATGCTGCGGGTCTTCAACGGCATGGATTTGTCGAATTTTCCCGCGCCGACCGCCTCGACCTGCAACCCCGTGCCTCGCATCGTCAGCATTGGACGGCTCATCGAGTTCAAAGGCTTCCATCACCTCATTTCGGCCTGTGCCAAGCTGCGCTGGCGCGAGCTGAAATTTACTTGTGACATCATCGGCGAAGGGCCGTGGCGGCCGCAATTGCAGGAGAAGATCGATGAACTCGGCCTGCAGGATTGCGTTCGTCTCACCGGCGCGCTGCCGCAGGAGGAAGTGTTCACCGCTTTGCGCACCTGCGATATTTTCGCACTGGCCTGCATCGTGGATGCGCACGGAGCGAGCGATGTTTTCCCGACGGTAATCCTAGAGGCCATGGCTTCCGCGAAGCCGGTCGTCTCCACGCGCCTCGCCGGCGTGCCAGAGCAAATCGTGGATGATCGCAGCGGATTACTTGTGGAGCCGGGCGATGAAACGGCACTGGCCGATGCGCTCGACCGCGTCATCCGGTCCGCAGATCACCGCCGGATGTTTGGGCAATCGGCGCGCGAACGGCTGGAGCGGGAATTTGCCGTCGAGCACACGGTGCTACCGCTGCACGCCCTTTTTGAAAAGCACGTTAAGGCAAGTCCTGCGCCGCTTCCGCGCGAGGCCGGTCTTGCTTGCCTTCTTTGGAATTGGCCGCCGCTGCGGGAGGCCGAGACGGAGCTGGCAGAAATTTGTAAGGCGCAGCCCGCGGCGCGGATCTACGTGAGCCACGCGCAAGGCGCCGATCCTGCCGAAGCCGCCCGCGCGATCCTGTCGCGCTGCGATTTTCTCCCCGACGGCATGGTGCTCGAAGGCGAATGGCAGCAGGAGCGCGACATGGCGCGGCGTATCGAAACGTGGCGAGCCGATCTGGGCCAGAAGCTCTCCTCCGAAATCTTTCTCCAGCAGGCGCGCCATGCGCTTTACTTGAAAAAATGGGTGCAGCGCGATGGCATCCGGCACCTGCATGTCACCGGCGCTCTGGAATTGCTCACCGCGTGGATTTTGAGGAAACTCTGTGCCGTGACCATTAGCGCGACCCTTGGAAAAGAACTCACGCTCCCGACGAGCGTCGTGGCGCAGCTCGCCAAGGAATGCGTCGGTGTCCGCCTCACGGTTAAGAACATGGAGCTGGTCATGCACTTTGAAAAAGATCGCAAAGGCCGGTTCTACCTGCCGCCGCGCGGACGCTTCGCCCGGGGCATCGAGCCGGAATGGCTGCCCAAGCTCGCGGAATGGAGCCGGCCCGCCATCAAGTAACATCTCTCTCCCCCGCATTCCATGACACGAAAGGCCATCATCCTCGCCGGCGGCGCCGGCACGCGGCTTTACCCGCTCACGCGTGTTGCTTGTAAGCAATTGCTCCCGGTTTACGACAAGCCGATGATTTACTATCCGCTCTCGACGCTCATGCTCGGGGGCATTCGTGAAGTGCTGATCATTTCGACTCCGAAAGATCTCCCGCAATTTCGCGATCTGCTCGGAGACGGTTCGCGGCTCGGCATGCGCTTTTCTTACGCGGAACAGGCGAAACCGGCGGGCATCGCGCAAGCCTTCCTCATCGGCGCGGATTTCATCGGCGACGACGGCGTATGCCTGATCCTCGGCGACAATATCTTTTACGGAAACCTGGACTTCTTCCGCGATGCTCTGCGCATCGAGCAGGGAGCGTGCGTCTTTGGCTATGCCGTGCGCGATCCGGAGCGGTACGGCGTGGTGGAATTTGGGCCGGATGGCAAAGCGATCTCGCTCGAGGAAAAGCCCAAGCAACCCAAGAGCGCGTACGCCGTGCCGGGTTTGTATGTTTACGATCCGCAGGTCGTTAACATTTGCCGCAATCTAAAACCCAGCCCGCGCGGTGAACTGGAAATCACCGATGTGAATCTCGCCTATCTCCAGCGCGGACAGCTCAACGTGCGAGTCCTGGGCCGCGGCATGGCTTGGTTGGATACTGGCACACAAGCCAGTCTGCTCGATGCTTCCAACTATATCTCCGCCATCGAGAATCGCACCGGGCTGAAAGTGGCCTGCCTGGAAGAGATCGCTTTCAATCAGGGCTTCATCGACGAAGCGCAATTGGACGCCGTGCTGGAGGCCTTGCCGAAAAACGAATACCGCGAGTATTTGCAGATGGTGCGGAATGAAGGCCGAATGCTACCTGCCGCCTATCGCCCGCCGTTTTGAAAACCATGACGGAGAAGCCGCACAGCACCGGCGGCGATGCGCTGGCTTTCCTGCGATCGAAATGGATGGGCCGGCTCTGGCTGGTGGTGGCAGTCCTGTTCGCTTTTTTTCTTTGGCAGGAGGTCGTGGGTTGGCCGATCAAGCGCCACTATTTCTTCGGAGCGGAAAGCCTGATCAAAAAAGACAGCGCCGTCGTCGAGGCACGGCTGAAGATCAATCCGCCGCCCGGGGCCTGGGACACGGCATTTGCTAAAGTAACCGAAAATCGCCTTCTCCTGCCGCGCTACACGACTCTCGATCAGCTCGATACCGCCAAGGCCGGTGGATGCTATATTAAGGGCCGCTCGATCTATTTCCGCCCGCAGGACGCCAGCTCACTTGCGCCCGGGCAAAAAGCGTTCATCGCACAGTTTCCCTGGAACCCTTCGCTCGGAACGTTCTGCACGGTCACTTTGCTATTCTTCCTCTGCACCGGCGCGCGCTGGTATGCGCGGAGAAAATGTCCACCCGCTGAAGGTGTGCTCACCCGCACCGATGGTTCATCGCCCGCCGGAGCCACAACTCCCCGTCGCCATACATTTTTCAAATTTAGTTACTTGTTTTGCGCCGCCTCTTTCGCCATCGCCATTGGCTTGCGGCTTTGCGGGTTTTCGTTTCCAGCGATCTTCTCCGATACCAAGGATTACTTGAAACCGGGCCTGCTTTTCGCCGCAGGCCAAAGACTGATCGCATCGCCAGACCGCCCGTTTGGTTATCCACTCGTGTTGGGCTTGCTGCTCAAAGTGTTCGCTGATTTTCGCGCGGTCGTCGTTCTGCAAAGCCTCGCCACGCTGCTCACCGGCGCAGTCATCTGTGCGATTCTCTGGAAAACCGGCGCACGTGCTTTCCGGCAGCAAAGCGCGCAATCGTTACTTGCTTATCTAGCCATTTTCGTGACCTCGCTTTTCACCCTCAGCGAGGCGATGATCGAGCGCGAATGGGCCATTCTCCCCGAAGCCTGGGCCACCCTCTACCTCGGCGCGCAACTCTGGCTCGCCTGGAGCATGACTTCGCGTGATTTACCCGCCAAGTCTTTGATCCTGCGTTACCTCGCGATGTGCGCTGCGGGCTGCCTGCTCTTCTTCACAAAGCCCAATTGGGCCATCGCCCTGGCCGCACTTCCCATTCCGCTGGCCGCCGCCGGGCTGTTGCGACGCGCCACGTGGCGTAACTTCCTCGCGTGGGGTGGCCTCGGGATCGCCATCTCCCTCGGCATCGCGCTGCTTGGCATGATCTGCCAAATCTGGTGCACGCCTGGCAGCACCGTCGGAAGCCTCGATCAGCGCGCCCGGGTCCTCATCTGCTGGCATGCTCCCATGGTGCGTCTCGAACTGGAGCGCCGCCTCCACGACGAGCCCAATGACAAATATCACGCCGCTCTCGCCGAAGTAGCCCAGGTCATCGACCACGAATTCGCTCTGACCAAAGAGGGCGACGCTGGAGCGTACCCGGTGCTGGGTTATGACGCAGATCGCCTCTTCTACGTCGGAATCAAAGAAGCGCGGCTCTATCAAAAAATGCCTCGGCCAGAACGCACTGCGCTCTTCAATCAGGTCTTCGCCGCGGCACTGCGGCATCACCCGGGCATGTATCTCGAAAAGGTGTGGTCACAATTCACGCTGCTCTTCTCCCGCCCCTACGGAGCTCTCACCGCTGGCCCGCGCGGGCCCACGATCATCGACCGCCCGAGTGTGCAGAAGGCTCTGGAATTCTCCGAAAAGTATCTCGCGAATTGCCCTCCGTACGTCCCCGCCACGGTCCGCGAGCGCTACACCTCGACCCTGGCCAAAGCGCGGACCGATTTTGATACGCCCTGGCCCTCCGTGTTTCGCTACGGACTGAGCATCCGCGTTTCCCTCATCTACGAAACCCTCAGACGCCCTTTCCCCTGGATGGTGGGTTTATCTGCTCTCATTTGCGCTGCCGCCAGCCTATGGCCTCGCTGGCGGACCGCTGTTCCCTGGCGGGCTCTGGCCCCGACTCTCTGTGTTTCCATTTGGTCGATCACCAGCGCGATGCTCTCCGCGCTCACCTCCTCCATCGCCCAAGCCCTTGAAATCCAGCGTTACATCGATCTTTTTCTCCCACTCACTCTGCTGTCCCATTTCCTCTGGCCGATCCTGGCCATTGCCGTTCTGGCCTCATTTCCCGGATCCCGGTCCCCCATCGAGAAACCGCTCACCAGCGAACCAGAGCAGACGTCGATTCAAGCTCCGGCAGATGACTGAAAAACGCAGAGGCGCAGGGAATATTGAGAAGTGCCGCAGAAGAATGGCGGTTTCTCTGCCTTCCTCTGCTCTCCCCCTCCGCGCGTCTCTTGAGCGGGCGTAGCATCGCGAAGCCCCTCTGCGCTTTCCTCTGAAACCGCAACCAGAAGGGTGTCGCCCTCCGTTCCAGTGTCGCGCAATTTGCCCGCCAACCCAATTCCTTGGCACGGCAGGCCTTTCCCTTTTTCAACAACCTGCTAAAGCCTAGTCCGGCGGCCACCCCGACCCGAACGTTGCGAACTGGCAACCTCTCTGCTATATCACCCGGAACTTTTTTCCCAGATCATTTCAGGACTCCCCATGCCCACCTACGAGTATCAGTGCGAAAAATGCCACAAGCAGTTCGAGCTGTTCCAATCCATGAAGGACGATGCCCTGACGACTTGTCCCAAGGACCAGTGCCAGATGAAAAAGTGGGGCAAAGGCAAGGTCACGCGCCTTTTGGGCACCGGGGCTGGCTTGATCTTTAAGGGAAGCGGTTTTTATATTACTGATTACCGCAGTGAAGGTTACAAAACCGCAGCCAAGTCCGAGACTGGCTCCGGAGGCAGTGAAGCCAAAACCTCCTCAGAAACCAAAGAGACCAAAAAAGCGGAGAGTAAGCCCACCCCCAGCTCCGAAAAGCCCAAGGGTAAATCCAAATGAAGAAGTCCTCCGCCGATTCCGCCATTACTCTCCCGTGCAAGCAATGCGGCTACGTGAATGAGCCGGAGCGCGTCTATTGCCACAACTGCGGCAGCAAGCTCGACCGCTCCGTTCTTCCCAAAGAAGACCAAGTCAACCGCGAATCTCCTGAGAAAGCACGCCGCCGCATCCAAAAGATGACCAATCCCGGAAAGGATTACGTCAAACGGGAGGTCAAAGCCTTTTTCTCCACGATGTTTTGGGCGGTCGTCGTGGCCGCGCTCATTCAAATCGCCCGAGTGCCGGATGGCGTGCCGGTGGTCAAACAAGGGGTGCTCCTCAATCACCTTATCGGTTCGGAATTGATCGAAGCCCTCGAAGCCCCCAACCCGCGCAAATTGGTGTACACCGAGAGCGACATCAATCTGTACCTCGGCAGCTCACTCAAAAACGCCAAGGATGATAGCTTCATCAACTCCATCATCGAATTTAAGCGCGCCTACGTCTCGCTTACTCCGGGCGTGTGCCAGATCGGCATGGAGAAAAGTCTCTGGGGTTATCCGATCTATTTCGGTGCTAGCTATAAACTCGAGGTTAACAACGGTAACTTCACGGCCACAAGCGTCGGCGGCAATATCGGGCGCCTCGCCGTGCACCCGATGCTCATGAAATACTCGGATATGATTTTCGGCGGCCTCTGGACCGCGCTCCACCGCGAAGAGCAGGAGATGCACAAGATGCGGGAAGTAACCGTGGAGAAGGGCCAGATCACACTCGTCACCCAAGGGGCGGCGGCCAAAAAATAATCCACGTGCGCTCCTGGCTGGCCTTCACCCTTTCGCTTGTGCTCGCCGGCACTTCGTGGGCGGGGCCCTTTGATATTCGCCAGCGGAGCATCAGCGGTTCCAAGCAGTTCTTCGTTTATTCGGCGGATGTCCCCCTGCGCTCGCAGGTCGCCGGTTTCGCCGATGAACTTCGCTCCGCCGCGTTTCATCAGCTCGGGTTGAACCAGCTTCCGGGAAATCCCATCGTCATCACCCTGGATCGCGCCGCGCCCTCCGATACGCGTCCGCCCGTGGATTTCTCGCTCGTGCAAGTGGAGGGAGGATTCAAGGTGCAGATCGACGTGCGGATCGGAGAGAAGCCGGAGGAAGTCAATTTGCAGAAGCAAATCCTGCGCGCTCTTTTCCTGGAGCTGGCCTATCGCGACCATCCCGCCGACGTGCGCGGCGGCGAGGCGCACATCGAGCCGCCGTGGTGGCTGGTGGAAGGAACCCTGCAAATCCTCCGCAAACGCGACGCCGGAGTGGATTCGGATCTTTTCAAACGGATCATCGACACCAACAAGCTGCCGCCTATCGAGACCTTCCTGGGCGCGCCTCACCACGAATCCGAAGGCTCAACGGTGCTGGCTATCGACCAGGCCTGCGCCATGTGCCTGGTGCAGTCGTTACTTGATCAACCTTCCGGGCACGAAAACCTCACCCGCTTTATCCAGCATCTGGCTTCTTCCAAGGGCGATCCGGTGGCCGATCTCGTCCGCGATTTCCCCAGCCTGAACGATGGCCAGGGAATCCAGAAATGGTGGACGCTGAACCTGGCCCGCTTCTCTGCCGCTGACCGCTTTCAAGGGCTCTCCCTGGAAGAGTCGGACGCCCAGCTTCAGGCGCTATTGCAATTTGAAATCCCCCTCGGCAAAGGAACCGAGAAGAAGACTTTCTCTATCGCCGATTTCGATAGTTACTTGAAGCTCCCCGGCAGCAAGGCGGCGCTGCAATCTGTTTCCGGCAATCTTCTCGCGCTCAGCACCCAGGCCAATCCGCTCTATCGCGGGATCATCGCCGACTACCAGGAAACCGCCAGCCTGCTCCTCAAAGGCAAAACGCACGGCCTCAAAGACCGTCTCTCCCGCTCTGGCCGCTACCGCGAGGCCCTCATGCGCCGCCTTTCCGAAGTAGAAGACTACATGAACTGGTTCGAAGCCACGCAGACGGACACGCGCAGCCAGGCCTTTGACGGTTACTTGAAAGCGGCCAACGAACTCTCTGAGCCGCTTAAACACGACGACCCGATCTCCAAGTATCTGGATGATTTCGGGAATGAGTTGTGAGGGACTTTCGGGGCAGTACGCATCCCTATTCATCGGCGTAGATCGAAACAACTCGATAATAGTAAGTTGGCGTCTTTACGGTAGCTGGATCAATAAAACTCGTTGAATTTGCTGGCACGCGACCGATCTCGACCCAATCCTGTGTATCAATACTTCGCTCGATTGCGAAACCACCTTCATCCGTAGAACTATCCACCCATGTAATGCGAGTCGTTCCATTCCGCAGGATTTCTGCTTCGACATTTGTCGGCGCAGCCGGAGGTAAATCGTAAGAAACAGCGGCCGTAATATTTAGCGTTTTATTCCCAGCATCGATCTGGATGCTGTGAATTCCTTCAGCCGAGGGCAGCGTGTAGTGTATGTCAATTTTGCCGTCGGCATCAGTAAAGCAGAACAGCCCTTTGTTGCCACCGCCGCCCTCTGCGGCAGCTAACTTGCCATCATACTTTGGAAGAGTGATGCGGACAGGGGCGCTCGAAATGGGATTTCCAAAAAGATCTCTGACGGCGACTACGATGGGATTTCGCAGAGAGCGATTAGGCCGCCAAGTCTGGCCGTTCCCACTTATCACAACAAGTTGAATTTGGCGTTGGGCGTAAAAGACTTCGAATCGGTACTCTTGCGCCCAGGTAATCGAAGTCCCTAACCAACCACGTTTTTCATCCCCCGGTTCATTTGGATTCAAGCCTTTCTCCTCTTCCCATTCGTCCGGAATTCCATTGTGATTTCTATCAACGATTAATTCAAAGCTGAAAAGGTATTCCGCTTCTCCCACATTCGCCATGGTCAAGTCGCTTGGTTCATGCGAAGAGTAATTCCAAGGATAGCCATCGGCGAAACCCTCATCTGCTAATCTAGCATAAAACAAACTTGCTACTGATTTAAGCATTCCGAGGGTACAAACAGAGTCATCGGATATTGTCGAAACGATTTTGGAATTACGCAGATGAGCGGCCGGATTTACATCTGACCAATTCAACATAAGAGCGTCGAGAGCTGGCCCAGTTCCACCTGGGACGTACTTTTCAAATTCATCATAGGAGTCGGCAGCAAAGTTCTTTAGCAAGCCGAGCGTCAGAACAGCATCGTCGTTTTTCTGCGGATAATATCCTGGCCAAACAGGCGTCTCAACCACCGGAGCCTTTTGATGCAATACGTCATGCCTCAACGACCGGTCCGTCGCGGGGGAAACCGGAAATACACGAGCAGCAAAAATGACTGCAGAGGCAGTTGCTACGACGGCAAAGGCGATAATCGAAACCAATCTTAGAGGCGGGGTGTTCATCACGAATGCAATGCCAATATATGACAGCCTCTCTCAAAAACGAGTGGCAATTCTAACGCAGTTCGCAAATTTAACGAGAGTGCAGCCGCAAACCACTACTCAAGTTTTGTCCGCGAAATACTTATTCAAATGAAACCGTGCTTCGGCTTCAATGGCGGAAATCCGCACACAATGCCCTCCCAATACGAAACACTCGCGCACCATTGGTTTGAAGAAGTCTGGAATCAGGGACGCGTTGCCACCATCGATGAACTGATGGCCGGCGATGCCAT
>FTBB01000085.1_pt1 | contig 38699 bp, 28 predicted proteins | sample 1639251 | NCBI WGS metagenome assembly FTBB01 (sample SAMEA3914864, study PRJEB12502) | metagenome | biome: forest; material: soil | place: USA | collected 2012-03-12 | depth 0.3 m | reverse complement strand
CGCGAATAGAGGTTTTGCAGACCTCGGCCTTACCACTTGGCTACCCCGCCATAGGGAGCGAAGGAGGCCAGAGATTATGGAGAAGCCGGGCCGCGTCAACGATCATTCTGAAGGAATACCGCGAGCAAGCCAAAACGGCCTTCACCCACTTGCCCGAGCCTTCGCGTATCTTCAATTGTTCAACACCAAGGGCGGCGGCGCCACCAACCTCGGGCGGGCATCCCGTTCCAACGAACCTTCCGTCTGCTCCAGAGACGTCACGAGGTTATTGTCGAAAACGACGCTGACCTTTCCCGCAGGTACTTTGACGTAAACCACACTGGAAACGAGCCGGCCAAAGCGGTCATAGCCGGTCGTCTCCTGCGGCACGCGCTCGTATTTGATGAATTCCCACACCTCTTCCCGGCCATTGCCATCCTGGCGCGAACTTTTGCGCGAGGGCTTGCCCAGCGAAGCAACGACTTCGTCGGGCGTCATGTTCACCGCGACTTCATTGTGGGAAATCAAAGTGGCCACCTCTTCATGCCGCTGGGCATTTTGCTTTAAGCCCTCCAGAAATTCCTTTTTCAGCGCCGGCAGCGAGCCCGGAGCGACCCAGCCGGCGACTTGGCCCTGCTGGGCAAGCCCCCGCACCCGGTAGGCCCCCTGCGCCACCGCTTGCAATTCCACAAACTGGCCTTTTTTCAAGGTGCCAAGGTATCGAGCCAGATCCGGCTGATAGTAGATAGAGGCGTCTTCTTTCACCGGAATCTTTACAGGATGCGCGGCAAAATCTTCCAAATAGATGACGCCGGGCTCTCGGACGACACTGCCGGAAAAGGCAAAACTTTGCGCCAGCACCGCAAGGCACGCAGCCAGGAGGATTCGGGGAGTGCTCACACGACATAGTCTAGGCCGCATGGTGGATTTGTAAAGGGCATGAACCATCCGCTCTGAATGAAGCGGCCGTGGGCGTTGGGTTGGGCACAGCATGGAAGGTTGCGCATTTTTGGACGGGATCGCCCGTAGGAGATTCAAATCGACACGCGAATCACGTGACTTTGAACCTTCCTGCTACTAAGAACACCGCGCCCATGTCCGAACGTCTCCGCTCTTTTTTCACGCGGCATCCCCTTCTGAAGGATGCCGTTCTTTGGGCGCTGCCGGCGATCGCCCTCGGTGCGGTGCTGCGGCTCTTAATGCTGAGCTATCTGCCGTATGCCTACTGGGGTAGCGATTCACGGTCTTACTTTGGTTTCACGGACGATCTCCTGGGGCATGGCCGCTTCAGTTTGTATGATAAGCGCCGCTACCTATATCCCATCTTTCTGCTGGGGGTGAGCATCCTTCCCGGAGCGCCGCTGCGCTGGCTGCCTTGGATTCAACACGCCATCGGCTTGGCGACGCTCGTGCCGCTCGCTTACTCTGTGCGCAAAACTTTTTCGGCATGGCGGCTCTTCATCATTCCCGTCACCGTGTTGTACGGGTGCATGCCCATCGTGCTTTGGTATGAGCACGAGTTACTTGGTGATTGCATTTTCTTTTCCGGATTTGTGGTGATGTGCGCGGGGTGGATAGCGTGGGTGAATCAGCCCGATCCGGAGCGAGCTCAGCGCCTGTGGTGGTGTTTTTTCGCAGGATTTGCCGTCGTCATCCTCACGCGAACGGCGGGACGTTTCCTGTGGCCAGCGGTGCTTGGCGGGCTGGCAGTGGTGGGTGCCTGGCGTGTCTTGCGCTGGCAGCATTGGACCGCGCTGGCTGCCTTGCTCGGCATTACCCTCACCATCGGGCAGGATACGCAAGGCGCATGGTTACTTTACGCCTCTTCGTTTTCCCTCACCCGCCTGGACACGCCTCTGCATGCGGAATACAAAACGGAAATCGCCGATCTCGTGCAGCGTGCTCGCGCCTCCGTGGATTTGCTCGGCTTCGACAAAACGGAATCGATGGAGTTTCTCCACTTTCCGGAACGCCAGACAGGAAGGCCGCTCTGGGCCGCGCTCGGGAAAGATGACCTTTTGCGGCAGAAGATTTACAAGGATCTCGCGCTGGAAGGAATTCGCGCGAATCCGTGGCGCTTTCTGCGAATTTCCATCGGCAAGATTGTCGCTTCGGCTAATCCCGGTGATTTCAACAGTGAACGATTTCTGCCCCAATACTATGTGGAGAAATTTGAGCACCAGTACGTTAACGATTCCGCGGAAAAACCCGACCGGCTTCGACGGCTTTTTGCCATGCGCAAAGACGAGACACTGCCCCCGTATTCGGAGTTTCAGCATCGGATCGCGCCGCACCCCGATTCACAGGCAGCCGCCTGGATGCATAGCTATGTAAACGCCTACCACGCGTGCGCGCGGCTCGTGCAGGGAAAGGATACTGATCCAGATGTGCGCTGGACCGCGCTGGCTTTTTGGCTGCTTTTGGCAACGCTGTTTTCTCTGCTGCCTTGGACCTTTCGCACGATCGGCATCCTTCAGATTTGGGCGGCGACCTATCTGGTCGGCACGTTTCTCGTCGGAGGCACGAGTTCACGTTACTTTGCGCTGGTGTGGAGCGCTGTGCTCCTGGCGCTTCCCGTGCCTCTGGACGCTGTCGCCAGGCTGATCCGCCGACGGCAGGGAGGCGCTTCCTAAGCCATGGAACCTCGCCTGAAAGAGTACATTTTGCTGGCGGTATGGTCGCTGGCGCTTTTTGCGTCGTGTTACTGGCTGGATACGCGGCACAATCGTTTCCCGTACTACTATCATCCGGATGAACGGGGCAAGGTGGAGCAGATCATCACTAGCGATTGGAATTTCCATCATCCGATGCTGTTGCTCACCACCACGAAGATTTACGTGGAGCTCACTCATGTGCAGAAAAAGGAGCAGCCGATCGTGGAAGCAGGCCGGCGGGTCTCGGCCATGCTCATGGGAGCCGCGGTGGTGGCGCTCTCGCTGCTCGCTTTTTTGTGGAGAGGCTGGGCGGCGGCGATCTGCGCCGGCTTCACACTCATGCTGCACCATCAGCTCTATGAGCTGGCTCACTATATGAAGGAGGATTCCGCGCTCCTCTTTGGCGTGGCCTGCACCTTTCTCGCCGCACTGGCCTACTCGCAGACGCCTTCGTGGTGGCGTGTCTTGATTCTTGGCGCTTCCGCGGGGCTGGCGATTTCCGGAAAATATATCGGCATCGTGGTGGTGGCAGCGGCCGCTCCCGTAGTGTGGATTCATTCCGAACGCGCGCGCTTCAGCCGGCTCATGCTCTTCCTCCTGGCGATGATCGTGGTCATCGTGGCAGTGAATCTGCCACTGCTGCTGCATCCCGGCGCCTTCGAGCATAGCCTGAATCGCGAAATGGATCTCGCGATCGAGGGGCAGCGGGACGTGACGCGCCGCGTACCGCATGCTTTGTACTGGAATGTCTTCATCGACAATTCCACGCCACTCCTGTGGCTCTTCCTGGTGAGCTTCCTGGTGGTGTGGTGGCACCGGCAGGATAGCCTCAGCCTCGCGCAAAAACTCATCGTGGCCTTTCCCTTTGGATACGCGCTGATCCTCTCTTTTTCACCAAAGGAGAACGATCGTTACTTTTTACCGGCCACAGCCCTTTTGACCTTCATCGCCGCGCTCGGAACGCTGGACGCCCCCCGGCTCGTCCAGCGAGTGCTTCTTATCGCCGGACTGCAGCATCCCGAGCGCGCCATGAGTGGACTCTGGCGGTGGCGCGCTGTCGCTATTTCCATCGCCGGCCTGACGGCGCTGCAGATCACCGGATGGGCCGTAGGGAAGCCAGGCTGGCTTTCGTACGATGCCGCCTTTCAGCACGACGACAAGGCCGACCTCATCGCCTGGATGCAGGCAAAATTGCCGCCCGATGCGGTGGTCGCCGCCGACTCCGCGACAGGGCTGGCCGATCCGAAACGGAAGAAAAATTCCGGACGGTCGCAGAAAATTTCCCAAACGTTACTTGTTTCGCGCCTGGCGGCGGATTTAGGATCGATCGACGAGTTGCGTGCGCAGGGGGTGACCTACGTGATCGTCTCGGAAAGCAGCTATGGCCGTTTCTTTCGCGCAGATCTTCGCGCAAAAGATAGCAATGACCGCAAGTTCTCCGCGGCGCGCAGCTTTTATGAATTTCTGCTGCGGGAAGAGCCGGTCTTTGAGAGAGAACGCGGCACGGTGATCTATCTTCACCCGGGCATCCGCGTCTATTCCATCGCCGACGGCCGCGGTGCGTAGCTAGCTTTTACTCTCCATCCACTCCCGGCCAGGGGTCGTCGCCCACGATATCAGAATCATCGAGCCAGCGCTGCTGGCAGCGACCCAAAAATTGCTCCTCGGTATCCGCAAGCGGGCATGGATCAATGCCGAGCGTTGCCGTATAGTTCCAAGCCGCGTGATACCACGTTTCGAAATAATCGAACGCGTGCCGCCGATGACAATAGCGCCAGACATCCGGCAAACGGATAAAACCCCACTCCTGGAGCTTGTCCCGCGTAACTAACGGCGAAGGCATGGCGGTTTATTTGGTGAGCGGCTTTTATCTCATAGAGCGAATCGAATGCCATCTTTAAGTGAAAACGAACAATCGCCTCGCAGCGCTCTGCTTCGCTCCTGAAGAGCGCTTCTTATCGGCCGTGCTGAATACGCGGCCAGAATTCATTCCAATCAAAAGGACGGCTGAATTCCCCGTGATGACATTTTTCGCAATCCCCGGCGCCGAGCGGACGAAAATGCGTGGTGACGTCGGCTCCCGGTTCATGTTGAGCGACATGCGCGCTGCCCGGTCCGTGGCAGCTCTCGCATCCCACATCGGCCAGCTTTGCTCCGCCAAATTCCCGCCGGTATCCCGAGGGCGCGCCAAATCCCACGGTGTGACAGCCAACGCAATTCGGATCAGCATCCGCACTGCTCTTGAGCAATGCCTGAAATGCGCCGGCGTGACTGGTGTTTTGCCAAACCTTCGCGGCATTTGCATGGCAGCGGATGCAGCTTTCGCTTCCGACATATTCCGCAGCGGCATGCACGCCCGGCACGAAATCGCCCTTTTGGGAAGAGGGATCATCAACTTGCAATTTCGTGTGGCGAATCTCTGCACGATATTGATCGGAAAGCGCGCGGATTTGCGCATCTTCCGGCACATGATCGTGAACCAGGGCCACTTCGCCGGCGGCCTTGGCGAATTTTCCGCGCGACCCGAGCGAAAGCTCCAGGGTGCCCAGTGCGCGGGACTGATTCGTCGTATATAAAATAAGGCTGCGATTCTCGTGCTCGAGTTGTTGGGCCGGCTGGCTTACCGCACCGCCCAGGATCAATTGCGGCTCATAGAACTCCCGCGCCAGAGCGTGCAGACGCGATTCATCGGCAAAGGCCAGAAGAAAAATGAAATCCACCTTTTTCTCGAGGTCTGGCAGAAGGCGATTCAGCGCGATACTCATGGGCTCGATCGTTAGTCCTTCCCCGAGCTTCTCCGCCGGCAAGTGTTCATCCATCACGCCAACGAGGGCAATCCGCCAGCTACCGCGGCGAATGATCTTATAGCCTTCAAAAATCGGCGCGCCGTCTTTTTGATCCTTCAAATTTGCACTCAGCAAAGTGACGGGTGACGACGCATTAATCTCTCGAAGTTGCCTTGCGGAAAGTTGTGCTTCCGCGTAACCGAGATTCGCCGCCTCATAGCCCATTTGCGCAAACCCTTTTAACAAGTAACTGTACTGCAAGACCTGGTAATCCGCGGTACCTTCGATGGCATTTCCCACATCTACCTTCAAAGTGTCCTCCGGTGATTCATGTCCAATCAGCGAGGAAATGCGAGTAAGGCCGCCCATCTGCCCGGAAAAACAACCGCACGGCACCAGACGCCCGTGCACGTCGCAGGTGAAGTGAACGAGGAGTTCCTGCGCCGGATGTGGGCGCCGGGAGAGCCAAAGACCGCCTATCAAAAGAGCAAAAGATAAAAGGGCAAAAATCGCGGCGCGCATCATTCCCGACAATCGCTCACGGAATCCTCAGTACAAAAGCGAATATGTAAACACATTCACGTTCACCCACACGGATTCGTTAATCATATCGCCTCCGCAACAGCAACATCCCTTGGCATTGTTGACGTCATTCAAGCCGTCCTTCGAATACACCATCACCAGCCGCCCATTGATCTCGAGACCTTCGACAAACGTCTCCGAGCCGTGATGGGTAGTGAGCCGCGGAATCTTGTGCACCATGGAAAAGATAGGGTGCGACATCGGGATTTTTTTGATCGGGTACTCGGGAAAGATGAGTTTCAGTTCCTTGCGCATCGCGCCATCCCACTGCGGATCGGAACATCCTGGACTGGATAAAATGAAGCCGCCGTTCAGTAAATATTTACGCAAGTTCTCGCGATCTTTTTTAGTGAGATCAAATGCGCCTTCACCCGACCACACGCAAAACGGAAAGTTAAATACATTGTCGGAGTCGAGCTTCACGGGCACGAAATTGCGGCCAACGTCCAGGTTGGTATCATGCGCCACGTCGCTCAGAAATTTATCTGCAAAACAGATGGAACTCTTGTTCGAAGCGTAAACGAGATTTCCGCACTGCAGCTTGGTAAGATCGGCTCGCGGCGCATTTGCCGCTGCGACTACGGCCGCTTCCAATTCCTGCTGTTTGCGCTCGGGAGTCGCGCCGGCCCCGGCAAAGATTTGCTGTGGAAACCAGCAGCCGCTCAGCAAGCAAATGAGGAATATAGCTTTCCTGCTCATGGCGAGTTCGAAGAGGGATGCGCAGCACTATCCTTGCCGGAAGGCTTTGGTTTCGTGATCGCTTTGAAATATTTTTCCACGATATCGCCGTATTGCTCGAGTGACGACTCGCCTTGAATCGCCCCGGATTCACGATTAATTGCCGGCACGCCCTGAGGCACATCCGGCTGATCAAGCGACGTCTCGGGTTTTTGCGCCGCCGATTTCTGTTGATTCAGTCCTTTCGCCTCGGGCCGCTGACTTTCGTGAGAAATGGCCGTCTCATTTCCCAGCACGTGCGCGTTCTCGCTCATCATTGCCGTTGCCCCTCCCTTTCCGGATGGTCCGCTCTCGCCTTTGCTAAATCCCGATTTGCCGTTCCCAAATTTCCGGCTCTGCATCATCTGCTTGAAGTTATTTCCCGGCTTCAATCCGCTGCTTCGCTTCAGGCCCAGATATTGATCGAGTTCCTCACTCATCTGGCCCTCCTGCGAATTGCACGTGGAAAAGAGCGATTCCAAATCACCGCGCAAGTGAGAGGCGAGCAGTGCGCCCGTGGCGCCGTGCCCGCCAAGCATGGCCTCGGTTGCTTGATTAGCCTGCATTTGAAGGCGGAGATCTCCCATCTGCTTCGAAATCGCTTTCGCACTTTTCGCCGCTTTGGGGAACTTATCCTGCGCAGCTTCACCATCTTCCCACAGCTTTGATTCCACGGCTTCAAGCTCATCCCCGATTTGCTTTTGCGCAGCAGCCAGGTCCTTCAGCGCGATCTGATCTTCCCGGGAAAGTGCGCCCGCGCGGTCGTACGCTTTGGCTTGTTGTTCCAGGTTTTGCTGCGCGCGCAGGAGATCCTCGATGTGATTGAGGTCCTCCATGATCTTTTGCATTTTGCTCATGTCTTCGAGAGGCTGCTGCACTTCCTCCCGGGCCGCTTCCTCGGCCGCCCCTAGTTTCTCGAGTTGAGCGTCCGATGCCTTCTTCAGATCGGAAAGCATTTGTTCATTCATCTGGCGCCCGCCCTTTGCCGGAGAGCTCTGCTGCGCTGTCTTTTGCGAGGCTTGATCGTTACTTGTCGTCGATTCCCGGATTTGCTGGGCCTTCTGCTGAAGCATCTCCCGGAAATCCGACTCCACATCGTAAAGCGGTTTATCGCGCACGAAGCTGTCCATCTCGTCGGCCAGCTTGTTCAGCTTGGTATTTTCCTCATTTTGTCGAGCAAGCAGCGCGTCCAGCTTCGAGGCCAATGCCGCCGGATCTTTTGACTCGGCCATTTGCTGCTTCAGCGTGTCAATCTGCTCTCCAAGCTTGCGCTGCTCTTCGGCGAGGTCGTGCAGTTGGTTGAACAGGTCTGAATATTTGGCATCGATGTCGGTCAGGTCCAGCCGTTCGCGAAGGAAATTGTTATAGTCATCCGTGGTAATCACCGTGAGATTCACCACCGGCGTCCGCGCGACATGCTCCTGCGGAGCCGTATCAATGGCCTCTGCAAAAAAGGAGAAGACGTCGCCTTCTTCAAGCTCCATCTGTTTGAAGTCGAGCGTGATCGTATCGCGCAGGTTGCGAGTGACAGCGCCGGGAGTCGTTACTTTAGGATCCACCCATTGTCCATTGCGAGCGCGGTGGATGCGGAGCGCTTTGACTCCGTAATCATCGCTGGCCTCGGCAATCACGTTGACCTTGAAATCCATGGCCACAAAGCTATCGCCTGGCGGCTCGACGATCTGCACATCCGGCGGCAGGTCGTGGGTCACATTCAAGGATAACTCCCAGGTTTCTTCCGAGGGATGCCCATCGCGATCGACCATCGCGAAGCGCAATCGCGCAGAATCAGTGGCTGTGACGACGCCGCTCACCTCATTTGCACCACTCGGAGCCATCGCTATCGTCTGCATATCTGATGATGATTTGATCAGCTCAATTCGTCCGCTCCCGAGCGGTCGATTGGATTGCAGCCGGAATTGCATTTCACTTCCCTCCAGCGCTTTCAGGCTTTTGAATTGCAACGGCCGCTCCTCGGGAACAAGGCCGGTATAGGCCGGCGGCGAAATCTTCACCCAAGCTTTCTCGAGCTTCGGTGTCAAAACCACCGAGACGCGGCGTTGCTTGCTCACGCTGTGTCCATTGCGCGTCTGCGCAAAGACCATCAGGTCCGATTTGATACCTTCGATTTGTTGCGAAAAGCCATGTTCTCCTTTGTCAAACATGGGAGCTTTAGTTACTTGATCCGGATGCCCCACCGGATACGAACTCAGAAATACGTCCGCGGGCCGGTGCCCTGTGGCGCGAACGGTAAAGAGCTGAGCCTCTCCATAAACAACTGAAATATTCTCGGCAGCTGGCTCGACGATTTCCAGGTGCGTGAAGGAATAAGGAGGATGATCGCCAAAAGGATCAAGAAATCTCGGAAACTCTGTGCGTGAAACATCAAAGGCTGCCATCAGCAATGCGGCAATCCCTAGCAAAGCCACCAAAGCGTGTTTGGCTTGCTGGCGAACTTCGTTCGTCTTTGCCAAAGCGGGAAGATCGAAAGCGAGCAACTCCTGAGCGCACTCTTCGGTTGCTTGATTCGCCAGTTCGCGCGTGAACGGTGAAAGCGCCGGTTCGCTCGCCTGCTCACCCAATTGCAAGAGGTTCATCAGCTTGGAACCAAGCTGCGGATCACGGCATTCCAGCACTCGGGCGGTGTGCTCCGGTGAGTTACTCCGGCCCCACGCTAGATAGGCCGCTCGCGCCAAGACCAGGACTCCACTCAAAATCGCACCCACCAAGATAACCAATCGCTCCGCGGGCGGCAGATGCAGAATAACATCGACCGCAAATACCGCAGGAATGATGGCCAATAGCCAGGGAATCGCCCGCAACAATCCCACACCCGCTCGCTCTCGTTGCAAGAAGCGATCCGCATCCGCAATCCTAGCCAGGACGGTGCTCGCCGCAGGGCTGCGCCCGGAGTGCTTTGTTGGCGATTCGAGGAGCGTCATGAGAATTAACAAAGGCCCCACCGCCGGCGGAGGAACCAATCGGTGGCAAAGGCTACACCAATCAGCCAGAAATACCAAGCCCGGTCCCAGACCGAGCAAAGGCGGGTTGCCGGCGGCGCGTCGACCTTTTCATGCTTCAATTCGCGGATGAATTTCGTGAGTTCATTGGGCTGCAGCACCTTGCCTCCGCTGCTTTCGCACAACCGCCGCAAATAGTTTACATCGGTCGCGACCTCAGTCTGCTCGACATTATCGTCGAAGACCATGAATCGGGCGGTTTGTTTACTACCATCCGGGAATTTCGCAGTGGCCGTGTATTTCCCGGCCTTCGGGGCGAGAAATTCGGCAGTCAGCTTGTCCGGCGCGGCCGCGTCACGCATCGCAAAAGTTGTTCTGGCGATCTCTTTGCCATCCTTTTCCACGCTCAATGGAATTTCTTTAGCATTGGCGCTCGCATCCCGCAGCACCGCTCGAAAATAGACTTTTTCGCCGAGAGGCACATTCGCCGAACTGGTGCGCAGCGAGAATTGTTGCGCGGGCAGGAAATCACGCCCGGCCATCAACCAAAGAATGAGCTGATCCCAAAAACGGTCGAAAACCGTATTGATCCCTTGCACCCGGGCATTGAAAGCCCACCGCCAGAGACCATCCACCCCCACGCTTAGCACCTGCCCTTCTCCAAATCGCCGATGAATAAAGCCCGGCGCCGGTTCTGAGGCATCGGCGCCCTGCGCGGAAGCCAGGGTCGCAGCCAGCGGCTTTTTCTCGGTGACTGAACGCGCCGCGATGAGTTGCGGCAGGGATTCATTGTTACTTGATTCAGCATCAGCGAGCACGCGAAAGGGAGCCAGCGCTTGCCCCTCGCGCGCCACTTGCAATTTCACGTGCTCCGTCAGACTTGTGCCCCAGATCACCGGTTCGAGTTCACACTGGATTCGCTTGTCTTCGAAAGCCGGGCCGCGGCTAAAGATCACCGTCCCTCCACCATTCTTCACGTAGTCTTCAAGCTGACGCACGTGCTCCTCATCGAGCAGCTTGCCTAGTGATCGACCCAGCACCACCACGTCGTAGTGCCGCCATTCCTCAGGTGTGGAAGGGATTTCCAGTTTGCTGCCACCTGGCTTTTTATTCACGCGATGCGCGCGCCCATCGGCATATTGCACGATCACATCAACATTCATCTTGTCGTTGCGCATCAAGGAGCGCTCCAAAAAGGAAGTATCCCAATAAGGAGACGCTTCCAGCATCAGCACCTGAATCTGCTGATCGATCACATTGAGATAGGTGATCGCGTGATTGTTTTCCTCATCCACTTCCTTCTCCAGCGGCTTCACCCGCAATTCGTATTCGTACTGGCCTACCTGGGGCTCCACTACATCAAATTGCACGGGCACTTCCGGTTCCTGCCCTGCGGAGATGCGCTGTGATTGCACCACTTTGTCGTCGCGCAGCAAATCGACATTGAGCGTTTCAAACTCGCAGCCGATCAGGCGAAGCGCGCCGGAGATGCGCGCCTTCTGGCGAACATAACAATAGGGCTGGTAACTAGTGATGCGAATGGCGGCGTCTTTGACTTTTCCCTGACGCCCGATGGGCACCGCGTAGATCGGGATCTGCCGGGCGCGCGCGTTGAAACCCGTCTTGCTGGGGTTCACCAACTCCAGGTCGTGACCATCCGTGAGCAGGATGAGGGCGCGGGCTCCGTCGTTGCGGTGGAGGGCGCCCAGCATTCCATTCACCGAGTCGTGGAATCGAGTACTCGTCCCATCAGCATTGAGTTCATCCAGCGAATGAATGGGCGTGGCTTCCGAAGCGAATTTGAAGAGCCAGAGATTGGCATCTCCGGCGTGGCTATCTTTGTTAACAAGGCCGGCGTCGGCCAGCAACGCCTTCGCGCCATCGAGACGGCTCCCCTGTTCCACGTCCCGCTGGGCCATGCTGCGCGAATCATCGATTCCCACCATGATTGCCTGGGAATTCACCGCCGGTGGCAACTGCTCCACGCGTGACGGTTGCAAGAGCATGGCCAGCACCAAAAGGATTCCGCTCCCGCGAAAAAAGAGCAGCAGCGATTTTTGGGTCACGGACAGGGAAGCAGCCACATGCCGAGTGACCAAGCAGGCAAACGTAATCAGGATGACCCCAAGTAACGCGACCGCAGCCAGAGGGACGATCGGATCCAATACCATGTCGTGCGGCAGAATCATCGCAGGGTACAACACGCAGAGCTCATTGCGCGGGCCTCCTCACCCAAAGCTGGAATGACTGTTCGGCAACAAGCAGGACCAAACCCAGCAGCACAAACCATTGGAACACCGGCCGGCCCGCAGCCACTTCCTCGAAATCCTGACGCCCCTCTACAAAGTAACCACGCCCGCCTTTTTCCGAAAGCTGATCCGGCAGCAGAGCGCGATCAATTGTTCTCAAATCGCTTTCCTCCGGGCTCGCATTCACAGCGTACGCGTGCAGCAACCGCTTCGACCGCATGGTATAAAAGCCCAGTTCATCCGGGAGAAAACTCATGGCGACTCGTTCACCCATAGCCTCCGCCTTCACTTCCACAGCGCCGCCGGAAGGTCGATTCAGCCCTGCCTCCTGCAATTCGCGCTTCCACACTTCATCCGTCACCGTCTCGCCGGCGGTTGACGAAGCCGTGACCGGTTCATCAGGCGAAAGATTCTTGACGATTTCCTGCATCCACGCGGGAAAGACGCGCTGCCGCGCGAGATTCGAAGAAAGTTCGCTCACCGAAAAATTCATGAGCAAAAGCGTTCCCAGGCCATGATTCAGGCTGGCCATGGCCGGAGTTTCGTCGGCGTAAGTGAGAAGGACCTGACCGGCGCCGGTGGCGCTCGCGTCCGTGATGTCATAAAACTCAAGTAACGCGAGATCCTGCCGTTGCGCGCCGCGGAAAAGCCGCAGAAACCGGCTTTTGTTGAATTCACCGCGAATGATTTGCTGTCCCCCTGTGCCGACGTTTTTGGCGACCCGCTTGCTCCCTAGTTTGAGCGGCAATTGCGCTCCCGTGGTGCGTTCCAGCACGGCGATATTTTCCGCATCGCTCTCGCCGTCGAGAAAATAAGCGACGCCACCGCCGTGAAAGATGAAGTCAGCGACCATTTTACACGTGGCGTCATTCATGCGTCCGGCCCGGGTAATAAAGAGCTTCTTCACCGCGGCGAGTTTGGCCGCATCGAGCCGGGAAGCATACACTTGCTGCGGCAGGATCGAGCCGCCGGAATTCTCGTACGGATTGAGAGCAGTGGTGAGATAAAGTACGGCGTCCTTTTGCGGGTCAGGCGCATCGGACGCAATGAGTACGCCCTCTTTTTCCAGCACGGGAATTGTCAGGCAGAAGTGATCGTCCTGCGGTAGATTGTCCGGAGGCAGGCTCAATTCACAGAGATGCAATCCTGGAGAACCGGCGGTGACCGGGATCGTTACTTTAGCGGATGACCAGGGTGCTACGGCTACTTCCTTTTCGAAAATGGACCGCTCATCGACGATAGCCTTCAGGTTTTCGTGCAGCGGCTCGTCCCGATAATTTCCGACCTCCACCTCGAGCGTGACGGTATCGCCAGCCAGAATCTGCGCCTGCGGCAGCACGACACTAAGGATGGCGTGATTCGCGCGATCCTGCGCCGCCACGTCCACGAAGAAGACACGGGCATCCGCCGGCAAGGGTGTGAAATCCACGTTCGACCAATTCTTCCGCTGGAAATCGGAGATATAATAAACTTCCGGCCGTTTGCTTTCGCGGGCGAGGAGCCGTCCTGCCGCTGCAGTTACTTGAGAAAAATCACCACGTGTCACGCCGGGTTTGAGGCTGCCGACGAAACGCCGCGCTTCCATCTGATTCTGCGATAAATCGGTGAAACACATTAACGGCGCAGCTCCCGCCAGGAGCACGTTCACCGAATCGCGCGGTTTTAGCGTGTCCAGAATCTTAACGGCTTCCGTCTGAGCCCGCTGCCGCGCCGTGGATCCTCCCGCGGCGTGCTCCATGCTCAGGGAATGATCGATGACGATGAGCACGGTGCGTGGGGCATTACCATCCTTTTTCGAGCCAAAGCGCGGCAAGAGCGGTTTAAGAAACGCAAGTAACAGGGCTAGAGCGAACAAGGTTCGCAACAACAAAAGAATCCGGTGCCGCCAGCGGTAAAAGCGCGAGCTTTGCGCCATGGTTTGCCGCAGGTGACGCACAGCGGAAAATTCGAAAATCTTGGGAAAACGAAGATTTAAAAGATGAATCACCAACGGCACCGCCAGCAGGCCGGCCAGGGCAGGAAACAGGGCCGTGTTGAGAAAAGTCATTCCGTTCTTCCTCGAAATCCTAGATAAGCTTCGATGGCATCCAGGTATGGGCGGGATGCATCGATGAGGCGGTGGCGGATCTGCCGCAGGCCGGCCTCGCGCGCCAGATCGTCCACGCAACGCTTCATCCGCATCTGATATTCGCGGCGTACTTCCGCCGCGTCCACCTGCACCATCTCCGAAGTTTCGAGATCGACGAAACGGGCGGCGCTCAGCTCCGGCAGAAACCGCTCGTCCGGATCAAGCACCTGCAAAAGGAGGATTTCGAATTTGCGATGCACAAATTGGCTCAAGGCATCGAAGAGCCCTTCAGGATCATCGAGAAAATCGGAAAGGATGACGATACGCCCCTTCTTTCGAAAAATGCCGTTGCACTCATTGATGGCGTGGACCACGCCTGTCGTGCGCGCAGGCCTCACGCGCTCCAGTTCGGTCACGATCCGGTGCAGGTGGCGGCGCGTGCCGGCCGGAGGGATATATTGCGTGACGCTTTGGGCGAAGAGAGCAAGAGCGGCTTTGTCTCCCTGCGACATCATCAAGTAACTAAGAGCCGCCGCGATCCGCGCCGCGAGCACGAACTTGCTTTGCCTTCCTTCCCCGGCGTAGCGCATCGAGGCGCTCGTATCCACCACCAGGTAGGCGATCATATCGGTCTCTTCCTCAAAGCGCCGCAAATAGAGCCGGCGCGTGCGGCCATAGACGCGCCAGTCGAGATGCGAGATATCATCGCCGGCGACGTATTCTTTGTAATCGGCAAACTCTGCCGCCGATCCGCGATAGGGAGATTTGTGACGCCCGGCAAAATAGCCTTCCACCACGGTTTTGGCGAAAACCAGGAGATTCTCGAAGCGCTCCAGTTCTTCAAGATTGAGCAGGAGCGGAGGCGGAGTAACGGCGATCCCTCGACGCGCGACAACACGCGAAGCAATGGTGGAAATGCTGCTCGTGCGGGTCGGAATAGGAGGAGGGTTCACGGCACAGGCGCGCCGGTCGTGCAACCGCGCGTGATATTAAACGCAGAGGCGCAGAGGCGCAGAGGGTCGCAGAGGAGAGATGCCCGCAAAATACGCGAAAAGGCATGCGCGAGATCATTGCCTGCCGTTACTTGATATCGCTTGCAAACCAAGTGAGCCAATGAGAAGCAAAATTCTTTCGTCATTCGGGCTTCGCCATTCGTCATTCTGCCTCAATAGCTTTTTTCCTGAATCGCCTTTACTAACTCGGCGACAATGTCGCGCGCTTTTTTGTTGGCGCCGGTCGCACGGTAGTTAGTGATCACGCGATGCTGCAGTACGGGCATCGCCACCTCCCTCACGTCTTCGATTTCCGGAGCGAGCTTGCCTTTGAGGAGAGCCAGCGCTTTGGCGCCGAGAATCAAATATTGCGAGGCGCGAGGACCTGCGCCCCATTCGACAAAATCACGGGTGAGTTGCGGCGTTGCGCCATTGCCGCCGGGCCGCGTCGCAGAAGCAAGGCGCACAGCGTAGTCGATGATGTGGTCGGCCACGGGCGCGGCGAGCACCAGCCGCTGCACCGCCTGAATATCGGCCAGCGATGCCACCGGCGAAAGCGTCTGCGGGACGCGCAGCGTCGTGCGCCGCACGATCTCGACCTCATCGCCATGCGCTGGATAGTCGAGATGCAGCGAAAACATAAAGCGATCGAGCTGCGCCTCCGGAAGCGGATAAGTCCCCTCTTGCTCAATCGGATTCTGCGTCGCCACGACGAGGAAAGGATCGGGCAGCGGCCGCGATTCTCCAGCCACAGTTACTTTATGCTCCTGCATCGCTTCGAGCAACGCGCTCTGAGTTTTCGGCGGAGTGCGGTTCACTTCGTCAGCAAGCAGCAGATTGGCAAAGACCGGACCGGCGACGTATTCAAATTCCAGCTTGCGATCCCGCTCCTGCAAAAGCTCGGAGCCGATGATGTCGCTCGGCATCAAGTCGGGCGTGAATTGAATCCGTTTAAAGGAAAGCTGCAGCGTCTCCGCGAGGCTGCGCACGAGCAGTGTTTTCGCCAAGCCGGGCACGCCAATGAGCAGGCAATGACCGCGCGAAAAAAGGCTGACCAGCAAAAGACGAATGATGTCTTCCTGCCCGACCATGATCTTGCCGAGTTCGGCAGTGATCCGGTCATACACGTCCTTGACCGCACGAGGGGAGATTTCCGGAGATTCAGTCATTGGTGGGTGTGAACGGGCATAGGGTAAGTGAGGTGCACCATCCGTGCCAGCAAAGAAAGGGCCAACCGGCTCCGTGGCAGGCTCTTAATCGTACCCGTAATTCTAATCGTAATCGTCGCGTGGAGCGCGAAACGGAAGCGCGGCGGAACTCCTGCTCACTCCGCCATCTCTCTTCTCTCCTCCAGCATCTTTTTCACCTGTCGGCAATACCCCGTCACATCCGGTGCCTGCAATATTCCTGAGACAATCACCACACGCCGCGCACCCGCGGCGACAACGGTTTCCAGATTCTCCAGTTTGATGCCGCCGATGCAAAAAATCGGAATCCGCACCAATTCATGTACGCGCCGAATCTCTTCCAAACCAATCGCCGGCCTCCCAGGCTTGGTCGCGGTGGCGAAGAGCGGACCGAATCCGATGTAATCGGCGCCTGCCTCCTGCGCCGCCACGGCCTGGGCAATCGAATGTGTCGATTTTCCAATAATCACCGGCGGCACTTCGCTCGCCAGCGCTCGCCCCGCGCGCCAGCGTGCATCCGCCACCGGCAGATCATCCTGGCCCACGTGTGCTCCCTGTGCACCCACTGCGGGGACGAGTTCGGGAAAATCGTTAATGATCAGGGGCACTCCCGCCGCCTCGGCAATCGGAACCAGGCGAACCGCCATTTCTTCCACTTCAAATTCGGTGGCCTCTTTCGCACGCAATTGCAGCAGATCCACACCGCCCGCGCACATTTCTTCCGCAACCTTTTCGATCAGATCTGCCGCAATGTAACCCAAATCCACAATTCCGTAGAGCAAGCAGTCCGTGAGCGATTTCATAAAGAGCTAAAATTGCACCCAATGCTCGCTCTGCGCACGCCCGGTATCGCAGCGCTCAAATACGCCCACCCAGCTCACGAGCAGCCAGGCGCCCACCGCTCCTGCAAACCATGGAAAAAGCAGCTTCCACGAGAGCCACAAGGCCGTCCCCTCGCCAAAACCGGCGAGGCACAAGTAATCGAGCATGTGCAGGAGGTAAAAATGCAGCGCGGTAATGACGAGCATCCACACCAGCGGCCAGGCATTGCGCAGGAGCAGCCTGCCGTGATCAAGTAACGCTTCGCGCAGTGATTCACTGTGAAAGATCAGAGTGATCTGCACGGTGCAAAAAAGGATCAGGAGGCCATCGAGTGCCATGCGGGAAATCTCCAGCCACTGCGTGGAATCCCACGATTCATGGCCGAGCCAGGAGGCAATCAGTCCGAAGCGATCGAGAATCAGCGGCACGTCGATCAACAAAGTGCTCAGCAGCATCACCACTACCGCCCAGCGCAAAACGTACGAGGTCCGCCGAATGGCAAAATCGATGAGGTGTTGCTGCTCGAAATTAATCCCCCGCACCCAGCAGTGGGCGAGGAGGATTAAGTACACCTGGATATACACCCCAAACAGGTACTCGAAGAGAAACGCCAGCCACACGATCACCTGCGTCCACGGAATCCAGGCCGAATCCGCGGCAAATCGAAAGGCGCCCAGCAGCGCCGGTTTGACCAGGGCAGCCAAAGCGCAGATCAGAATAAACGCATGCGCCGCGCCTCCCCAGGCGCCCAGCCGTTTGCGCAAAGCGTGAAAAAGCACCCGCTGGCGGCTATTCCAATTGAGGAGGAACGCCAAGGCGGCGATCGCCGAAAACGGAAAAGTGGAAACGAGATTATCAAAAAGGCCGGCAGTCCCATCGAGCATGGGCAGGAGGGATTGGCGCGCCGCTTCACGCCCCGAAAATGCCGGCAAAAACCACAGCGAATCGTGCAATCCACTCCACCACGACCATTCCGGCCGGTAAACCGCCCGCGACCAGATGAAAAGCGGCGCCTGCCCGGGAGGCAGCACACAGAACAAATAAAAACGCAGGGCCACTTGAAAAAGGGCGTAGCCAAAGCCGAAAAGCCCCAGGGTCAGCCAGAGGGAGGGATATCGCCGAAGAGCCCGGACTCCGTCGCGCAGGCTCACGCGCACGGGATTCGAGCACATCACGAGGATGTACCCGAGGATCGACCCTGCGATGAGCCATGGAGTTTTCACGATGGGCATGGTTTTGGGCGGTCCTCCCGCTCGCGTCCAGCACTCAAGCAGAGGAAAGCGGGGTCTCAGGCGGAAAGCTCTGGATTTGCGAGAATTACGGAAATTACCCGGTCGCAAAAAACGTCACCGCCACCGCGAAAATCCGATTGCGGTCGGTGGCGCTTTGCTCTACGCTTCGGGGAGCTGCCATTACAAAGTAAATTATGATCGAACTCGAGGTATACGCTTCAGGAATCCGGAACGTGGACAAGATCCTTGAACTTGACCATGAACTGGAGGCAGTCCCGAGCCTGCGTTACAAGGTCGATAGCAACCACGACATCGTCTATCTCGACTTTGACGAACCCACGCTCACGATCCAGGAAATCCGGGCCATCTTCCGGAAATTGGGCCTGGAGCCACGAGTCGTCGGAGCAGTGCCGGCTACGCTCAATCCCAAGAGCAAGACGCAGCCGCTTCGGGTGTAAGGACAGGCGCAAAAACGTCGCGGTCGGAGAGCCAAAAAAGATCGCCCCTCTGCGCTGTCTATCGGGGTGATTTCGACGAATCGGGTACGGCCGCCGGCTTACCCTCTTCCGTTTTCGGTTTTGCCGTGGGTCCAGAGTGCTCCGATTGGTATTTGTTCAATTCCACTCGGTATTGGGCAAGCAGGCTTTCCAGGACGTTTTTATCTTCCAGATAGCGCGTCTTGATATCCACATACTCGTGGACCTGTTGCTTGTCCGGTGCGATTGGCGGCATGGTCAGCACACCCACGGGATTTTTGGGATCGTTATCCACGATCTTCAATTTCTGAAGCAATTCCGCGACGCGCTTCTGTTCCGCGATCACCTTTTTTTGCTGCTGCTGAACCGCGTCCCAGAACATAACGAGGGAGCGCGGAGGCGAGGATGGGAAATTGTTCGTTATGTCGAATTCAGCTGGCTGACCGCCCTCCGTCACTGCGGCGGCTGTCTCAGGCTTTGCCGCAGCTTGAAACGCAGTGATCCCAAGCGTCCAAGCCAAGCCGATCGCCGCCGCCGGGACACATACTTGAGATACGATTCCGCCATTTCCGCGGCGCTGATCTGAATCCAGCAATCGCTGCACACGCAATCCTAGATTGGATGCTCGCGCCATGGGAACCATCGTAAGATGGTTCGGCAAAGAAGAGCCATCGCGGGCAGTCCCAATGAGCAAGGTGGCGTAATCCAAATTCGAAATTCCGTTCGCTAGTACAGCATCGTCCACCGCCATTTCCTGGGTAAGCACAAGGCGTCGCCGAGCCAGCCACGCCAATGGATTCGGCCAAAACAGTGCGCCGATGATTTCCGCAAGCCATTGCCAAGCGATGTCGTGGTTATGGACATGCTCAAATTCATGGCAAAGAACGGTCTGGCGTTTTTCCGCCGGCCAAGTAACCGCACAGGCAGGAATGACAATGCATCGAACCAACCAGCCGGCGGCAAATGGAGCGCGAATCTCAGGATGCATAAGCAGGCGCACTTCGAGACGCGCTTCACTCCTTCGCTCTTCCTCGCGCCGGAAATCTTCCCACCAAAGCCGATCTCTCATCGGCTTCGCCTGCCGGAGCAGGCAACGCAGCAACATTGCGCGGCTCACTCCGCGGCACAGGAGGGCAATAGCTCCGCCTCCCCAAACGATTGCCCACGCAAAAGACCATTTTATTGAGAGAAACCCGGAAACCGGATGTGCTCGCGAATTATCCGCCAAATCCTCGGATGCCGTACCGTGCATTCCGGGCCTCGGAAATTCCTTTGCAAGTCCTTCCCATCGCGGCGAAATCGGCACGCGCCACTGCACAGGCAAGAGCGAAATGACAAAAAGCCCCGCCGAAGCCGCGAAAAAAGCCCGCCACCACGCTCGCAGCCACACCGCCGATGCCCACTTGTCCAAATTTGCAACAAGCAACCAACCCAAGCTCAGCAAAACGCTCTTTACAAGTAACGAATTCAACCAAGCATCGAATGCAGAAAGATTCATGGCTCTTTGGCTTTTTGTGGCTCGCCGACTTGCTGTGAAGGAACGAGTCCAATTGCCTCGTGTTTTCGGAGAAAATCCTGCGCCGTACGCATTCCCAAATCGTATCGCATCCGGGACATCGACACTTGGAGTTCGAGCAAAGGGAGCCGTTTTTTTTCGGCAAAATATTGGCGCCGCAAATCAAGGTATTGATCCATTTCCGCACGCCGGGGTTGCATCCGCTCTTTTTCCTGGCGAATCCCTTTTTCGATTTCGTCGGAGTCCGCCTGCACCGTAGCGATTCGCGCAGTATTCGCCTCACGAAGCTGCGTCAACTGGCTTTGAATGGCCGCAATGAGCGGTTTTCCATCGTTAGTCTTCGGTAGCGATTTGGGATCCATTCCTTCAGCGAACGATTCAGGCGTGATGCTCGCCAGCAGAGTTCGCTCCCTTTCGAGTTTTTCCAAGGCGTCGCGCTTCCCGTAAAGCTGGCTCAGCAAATAGACGGTATCGTCTTCGTAGAAGTAAACCTCCCCATTTTCATTGAGCCGGTCACCGTCACGAATGTGATGCGATCTGCGAAACTCCTCCATCGCTTGCATTTTCTGATCAAGCGATTCCTCCGCCTGCGCCGCCTCCCGTTGCAGCGAATCCAGATCGGATTTATCGGCTTCCGCCATAGCCATCGTGAAACGCCGCAGACTCTCGTTCAGTTCCACCGCCCACCCGGCCTGAAACAAAGACCTTTCAAGCTTCGTTACTTGATCCTGTTCTTCACCGGAATAATCGATGTTCAGCTCGTCTTTAGCCGCTGAGAGCGCCAGCTTAACGTCATTTGCCACGGTCAATCCTTTGGACTTCAAAGCGGCACGCAAATCTTCGAGTGCCCGTTCCGGATTAACCGGAAAGCGCTGTGCGAAAGCTGGCTCGAGGTGCACCGTGTCGCGAAAGCGGCGATTCCAGCGAGCATTCATCGGATTGGAATCACCACGATCTGCTTCCGCGATTCCCTTCGGTCCCATCAATAGAGCTAACACCGCGCCGAGAAGCCAAAACGTCAAACACATTTTCGACCTTCGAGTATTCATGGCGTTACTTTGATTGGCCATGAGCCGTGCTGGATCCTGGCGTGGATTGCATGCTTTTCGCAAAATTAGCGTATTGAATACGGAGGCTCTCAAGCACATGCTGGTCTTCCCGGTACCAACATTTCGCATCGGCGTAGTCGTGCAACAGCGGCCGTGCGCGCACCGCTTCCTCTTCAAAGCGGTCTTCCATTTCCTTAAGTTTAGCCTTTGCTGCTGTGAGGCGCGCGGATTGAATTTTTCGCATTTCCGCCAGTGAAGAATCCTCCGTTATGCGGGCATCCGCATTATTCTCAGATTCGTGCCGGGGAATGGATGCCAGGAGATTTTCCATAGCCCCGGCTTTCTCTGCCTCGGCTTTTTGTTCACTGATTTGCCGGGAGAGGGCCGGATTCGCATACATCAGTTGCGTGGCACCGGCGGGATCGGGATCACTGGCATCAAGTAACGTCAAAAGCTTCAACATCTTCTGCCGATCTTTCTCCACCTTCTGAGCTTGCCGCTCCATGTCCTCAGCCAACCCCTTGAACATGGATTTGCGCTCTTTCGGGGGAAGCGCAACTCGCTTTGCCGATGGGCTGAGGCCTGCCGGATCGCGAAACCAGCCCTCATCAATCAAGAGTGCTTCGAAATCATCGATTTGAGCGTGAGTGCTGGGCTCAAATTCCACGACCAACATCTTCTTGTCTGGGCTCAACTTTAACTCTGCAAAAAGCAGGCATCCCTTCTTTACCAATTCGCGGCGAAGGCCAGACAACGCCGCGGTCGCATCTCCCGGAAAATGCACGGCAAAAGCATCCTCCAAACGAAGGGTATCGCTCGCCGCCTGTGTAACCGATGGGTGAAACTTCAGGACTGCCTCCGTACTGCGCGGGTCCAGAGCCTCAGGTTGCGCCGCAACGGAAGCGCGCCCAAATCCCAGAGCTGCTGCGGAGACAATGCACCCCGCCGTAATCGCCAGCTTTCCAAAAATCCCAATTTGATCCGCCGACTTTCGGTTATCTAGTAAACGAACGATGCGACGACGGAGAGTGGAGGACTCTGCTACACGAACGGTGAATGCCGGTGCATGCCGCGAAAGACCTTGGCAGGCGGCCTCCGCGAGAAATGCGGCATAGTTCACTGCGCTTGCTTCACCATCCACCACAGCATCATCGGCCACCATCTCTTGCGCCAGAATCAGGCGGCGTCGAACCCACCAAAGCGGAATACAAGGCCACAGAAAGACCAGCAGTAATTCAGCAAATATTAGCCAGCCGATATCCCGATTCACGACGTGCGCGAACTCATGGCGGAGAATCGCGCGGCGCCTTTCATGATTCCAACCTTCCCCGGAAGCCGGGATAACGATGAACCGGCGGAAAATACCCGTGGCAAAGGGTGCGGAAACCTCAGGATAGACAACAAGTTTCACCGTGTGATTCGCGCGCACTCGCTCCTCTTCAAAATCGCTTAGCCAACCCGCATTTGTGGTTGGACGAGCATTTCGCACCATCTGCCCCACCCGCCAAACGCCGGCCATCGTTCGGAGGCAAAGCACCGCCATTCCCACCGCCCAAATTCCAGCCCAATGAAGTGCGCCGCGCTCACCATGTGGCGCTTGTCCGTGGGAATGCCGCAAAAATGCGCCAGGCTGAGGGGCCACCCGCGGGTCTTTTGCCTCTCCAGCGTCTCGTGCATTGGCGGCGTTAGGAGCAACCGTTAAGCTCTCGATGGATGGGAGAGCAAAATGCCATTTTGCAGGAGAAGCTGTAAACAGGCCCACGGCCAGAATCCCCAGCAAGAGGCTTCGCCACCACGTCCGCAACCACACGGCCGACGCACGCCTGTGGAGGCTGGCAACAAGCAACCAAATCAAGCCAAGAAAAATGCTCTTTACAAGTAACAACCCCAGCCATCCCTCAAAAGCAGCCAAGCTCACGGCTTTTTCTCCTTCCGCGCCTGATTCACCAGGCGCGAGATGCGGTCGAGTTCCGCGGGGGTAAGTTTGGGATCTTCCAGATCGAGCAACCCTGCCACCACCCGCTCGACTGATCCTTGAAAAAAAGTTGCGAGAAGCCGGCGGAGCGCGGTTCCCGCGGCGTGCTCGCGCAGCCGGGTGGGCCGATAGAGGAGCGCCTTGCCGGACTGCCGTCGCGCGAGGTGGCCCTTCTCTTCGAGAACCCCCAGAAGCGTGCGCACCGTGGAATAGCTCGGAGGGTCGGATAGCCGTTCCCAAACCTGGCGGGCGCTCAATTCATCGGCGGCATAAATAAGGTCCATAATCTCCCGTTCACGCCGGGTGAGCGACGGCTCCACGGTGTGCGATTTTTTACGCATGTGCGTATTTATACGCACATGCAGAAACCGGTCAAGCGGATCTTTTCATGTCGTCCATTTCCAAAGCGTGTCGGATCGGGGAAACCCCGCCAGCCGACACCTGTTGCCCATTCACCCGGGATGTGAAATATACAGGCCCTTCTTTCTGCGCATGTTTCGCTACCTCGGCAATCGGACCCTCGCCTTTCTCCAGTATCTCGGAGAATTGGCGGCGCTTGCCTGGGAAACATGCAATGCGATGGTGGTGGCGCCCATTCGCTGGCGGCTGGTGCTCACGCATATTGCGGAGGCGGGCTTTCATTCGCAGCTTGTCGTCATGGTCACAGGCGCGTTCACCGGTGCGGTTTTCGCCGCGCAGAGCGGTTATCAGTTTCATCGCATCGGCATGGATTCGGCAGTAGGCCCGGTGGTCTCCGTCTCGATGTTTCGCGAACTGGGGCCTGTGCTCACGGGATTGATGGTGGCAGGCCGCGTGGGAGCTTCCATCGCTGCGGAGATCGGCACGATGAAAGTCACCGAGCAACTCGACGCCTTGCGTGCCCTCGGCGTGCAGCCGATCGATTATCTCGTCGTGCCCCGGGCGCTGGCCATTATGCTTTCCATGCCGTTACTTGTCGCAGAATCGATCGGCTTCGGCGTCATCGCCGGATATTTCGTCGGCACGAAAGTCCTCGGAATTTCCGATGCGTATTACCTGAGCAATACTCTGCGGTACACGACCGGGAGAGATATCAAGATGGCCCTGGCCAAAGGATTCGTCTTCGGCCTGCTCATCGTTTTGATCTCCTGCCGCGAGGGGCTGAATGCGCGCGAGGGAGCGGTGGGTGTGGGCCGCGCGCCGACCGAAGCAGTGGTTTCCTGTTCGCTATTCATTCTCATCGTGAATTTCTTCCTCTCCATCGCCCTTAACTACGTCTTTCCTTACGGCTCGTGATCGACGTTCGGAATCTCCACAAGCGCCTCGGGTCGCAGGAAGTCCTGTGCGGCGTCGATCTGCACATTTCCAAAGGCGAGACCTGCGTCATCCTGGGCCGCTCCGGCAGCGGCAAGACGGTCATCCTCAAACATCTTATCGGCCTGATGAGACCCACCTCAGGCGAAATCACGGTGGACGGCGAAAACATCGTGAATCTGCCCGAACGAAAACTCTCTCCCATTCGCAAAAAGGTGGGCATTCTTTTTCAAGCGGGTGCGCTCTTCGATTCCATGAGCGTGGAGGCGAATATCGCATTTCCCTTGCGTGAAGCGGGAATAAAAGACGCCAAAGTGATCCAGGAAAGAGTCGCCGAAGCCCTGGAAATGGTGGATCTCGCCGGTGAGCAAAAGAAAATGCCGGAAAACCTCAGCGGCGGCATGCGCAAAAGAGTCGGCCTGGCCAGAACCATCGTCTCCCGCCCCGAATGCATCCTTTACGATGAGCCTACGACCGGGCTCGACCCGATCGCCACCGACTCGATCAACCATCTGATTCGTCGCTTGCAAAAACGGTTGCAGGTGACTTCCGTGGTGGTAACGCACGATATGAAGACGGCCTTTCACACGGCAAATCACGTCGCCTTTCTCCACGAAGGCCGCGTTTATTTTGACGGCACCGTCGAGGAGCTTTCCGCCTCGCCCGACCCCATTCTGCGCGATTTCATCGAGGGCCGGTCCGGAGACCAAAGCGAATGAGCGGTGACCGCAAAGGTGTGGAAATTCTCGTCGGCCTGTTTCTCTTTGCCGGGCTGGCCTGCATCGCGGTGATGATCATGACTTTTGGCAGCAAAGGGCGGCAGATGCGAAACGGCTATGAAATCACCGTGGAAATGCCCAATGCCGAAGGGCTGATCCGCAATTCTCTCGTCATGCTGGCCGGCGCGCCGATCGGCCAGGTCTCCGAACCGCCTGCTTTGATTGGGAAGTCATTTCACGTAGCTGTAAAGCTGCGCATTCAGGAGAATGTTCACATTCCCCGCGTAGCTTCGTTTAATATCGGCAGTTCCGGGCTGATGGGAGACAAATTCGTCAACGTTGCCGTGCCGGAGGATTTCGACCCTCAGGACGTCATCCAGCCCGGAGAACAATTGATGGGCATCTCCCATGGCGGCGGATTTGAAGAACTTACCAACAAAGGTGGAGTGGTGATGGATCAGCTCAGCGCCGAATTGAAACGCGTGGATGCCATTTTGGCTTCCCTGGATGCAAAGCTGCTGAGCGAGACCAATCTGAAAAACCTCGAAGAAACCCTCGCCAACCTCAAAGGCACCACCGAAGGCCTGAGGGAATCCTCTCAGGATTTGCACACCGTTTTGACCAAAACGAATGCCACGATGGACACCATCCATGTGGCAGTCAGCAATGCCGACACTGCGGCGCAAGAACTCCAGGGAGCCCTCGCGGAAATGCACAAAGCGGCGGAGTCAGCGACCAAAACGATTGACACTGCGCGAGGGCTCTTCAAAAAAGCCTCCGATGGAGACGGCACGTTGGGGACTCTGATCAGCGACCGCAAAATGGCCGAAGACCTGAAAGCCCTGGTCGCCAATCTACGCCGTTCCGGCGTGCTCTTTTACAAGGATCGGCCCGCCGCCGGCGAATCGACTCCACCAGCGCGGCATTGATTGCGCTCTAAACGTCCGCTAACCATTCTCTCCCAGGCATGATCCCGCGCCTCACCATCAATCTGCTTCGTACTCTTTTCATCATCTTCACCGTGTTTATCGGGTGGACGGTGGGTGACACGATTTTTTCACCATCGTCGATCGGAATCCCACCCGGTCTGGCCGGAGCTTTTTGTGGCGCAATCCTCGGTCTCCTTATCGTTCTCGCGGATCGACTGCTGAAAGGCATCTCTTTGCGGGTCTTTTCTTCCGCGACATTTGGCCTGCTCATGGGAACGATTTTTGCCAAGCTGCTCCTCACTTCCAATATCCTCAAGGAAGCCCCGGAAGGAATCCAATGGGTAGCGAGCCTGCTGGTGTATGCGATCAGCGCTTATTTTGGCATGATGCTCGCGATTCGCAGCAATCGGGACGAGTTTTCGATCATCATTCCGTATGTGCGATTCCGGCAGGCGACGGTGCAGGATGCGCCGATTGTCATTGATTCCAATATCGTCATCGACGGGCGGATCACCGAAATTTGCAGAACGGGATTTCTGAGCAGTTCGCTGGTGGTGCCGCGTTTCATTTTACTTGAGCTGCAGCGGCTGGCCGATTCCTCGGACTCGATGAAGCGGGAGCGTGGCCGCCGCGCCCTGGAAAGGCTTCAACAGATGCAGGCGGATCAGACGCTGGCCCTGGCGATTCATGAGAGCGATCCTGAAGGCGAGGATTCCACCGATGCCAAACTAGTTCAGCTCGCCAAGCTGCTCAGCGCACGGCTTTTGACAAATGATAGCAATCTCTGCGCGCTCGCGCGTCTGCAGGGGGCCATGGCACTGAACCTTAACGAACTCACGCACGCGTTGCGCCCCTCGCTCGCCACGGGTGATGAAGTGGAATTGACTCTGATCAAGGAAGGAAAGGACGCGCACCAGGCCGTGGGATACCTATCCGACGGCACGATGGTTGTGGTAAATCACGCCCGCCCGCACATCGGCAAGACGGTGAACGTGACCATCTCCAGCGCGCTGCAAACTAGCGCGGGCCGGCTGTATTTTGGGGAATTGAGTTAGCTTCAAGATTTAATATACCCTCTCGACGAGGAGTAACCTAATGAGCCATCAACCAAAGAGTATGTGTCTCTTTGGAATTGTTAGATGGTAATCTATCGCTCCATGAAGCCCACGCAATCCGCGCTCGCTTTAGTGTTGCTCTCCGCTTTCTCGGCGGCAGAGATCCCAAAGCCCAACGACGCCCCGAAACCTAAAACGCCCACCGAAAGCGCCGCGGCTTTTCACCTCCCGGAAGGCTTTCGCATGGAGAGCATGGCCAGCGAACCTCTCATCGCCTCACCCACCGGACTATGCTGGGATGAGCGCGGACGGATGTTTGTTTGCGAATTGCACGGCTACAATCTCGAAGGCCAGCTTGAGATCGAAGACTTGAATAAAACGGGCGAGCTCGACACGCAGGTCCGCCGGGTCGAGGCCGCTCCCAAGTATAAGGAAGCCGCGCTTGCCGGGACTTTCGGAACCGTAAAGCTGCTGCGCGACACCGACGGAGATGGACGGATGGATTCCGTAGAAGTATGGGCCAAAGATCTTCCGCCGGCTTACGGGATCGTTCCCGCGCGCGGGGGAATCATCGTGGCCTGTGCACCGGACATCGTGTTTCTGAAAGATAGCAAAGGCGATGGCAAAGCCGACACTCGCGAAGTCCTCTTTACCGGATTCAAGACGGGCGAGCTTTGGCGTGGCATCAATACTCCGCGATGGGGCGACGACGGCTGGATTTACTTTGGCCGCGGCTGGGCCGGCAGCACCATCACCGGGCCCAAACTAGCCAGGCCCGTCACGCTCCCCGATACCGACTTCCGCATTCGACCGGACGGCAGTGCCATCGAGCCGGTCACCGGAGCGACTCACACGTTTGGCTTTGCGATGACTGAGGCCGGCGAACGCTTCACCGTCGATACGACAGTTCCTGCGATCTATATTGCGCCGCTTCCCTGGCGTTACTTGGAAAGAAATCCGGACGCCGCCACGCCCGGACTCGAGGTGCGCACCGGCGATTCACACGCCTGGTCGCTGGCGGCACCGCATCCCTGGCGAAAGCGCCGCGCCGAAGATCCCGCATACTATCAATACTACCATTCGCACTATGGCGCCGCGGAGAGCGATGCGGATGGCTGGTTTACAGCCGCCTGCGGCCCGCTCATTTACCGGGACCAAATTCTGCCCGGCTTGCGCGGCCAGTATTTTGTCTGCGAGCCCTCGGGAAACATCATCCATCGCGCCGTGATTACACCCGAAGGAACGGTCCGTAATGTCAAGCGAAAAGAAGGAGAAGAAAAATCGGAATTTGGCGCCACCCGCGATCAATGGAGCCACCCGGTCTATCTCACCCATGCGCCGGATGGCTGCATCTGGGTCGTCGATTACTATCGCGAGATCATCGAAGACTACTCCGCCATTCCGCGCCATCTGCAGCAACAGTACGGCGTCTATAACGGGCACGACAGGGGCCGAATCTACCGCATCACGCACAAGGATGCATCCCTGACTTCTTCTCCTAACATGGCATCCCTGGACAGGACGGCGCTCGTCCGCGAAATCCGCAGTCCCCTGCTTTGGCGCCGCCAGACTGCGCATCGTCTGCTCGTGGAGCGCGGAGAAAAAACTGCAACCGTCCCGTTACGGGAAGCCCTTTCCGCGGCTGAATCTGACGCCGAAGCCATCATCACCGCTCTCTACACGCTGGACGATCTGGACGCGCTGACCGCGGCGGATGTGGTCCCATTCTTAAACCATCGCGATGAGTCAGTGCGCGTCATTGCGCTCCAGCTTGCCGACCGCTGGTTTTCCAAAGACGCGCGCGCGCTGGATGCTGCGCTCTCCGCGGCAACACAGGAGCGCAGTCCTCGGGTGCTTCTTCAGGATGCCCTGAGCTTGGGTGAATCCAAAGACGCGCGCGCTTTGGCCGCTCTGGCCGCGCTCGCCAAAGATCACGCCGATCTCCGCTGGATGGATACTGCGCTTCTGTCTTCTCTACACAAGCGCGGAGCTGAGATGCTTTCTTTGCTACTGCCCGAGCCAGGCAGGGCCGGCGCACTGCTGCCAAAACTAGCAAAAGCAATCGCTTCACGCGGCGACGGCGATGAAATTTCGCTCGCCCTCGCCTATACCGCCCGAGCACCGGAAAGTATAAAAGCAGACCTGCAACGGACCCTCACCGCCGTCAACGCAAAATCCGCTTCGGCGAAGACGGCCACACCCATTCCCACACCTGAACCGATTGCCAACCCGGTAAGTGATGAAACTTTCCGAAAGTACACTGCGGCCCTGGCCGCCGAACGCGATCTCAAGCGCGGCCACGAGGTGTACCAACAGACCTGCGCCCTGTGCCACCAAATCGGCAATGAAGGCCACGCCTTTGGTCCCGATCTCATCGGCGAACTTGGTGTTGCCGAAGAATCACTTGTCCGTCGCGCCTTGGTTCCCAATGAGCGCATACGCCCCGGCTATGAGGCTACGATGGTTGATCTTCGCGACGGAACTTCCACCGCCGGACTTTTGAAAAATGACGACGCGACCAGCCTCACGCTCGCAAACCCGGGTGGAGTCGAGCAGGTGCTGCTGAAAAAAGATGTCACCGGCATTCGGAGGCTCCAAACCTCGCTCATGCCTTCCTTTGCAGACGCCCTCAGTCCCGAAGATCTGGCCAATGTGCTCGGCTGGCTGCGCAGTCAACTGCGTGTGCCAGGAAAGTGAACCGCGCGGCGTGTAGACAGGGTTGTTTATCTTTTTATTGAAATATAGTATGTCAATGACTCTGCAAGAGCTGCAGCCCATCGAGGGTTGCTGCCAAGGAATATAAAGATTCCACTCGAACTCCAGTTCGCAAACTTACGATTACTGCAGACGAGCAGGGCGTGAACATGGGCGCAAGCAGATCGCGATTTCTTTTAAAGTAATATCGGTGATTTGCTCGTTTCACTTCCCGATGCCGGAGTTTCGCTGGAAAGTGAATCGCTTGTTACTTTTTTAAGTGAACGTTGCCACGCTTGAATTGCATTCATGGGAGGAGCCAGGTGCGGGTTATTTCCGGAATAGGGGGGGGGAAAGCGATGAGGAGATCTGATGAAATCCGCCAAAGACGGAAACGAATGTTAGGCGTCGACGTTGACCCCGTCTATCGCATGAAGATGTGTAGCCGCAGCGTTTCACGCACGCATGAGAATATGCAATCGTTATTGATAAGCTGGCCTGATAGTGCGTTGCGATTCTGAGCTCGCCTTCGAGCTCCAGGGATAGTTGATCACGGATATGGCCAAGTGGATATTAGATATATACCAACCTATTTATTAGTTATCGCATCTTCATGCGATAGACTCAAAAGCTATTCCCGCTTAGGCTTCTGAAAAGTTCCTCCTTCACGGCGACGGTCACCGCGCGCAATCAGGCGCTCGGACTTCCGCATCTGGCGGCGCACCGTCCCCAGAATAACGAAACCCCTCAGAACAATGAATAATCCATTCCTCCCCGCACGGTTAACTAACCTTCGTTCCGCAAAACGCCTACATCCTGCAGCTTGCTCGAGCACCACCCGGCGCATCCTCACTGCCCTCCTGTTAGTTCTAGCCGGAGCGCATTTTGCCTCCGCATTTACCGCGGCCGACGCCACGCTCGCCTGGAACTGCTGGAACAACACTTTCTATTTCACCCTCACCAACCCCTCTCGCGCCGACTACTGGAGCCAGGAAGGGAGCACCAATACACCCTCCTTCTGGCACTATGCCGAAGACATCGAAATCGCCGAGGATCGCGGGGATGTCGCTCGCGTGAATCTCCTTTGCGCGGGATTTCTCAATCAGAATGGAACCGATTGGTCCGGCAACACTTACAACGATGACCTGAATTGGGCATCCATCGCCTTCAGCAGAGCCTACCAATTGACCGGAAATACCAACTATCGCACCTACGCGAAAAACGGTTTCGACGTGGCCTACAACCGCGGATGGGATACGGCTGGCGGCGGTGGGTACTTCCAAAATACCGCAAAGAATTCGAAGCCGTCGATCACGGATGGCAATGGTTGTATCGCTGCCTTCCTGCTTTACAAAAACCTGGGCGATTCCAGCTATCTGACGAAGGCACAGGCGATTCATAGTTGGGAGCAGGCGAATTGCTATGATTCCGGCACCGGAGCCGTCCGCGAAGGCCCGCCCGTCAACACCACCTATTTTTCCTACGATTCGGGAACCTTTGCCGCCGGCGCGTGTTTACTTGGCGACACGGCGACGGCGAAAAGCGCCGGCGATTGGGTGCAGAGTCACTGGGGGGTTACGATGCAACATTTTGGCCAGGGCGCCGATGCAGGCGCTTTCAATGGGATCTGCATGCGTTGGCTGGCGAAGTCGGGCTACGACACGACCTTTTTGCGCGCAGTGTGCGACAATGCCTGGAGCATGCGAAACTCGGCTGGGCTCACGAATCAAGCCTGGTATGTGAAAACGAACGACACCGACAAGCTCTACTCGTTCGATTGCGGCAGCATGGTCGCCGCCATGCTCTGCGTGCCTCCGCCGATCGAGGAGGTGGAGAACCTCTCGGTCCCGCAATATTCAGGCCCCGATTACCGAGTGCTCAGCGAATCCGGCCTCAGCGCAGGGTCGGCCATCATTCTCGACTCCACAGCCGTGGGAAACGAAATTACCTTCCTGGTACCTAACATTGCAGCAGGCACGTATGACGTGCGCGTCGGGGTCAAGAAGGCTAACACGCGAGGCGTGTGGCAGTTGTCCATAGGAACGGCGAGCAATTTTAACGGAAGCAAATCCAACGTCGGCCCGCAGAACGACGACTATTCATCCGCGGCTCAATACGTCCAACTCGATCTCGGGTCATGGACGGCAGGTACCAGCAGCGACAAATGGTTCTGTTTCACGATCACGGGAAAGAACGCCAGCAGCGGCGGATACACGGAGTGCATCGACTATATCCAGCTCATCCGTCAGTGAGCATTCGCTTCTCCGGAACTCGTCATTGCCATAACCCGGCCCGATACTTCCAGATCGATTCTCGAGATAGGACAAACGTCTTAGCGGCTTGTTTTGATGCATCACAGCGGACGGTGCTGCCACCGACTTCCTCCATGTCGAGTGAGGAACCGGTCTGCGGACTGCTGGAGGGCTAGTCCGCGAGGCCGGCGAGGGCGGTCCGCGGGCCGGTCAGGGAGCCGGTCCGCGGGCCGACGGAGGATTGAGGCTCTTAATCCATTTGCGCAAATTACCTCGGAAATCGGAAATCCGGCTTGTCGCACCACACTCGTCGCGTGTGAAACTCATGGGAGCTCTCCAAGCTGCTAGTCTAATATCAGAGCGAAGCGGGCGCTCTCTCCGCGAATAATCACAAATCCCCGCAGGCGTCCGGTGGACCAGCACCAGTGCGACAGGGAGTTTCCTGTGAGCACGGCTCTCGCGACGACGGAGCGTTACTTGATCGCCTCGACAAGATAGAACATGGCCGCCAGACAAACAGCCATGGACCCGAATCGAAGCGCGTAAATGCGGATGGGGTCGCGTCCGTCGCGAGGAGGGATGAGATAGCGCCCGAGGGCAAGCCCGCCAAAGATCGGCACGACGACGGCTTGGTGGCCAAGCTCCACCCCGATGCTAAAGGCGGTGATCGCGGTAGCCACGGCAAGACCCGGCAGCCCTGCCATGGCCTCGAGCAAGCCGCCAGCGAAGCCGAGGCCGTGGAAAAGGCCGAAGCCGAACGCGATGAGCAGACGGGACCAGCCCCGGCTGGAGCGAGGCCAGAAGATATTTTGCAGGGCCACCACGGCGATGCTGAGCGCGATCATCGGCTCCACGATGCGGCTCGGCAGGCGGACGATATTCAGCACGGAGAGCGTGAGGGTGATCGTGTGAGCGAGAGTGAAGGCCGTGACTACCTTCACAAGATCGGCAAAGGAGACGACCGCGAGGACAAGCGCCGACATGAACAGAAGATGATCGTAACCCGTGAGAATATGCATGATCCCGTGGCGAAGGTACGCGCCGAAGAGCGCGCGCTGGTCCAGCGCCGGGGTGACATCGACCGCCGGGGCGGCGTTCCAATCACAGGCAAAGAGCAGCGGCTCTTTCCGGGTGAGCAGCAAAGCTTCACGCGGCGGCTGCTGTTCCTGGGAGATTCGCACGACATAAGTTGCTTCCCAAGGATTGCCGGGCGCGAACTCAAATTCGTTGAGCACGTCTTCGCGAATCTCGATGTGGACGGGCGCCGGCTGGCCGGGCGGAAAGTTAAAACGGTAGTCGTAGCCAGTGCGGCCCTCCGGCGTGGTATTAGCGGGCGGCGTCACCTGCACGAGGGCTCCGTGAAGCAGCGCGCCTTCGGTAGTTACTTGAAGATGATTCAACAAGTAACTCCCATGGCGGGCCCAGAGTTCCGAGAGGTCCGAAGGCGCCAGTGCGCGAGAGAAGGATTGCTCGACAAACGCTTCTTCGTTGGCCACTTGGGCGTGAAGGTCGAGATGATCCCGATGGATCAAGATTTCCATCGCTCCCTGGGCCACGGGATGAGCGCGGCCGGGATAGCCAAGAAGCAGGAGGAAAAAAAGAGGACCCCAGAGTCTAACGGTGGACATGGAAGGTATTGTAACGGGGATTGATCGCCACGGTTTGCTCAAGCGCGAGCTTTCCTCCAGCGAGATCGCCTGAGCCCATCCGGATCATGCTTGCATGGTAGAGAATGTGAGGATCTTTCACGCCAGTGGCGAGCGCCTTGGCCATGGCCTCCGCCGCTTCCTGAAATTGGTTGTTTTCGGCGCAGGCCCAGGCGAGGGCATCCCAGGCAAAAATGCTATGGCGGATTTCGAGGTCTTTCCTCGCCCACTGCAAAGCTTTGGCCGGATCTTTCACCGAGTCCGCATAAAAACCAGCGCCGTGATGATAGTACTGGATGCTTCCCTGCTCGACGGAGGCCTCGTAAGCCGCGGCCGCGCGGTCGTGCCACGACTTGGCCTCAGCGGGTTTGCCTTCATAGATATAAAGATCGCCCAGCGCCTGGAGGAGTTCGGGCCGCGGAACCCGCTCGATCAATTTCTGGTACGCGGCTTCAGCTTCGGCGTAGCGGCCCTGCGCGCCGCGCAGTTCGGCGAGATGTTCCTGGGCAGGATAACCCTCCGGAAGCACTTCGAGGGCCTCGGCGTATTGCGCCTCCGCGGTTCTGAAGTCGCCTTGTTTAAAGGCGAGTTCCCCAAGCTGGACGTGGCACCAGGAAGTCGTATCCGGAGAAGGCTCAAAGCTCACTTTGGCCAGGACCAAAGCCCGTCCGAAATGTTCGCGCGCTTCCGGCAGGCGCCCATAAATCAGATCCAGCCGAGCCATTCGTGATTCGGAGCCGACGCTCGGCTCGCCGTCGATGCGCAGCATTTCCGCATACGCTTTCTCCGCCTCCTCATAATCGCCGAGCTCCAGCGCCGCGTCGCCCAAAAGCTGGGAGGCCGTGCTCCGATGAGGCTCCAGTTTTTGCAGTTCCAGCGCCGTGGCTCGCGCGGCCGCAAATTGGTGCAATGCTAGTTCAGCGCGGGAACGCGCGGCCAATCCTCCCGTATTTAACCGGCCCGAAACCGCGTGGACCGACTGCTCGGCGGCGTGCATCGCCAAACCTAAAAAGCAGTCGTCTCCCGTGCGACGGAGCTTTTGCAGGTAAATACCGGCGAGCCGGTTCCATGCGATGGAATCGAGCGGATCTCCCGCGACTCGCCGCTCGAGAAATACCTGAACGGAATCCGGAGACGCCGCTCCCGTGAGCGACGCCGCGTTCAACGAAACGGCTGCAACCCAAAGCCCAAGTAACGAGATTCGGCCCATTTTAAACGGGGCCAAGGCCCCGCATTGAGGCGGGGTTAGTTTTGCGTCTGGTCGGCTCCGGCGGCCGCTCCCTGCATTTGCGGCTGATACGGCAGCGCTACGAATGGGAAGTGGCTCTGCGGCGGGACCGTCTGCGTGGCCCCTTGGTTCACGGCGCCACCTGCGAGAACCGTCAGGATCGTCGAGATCGTGTCATCCTGCAGGCGCCGGCCGTTCGGAAATCCTGCTCCACCCGCGGGGTTCAGCTTGAGGATGTCGCCGTAGTCAAACTCCAGGTAAACGAGGGTATTGACCGCGGTTCCGCTGCTCAGCGTATCCAGACCCAGTTCCTTGATCGTGGTGAGAATGTCTCCCGCGAAGGCGAGCGAGGCGTCAGTGCGAGGAGTTCCGCCATTGTACTTGTCTTTGTCATTAAACGGAATCAAGGCCACGTTGACCGCCGGATTTCCGATGCGGTCCACCGTCTTGAATCCACCTACACCCACGGTTCCATTCGAGGTCACTTCCTGGATCGAGTGGCGCTGCGTGAGGAAATCGGCGCCGACGATGGAGCCATTCGTGCCCTGAACGAGCGAAATCGGAAACTCGATAGCGATCGCCAGCAAGTTATAGCCCGAGAATGAATTTCGCGCCCGGCTGAACTGGGATGGATCCGGTGAACCGTCGTGGCAACTCTTGATGAAGTTCGAAAATGCCGTCAAATCAAAAAAGAACGGGTCAGCCGCTTCCCCGGCAAAAAACTTGACAGGCGGATTGGGGTTTGATTTAAAGCTCCCCGTGTTGAGCGTATTGATCGTTTGCTGGTTTGCCGTGTAGGCCTGCGTTGACGTAGTGGTCAAAATCGGATCGCCTGTCTTGTCGGAGTTGAGGGTCTTGAAGACTCCATGGTTTTTCAATCCCGAGAATTGCTTGAGTCCACCGAAGGCGATGGTCGCCTCTTGTGGGCCGGGTTTCGCCAGGTTGAACTTCGGGTCCGCTGGATCCGGCTGCACCACTTCCCGCGGGGAGAAGCTCACGTCGATCGTTATATTCGGCTTGATCGACGCCACAAAACGTTTCGCCGCCGCCGCGTCCGCCGGCGCAGGCTTGGTTTTCGTGCCGTTCAGAAAATTACCGAGGGCATTGGCGACGATGGGATAATTCGGCGACTTGGGAGGCGTCGATGAATCGACCACATTCACGTGATCGTTATAGAGCTCGAAGCGGAAACGGACATTGGGATCGAATGCGGCGAAGTTTCCTGCTTCACCCGGAACGATAAAACCGTGGACCGTGCCAACCAGAACGAGTTGGGTGGTATCGGTCGGATCAAGAAACATAAATAAATCGGCGATGTCGGCGCCTTGATCCTGATCAAGCGCAGGTGCATCCCCGTGATCCGCAGCGCGGAGCGTGATGGGTGACAGGCTCAAGCATGTCCCCATGGCCAGCAAGGCAGGAAATAGACAGAACGGCTTTTTGAGTGTTTTCATAGAATTGACGGTCAACCACATTTCTCCGAGAGTAGCTCGTATGGCGTTATTCGTAAGTGCCGATGCGTTGGATGCAATTTTTGAAGCATGGAGTCAAGCTGGAACGCAGAAATGAGGACAAGGCTGCCATTCTTTGCCCGGCAGGCGCTCTCCGTTGTGGTTGGAATGATTACAATGATATTAACAGTGTGTTGCTCCAAACCCGTCGGGCGAATGGCACCGGCCGCGTCTTCGCCAGCGCCGGCCCCACTCGTCGCGGATGCACCAGATCCGCCAAAGCCCGTCGAGCCCTCTCACGATCAGGGCGAAGAAACTCAACCGGCCCGCGCAGCTACGCAGCCTGCAGCCCCGCCGTCCTTGCCAGACACCGAGTCCGGCCTTGAAAATCACTATTACCTTTCTTCCACGCCTCCCGCGGAACGCGTGGAAGTAATCCGCGCTTTGGGGCAATTTCAAACGGTCGCTTCCATGGGCGCGCTCACCCGCATTTTCGGACGCGAGAAGCGTTTGGATGCTAAAATGCAGGTCCTCGAGGCGGTGGCGGATAACCGTGAGGAGAGCTGCCGTGAAGGAAAGCTCGCCGTTCTGCGCGCCGGTGTGGCGGACACGCAGTCCCGGCGGGTTCGCCTCGCCGCGCTGCAGGCGTTACTTGATGTCGTCGATCCGCGCCTGCCTCAGATCTTGCAGCCGCTCGCCAAGGATCAAGATCCGCTCATCCGAAGCCAGGCGGCAGAGGCGCTGCGGAAGTGAATCTTCTCAATGCTTCATGCACATTTCCTGAGATTACATCGCCACAAGATGGATGGATACATCGCCGGTCTCGGGAGAGAGATTGACGAATGGTGAAGCGACGGTCGGCAGGGTGACGGTGTGGCCGCCGAGCTTGAAGGACCCGAACTGCGATGCAGAGAAGCCGAAGTGATCGAAGAAAGTGACACTGTCTGGGGCGCCCTCAGGGGTTCCGATGACTTCGCCGCCTATGATCACGCTGGCGATTTTTGAGACCACGCCGGAAATGCCGGTGAGGGCCAATTGATCGTTATTGTTGCCATAGTTCACATTGAACGGCGAATCGTCATTCTCCACACCGGCGACGAGGTTACTTGCAATCCAGTTTTGCCCGACGCTCACAGCGCCGATCTGCGCACTGGAGTTCGTGGCGGCACCGTTTGTGTTATATCCGGCCAGGATGTTTGCCAGCGAAACGCTGCCTTTCACACTCAAGCTGGTGATCGCGACATCCGTGACATCGCTGGTGGCACTCGGGCCTGCGGCAGAGATGATGACCTTGCTTTCGCCACCAGAGCCAAAGGTTCCCTGCAGATTTCCCCCAACGCTGATCGGCCCGATGGAGATTCCGGCCATGATCACGCCACTTTTTGTCAGAGAACTCTCATTCGCGCCATTGTTAGTTCCGGCCATGATGGAGCCGGCGATCTTCACGCCGGCGATTTTGCCCGTGGCAAGAATTTCCCCAGTCTGGGCAACCGTGGCATTTCCGCTGACACCTCCGCCGAGCATATCACCACCAATGGTTACTTGTCCGATATTGTCAAGACTGTGAATGACCCCCGAGCCATTGGCGTCACCACCCTTCAGGGATCCGCCGATGCTGATCGAACCCATGGCCAAGCTAGTGTTGATTTGTCCCGCGGAATCGCCTGATCCACCGATAAAGGAGCCCGCAATCTTCACCGCACCCAGCGTTCCGGCATTGATCTCTCCGCTATTCGGGCCCGGGCCCGCCGCGAAATCTCCCCCGACGCTCAGCGAGGTGATGGCCAGATCGGCATTGAAGTTTCCAGCATGATCTCCAGGCCCGCTATAGTAGCCACGGCCAATCTTGATCGCACCGATCGAGTCGATATTGAAATTGCCCGCGCCACTTCCACTGCCACCGAGGAATTTTCCGCCAATGGTCACCGAGGCTACAGCGTCGCCCAGATTGAAGTCGCCGCTGCTATCCCCGGAACCACCGTAGTAATCGCCGCCGATTTTGATTGACCCATTATCTCCGTGGGAATTAATGCGCCCGGAATCTTCCGCTGTTCCCCCGTTGTAAGATCCGCGGATCGTAATGGAACTAATTGGGCCGTTGTTGCTATTGAAATTGCCGGACTCATCGCCATCGCCACCGTAGAAATTTCCACCGATCGACACGACTTTGATCAGGCTGGCATTGATG
>FTBB01000087.1_pt1 | contig 45902 bp, 40 predicted proteins | sample 1639251 | NCBI WGS metagenome assembly FTBB01 (sample SAMEA3914864, study PRJEB12502) | metagenome | biome: forest; material: soil | place: USA | collected 2012-03-12 | depth 0.3 m | reverse complement strand
GGCTTCGGCATGAAGGTCGCCGTCTTGCCGTGCTTCTTGGCGATATTGCGGATGATGTATTTGTAGAGCTGTAGATTGTCGCCGGTGTGGGTGAGCGTGGAGTAAACGAAGTTGATTTCGTTTTGGCCCGCGGTCGCCACTTCGTGGTGGTGGCGTTCCACTTTGAGGCCGCACGCTTCCATCATCAGCACCATCTCGTTGCGAAGATTCTGCTGGGTATCGGCCGGCGGCACCGGGAAATAACCTTCCTTATGGCGCAGCTTGTAGCCGAGGTTCGGGAATTCTTCCGTGCCCGTATTCCAGACGCCTTCGCCGGAATCCACGTTGTAGAAGCAGCCGTTGCTCTTCAGGTCGTAGCGCACGTCGTCGAAAACGAAGAACTCCGCTTCCGGCGCGAAATAGGAGACTTCACCGATGCCGCTCGATTTCAGGTAAGCCTCGGCGCGCTCGGCGATACCACGAGGGTCGCGATTGTAGGCTTCCTTGGTGATCGGGTCGTAAATCGAGGTGATGAGCGACAGCGTCGGCTCATCGTTGAAAGGATCGATCATCGCGCTGGCCGGATCGATTACGGCGAGCATGTCGGAGTTGTTGATCGCCTTCCATCCGCGGATGGAGGATCCGTCGAAGGGGATGCCTTCGGGGATGCAGCGATCGTAGGCTTCCGCGGCCGTGGTGGTCACGTGTTGCCAGGTACCGAGCAGGTCGCAAAATTTAAAATCGACCAGCTTTACGCCGGCGTCTTTGGCAAAGGAAATGACTTCTTTGGCGTCCTTTGCCTTGAGGAATTTTTGGTCGGACATGTGGGTTGTGGGTTACTATTGCAGACGGGGTTATTGGTGGTTGTGTCCGCCTGGGCGCCGTCCACGCCAAGGGGGAGAGTTTTAAAAAAGGGAGCGAAGTTTTAGGGAGTCTTGATGCGAGTGGCAAGCATGGGCCGAGACAGGCGAAATTTGCTGAAGCAAGGGTCCGCGAGCACCGGGATTTGGCAGCTGGCTAGACGGCTTTTTCGCCGGTTTCTTCTGTGCGAATGCGCACGGCGTGCTCCACGGGGGAGACGAAGACTTTGCCGTCGCCGATCTTGCCGGTCTTGGCGGCGGCGACGATCGTAGAGACGGCTTTCTCGACAAGGCCATCCACGACCACGACCTCCAGCTTCACTTTCGGCAGAAAATCGACCGTGTACTCGCTTCCGCGATAGATCTCGGTGTGGCCCTTTTGGCGTCCGAAGCCTTTAACCTCCGTGACGGTCATACCTTCGACTCCCAGCTCGGCCAGGGCGTCCTTTACCTCCTCGAGTTTGAACGGCTTGATGATGGCTTCGATTTTCTTCATGGATTGGGCAGTAAATATACGGGAGCGGCTCTTGGCAGAGCGCGCGCACGTTTAGCACCCGGTGTGCCACGAGCTGTAATGGAGGACTTTACGGAGAGAGCAGAGGGAATGGCGAGCGGAGATGTTGCTTTTTTGGCAGCGAAGGAAATCGGCTTGAGCAAAAAGAGACAGGGCCTTCCTCGATCCTTTCACGGACGTAATCACGAAACGTGGCCCGCCGCTGACCCGGCACCAAGCTTTAATACGAGAGCCTCAGAGCCTGTGTGCGAAGGGGATAGCGCCTGTCCTTGAGGCGGAGTACCGTCGGTATTCCTCTCGGTGCAACTCTTTTGGTCGCTTGAGTTTCCCCTCCCATGAAATTCCACTGGCTTCGAAATCGTGGTCATCGGCGGCTCGGCGCCTCTCTTATGATTGTGGCGATCGTGGCTTTGCTTTTGGGGAGGCCGGGAAGCGGTCCAATCGTTCCCGGTATAAGACTTCAAATCCTGACGAACCTCAAGGTCATCGGACTCGCCATTGGGGCCTACCAAGATTCCCACAACGGCAATTTTCCACCCGACTTCGAATCACTGGTTCCCGAATTCGTTTCACTCGACGGAGTGTCTGTATTCTTTGATCCGAAGGATCACTCCATGCGGGACACGGCGGGCCAAGATCTCACCGCCGTTAAAAATGCGATTCACCAAAAATCGATCTACAAATTAGTCCCTCCTCCTCACGACGGGACCTCTCTGCCCGAAGAGGAAGTCGTTGCGTACGAACTGCCCAATTTCCGTAACGATGATACAGATGGCGCAAAAGGAACAAGATCGGTGCTCTATGCGGATTTGCACGTGAGCACGATGTTGAAGGCGCAGTGTGAAAAACTGGGGTTTATCTATCGGCACGATGCGGGCCGGCATTAGCGCCATAGTGATCGCATTATACAAGTAACTGAAGACGAGTAACAAAAAAGCCGGTATTTAAACGGCCCATGGAAGTGCAAACTCATAGCGGACTGGAGGAATCAAATGGGTTATTCGCTCTTCGCTTTGCCCGAAACGCGCGCGTTGTCTTGCAACCGAAGCCAACCGCGCCATCTGTGGAGCATTCCCTCTTTCCTGGTTAAAGAGCTTCACGCCTCGCCTCTTTTCCGCCACCTTCCCGCGCGATGCTCGCCAAAGTTTTCTCCGGAGCCGTGTATGGGGTCGATGCCTTCGAAGTTGAAATCGAAGTCAATTCGGCTGGCGGCAAATCGGTCATCGTCGTCGTGGGCTTGCCCGACGTGGCCGTGAAGGAGAGCCGCGACCGGGTGACCACGGCCGTGCAGAACAGCGGCTTCCGGTGGCCCGCGGGGCGCACCACGATCAATCTCGCCCCGGCCGATGTGAAAAAGGAAGGGCCGAGCTTTGATCTGCCCATCGCCCTGGCCATGATTGCCTGCGCGCAGGAGCGCGAGCTGCCTTTTGCGGATGAATTTTGCTTTGTCGGCGAACTGGCGCTCACCGGCGCGGTGCGACCTGTGCGCGGTGTGCTACCCATCGCCCTCGAGGCACGAAAGCGCGGACGAAAAAAGCTCGTTGTGCCCGCGGAAAACGCACGCGAAGCCGCCATGGTCAGCGGCATCGAGGTGTACGGCGTCTATAACCTGCGTGAAACTTACGAATTTCTCACCGGCGAAAAACCGCTCCTGCCCAAGCGCGAAGACCTGGACCGCTTTTTCGCCGAGCACCAGGCGTACGACGTCGATCTCGGCGACGTGCGCGGGCAGCATCACGTGAAGCGCGCCATCGAGGTGGCCGTCGCCGGCGGACACAATCTGCTTATGCTCGGCCCGCCTGGCTCGGGCAAATCGATGCTCGCCAAGCGCATCCCTACCATCATCCCGCAGATGACGCTGGAGGAAGCCATCGAGACGACGAAGATTCATTCGATCTGTGGGTTACTTGATGCCGAGCATTCCTTTGTCTCCGTGCGCCCCTTTCGCGCGCCGCATCATACCATCTCCGACGTAGGCCTCATCGGCGGCGGCGCCACGCCCAATCCCGGTGAGATCAGCGTCGCGCACAATGGCGTCCTTTTCCTCGACGAGCTGCCCGAGTTCAAACGCTCCACGCTCGAAGTGATGCGCCAGCCGTTGGAAGATGGCCGGGTGACCATCTCGCGGGCCGCGGGTTCGATGACCTTTCCCGCGGAATTCATCCTGGTCGCCGCCCTCAATCCCTGTCCCTGCGGATTTTACGGAGACCCGAAACGGGAATGCCGCTGCACCATGCTTCAGGTGCAACGCTATCGCGACCGCATCTCCGGTCCGTTACTTGATCGCATCGACATCCATCTCGAAGTGCCGGCCGTCGAGTTCCGCGATATCTCCAGCAAGGAGCAAGGCGAATCCTCCGCCGCCGTGCGCGCCCGTGTGGAGCGCGCCCGCCACAAGCAACAGCAGCGCTTCGGCCCCAAAAGCAAAATCCGCTGCAACGCCCGCATGAGCGCCAAGCAAATCCGCGCCCATTGCCCCATCGACGAAGCCGGCGAAGGCATGCTGAAAATGGCCATGACCGAGCTGAACCTCAGCGCCCGCGCCTACGACCGCATCCTCAAAGTCGCCCGCACCATCGCCGATCTTGCCGAAGTGGAACATATTCAATCCGAGCACGTGGCGGAAGCGATCCAGTATCGCACGCTGGACCGGAATTTGTGGGGATGAGCGAGTTATCTGACGAGTTGTATGTCTTGAAAGACGTCTCGGAGCGTCTTGAGAAAGCACATATCCCTTTCATGCTAACGGGCTCGCTGGCCATGAACTTTTACGCTCAGCCCCGAATGACTCGCGATATTGATCTTGTTGTGCAGATCCCTGCCATTCGGCCTTCTCAAATTATTAAATATTTTAAACCCGATTATTATATTTCCGAAGAAGGTGTCTCGGACGCGGTTGCTAACTCTAGCCTGTTCAACCTGATTCATCAAGCCACGGTCGTGAAGATCGATTGTATTATCTGTAAACGCACGCCCTATCGCATCGAGGAATTCCGCAGGCGGCAGCAAATCTTTGTTCACAGTTTTCAAACGTGGATCGCGACCAAGGAAGACTTAATTCTTTCGAAGGTAGGATGGTTTGCGGACTCGGGCTCCGAACGCCAGCTTGCTGATATTCGAAATCTGGTTTCCACTGGCTTTGATCAGGCATACGTGGCACGGTGGGTGGATGAACTTGGGCTCACCGAATCCTGGAATCGTGCCGTGCCCGGCGGACACGACGCCGGAAATGCATGAGCGATACATGGCAATGCTCATGGCGCGGTCGAATGAAGAGCGCTTTATCATGGGCGCAAAAATGTTTGATACCGCGCGGGATCTCATTCTGGCATCGGCGCCTCGCGATTTATCCGGCCTGCCGCTAAAGCGCTGGCTGTACCAGCGCATCTACGGCGAAGCGGCGCCGTTTTAAGAATTCACTTTCTGGTTCCGGAGTTGCCGCCTGTCTTCGACGGCAGTTCTTGTGGGATATTTCACGGCGAATGTCTATTTGCGAACTCGACATCAATCAACCGGCGGTTGCGGATGCGGTCGTCCGGCTTCAACAGAAAGCCTACGCAGTTGAAGCGGAGATCATCGGATTTCGCAATCTACCTCCCTTACGTGAAACCACGGCAAATCTCCGTGGATGTGGAGAAATGTTTTATGGTTGCCATGACAACGATGAACTCGTCGGCGTTATCTCTCTGGACACCCATGTCGGCCACGCTCTCGTGTGCCGCCTTGCCGTACACCCCAGGCATTTTCGGAAGGGAATTGCATCCGCTCTGTTACTTTATGCAGAAGCTCAGACGGCTTCGCCGGGAGAGTTCGGGATGGAGGTCAGCACGGCGGCACTGAATCGTCCCGCCGTGCAGCTCTACCTAAAACACGGTTTCGAAATCGCGCAGACAGCCACGAATCACGATGGCGTGCCCGTGGTCTCGCTGAGAAAAGGCGGGTGATAGCCAAGTTCCATCGCGACGAAGCGAGAGATTTTCAGTCTGCGCCTGTGCCGGTGATAGAAAGGTGGGAGTGGTTCGGCGCATGAAGCGTGATGTGGCGGCGTGTTCGCTGCAACGTCTGGTTAGCCGCGTTCGTTGGCAGCGAGAAACGCCTCATAACTGCGAAATGGGTGAGATTCCGAAAGATAACGTCGATAAGCCGGGATATGAAAACGTGCCTGAGCGATCAGCTCGCGGTCTTCTTCTTCGGCAACCATTTCTATCGAGAGGCGCTCGTACGCCGAGAGCTCTTCAAGTAACTCAGCGCATTCCTCGACGGTGGCGCCGTTGTGCCCATAGAGAACTCCCGTTGGAAGCTCATGCAACGCGTAATCGAAGCGTGAATGCATGATGCTCAATAACCGCTTCTTGGCGGCGGTGTCACTGGGGTCGTCGTGAATAGCTCTTTCAAGCAAGTCGAATTCTGAGCGCAGGTTTTCAGGTAAGCGATCGCGACAGGCTGGAGACTTGTAGAGCAACTGAGCAAATCCGGCGAGCCAGCGAGCTGATCCAGATACGGAGTCTTCGAGCCCGGCAAGCAACGCTGGAAAGAGCACCTCTCGGAAGAAAGGAAAGCGAACAGGAATGTCTTCCCGTGCATCAATTAAGCGATGTGAAAGCTGCCGAGCCCACGGGTGCCAATCCGCAGCCGGGAGCCGCAATAATGCCTCGATGAAGCGCTCCAGCGCTCGCAGCGCCTCATGCCGGACGCGCACGCGCTCAGCCGCGACGTAATCCTCCCAGAGTTGCTCGATTTCGACAGGAATCATGCAGATGTCGCTGACTACCCAAGCTCAGCGACTGCTTTGGGTGAAGCAAGCATGGATTCGCGCGGCAACCATCCTAGACCATTCGATGCTTTTCCGCGAACGGAAACGATCCTATTACATCGTTTTATTTGGTAGTTTATTCTCCCTTCAATCTGTCGACCCCCTCCCATCTTCTTCCATGAAAATCTCCTTCGCTGCATTGCTCATCGTCTTACTCGCCACCGGCTTGCCGATCCGTGCGGAGCAAACGGGTGAACCTCGGCGGGTGCTGGGGGGCGATGATTCCACGCATCGGCTCGCTATCGTAGCGCCCGACGGTTCGCTGGAATGGGAGGTGCAGGTCGGTTCGATCCATGACGCGGCGATTTTACCGAACGGCAACATTTTGTTTCAACAAAGCTGGCAAAAGCTCGTGGAAATGACGCCTGCGAAGCAGATCGTGTGGGAGTACGATGCTGGCAAAATGAATGGAAATGCTGGAAAGAAAGTGGAAGTGCATTCCTTTCAACGGCTGCCCGATGGGCTCACGATGATCGCGGAGTCGGGGGTTGCGCGGATCATCGAGGTGGATCGCGATGGCAAGTTGCAGCGCGAAATTCGGCTCAAAGAAAACCACCCGAGCACGCACAGCGACACACGCCTTGTGCGCAAGCTGGCGAATGGAAACTATCTGGCAGCGCAGGAGAGCGACGGCTGCGTGCGTGAATACGATCCGTCGGGCAATATAGTATGGGAATATGAGGTCCCACTTTTCGGCAAAAGCCCGAAGCCGGGGCACGGGCCGGAAGTCTTTGGCAATGCGGTCTTCAGCGCGATCCGCCTCAGCAATGGGAATACGTTGATCGGCGGCGGAAATGGGCATTGCGTGCTGGAGGTCACGTCGGCCAAAGAGATCGTGTGGAAAGTGGAACAGAACGATCTGCCGGGAATCACTTTGGCTTGGGTCACGCGGGTGGAGCGCCTGCCGAACGGTAATACCCTGATCGGCAATTGCCACGCCGGACCGGACAATCCGCAGTTCATCGAGGTAACGCCGGAGAGAAAGGTGGTCTGGACGTTTCGCGACTTCAAGAATTTCGGCAATTCGATGCCCGTGCAGGCGCTCGCTCCGCCAGTCCACTAGCTCACGTTTTTCCTATCCGCGAAAAATTCACCGCGTATTTGGATAGATTGGAAATTTCATCGCGTGCAGAACTGGGCGCAGGAAATGAGACAAGTCTAATGATCGACACTAGCGCGAGGATTTTGCGGGCTCTTGTGTCAATAGTTGGAACTCACCCACCTGTTTATTATCAATCACGTAGTTACTTGATTAGTGATAATGCCCTGCCACGTTTTTGGGAGACGATTTTGCCGGCTTTGCCTTATTGCGCTAGTCGCGCGAAATCGTTTAGCCAAATCTTGCGGAAAGCATCGTCAGCTCCGCGCCTATGAAATCCGCGATTCAATGCAACTTGCAGTTTCATAATCCGCACCTATAGGAGAGCGAAGCGCGCAACGCATACACCCCGATATGATGAAGACTTCTTCGGCAATTGCTTTTCTCTTGACTGCGACAACGGCCTGGGCCGCCGAGCCGCCAAAACCCGCTACGCCTGTGCCGATTCCAGCGCCTGTGATCAAAACCCTGCAAGGCCAACTGGATGGAGCGCAAATCGCGGGCGTGGATATCGAGAAGCAAGGGGGGGAGAAAACGTACGAGTTTCAGATCGTAAAAAACGGACGGTCCAGTGGCATGAGCATCGCGGAAGACGGACGGCTCCTCAGCAAGCAGGTGACATTCGATGAAACGCCTCCGGCCGTGCAAAGGAAGATCACGGAACATATCGGCAAGGCCACGCTCATCGGCATCGGGAAAATGCTCGAAAAAGGCGACGATCGTTACGAGGTCGGGCTGAGTCTCGAGGGCAAGGAACGCTCCCTGACCATCAACAGCAAAGGCTGGCTCGTGGGCAAAGAAGTCTTTCTCGAAGAGACGCCGGCCCCTGTCCAGAAAACGATTCGCGACCAGGTCGGCAAAGGCGAATTACTCGGCATCGACGAAACTCCCGAAGAAGACGACATCGCCTTCGAAGTGGAAGCAAACGTCAACGGCAAAACCCGTAATTTCACCGTGGGCCGCGACGGCGCGATGCTCAATAGCGAGATCGATTTCGCAACGCTTCCCGCCGCCGTGCAAAAAGCCGCGAATGCCAATCGCGGCCAGAACACGATTGGCCCGGTAAACGCCCAATTCAGTGGAAGCGAGGTCACCTACGAAATCGAGATGATCTCGGAAGCCACGAAGCGCACCGTGACGTTCGATCCCGCCGGTGACCTCATTAGCATCGAAGTGGGTTTGACGGAAACGCCTCCGGCCATTCAAAAGGCGATTCTCGGTCATCTCCGTGGTGGCGAAATCGAGAACATTGAAAAGGTCGTTGAGGGCGGGGCCGTCAGTTACGAAGTGGAGATCGGCGGAAATCGAACCGGCGATTTCACCGTGGACCAAAACGGAGTCGTGGTCAAAGAGCGGGTGAATTTCGCACTGATCAATGCCGCCGCGCAGTTGGAGATTAAAAAGATCGTCGGCCCGGGCTTCGTCCTTCGGGTCGATCAAACGCTGGCTCCTGGCGGCAATGCAGCCACATCCTACATCGTGCATTCGCGCAAAGATTACCAAGATTTGGATTTCCGCCTGGCACTCGATGGAAAATACCTTGGCATGGACGACTGAAACCACCGCCACAGAGCCGAACGCAAAAAATTTCGCAACCCTTCTGCAACCTCCGGTTTCCATACCCTTGACTCTCGATGAAGCCCGCGTTTTTTCGGATTCATCCCGAATTAGATACACCCAAATCGCCGCCCCATCAATGAACCGCCTGACTCTCGCATTCCTCACCGCCATCCTTTGCCTGGCCTCCATCGCTCCTGCGGACGCCAAGGGTCGGCCAGCAACCCATGCGAAAGCCAAACATCGACGCCATCATGTGCATCGTCACCACGCGCGCCATCATCATCACCGTCACGGATGGCACGTGGTGTGGTTTGGCAAAAGCCACGGCTGGTGGTGGTGGGACGGCGTCAATCTCAACCCACCGCGCGTCTATACCGCCAGCGACCACGATCCTCGGGAGCCCAAAGTCACGTTGCCGCCTCCCACATCGTCGGTGAAACCCTGAGGGACACGCCCCGGACCTGCGCCTGAAATGGGGCACGGCCTAACGAAGCAAGAATTTCGGCAATTCGATGCCGAAGAAAGGCGAAGAAAGGGCGAAGAAAGGGGTCGGTCAACAAATCTTGACAGATCGCGCCGGTGCAGCGCAGCTTCACCGAATTCGTTCCTCACTTACCCTGCCGAGGCCGCGACTGCGTCCGAGGCGAGATCGCGCGGATGCGGGTGCACGGCTCGCGCGGGAAGCGATGTCAATATAACGCAGATGGTGTGAGTGGACGGATCGGCCCAGGCAATCGTCCCAGTTGAGCCCGTGTGGCCGAAAGTCGCCTCGGAGCAAATCGCGCTGCCCGCCCCTGCGCCGAGGGCCAGCCCTAGCCCGCGCGGAGTTAGCCCGGGCGGGTTGTGATTCTTCACCATCAGCCTCGCGGTCTCCGGTTTCACGGCAGCACCTTTTTCGTCCAAAAACTCCGCCAGGAATTTCGCGAGGTCCGGAGCTGAAGCATGCGTCCCTCCCCACGGCGCGCCGAGCTTCCGCCAATAAGCGCTGTTCCAATCCCAATCCTTCGCATTGGGATCGCCGCCGCCGGATTCCGGAGCCGCTTGCTCGGTTTGAACCGGGACCATCTCCTCCAGGTTGAACCGGCCCAGCCCTTGCGCCGAGTGCTCCATCTTGAGCGGGCGAAGCACTTTCGTATCGACGAGCGTGAGGATATCCGTGCCGCTAATGATCTCGGCCACTCGCGAGGCCAGGAGGATCGCCATGCTCGAGTACTCATACTTTGAGCCCGGCACGAAGTGCAGCGGTGCGCGCATCGCATGCTCCGCAATCTCTGCGAGCGACGCATGCTTTTTCCGCAGTTCGTTATTTTCGGGCAATTGATCCGGCAACCCCGAGACGTGCGTGAGCAAATGCTGCATTGTTACTTGATCGCGATCGCCTCCGGTGAATTGCGGGATGAACTTCTTTAACGGATCATTCAGCTTAAATTCGCCCCGATCGAACAGCGTCATCAGCGCGGTCGTCGTGACCGGCTTGGAAATCGATCCCAAAAGAAACATGGCGTCTCCGGATGAGGCCTTGCCAAAGGCGCGCGTGAACGATGCCTCTCGCTGACGCACATGCACCACCGCCGCGGCCACCTGTCCTTCCGCGGTCGCGCGCGCCAGCACGGCGGCCGCCTCGTCCAGTCGTTCCTGTTTCAAGGCCGCCAGAACTGGGTTCGCCAGGCAAACGGCCAAGCCGCTTTCGAGGAAAGTACGTCGTGTCATGCAAGCGGTGCGAATGGTACAGGAGTCATGGGAAAAGGAAAGGAGGTGGATCCTATTCCGCTTCCAAGGTTATGCCTCTGAAGCGTCAATGCCTGCGGCGACAGCTGCCTCATGATCAGCCGGATGGTAAAGGCGTTCTTCGGGGATAGAGAGGTCATCGAAGCCGCCGCCAAGATGCGGTCGCTGCTCCACTACGAACGGCGTGATATCCTCGATGGAAATCAACTCCTGTTCCCCGTATCTCCGAAGCGCGCTTCCTCGCAATCCTAGCTGCACCGCGCGGCGCTCAAGGGGATTCCCCTTCGGGCCATGGTCCGGGTCCCACTGTAGTCGAACCTCCGATGAAGCCAGCGCTGTCTGCCACTGTTCGTGGCTACTGAAACCACTTGAGTGGAACGTCGATGCCACAGCCTGCCGGAGGAGCTCATCGAAGAATGCGCGCAGCAGGCGTACCGCCAGAATGTGCTCCTGCCCTTCTTTGGCCGCCCAGCCAGACCGATACATCATCCAAAGAAAATTGGGTTTGATCCAGCTCATGCGGCTGAAGCTGAACTCCCCGCCAAACTTCTGATGCTCGATAGCAAAGCGGGCAATGGAAGGACGGTACGCCTGATAAACGTAGATGGATTCGGCATCGAACTGCGCCAAAATATGACGGCCAGATTCAGGCCAATGCTTGACTTGATCTAAATAGGGTTGGAAGCGCATGTTCGATTAGACAAATCGGACGTATCCTCCATTTGCTTTCTGTTTCGGCTACGGCAGGATCTCGATCAGGCCGAATATAACATTAGTCGCTCTTTTGGTCCAATTCGAGGGTGCCAATCCAGTTGCGGATCTTACTGAGGGAAGGAGTGAAGGAGTCGTCCGATTGCTTGTCGAGGAAAGCCGTATCGTTGAGTGAGCTAGTCTCCTTCTTCTTCGGCCTGGCGTCGATGCCGGAAGGAAGCTTTGGGTGAGTGACGCGGAAATTTGCCGAGACGTAAAAGCTTCCTTCCTTGCTGAGACCCTGGAAAACGTAGGTGAGTTCTTCGTTGTTAGCGAAGTGACCGGGCTCTTGGGTGTATTGCGTGAGATAACAGAGTCCGGAGCCCCAGGGCGCGTTCAGATAGGCGAGTTTTGCCTCGAAGACGTGCTCGCCTTCGATGGGCGGATAGTCCGGCAGTTCGCTGCTTTCTTCGCGGAAGGGAACGCTCTTGGGCCGGCCTGCGAGAAGCTTCTCGAGGAGCGCGATCTCTTTTTGGATAGTCTTGTAGGGAGCGGTTTTGACTTCAGAGATGCGATACACGGTGAGGTTGTTTCCGGCGGGAAAAAAGTAACGAGCGCCCTTCTTGTAGGCCGGATATTCGCGCGCGTCCTGGAAATCCACCGTCATGTGGGGCGGAAGGTCTTCGGGCTCCGGAAGATGGAGGTTGGCCTTGGTGGCTGGGCTGCCGTGATAGGCTGCAACCCGGGTATGCAAGAGCGGCGATGGAAATCGACCAAAGTCGATGCTGGGCCATCCGTTCTGCGCATCCTCTGCTCGCAAATTCCCGGTGAGCAACCCAAGGATGACGTAAAGATAAAAGTGCCTGTTAGACATGGGATGTACAATGTGCCTTGATAGCGATCTCTGTTAGGAGAACGAAAGCTCGAAACTGCCGTCGTGCATGCGGGTGGTTGTGAGCCGTTAGGCGCCGGCGACGATCATCGGTCGCACCTTGTCCACCGCTTGCATTACCGTATTGATGAGCTCTGTGGACACCCCGTGTTTTTCCAGGGCCTGTTTGAAATGGCCGGCAGTGGCCGCAAACTCAGCATCGGTAATGTTCATGCCTCCGTGGATTTCCCGAAGAGTTCGTCCCGAGTACGCTAAGGGTCCCCCCATCGCCTGGCTTAAAAATTCCAGAGAGCTGCGCTTTGTCCTCGTCAAGACCTCGGCATTGAGCGGATAGGCGCCGTCGCGGGTATAGTTTACGTGAGGATCGGCCACGAGCGCATCCACAAAATCGCTCACGATCTTGGTTATCTGTTCTTCTCCACCGAGACTTTCCCACAAGGTTGTTCTCATGGCGAGGGTATCTAGCAAAGACAAAGAAAAATACCAGATGCAATCATTCGACGAGCAATGAAATGGCAACTTTGCCGATGTGTGTCTGCCCGGAATTCAGAATGCGGCGCAGCATCGTCCTAGTCATAAGCGAAGGATGCCGTCTGAAATAGTGAAGCAGCAAATCCTCGTAACCACCCACCGCTTCCATCCCGTGCACGGCTGACCAAAACACACCAGCGCCATCACCGTCGGGATAACGTTCGAAGAGGTTGAAGATGGCATGATAGTACTGTTTCGGGTCGGAACTGCCGAATGCCTGTTCGAGGTGCTGCTCAAGCGGCAACCACAGGTCTTGCTGCGGCGTGAATTCGCGAATGGCAGTGTCGAGGTTATCCATTCGCGTGAAACGGCCTATTTGTATCCCTGCGGATGTCATTTTCCCTCAATGCACCTTGTACACCTCGATAGCGTTCTCCGCCTGGTCGGCGATGTAGATGAACTTGCAGTCGGGGCTGAATGTTAGACTGGCTGCGCCCTTTTCGGTAAAGATGCCGGCTTGCTGTGAGGAGAGGAAAGTGAGCTTTCCGGTCGAGGCGTCCCGGGCGAAGCGGAAGAGGCGGTCGGATTCGGAGGCAACGACATAGACCCATTTGCCGTCGGGGCTCACTTTGAGTTCGTTACCGCCTTCGAATTCCTCGAAATCGTCCTTCCCGTTGATGAATTGCTGGAGGAGCTTCAATTGTCCATCCGCTTGAATCGCGAAGACACTCACTGCCTGGTCACCCATGTTTCGCCCGGAGCTAACATATAAATTTTTGCCGTCGCTGCTCACATCGAGCCGGAAGGCGCCTGCCAGATTCTCGATGCCATCGTCACCGTTTTTGATAAATTGGATCGCCTCGACTTTGCCGGTGGCCTCGTCGCGGCGGAATACTCCGACGGTGGCCGACTGCTCCGCAACGGTGTAGATCCAATGGGCGTCCGGACTCGCGACGAATGGACGCATGCCTTTGAATCGGCCGTCGCCGGATTGAGTTTCGATCAAGGAAAGAGCCTCGCCTTCGAGGCGAAAGACGCTCAGGCCGGCGGTTGATGCGGTGTAGAAATAGCGATTGTCAGGACTAAAGAGAGTTTCGACGATTCCGCTCAAACGGTCGGGAGTGGAAACCAGTTTCACTAGCTTTCCCGAGGCGGGATCACGTTTGAAGATCGTGGCCAAACTGAGTCCCTGGTCGCAGACCGCCGCGTATTTTCCATCCGGCGAAAGATTTAAACGTACGGGCCCCGAGACCTCGGGCTCCTTGATGGTGTCGAGCAGGCTCAATTGGCCGCTCGTCGAGTCGCGCTTGAAGATGGTGATCGCACCGGCCATGGATGCAGTGGCGTAAACGAAAGGGCCGTCCTGCGCCGCCGCCACGTTCCAGGTTTGAAAAAGATCGGGAATGCTGAGCGACTGCACCATCTCGAGTTCGTCGTCTTCAGCGCCGATCGCTGCGGAGGCAATGAGGACGATCGTAACGGACGCGAGCCAGTGTTTCATTGACCTCCCACCGGCGATGATGTGTTTGAGGGCAGCCATCGGTTCATTAAGATTTGCGCCACGAAGATATCCGCCCGCAAAGTCTCACGCCAAGCAGGATCGGCAAGCGCGAAAGCACCTGGCGACCTCCAAGCAACCAGCGATCGCAGAAGTTAGCGGACAGCCGGAGCAGTTCGCTACAGCGCATAGGTCGGCGCGTTCATCGATATGAGCCAAGGAACCTAGCGTTCGCCCAGGCAATCGTTCGATCGATGGCGGCGGTAGGGATCTTGATCACAGGAGGTTGAAGTGAACCTCCTGCGGGCTGCGCGTGCGTGAGCGCGGGGTAGTCGATGTAGCCCTTTGGGCCGGCGGCGTGGAAGGTCGCATAGCCCGGCGCATTCAGCGGCGCGCCGATGCGGTAACATTGGACGAGCTCTTTAACTGTTTCCTTTGATACTGGCTGCCGCCCCCAGGTAAGGCGCCGTGAATTGCTGGAAGTTGCGCCTTACGGCTTCGGTGGATGGTCCAGGCAATAGAGAATAACACTCACCATCGGTTTGGGAATATAGAGATCGGTGGACATGGGGCCGCCTCGGGTGGCAATGAGCGCGTAATCGCTCCGATGCCACACATTTTGCTGGTATTCGCGGCCCACGGCCGTGACGCCTTCCGGCACAAAGTCGTACGTGTGTCCTCGCAGACTGCGCGTCGGAACCGGCAGTTCTTCGGGCCGTGGAGGAAGGACGCGGAAATCGGCCGCAACGAATTCCACAGCGACCACTTGATTGGCCCGGTCTTTCAGCATCCGTACTTCATAGCGGCGCTGGGCGTCCGCGGAGAACATGGCAAATGTCAGCCCGTCAGGAAATCCGACGACCGAAGTCCGCCCACCGCTCTGGAGTTTTGCGGCGAGGCCAGCAAGGGGCTGGGCCTCTGCCATTGGCATGAGATAAGTCACCGGCGGGTAAATGCGATTGCCGGGGTGCGGCGCGGTATCCGCCACCGCGTCTACGTAACCGGTGAGCAGAGCCCGCAGTTCCGCCCTCTGCTGTTTTGGACCGCCGCTCGCCAAGCCATTGGGGGCATCCCAATTCCCGGCCAGTTGAAGCCCGGCGCCCCCTGCCGCTGCCGGTGCAGGCGCCGGCACGAGCGGCTTTGCCGGAAGGTTTTGCTTCCCCGGCTTTCGGTCGAGTGAGGTGCCAAAGTCAGCGAAGGGATCTTTCTTTCCCGGAGGGTCGAGCGGCCCCGCAAATGAGGCAGTGCTCAGAATCGCTAGGGAAAGAACGGTGCCGAGATGCTTTCCGTCCGCAACTTTTGCTCGGTACATAAGATGACAAACGTCTTTCCACATAGCATCCTTGGATGCTGATTTTATGTGGTTCTGTCAAACTTCTTCCAGGCAGATTGGAGAAGTCTGAAAACGGATTGAACCTGGAAAAAGGATAAGTGCCAAATATCGACGCGGAACGGAGTTGGCATACACGTGTCAATCACGTGGAGCGGATCCTTTTTTTTAAAACCCCTCTTTCTCTTAGCTAGCATTTTCCGATCCGTGAAAATGCGCTGCTAGCGCTGATGCACGTGGCTTTTGGAGAAGGCGCGATTCGCTCTGGCCAGCGGAAGGGGTCTATTGCATCATGAATGGGCTGCACCGTCTGCCAACAGCCTCCTGCCTATGATCACACGCCGAACCTTTTTTCTGTTACTTTTCCTGGGTGTGCACCTTGGTTTGGGTGCGACGCCCGGTGCTCCGCAGAACATCCGCGTGCTCACGGTCGGCAATAGCTTTTCGCAAAATGCCACGCATTATCTGGCGGATCTCGCCAAGGCTTCGGGGGATGCGGTCTTCGTGCGCGAAGCGGATGTGGGCGGCGCCAGTCTCGCTCTGCATTGGAGCAAGGTGGAGGCGTTTGAAAAGGACCCGGCTGATCCGCTGGGGCGTTATCCCACGCACAAGAGCCTGCGCGAAGAGCTCTCGGTGAGTCACTGGGATTTTGTCACGTTTCAGCAGGCCAGCATCGATAGCCACGATGTGGCCACGTATCGCCCTTTCGCCAAGGAATTGAGCGACTACATCCGGCTCTACGCGCCGGATGCTATATTGCTGCTGCACGAGACCTGGGAGTATCGGGTGGACGATCCGCGCTTTTCCACGGCGCCCGCGAAATCCGCGAAACCCGGGGAACCGAAGAGTCAGGACGAAATGTACGAGGGACTCTCCAAAGCCTACGCTGCGATTGCCCAGGAACTAGGCGTGCGCCGTCTGCCAGTCGGCGACGCGTTTCATCTCGCCAATCACGATCCGCAATGGGGCTATCACGCGCCGGCCACGTCGTTCGATCCCCTGCACGCCCAACCCGGCGAATTGCCCGACCAGACGCACTCGCTCAATGCCGGTTGGAGTTGGAAAAAACAGCCCGACGGCGCCTCAAAACCCGTGATGGACGGCCATCACGCGAATCTAGCGGGAGAATACCTCGGCGCGTGTGTGTGGTATGAAGTGTTATTCGGAAAGAACGTGGAAGAGAATAGCTTTACGCCGTCAGGCCTCGACCCCGACTACGCCAGGTTTCTGCGCGCCACAGCACATCGGACGGTGAAAGGAGCGTGATTCGGTGAGTTGGGGTCTGTTCTAACTATTGACACGAACGTAAGGTTGCAGCGCCGCTCTTGTGTCAATAGCTGGAACTGCCTGCTCCCTTTTTCGACGTGGAGATTTGTTGGACCGACGTTTACATTTCCGCTAGAGTTGTCTCAATGCGAAGTCTGAGTCACCCAAATTTCTTAACCTCAGTCAATCCCTCCAATAATGACTTCCAACCTATCTGGTAGCGTATTCTTCGGAGAGTTCCGAATGCTTCATTAATGGCGGGAGAACGGCATGAATACCCTGTTTCGGAGCGAGATAAACATTAGGACTTCCCGAGGATGGATGATTTAACCGCGAGTGAAAGCCATACCTCAGGAAATCTCGCTCCAGTCTTGCTCCTCTCAGCCGGCTTAGCTTGGGGAATCGTATCGTCTGTCGCTTCCCCATTTCACAGGCTTAAGGGGCATTTTCTTACATAAACATGTTCTTGAGATTCGCGAGCCTATTCTCCGGTTGCGGCGGTTTCGATCTAGGGTTTGGATCGCGCGGCTTTCATTCCACCGGAGCTTATGATTTGGATCCCGATGCAGTTGAGAATTTCGCTGCAAATGGTTGTGGACCCGTGCATTGCGTTGATTTGAGAGAAGGTATTCCAAATGAACACCAGATTCGAGGCGTTGATGCCCTGATCGCGGGACCGCCATGCCAAGGTTTTTCAACGGCGGGCAAGCGACGCATTGACGACGAACGTAACGGACTTCTCCCAATTGTGGGGGAACTCGCACTGCGGACTATGCCGAAGGTGTTGGTGGTTGAAAACGTAGCCGGTGCAGTCGCCGGGGAACATGCTCGTTACTGGAATAACATCGACGGAACTTTAAGGGCGGCTGGTTATCGGACGCACACTATGAGATGCCAGGCCGCGAACTTAGGGATGGCGCAACTTCGGAGGCGGGTCTTGTTGGTAGCGTGGAGGACGAGACGCGACGTGCGTTTCCAAATGCCAGCGAGAAACACTGGTAAGCTCGTCGACGCGTTCTCCGGGCTTTCCGGGCTTCCAAATCACCGCCCCACTTTGCTAGCGCGCGGTAGCATTGAACACCGGATCGCTGCGCGAATTCGTCCGGGCCAAAAACTTTGCAATGTGCGGGGCGGGAAAAACGCCGTGCCAACGTGGTCAGTACCGGAAGTTTTTGGTAAAGTTACTCCGCAAGAGGTAACCGTCCTGGAGATGTTGCGCTTGTTGCGCAGACAGGAGCGGGTACGAGACTTTGGCGATGCCGATCCCGTGTCCCTCCCGCGCCTGGAGGCTGCCTTGGGCATGCCATTCAAGCGTCTCATCTCATCGTTACTCGCGAAAGGTTATGTGCGTCGCTCCGGCGATCACATTGACCTCGCACAGACTTTCAATGGAAAGTTCCGCCGCCTCTCCTGGATGAAGCCTAGCCACACTGTTGACACACGCTTCGGCTCGCCTCGATACTTTCTTCATCCCGACGAGAATCGCGGCTTTACTGTGCGTGAAGCGGCGCGGATCCAAGGGTTCCCCGACAGCTACGTATTTCGAGGAGACGAAAAATCCCAATACCGGCTGATCGGAAATGCTGTGCCACCACCGTTGGGACAATTTGCCGCGGAAATTACAACCTACCTAATTCGAGGATGAAGCCCAATGACTTAATCCAAGCTGTGAAAGAATGGGACATCCAAAATCCCGACGATAGCATGGAGGCGGCGGCTAAGTTCGATGCCATCCTTCAGCAACTCGAGTGGTTTGGTGAGAATGAATGGTGCGAGTATGTCCCAACGGAAAATCCCCCGCACTCAAGCCTCTACATGGCTCGGCTAGCGGATTGGGTGGGAAACGTGGAAACAGACGCGGATCGTCAGCTCCTCCTAGAATATGCTAGGTACATCGCCTTTTTTTCCCGCGCTGATTTTCAGGCGCTTTATCGCACAGCTTTTTCTGGAGTCATTACTCGATGGGTCATTGAACAGGAAGCTCTCTCGCTCGAGACGCCAGATTTTCAGAGGCGACTCGAGGAGGAACTGCATCGGCGCACATGGTATTGTCCCGTCACAGATAGCATGCAGATTGTCGAATTCTATCATGCAAATCACATTGTCGGAACCTTGCACCGACCTAGCTTTGCCCCACTAACTGAGATCGACAAACAGGTGCCGCAAGACACGGGCTCGACTTCTGATGTGGTGTCCTGGTTGAAAAAGGTTATCGCGGAGCCGGACCCGAGCACCTCCGCTCCATCTTTTAAGCGGCTCGTACTCCTCGAAGACTTCGTCGGCACAGGCACGCAATCGGCCAGCACTTTGCTATGGGCGGCCACGCACCTAGAACTGCCGATCTTGTTCGTACCGCTGGTTATCTGTGCGCCGGGTGTCAAGAAGCTCACTGATCTCACTGAAAAGCACGCACCGAAAGCGCGCGTAGCGACTCTGCTAAAGATCTGCGAATGCGATTTACTGGGACCGCGCCGAAACGGAGCTGCTGGTATCCAGTGCGCCGAGCGAATGGAGCGATTGGCGTGTGAGACGTTTGCGAAAGTTGCCGGTGGCTCTCATACGGACGAGAACCTCTCACCGTATTCCCCATTCGGTTTCAAGCAAACTGGAGCGTCATTCGTCAGTTACTCTAATACCCCAAACAATACGTTGCCACTCGTTCACCATCGGCCGACACTCGGCGGGTGGCATCCGCTTTTCCCTCGCTCGGCACGGGTCTGACAGAACCATGATGAAGTGGGACCGCAACCCGTTCCAGGAGCTCTATCTTTCCGATAGCGTTTCGGAGAAGGCATTCGTGGATTTGTTCAGTCCCGAGCCGCTGACATCCGCACTCAACCCTATCTTCCAGGAAGGCAACGTCGTTCTCAGCGGTACGCAGGGATGTGGCAAATCGATGATCCTGCGGCTGCTGCTTCCCGAGACCCGAATCGCCTACGCGGACAGGCAAGTGAGCTTTCCCGTTAGTGAACGCGCCGCACGGTTTATCAGTGCCGGTGTGAATCTAACCAAGAGCGGTTTGTGTGATATCGGACAAGTCACGCTTGGCCGAGGCGACGTGCACGACATCGAGCGCCTTCCCTATTTCTTCGGGGACTTTTTCAATTATTGGGTTCTGCGCGACCTATTGACAAACCTAAGAAAGATTTCGGAGCGACCAGAAGTTTTTGGTGATGCAGTCCAACTCGTGCATGCCGAGAAATTCGCGATGGAATTAGTTAATCAAGATTGCTGGTTTGGTCACCTAGATGGTTGCGATTCACTGGAACAAATCGAACGACGTATCCAAGCGCGGATCGAGTCCCACAGGCGCTGGACTATGATGAACGATCCCGGCGCGGCTGTCCCAGAAGAGCTTGCAAAGACGAAGACAGCAATCGGTGAGCCTATCGCGCGCACCGTGGAAAGCTTGAAGCGCAGCGGGGTCCTTGCCGAAGACGTTAAGGTTTTCGTTCGCGTAGATCAGCTCGATGAACTTCACCAAGAAGCAACAAGTTACCAGCAGCTCGTTCGCGCCGGGTTTCGGCAGATGCTGAATCGGGCTTTTGCTTCCCGAGATTTGCGGCTGCACTACCGAATCGGTACGCGCCGGTACGGATGGAACGAACCTGAACACCTCGTTGTCCACGGCAGCGGTGCGCGTCTGGAAAATCGGCGCGATTACCTATTGATTGATATAGATCACGAGTTGTCCCGTAAGGAAGTCGGTCGCGCGTGGACGTTTCCGGCCTTCGCCGCAGATGCGTTTCGTCGTCGCATTAAACACGATTTCGAGCTTCGCGAAGAGTTACACAAGGATTTGTTCAAGCGAGTTTTCGGACCGCAACCGAGGCCAGTCGAGCGCGCCCAACGTTTTGCACCAAAGAGTCAGACACCATCGCAGCTCGATAGGATCCTACTCTTGAGCGAACCGGAAGGGTGGTCTCCCGAATGGATGTCATGGCTGCAAAAGCTCGCTGCGGAAGATCCACTCGAAGCGGTACTCGCCGCAGCGTGGGGCAGACAGACCGGGGGCGCAGGGCGTAAGCGTTCCAACCGCGAATCTCCGCCACCGGTAAACAATACCGAGTGGAAGAAAAAGTGGTGGATAAAAGAGCGGCGAATGCAAGGAGTGCTCCAACTCGCCGCGCGGCGTGCCCAGCGTCTCCTTTGGTGGGGTAGCGAAGACATGCTCGCGCTAAGCGGCGGTGGGAACATCATGGTATTTCTGCACCTTTGCCATGCGGTATGGGACCGCTTCCTGAAGGAGGAATTACAGAAACCAGAGCCGGATCGGATTGATCTTCTCGCGGGAGGACGCATCCCGGTAGATACGCAGGCGGTCGGAATTCAAAATGCGAGCCGCGAATGGCATGGGAAGCTCGGTGAACAGCCCGGCGGAGACGTGCGGCGTCGCTTTATCGATCAGTTAGGCCGGAAATTCCGCGAACAGCTCCGCAAAGACCTTCGAATGAGCTACCCCGGCGGAAATGGTTTCTCACTGCGAAAAGACCAACTCAACGCTTCGGAAAATCGCGCCTTGTGGCGCTTCCTCTCGGACGCAGTCGGCTACGGCGACCTAGTGGCAGGGGAGCATACCACGAAGAATAAGCGTGGCGAAGCGCGCATAAAATTCTACCTTAATCCGGTCCTCTCGCCCGTCTTCCAAATTCCCGCCGCACATACCAAGGAGCCACTCTACTGGGATGTGAGTGATGTAATGAAAATCGCACGCGATTCTGGGCTTCCTTTTGCGATCGACTTTCAAAAGGGCTTGGAGGAGAACAAGCGGGGCGATTCCGGCCAGCTATCGCTATTTCCATAACGCACGCCATGGCCTACCGCCCCTGGGGATTGCTCGATTGGACATTGAAACTCTCGCCCCCGCGCCGCTGGAGCTTCGTCGGTGCGCTCGGTACAGAGCAGCGCAGCCTCGCCGCGTTAAATTGGCTGAGAGTGCTCGACTCCCTCAGCTCGACTCGCTTGCTCGAAGTTCTCGACCAACCTTCTCACCATTCGGCACGGGCATCTCAACTGCTGCGAGAGCGAACGCAAGAATTCTACCGCTCAGGTGGTTGCGAAACAGAAATCACCAGAGGGCTCGAGCTCATGACGGAACTCCACCGAATTCTGCCCATCGCTGCGGCGATTGAACAACACGATGGCGGAGCGGTAATGCTTGACGTCACATCCCTGCCTAAGCGGTTTTTCTTTCCCATTCTAAGATATTTGCACGCTTGCGCTAACGTCAGTGATCTTGTGCTCACCTACACATCGCCAGCTAGCTATCTAGACAATGGCGCGCTGAGCGAAAACGCGACCGATTGGTTAACTTTGCCTGGCTACCCGACGCAGGGAGCACAGGCCGAAATGCTTATTGTCAGTGTCGGCTTCATGGTGGAAAGCTTGAAAAGCCATCTTACCACCATCAACAAACATGAGTCCGTAAAGATGTTGATCCCATTTCCTGCACCTGTTAGCGTACTGCACCGCACTTGGGAATCGGTTTTTCATCTTGAGTCCAAAAGTGTGCGTGGAAAGTTCGTGAAATTTCGCGTCGATGCGGCTGATCTGCCTAGCGCATTCGAGCGAATTGTGACACTCGCTAATGAGTCAGACGCCATACCCGCCTTTGCGCCTTTCGGCCCGAAGCCGATCTCTGCGGCGATGTGCCTTTACGCAGCGCAGAAGAAATGTGCCGTCTACTATCCCCAGCCGCGCATTTACCATCCTGAGTATTCGCAGGGGGTCCGCGACGTCGATGGAAAGCCGGGGGTCTTCGCCTACTGGATCAAACATCGAGGTGAACAACTTTACTTACTATAAGGGTCACTATATGGAACGACGCCTTCGCCAAATGCTTCCGCCGAGTGGTTTCAACGCGACACCGGTTCGCTCCCGTCAGATGGCGGCGGTGAAAGGACGCGGAAATCGGTCGACCGAAGGCCGGCTACGCGGTGCGCTTGCCGCAGCGCGAATCTCGGGCTGGCGGATCGTGCCAAGAGATGTTCCGGGGCGTCCCGATTTTTATTTTCACGCGGAGCGGTTCGCGATTTTCGTTGACGGTTGCTTCTGGCACGGCTGCAGAAAGTGCGGTCATATCCCCGGCAAAAATCGCTCATTTTGGATCGCGAAGATCGATGGGAACCGGGCGCGTGACCGACGCACGAGGGCTTGCCTCAGGCGAGCCGGAGTGCGTGTCTTGTGCCTTTGGGAACATGAGTTGGCGGCGGATCTAGCAAAGTGTGTCAAGCGGATTGCTTACCGTCTGAGTAACGGCAACCAGGCGATTTCCTAGTCTGCAGAGACCCGAGAACTGCATGGCGCACATATCGGAAGAAAAGGGGTCCGTTCTAACTCTTGACACTAACTAACGTAAGGTTGCAGCACTGCTCTTGTGTCGATAGTTAGACCCGCCACCTTTTGATTCTAAGGGTTCATCACAAGCTCTCCGGAGATTTCAACTCGGCGGGCGGCTGGCCGAAAACGCGCCGGATTTCGTACACGCCCACGAGCAGGAGCGAGAGAGCGGAGGCGCAAACGATAAGTTTTTGGCCGAAATCGAGGCGCGCGCTGAGCGCCCCCTGTGAAACTTCACCCGCTAGCAATCGTTCTGGATAGATCGGTGCAAACGCGAGCATGAAGATCAGAATGCCCAATCCGGTGAAACTGGAGGCAACGCCGCGCCACCGGGTGGCATGGGCAAATGACGGCGCAACGGCCGCAAAAAGCGCGAAGAAAAGGAAGGAGAAACCGGCGATGACTTGCCACTGCGCGCGGCGTCGCGGGCCGAGCAGATCTGGGGAACGGATGGTGTGCAGGACCATCGCCTGTTTATTCCGCTCGAGCTTGATTTCGACATTTGTCCCGACCGGTATCTGGGCCCAAACGAGGTCCATACTATCCGAAACGTTCACGTGGACTGGCCGGCCTCCCAAGCTGATGAGCCGATCGGAAGTCATGACACCGGCCCGGCCCGCCGGGGAATTTGCACGCACTCCGTCGAGGAAAACTCCCTCGCGATTGATTTCACTAGCGTTCCCCCCGGTGAAAGTTTCGTGCTCCAGGACCGCATAGGGCCAGATACAGCCGAGAAGGCCAAGGATACTGGAGGCGAGCAGCCAGGTGGAAATTCGCGATTTACGTGGGGTGCGCGCGACATTTCCAGAGCGCGGCTCGACCTCGTTTCCGCGCATGATGGATCGCCACGCCCAAAGACCCACGCAGAAGCAAACGCCAAATCCAAAGACGGCGCCGACCAGCAGCAGGGGAGCGAGCGTGACCTGTGCGCCTCCACTGTGAGGCTGCGCATCGAGGATCGTCTTGAGGATGAAAGAGACGATCACTTCCACCAGCAGGAAAATGACGATGAGCGGATAAAGCAGCGCATCGGCGGCCGCTAGTCGCAAACCGTAGAGCTTGCCGTTCGAGCGCTTGATCCGCGGGATCGCGACCGCGCCGAGAAGCGTCGTCCCGAAGGGCGCGAGCACGCCGAGCGGCAGCAATGTAAGCCTCAACACCCATTGCCACCATGCCGGGTCGGAAGGAGGCGAGTCTGGGCCGTGAATCTCAGGCTTAGTCGAATAAAAGAAGAGCAGCACCGTGACAAAGAAGGCGGGCGCCCAAATCGCACCGCAGAGAGCGAGCCAGCTCAGACGCGCTTCGCTGGCCTGCACCGGTGAAGCGGGCGCCGCGGCGCCGCCGCCGATTACGCGGGGCTGAGCCGGACTCTGTGCCATGGCCGCTTTGCTCGTCACTTTTTCCACGTCGTCGCGCACTTCGCTGGCGTGTTGATACCTGCGCGCTGGTTCCTTTTCCAAGGCATGCAGGACGATTTCGTCGAGCCGCACATCGACCTGCGCTTTCTGAGAGGGCAGATCGAAGCGTCCTATGGGGGGTTCTCCCGTGAGCATTTCGTAAATGACCACGCCGAGCGAATAGAGATCTGCTCGGTGATCGACCGTCTCCGGCTTGTCCATCTGCTCCGGCGCCATATAGCGAAGAGTGCCCAGCGCCATGCCGGAGCGCGTGAGCGTCATGTCCAGCGCTTCGCGGCGCAGGAGTTTGGCCAGGCCAAAGTCGGCGATTTTCACCCGGCCTTTTTTGTCGATGAGCAAGTTCTCCGGCTTGATGTCCCGATGCACGAGACCCTCTTCGTGCGCGTACTGGAGGGCGTCGCAAATCTTGGGCACGATGGCGAGCGCCTCGGCGGAAGTTAGCTTCCGCGCTTCAAAGAGTTGCCGGAGATTCGCGCCATCGACATACTCCATGACTATATAGTAAAGTCCGCCCGTCTCGCCGAAGTCGTAAACGTTAACGATGTTCGGATGGTTGAGCTTGGCCAGCGCGCGGGCCTCGCGCGTGAAGCGGGCGACGAAATCCGAGGAAAACGCATCGATGGGCGGAAGGATCTTCAAAGCGATGACCCGGTCGAGCTGACGCTGGCGCGCTTTGTACACCACCCCCATGCCACCGCGGCCAAGCATTTCGAGAATCTCGAATTGCGGCAGCTTCTTGGCCACTTCCGCAGAATCGGCGATGTCGATGATGTCGCCGGGCAAACCATCACCGGCGGCGCTTGGGGCCGAGCCGGCGGCGGCCTGAAAGAGGCATCGAGGACAGAGGCCGTCCGGGGCGTCGGCGGCGAGCGGTTGCTGGCATTGGGGGCAGATCCGTGGGGTCGTCATGGTGGTGTCGTTTCATCCACTACATAAGCGTGACGCAAAATCTGTTACCGAAAATTGCAGATTCATGAGCTGAGGGCAGCAAAAAGGTGCTGCAACTCACCCGCGACATCTTCCTCAGTCGCCACGGTCTCGGCGATTTCCTGCCGCACCAGATCGCGATAGCGCAAGCGCAACCTATGGACGGCCACGCGAACTGCGTTTTCGTTCAGTTGAAGCCGCGCCGCGATTTCGGGATAGGAGATCTTCTCTCCGGTCAAAGCTGGCTCGAGCTCCTCGAAGAGCGTCGCTTTGCCTGCCGCGACGAACTCGCGCCGCAGCCGGCCCAGCACCTCTTCGAGCAGCGTGAGCGCCCAGCGGCGCTCGAAAATGCGGTCCGCGTCGGTCACATCCGCGGGCTCGAGTGCGTAGCGCGTTTCAGCCGTCTCCGCGTCGAGCGAGAGGACGAGCTGGCCGCCTCCCCGTTTAAGGCGTTGTCCGCGGTCCCATTCGTTCGCCAGAAAATGCCGCATGGCAGCGAGAAGAAAGGAGCGGAACTTTCCTTTCTCCCGATCTGCCAAGCGGAGCCAGTTCTTAGCGAGCAGGCGGGCAAAGAATTCCTGGGTCAAATCCTGGGCGTCGTGAGCCGAATGCCCCGCTCGGCGCACGAAGGCGTACAGCGGGTACCAATAGGTCGAACAGAGGTGCTCCAACGCCTTGCCCGCCTCTTTTGAATCCCTTCCGGCGGCAGCCACCACCACGCTCCACCGCGTTGCTTCGAAACGATCCCCTTCGCGTGCGGGAGGAATTTGGGGTTCGGCGGGCATGACCGATGGTTAACATCCCCGGCGCACGCTGTCAGCCGTTGAAGAGGGCAGAATGCGGCCTCCGGCAGACAAAATCATTCATTTCACCAAACCGAAGAGCGGCCTTCCGCCCCGTGCCCGTCACGTATAAGAGCCACCCAAAACGCAGGCTCATCCCGACGGACCGTCATCCTCACTATCTATCAGGACTCGGAAATACTTGTGTCAGTGGTTAGAACTGACCCCGATTCTTCCTTACTACACTTTCACTTACACCTACACTTCCAAAGAGGATCAAAGGAAAATAAAAGGGGTCAGTTCTAACTATCGACGCTAACAGAAGATTGCAGCACCGCTCTTATCTCAAGAGTTAGCACTGCCCCTTTTTTGGCATCTGGCACCGCCGACTATATAAATTGCCCGGTCGCCAGGTCCACCGTCTTGGTCTCAAAGATGTCCCGGTGATTTCCGTCCGCTTTGGTGAAGGTGATGCTGAACTTGGTGGGGGAAAACGTCATGGTTAGGAAACCGTGGCTCTCCACGCCGTTTTCATAGGTCACCTCGCCTGACTTGGCGCCGATGGGTTGCGGCGCGGGTTGGGTGCCGATTCCGCCGGTGCCCGCGATGAGATAGGGAATCATCCGGGTTTGGCCGTTGATGGCCTTGGCCCGCGTATAACGTTGATATTGGTGGGCGTGAGCGCTGAGCACCAGGTCCGGCCAGACGCCCGCCGTCTTACAGCAATCGTCGATATCTCCCAGCATATCCGGATTGCCGGGATGACCGAACCCTCCGCTCTGCAACCCACTCGCATAGGGCGGATGGTGGACGGCGATCACGAGCGCTTGTTTGGTGCCGGCGGCACGTTCCGTCGCGATGTCCTGCAGAGTGGCGAGCAGCCACTTCTTTTGCTGATCTCCGATTTCTGCGTGCGCGATGCTGCCATAGTTTTCCCCGGTGCCGCTGTACAGGCCCACGATATCGACAAACGGCACCGTGAATCGCCAGTAAGCCCCCGGCTGGTGCGGCATGGTCACGCCAAAGGTTTGGGCCAGGGGAGGTTGTTGCCCGGCAGGCTGGCAGAAATTGATGAAATAAGCTTCCAGCGATGACGCGTCCAGCACGCTGCGCATTTCCCCATCGTGATTCCCGGGGATGGCGAAGATGAAGTTATGGTAGTTATCGTTCGGCCGGTAAAAGCGGTTGGCATAGCCCGCCTTTTTATCCGAACCATAGAGTATATCCCCCAGATGGAGCAAGAAGGCCGGCCCGCGCTCCGGATGCTGGTGATCGATGTCGCGCGACATGGCATCGGCGACCTCGTGCTGAGCGGTCGTGGCCATTCCGCTGTCTCCCATGGCGTGAAATGAGAGGGAACCGAATTGCCGGATCGCGGCGATATCCGCCGCAGGAAAGTAGTCTTGCAGGTCCATCCGTGCTTTTCCCACAGGATGAACGAAGGGGAGCAATTCGCCGGGTTGCGGACCGGCCGCGGCATGCGGCGAACGACGGGCAAATCTTGTGGTCATAGGATTCTTTCGTTGGGTGGTTAGCGTAATTCGGAAATGACGGGCGTTTTCCTAGTGTGCCCAGACGGTTTGCAGCACCGCGGCCAGCCGATACCCTGCGCGCTCCAGTTCGGTCGAGGCCTGTCCCGACGCCCAGTCATCGTACTGAGCCGGCGTGACGGGAGCCTTCTCCTTGGCCGTCCACTTGCCGTGCGCCCCGGGAGTGATGGTTAGTTTCCCATGCGCATCGGCGGCGATGGGCAGGACTTCATTGGCCCATTTCACGCTCCATCCCGTGACGGAAGGTCCGCTCTGCCAGCCTTGAGGCGGATGCTGGACGGCATACGATGCAAATTGCTGGGGGGTGGACGCGCCCGCCTTATGCATCGCTCCCTTGACGACATCATTGTCCCAGTAGTGGTGAAGATTGGCGCCGCGAAAAGTAATGTCGTTGCCTCCCGTGTCCTTTTTGGCGTGCGCTCCTTGATTCGGGTCCACCATATTACCCTGGGCATCGAAATAGGCCGCGCCCACGTGCAACGGCTGGTGCACGTCGCCAACGTAATGCACTAGCAAGCGCAAGGCGGTGGACTCGGGAATATGCGTGGGGTTGGTCGCCGGCGTGTCCTTCTTCTGCAGGATCAGGATGCAATTGCGAATCATGTGAACCACATCCATCGGCGCGGCTCCCACGGAATTTGCCCGGTAATGGGTCTCCTCCACCGGGATATCCGTAAAGTGATAGTTCCAATGGTCGGTGACCCCACTGTTCTTGGGATTGGCGTTGATGAAGGCCATCATCTCCGCGTCGTGCGGATTGGGACTGTATTTAGCATCATCCGCCCAGCTCGCTACCGATCCCAGAGTGTTGTTTCCGAGCAAGGTATGAACGTGGGCCGCCGCCGGGGTATTTTTGATTAACTGATCAGCGATATCCCCGACAATTTCGTGGCCATCGGGTCCATAACCCCAGGCCGACGACTGAATCGCCGCCACGCACGAAAGGCTAGCCAGCGCCGTGGCCCATGAAGTGTAGAAATTGTAACGATTTTGGATTTTCATTAGTGTGGGTGTTTGTGGGTGTGGGGTGGAGGGTGAAAGGGATCGTTACCGCACCTACCGGCTGCTGGTGAAAAATAGCATCGCTGCCCATTGCGGATCATTATGGCAAAAGTCTGCCCTCGCACGGGGATCCCGAGATCCTCGCGCCAACCGCTTAGCAATGAATGCTTCGGGAGACATGCCACGTAGTACTAACGTACGCGGATGCATTTCCGAAATTGATCGGCAATTGTCGAGAATTAAAACATCAATTCTTTGGCATAACTTATTTATGCGTAGAGTTGGAAAGGTCGAAAAGGGGTCGGTTCTAACTATTGACACACGAGTCTATGCGACTGCCCTCAGTATCGGTAGTTAGAACTGACCCCTTTTCTTTGCGAATGATAAACGTGCGTCAGTTTGCTATGGGCAGATCAACGGGAGCGACTGGCGTTTGTTGCGGCGATAGACGCGAAAATCGGAGTCGAGCGTGAACACCGGGGCTTCGGGCCAGAGTTCGGACATGCGGACGAGGCAGGCGTCGGTGAAAGACATGGGGACATTGGCGTAGCGGGCCATGAGCTCGTGAACGAGTGAGTGATGGTCGCGGACGCTGAAAGGCAGCTCCAACTGGCCAGCCGCGAGCCACCTTTCGATGCGGTCCTTTGCCTCGGGCAGGTCTTGCGTGAGGAAGTGAACTTCAGAAAGGACGGCCTCGCACGAGAGCATTTTGGGCGGCAACCGCCGGCCTTCCCGCACGGTCCACGCGTGATCCTGGTCGTCCCGGTCGAGCATGGCGACGAGCGGACCGGTATCGACGATTACGCACTTCATCGGCCATAACCTTTGAGGCGTTTTTTGTTGCGAGCCAGGTCGCGCTTGCCCGAGGCGATCGAACCGACGCTGTCGCCGAGTGCTTCAATCAAGTTGGCCGGACGTCGCTTCGGCGCGGACTCCTCCTCGACGATTTTTGCCTCAATGGCCTCGCGGACGAGGACGGATTTCGAGACACCGCGCCGTTTCGCCAAATCGGCGAGACGGCCGTCGAGTGCGGATGGGAGTTTGCAGGTAAGCACGCTCATGGAAACAAAGGTAATACCCAAGTCCGTCTATGGCAATACCGGGATTGCATCAGCCGGATCCTCCTTTCGGCAGGGTATCCTTTCGACATTGTGTCCCTGGTGCACTGCTTCAGGCCCCGCCTCGCTACGGCAGGACCTCGATTGTGCTCACGCTATATCCTGGCATCGTATAGCTCCACTTGGCCGGGTCGGTGATCTTGAGCGCTTCAGCGGCGCGGGGAGTGGCGCTTTCGTTAGTTAGGACGAAGACCTTGGCGGTCTTGAAGCTGGGGGCGCGCGCAATGGTAATCGAGGCGGTGATGGGGTCGGCGGTTTTGTTGATGGCAACGAGGATCATCCGCTTTTTATTGGTCGAATCGAGGCTGGCGTAGATTGACGCGGTGGAAGCGTCGCTGCTCGTGGCGGAAATGGAGAGGTCGCCGAAGGCGGCGTTGGCGCCGTCGTAGTTGCGGAACATTTTCAAGCCGGCGGCGATGAAGGATTCATCCTTGGCCATTGGCCATTCCGCGGCGGCGAAGAGATTTTGTTGTCCGAAAATTCCCAGCACATCGGCCTCGGCGATGGCGCCGGAAATATGGCCACCACCGCCGTAGTTATATTCCGTCATGGAAAGGAGCGTGCCGGGATAGTTAGCATCGATCTTTTTTTGCAGGCGCGGCAGGAGAGCAATCGGGCCGTGCGTGCTGGATTTCGTGATCCAGCTTTTTTCCGTGTAGCTAGTATCCCAGAGCGAACGCGGCGCCTGCACCCGCGCTTCGATCAATTCCGGGGTGCTGTCCGGCGTGACGATCCGCTTGCCGCCGCCCTGCGCTTCCGGGTACCAGTGCACGTCGAAGACATCGAGCAGGCGTTTGCCTGCTGCTTGCTCGGCCGCGTGCATGGCGGCGAGAAAGACTTCCTGAAAATCGCGGTTGTTTGCATCAGGCGCATCTTGCAGGCGGACATAGCCTTGCCAGCCGTAATTCACCGGGCCGAAAATCTTCGCCTTGGGTTCGACGGCCTTGATGGCCTTCGCGTAATCGGTGCTCTTTTGAATGATCTCGGCGTAGGTCGGCTTGTCCGGATGCACTTCCTTGTGCGTGGAACTCCAAAGATCCGGTTCATTATCCAGGCTGAAGAAAATCGGGCGCAGTGGATCGGTCGCGCCGTAGGGATATTTCGTTTTCACCCAGTTCACAAACTCGTCCTGATAAACGACCGGGCTCTTCGGGTCCGGCGTGAGCGTGAAGGGCGCGCCCTTGGCCGGCTCTTCACGGACAAAGCGTGTCTGGAGATAATCCGCGCCGCTCTTGCGAACGTCGCCGTCGCCTTTCTTGTCTGCCGACAAGTAACCATTGATCGGCACGGTCACGACCAGCGCGGCTTTATTCGCCGAGGCATTTTCCAGGGCCGTGACCAGCGGGGCGGCGGGGGAATCGGTGTTCCCCATGCCGTTGTCGTTTTGAAAATGCCAATCATTGCCGGCATTGGAAGCATTGTTCGTCCAGTTATAAGCCGTCCAGCGATTGCCTCCTTCACGCCTGAGGGTGAGCCCCGCCCAGTCGCCCTCGAGCTTGCGATTGACACCATAGATATAGCGTGAAATGGGATGCGCATCCTTCGCCGGATCGATCGTGAACTGCACCGTCGCATCGGCAGCCAATGCGGCCGGCGAAATACCGAGGATCAGCGACAGGGAAAATAAGGTGAAGGCGCGACGGGCGAGGTGGCGGAGCAACTTGCCACGCAGGTCACAGACCTGCGCTACAGCTACGTTGCGTGAGATGTCGGTGTTTGGGAGAAGTCGAGTTACTTGTTCGACAAAAGGACAGTCGCTGTAGCCCAGGTCTGTGACCTGGGTGGCAATGGGTCTTGATTTTACCATACGAGTTTTCACCACACTCATTTTATTTAGAAGTGAAGGCAGCTTCCAGATCTGCCGGTAAATCCCAGCGCGCCAGCGATCCGTCTTTCCGTCCGCTCTCGGCGCGGTCTTCCCACGCCACAAAACAGCGCCGCACGGAATTATAGATGAATCCATGCGCCTTTGGAAATGGCAGGGGATCGCCAATCGGCGTCCAGGTCTGGCCATCGTCCTTGGACACGTATAACTGCGTCTTACCCTTGCCACCGAGAGCCACCAGGCGATCCGGTTTTACCTCGATGACATTGCCACGCGCCGGCGCTTTGAGCCGCTCCCAGGTCTTGCCGTGATCACTGCTTTTGATGATCTGCTGGTCCCATTGCACCGACCAGAAAATATCGCCTTTCGAGGTGACGGTGGCGTTGCCGCTCGCGCCTTCCTTGGAGACTTCGGTCCAGGTTTCGCCGCCGTCTTCGGTGCGGTAGATGGCCCAGTGTTCGCCGGGTTTGGACCAGCCGCAGGAATTGATCACGTAGGTTTTCGCGTCGAAAATAATCGGGTCGGTGGAAAACTCGCTGCCCGCGGGAATCTTGTCGCCGATCTTCTCCCAGGTCACACCGCCGTCGGTGGATTTGTGCAAGCTATGTTCCTGTTCGTGCAGGCCCATCAATTGCACCTTGCGCCCCGGATCAGTGAAATCGACGGCAAATCCATCCACGTGATTGTTTTTGCTAATGTGGGCGAAAGTCTTGCCGCCATCGGTGGTTTTCCACACGCCATAGTTATACATCCCGCTGGTCCACATCGTATTTGGTTCTTTGGGATCGAAGACGAACTCGACAGCCTGTCCGGCATTGGGCGGCGCCTTCCCCGGCTCGCCCATGTGCTTCCACGTCTCGCCGCCGTCGGTGCTGGACCATAGTCCGTTGGAGCGCACCGAGGCGATCAATTCATCCTTGCCCGGCCACGCCGTCATTTTCCAGACCGAGGCGGATGTTCCGCCTTCCCATTGGTCGTTGAGTGTTTTCCAGGTGGAGGAAGCCGTGTCCTGACCGAGGGCACCGGCTGTTAACATTAGCCCCGTGGCCAGTGCCGGAATCCACGTGAGGCGGTTCATCGTAGCTTTCTTATGGGGGCGGGGCGCGCAATGCATCTTTGTGTTTCTGGGGTTAGAATGAAAAACCTCCAAAGCTCTCGTGAGTTAGAGGCGAATCTTCTGCCGTTGTCGAGGTTTGGTATCGCACCGTCGGTCGCAACGTGTAACATCTTGCAATGCAAATCGTTTCCGCGATTTCCAAACTCGCCGATACCTCAAACTTGCCGTTCTTAGTCATCGGCGGGCATGCCGTGATCGCCTATGGCTATCCCAGGCAGACCGCGGACGTTGATTTTCTTGTGATCGATCAGAATCGGCACGCATGGGACAGCCTCGTGCTCGCTCTCGGCTATCGTCACCATCACATCCAATCTGCGTTTCAGATGTACAATCCCGTGCAGATTGGGTTGCCAGCTATCGATTTAATGTTGGTGGACGCGCAAACATTTTCCAAGCTGGCCGCTGATGCGCATGACTGCGAGGTAGGAGGCGTTCAGGTAAAGATTCCCTCGCTTCGTCATTTGATCGCACTCAAACTTCATGCACTGCGAAGTGGTCAGGCCGACCGCCGGGAGAGAGATCTGGGAGACGTCCTCACCTTGATGCGACTGAATGGGCTGACGCTTGCATCGCCGAGTTATCCGGAGATATTTGCACGCTATGCAAGCCCAGCCCTCCAACGCGAAATCGAATCCCGACTGGCTGGACCTGAATCTTCCCACGCCTGAGCGTCCTCTGCCTTCGCTACCGGAGCTGCCGCTGGAAACAATATTTGCCCTTTGCGATGAATTGGTGAAAGCGACGGTTTACGACGAGGCCTACTTTGCGAGAAGCCTGGCGTCGAAAAACCCCGAGCGCTTTGTGTTATAAACGAGTGGATGCTTTTTTCACGGCATCAATAATCGCACGGTCATCGTCACCATGGTCCCAGACTAGTTGAAGAAACTGCGGGAGAGTCATGTGGTGCTGGCGAAGAAACGGGCGATCACCAGCGCAGCCGTACATAAGGTCCGGATCCATCTCGCCGCACAGCTTGATGCGTGCCTTGACGATGAGCCGCGGCAGCCAGGCGATGCCGTCCACCTTTGCGGATTTCGCCGGAAGCTCGTTCATCGGCACGACGCGACCGGTCGATTTACTGTCCATCACGTTGACGAAATACGCGCGCCGAATCGCGGTTACGGCCAGCGCGGTCTCGAAGTCGAGGTCGTCATAGCGGAGCGCATCGTCCACAAAGTCGAATAGCTCTTGCGCCGTGCAGCCGATGCTCGCGAGGAACGCGACGTCCGCGGCCTCGAACATTTTGCGGGCCGATCTCCGCCCGGCTTTCCACGTGGTGACACCCCGATCCCAAACGTTTCGAAACTCCAATTTCCAGTCATTAGTCATTTGGTGCGCACCGTAGTGGGTACATTCACGTCCGGTCAAATTTTGAAGGATCACTTACACCGGGAGACTCATGAGCATCGCGGCCATGCACGTTGCGCAAATGCCACTTCGGTCGCATCCCCACCAAGTTAATGGCTGGACGCCCAAGCACCCCGATATTGCCGAGCGATCTTCGATCAATTCAGATCGTCCTTGAATTTGAGTTTGTAGCCCTCCTGAAAAGTCTTTTCCTTTCGCTGGCCGTTGATCGTATAAATGATCTTCGTTTCTTTCGGAGTCATGGGAGCCGGATCCACTCCAGCGCCAGCCTCGGAGGTGCTGAGTTTGATGCCTTCGTTGCCAGATTCGAGCGCTTTGCGAAGCGTTTTGGTTACATCCATCACGTGCTTCTTGGCGGGCGCGCCATAGACGGCTGACAGGATGGTAAGCGGCAGCGCCGCACCGGTCCTGGCGGCCGCGTTATCGGCGGCTTGCGCTTCCTTGTTAACTTCCTTCAGTTCGTTATCTACGGCGAGTGCCGCATCGAGCTTGCCCTCGCGCGTGAACGATGCTTTTAGCGATTCGAGTTGGCGGGCATACGCCGAAAGCACCGGAATAGCCGCTCGCTGCATCGCGCGAAGATGTTCCTCACGCGCGGAAACGAGTTCGGGAGGATCGACGGGAGGCGCGTTTTGCGCGATGGCAGTAAGGCCCGAAATCGCTAAAACAAGGAAGTGCAAAATGAGTTTATTCATAAGCTGGGGGCAAAGGAAAACCGTGGGAACACACTTTTGCGGAATACCCCGCGGAAAGTCCAGCTCCTTTGCGCTATACGGACGCAGCGCTAATTAACGATTGGTGGCATTTTTCAATGCCCGTTGCGGTTTCCGATCTGTTTTGTGTGATGCTTCTCGCCATCTCGAGTACCGCGGACATATTTCAAACCAATAACTGCCTAACGTCGTCTCCCAATTCCCATTTGTATCATGCGTTTCTCTCTGCTTACTCTTCTTGCTTTAACGCTTAGCGGATTTGCGGTTTCCAGTGCTGAACTATCTGCCGGCGCGCCCACTCCGCATTCCAATGGCCTGCATGGTTATATCGGATTTGAAGCGACGCGACCGCCGGCGAAATCGGAGTTCAGTGCGGGGATGGGTTTTTACTCGGCGGTGTGGCCGCTGATTGATCAACCGCTGGCTCACTTTCAGATTGGTCTCGCGGGGTGCTGGATCACACCCGACAATTCCGATAACAAAGATACGCCGCTGGCGCCGGAGGGCACCCTCGCGCGCAAGTGGAAGGAGCGCGGCCCCACGTGGGGAAGTGTATTCCAGACGGTCGAGGGCGGGCTCGGCTTTTGGGCGGGAAACCATTTTCGCTATGGCCAGCCGAAATTTAGCATGAACGCCACGCCGCAATGCTATGATTACGAGGTGGGTTCGCCGGGCTGGTCGTTCTTCCAACAGCAGGGCCAGGCGCTGCCCGATCACCGGCTAGGGATCGCGCAGCTTAGCAATCGTTTGTTGATTCCGCCAGATGCGTTGCCCTTTGCGGGAAATCCCAATGGTGAATTTCTCGGCTATGCGTGGATGGCGTTGCCGTTTACCGATCCCACACCAGGCAATGAAAAGGCGGGTGCGGCTCCCACAGGGGACCAGAGCTGGACCTGCTTTCTGAGTACCGCAAATTTCAAAGGCCCGATCGCTTACTATATTCCGGAGACGTGGAGCAAGATTGGCGAAGTTTTTCACTACCCCTTTGACTTTGGGCGTGGCCTCGATACACGGCCCGGAGTGATGGGCGGCGGCGCCATGGAGATCAATACAGTGCCGCGCTTCGACAGCGCGGGGACGGATGGCGCTGTCTATACCAAGATCCCACGGTTGCAGTTTCCGGTGGATGCGCAGGGGCGGACGCTGCTGGTGCAGGATGTTACTTACTATTCGCGTGCGGCGCTGGCGGATGTCTTCAAAGCGTGGCGTGATGGTGGCCCAGTATGCACTGGCCAGTTCGACGAAAAGGGCGCTTGGAAATCCAAACTAACCACACACCGGCCGCGCTTTGATCAGGAAAAGAAACAGCTTGTGGGTGTGGAGCGTGTTTTTGATACGAAAGTCTTTGAAGGAGATATCTGGGGCTTGCAGTGGACCGATTCCGATCTCAGTCCACGCGGAATGTTCCCGCAATATTTTCAGACGACCGGTGACACCCGCACTGCCGTTTCTGCCGAGACGGTCCCGGCGGAAAGTAAATTGCGGGAACAGGAATTCGAGCTCGCACCTCCAGGCAAGCCGTACACCAGCCCCGCGTCTGAAGCGGGTGGAAGCAGTGGCATCAAGGCCGCAGACGTAAAACCGGGAGATTCGAACGCGTGGACTAAGCCCGGTCCAGTCGCAGGCCCATTCACCGCAAAGCTAGTCGATGGCTCCGTCGTTACTTACTACTGGTATCGCTTCGTCGATCAGCCATCGTTTCAGCAATATCACTGGAGCGCGGAGAAGAACTCAAAACTCCAGGCTTTTGTGGAAAAGATTCATGCGAACTGGCCCATCGACCGAAATTATCTTCCGCCGCCTTCGCAGGGAAAGCTAGTCGCGCTCGATCCCGCCCTCATCGTAAATCCGCCGCACGGATTGGAGGCAGGTTACGTGCCGGTGGTGACCGGCCAGGCGGCAAAGGAGTGAAGATAAAGGCTGATCGTATGTCCTCTGCTCTAGAGTAGCGAAGATCCGAGAGGCGAGGCATCTTTGGATCTACGAAGTCGCGTGTGCACGCCGACGTTTCTCGCCGCCCAGGTCACAGACCCGGGCTTACAGCGCCGTCTTCGTCGATTACTTTCTGATTCGCGTGATGAAACAGCAAGGCGCCGCGGGAATTCTCTGCGCGACGCATTCACTGCAAAGCCGATCCGGCCTTCGCATTCCGCTTATTGCGGTATGAGGCGAATATAGTCAAAAGCCAGACCGTAGCCCGTGCTGCTGGCGTTCTTGCCTGTGACAGTAAACCGGAAGGCTTTGTCGCTCGTGGTGCCGGGCGTCCAATTGCCGAGATCGACTTCGGTGAATGTCTCGCCAGCGGTATAGGTATCGACGACCGGACCTACGTTTGTCGGCGAACCCTGCTGATCCATGCGGGAGACGGCTAGTTGCCATTGACCTTTGTTATTCCATTCTTTCACACCCACGCGCACGTCGTAAGTGGCCACGGCGACGTCGGGTACATCAAAGGTTACATATTGGCCTGTGGCCGTGGCGTCGAAGAACGTTCCCGAGCCGTTGCTGAAACGAGAATCGGCGACCGTGCGATAGGGGATGCCGGAGGTCTGGGCCGCCACGGTGAGATTTTCGGCTTCGTATTTGCCTCCGCCGGTAACGATCACGGTTACGCTCCAGGCAGGCATGGTGATTGAGGAGATCGTGCCATTGGAGACCGCGACTGTGCTCGAAGACATATCCTGATTCACGTTGCTGGAATTCATCAAGTAAACCTTGGCGGACGTGCCGGTCAGCCCGTTTACGCTAGTCGTACGGGAGGAAGTTTGGGGATTCACCAGCACGACCGTGGTGGTGTTTCCGTTCACGAAAGCCACAGCATCCATCCAGATCGCATTTGCCACCGTAAGTCCGGGATCGTTACTTGTTACGGTTCTGACGGTGGATCCGGGAGGCGCGTAGGTGAAGACCTTCTGCAGCACATAGTAAAGAGGCATTCGATTGATGGTACTCGTGCCATCTCCGTACATGAGCTCTTCCTGAGGATAGGTGGCATCCTGGCTGGAGCCGGCTTTGCAGCCGACCCACCAAAACCAATAATTATTCCGGACAAATGACAGGTCCGAACACAGCCGCCTGCTCGTCCAGACCGCGGTGTCCAGCGCCGGCTTGAGCGGCTGCCCGGGGCTGGTGTGATCTCCTTGCTCGATCCAGCTGTATTCGGTCATCCATTTTTCCTTGCCCCACTGGAGGCAGCCGTCGCGCCAGTTGGATAGCGCCGTCGTTCCTCCTCCCCAATTGTAGCTATGGGCGGAAAAACCGCCCAGGGCTGCATTGAGCGCGGAATCATTGAGCGCCGGAAAGCCGGGGCCGCCCAAAAAATTGACGCTGCAACCCCAGTTGTCTCCGCTATTGTAGGCGCCGTCTTCCGGGCCAAGCAGCTTTACTGCCGAAAGACCGGCGGCGTCCAGTTTGCTGCGCAATCCTTTGATGACCCGGTAATACTGCGAGTAGTCTTTGCTGCCTTCATTAATAAAGCCCATGGCATCGTACGACGCCGAAGTGGTCGGCTCGTTCTGGACGCAGAGCGCGGTGGGTAAGGGGAACCCCTTGTTTTTGATGTAATTGCAGATGTTAACAAAGTAGTTTTCAAATTGTGTCTCGTGGTCTGTCTTCAAGTAACCAACAGTGCCCGCGCCGTTGCTGCCGATCTGGGCCGGGCTTTTCATATTAATATTGGGACACCACGAGCAAATGATGTAGCCGAGACCGTCGCTGTGGAGCAGGTTGATGCGGGAGCAATATTTATCCATCACGCTGGTCACGAGATTGCCCTGGTCATCCGATCCAACATCGTGGCCAAATTGCAGGCGATCCATCGTCAGCCCGAGATCGACATAGAGTGCTTGTTGAAAGAGGGGGCGATTGGGGAAAGCCTGGTCAAAATCGGCGTTGCATCCCCATCCTTTGATGGGCTGCTGATCGGTGGATGAAACCGTGGCGCTGTAGGTCGCAGCGTCGGTGGAGGTACTCGCTAAGAGGAGCGAGAGCGGCAGGCCGAAAAGGAGCATCTTTCGAATCGAAGAGAAGATGCTCTTCCTGGGGGGCGGAGCGGCAGTGTGAATTATGGAGGATTGCTTTGGATGTAACATGATCTGGGGAATTTTTGAGAGGCTAACTCATTCGCTCGTTAACTAATAATGATCTGGCAACGCGCGGGGACGCCGGATGAAACGGAAGGTGTGTGAGGGAGAGGACTCAGGAGTGTCTGGGTCAGGGGATCTGGCATGCTATCTGGGAGTTTACCTGGGTTCCGGGGGAAGGATGCCAGGCATTTTGGGGAATCGCGTTCGTGATCGCTAGGCAAGCGTGCGACATCGACGAATTAGCCAATCTCCGAAAACGAATCGGCCTACAAGGCAGGTTTTGGTGTACAGTACACTCGAAACTCAAATATTCCGCCTGAGACCATCACCGAGTCGGATATGAAAGCTTATCATCTCTGCGGCGCTCCGCGCCTCTGCATTTAATCAGCTTGCCATCCCCATCCTCGCTCATTCGTATCGCAACGCATCAATGGGATCGAGCTTGGCCGCTTTACGCGCCGGATAAAAGCCGAAGAAAATTCCGATGGCCGCGCTTACGCTAAAGGCGAGAACGATGCTGCCCGGTGACACAATCGCTTCGAAGCCGACAAACATCGAGGTTAGTTTGGCAAGGCCAAGTCCAATGAGAACGCCCAGTGCGCCGCCGAAAACACTGAGCGTGATCGCTTCAATGAGAAATTGCAGCATGATATCGGAGCCCTGCGCCCCCACGGCAATACGGATGCCGATCTCGCGCGTCCGCTCCGTTACACTGACTAGCATTATATTCATGATGCCGATGCCGCCCACGACCAGCGACATGCCGGCGATGGCCCCGAGCAGCAGCGTAATGACTTCTGAGATCGAGCCGACGGTATCGGCGATCTCTTTCTGATTCATGATGCTGAAATCTTCATCGTGATCGGCGGGCAGCCGATGGCGCTGGCGCAGCAAATTATGGATTTGCTGCTCGGCGAGAGCCATGCGTTCCTTGTGCGAGACCTGCACATTGATCATGCGAATCGTTTTGTCGCCGGTGAGCCTTTTCATCGCTGTGGTGTAGGGGATCACAATCCGGTCATCCTGATCCTGCCCACCCATGCCCGCTCCTTTGGCCGCGAGCAAGCCGATGATAGTAAACGGAATGTTTTTCACGCGAATCGACTGGCCAATCGGGTCGATGGGCCCAAAGAGCTGATTCGCGGTCTTCGAGCCGATCACCGCGACCTTGGCTGCGGCACGGACTTCGCGATCACTAAACATCGTCCCGGCGGCGAGCTGCCAATCCCGAATGCTGAGAAAGTCGGGAGACTCGCCCACGACGTTGGTGGACCAGTTGCGCCCATTGGCGATGGATTGCGCAGAGGTGCTCACTTCCGGGCTGATCGCTACGACGTCCGGCACTTCGTGAGCGATGGAATCGGCGTCGGCAAGCGATAACGTACCTGCGCTTCCGAGGCCGGCATTGGCCCCGCTGGTGCGGCGGCTCCCGGCAAAGACGATGAGGAGATTCTGCCCAAGCGCGCCGACTTTGGTTTCGATATTTACTTGTGCGCCATTGCCCACGGCGACCATGGCGACGACCGAAGCGACCCCGATGATGATGCCGAGCGTGGTGAGCGTGGAGCGCAGTTTGTTCCGCCGCAGCGCTCGCAGGGCGATCATTGCCGTGAGCAGCGGGCGCAGGACGATGGTTTCCAGGAACGCTAGCATATCACTACCTCAGGCGAGTTGTGCGCTCCGCTCCGCGTGATCGAGCAGAGCGCGCTCGTCGCCGGCCATGCGCCGACTTTGGTTTGCTTGATCGCTCAGCACGCTGCCGTCGCGCATCACGATGATGCGTTTGCAATAGGACGCAATATCCAGCTCGTGCGTGACCATGACGATGGTAATCCCGGCGTCGTTCAACTCCTGGAAGAGGCCCATGATTTCGATGCTCGTACGGCTATCGAGATTGCCGGTCGGTTCGTCGGCGAGGACGAGTTCCGGTTCATTCACGAGGGCGCGGGCGATGGCCAGGCGCTGCTGTTGCCCGCCGGAAAGCTGGCTGGGCCGATGAGAGACGCGTTCCGCCAGGCCCACTCTTTCCAGCGCGCGCAGGGCGCGTTTGCGCTGGGTGCGAAGCGCGATGAGCGGGTGGCTGTAAAACATCGGCAGCTCGACATTTTCCAGCGCCGTAGTGCGCGCGAGCAGATTAAAACTTTGGAAAACGAAGCCCAGCTTGCGATTGCGCAACGTAGCGAGCTGACGCCGGCTCAAGCCGCCGACACTCACACCTTCAAAAAGATAGCGCCCGCTCGTCGGGCGATCCAGGCAGCCGAGCGTATTCATCAAGGTCGACTTCCCGGAGCCGCTCGCTCCCATCACGGCGACAAATTCGCCGCGTTCAATTGTTAAAGTAACGCCGCGCACGGCGTGGACCTCCACTTCGCCGGAGCGATAGGTCTTGGCGACCGCCTCGAGCTGGATCACCGGCGGAGGAAGGGCGCTCATTACTTTGAACCTCCAAACGGACCTTTCTTTTCATTGTTACTTGTTGCGGTAACCACGCGCTCGTTTTCCTTTAACCCTTCGAGCACCTCAGAATTGACGCCATCCGTCACACCGATCTTTGTTAACACGGCTTTCAGTTCCGAACCCTTATCTCCCACGGGGAAATAAACGATGCGCTGTCCGCGCGCCACTTTGGCAGGAGGCGGTCCGGCCTTGTCAAACTTCGCCCCATCCGGCGGGACAAAACGGAGCGACGCATTCGGCACCGTAAGCACGCCCTTACGTTCCGCCACATAAATCGAGACTTCCGCGGTCATCCCCGGGAAAAGCTTTTGCTCAGGATTTTCCACGTCGATTACCGTGTCGTAGGTAACCACGTTATTCGTCGTCGTCGCCGCTTTGCGCACCTGCGCAACCGTTCCGTAAAAGACATCATCCGGGAAAGCTTCCACGGAAAATTCGACGGTTTGGCCGACTGCGACCTGCCCGATATCCGCCTCGGAAACACTGGCGACGATGTGCATTTTTTTAATATCCTGGGCGATGGTGTAGAGCACCGGCGTCGTCATCGCCGCTGCGACCGTCTGGCCGATATCCACCTTGCGCGATATCACGATGCCGTCGACGGGCGCTTCGATCCGGCAATTCGCGAGATCCGCCTTGGCCCGGTCGAGCTGCGCCTGCTTGATTGTGACCATGGCGCGTGCTTGCAGAAATTCGGCATTGGCCTTGTCGAAATCGGCCTGCGTGCCCGCCCGGTTTTCCATGAGGCTGCGCTTGCGCTCCACCGTGAGCCTCGAGAGTTCCAGGCCGGCGCGGGAATTCTCGAGCTCCCCCTGCGATTGATCGACGACTGCCTGATAAATCGCTGGATCGATCTGCGCCACGACATCGCCTTTTTTCACTTGCGAATTGAAATCGACCGACAGCTTAAGGATGCGCCCGGAGATCTGGCTGCCCACATCCACGCTCACCAGCGCGCTGAGCGTGCCCGTGGCGGTGACGACCTGTGTAATGTCTCCTTTCTTTACCGGTGCCGCCTCATAGGCTGGCGTCGAATTTTTGGAACGATTGCAAGCCCCGAGCGCCAAGGCAGCGCCGGCGAGCAGCAAGCCCACGAGACAGATTCGCAAAAGTGCAGTCGGTTTCAGCACGGAGATTGTTTGAACCTTTGAGCGCTCTTTGCAAGATGCCTTTCGAGTCCGCGCTTTCGCCTTTCCTGCGGGGAAAATGGAAAGTGGTGCTTTTCGGTGCGCGATCCGAGAATGTCCCATGCCTCCCGCGACTCCCGCTCGACCGCATGTCTTCCTTTATTCCGCCTGCCGGCTACGCCCGCATCAAAGTAGTGAAAAGCTTTGACGAACTGATCTCGACACCCTTTGCCGGCGGCATCAATGCTCTCTGCTGGCCGCGCACACTGCGGGGTGATTTCGGCGAAATCGTGCAGCGTCTCGGCGCCGGGAAGGGGATTACCACGCTGGATGATGCCCGCCTCGAAGCTCTTTCCCTCAGCGACGCCGGGAAGATCGCCCGGGACATTCTTCTGGAAGATCAGGTGCTTCTTCGCACTCATGGACTTTCCCCCGTTCTCGACTGCATCGATGGAGCGCCCCGGGACGATGAATCAGCCGTCGTCTCCACCGATGTCTATTCTTTCCATGCGGACAGCGCCCCGGTCGCCGCGGATACCTGGCTTTGCAGCTATTCCGTGTCCGCCACCGAAGCACTGCGCAATGAGGAAGCGCAACGCCGCGTCGACATCCCGGAAACTCGCGCCCGGCTACTCCATCTTTTCGGAGGCGAGGACGACGATAGCTTCCGCGAATTTCTGGCCGAAAACTGTTACGATCTTCACTACGTTCCGAAGGAAAACGCGCGGCCTTTTTCATTCGGTCTCGGCAATCTTTGGCGCATCGCCATTGAGCATCCCGGCAGCCTGGTTCCTCCGTGCATTCATCGCGCTCCGGAAACCTTGCCGGGCCAGCCGCCGCGCTTGCTGCTGCTTAGTTAAAAGCCGCGGTTCGATTTTCTAACCTTCGATGGTGCGGCCCGGGCAGGTCTCCACAGAACAGCTCTTGTCGTTCCCGAGAGTGCGCCTCACAGTCACGCCATGGATCCATTCTTCACCGATCTCGGACGCACTGTAGGTGCCCTTTGGAAGAAGCAGAATTTCGCTCTCGCCCGGTTTCCAGAGATCGCGCGGACCGTGCTCGAAGAGCGCTCTCCGGCAAAAAACGTCGAGGTCTCCGCGCTGGTGAAGCAATTCCTGCTCGACGATGAGCAGCCGTTTCAGACGGCGTCCGGCTTCGGCCAGCCGGAACTAGTCGTCTATGACGATCCGCGCTTTTACATTCAGATCCTTTTCTGGCTGGAAGGAACGACCGATATTCATCAACACAAATTCTCCGGCGCATTTCATGTGCTCGAAGGTTCGAGCCTGCATTCGCGATTCGAATTTGAAAATCCAGAGCCGATCTCGGCGCATCTGCGGCTGGGCCGGTTGCAAATGAAAAGCGCGCGCCTCCTGAATACCGGGAGCACCGAGGAAATCGTTTCCGGCAATGGCTATATTCATTCCCTATTCCACCTGGATACGCCGTCGCTCACGGTGGTCGTGCGAACCCATACCGATCCCGGCACGGGCCCGCAGTTTACTTATCTTCCGCCTCATGTCGCCGTGGATCCTTTCCACCACGACGCCCTCACGGCCCGTCGCAAACAACTCCTGGATGTTCTCGAGAAAACCCAAGACCCATCCTATCTAGTAATCGTTTTGGAGATGTTGGAGAGTTTGGATTTCGAGCGTGGTTTCTTCATTTTGCAAAATGGAATGGAGTATCTGAAAAGCCTCGATGAGTGGGAGTCTGCCTGGCGCGTCTTTGAACAGAAGCATGGGAGGCTGGCCCGGTCCGTCGCGCCGACGCTGGAGGGAATCATCTGGCGTGATCAACTCGTCGCCTGCCGTGCCTCCATTACAGATGTCGAACTGCGCTTCTTTCTCGCGTTGCTCCTGACCGTGCCGGATCGCGCGGATCTCTTTCGTCTCGTCTCGGAACGTTTCCCCGGACCTCCCATCGAAACTATCCTGCGCTGGGCTGAGGAACTGTGCCACCATTCCGACGACACGACTTGGATACTGGATGCGGAATTTCCCAACGGTTTGCCAATTCCCCTCGACCAGCAGACAGAAACATTTCTCGCGGTGCTGCATTGCTTTCTGGCATCCGGAACCGCCGCGCCGCCAGACATTTCCGATCTCGAGCCGTTCCGTGCGGCCTTCGCAAGATCGAGCTTGCGAACGCTCCTTGGCATATAACGAGCGTCGCGGCCCGGACCTCATCTCGCGTTCGCTTTTTTCTACCTAGTTTTGGGTATGCCGGCAGGCTTGACGGGGTGGCTGCACTTTCTGGCAAACTGTTTTCCTTGCTGAAAGGTCACTGGCATCCCAAGCCTGTGGATGCTTTCCCTCAAATCCCCTCGCAGAACCCATGAAACTAATGTTCCGTATTTTCGCGTCTCTCCGCCAAATATCTTGGTTCACGCTGCTTTCACCGCTCGCCGCCTACGCCGTCGTTGACCCGACGCCGACACTGCCTGCTCCCCCGCCCACGGAGCCAACCTTTGCTTTCGATGTCGCGACGTATGGCGCGGTGCCGAATGGAACGACACTCAATACGACGGCCATTCAAAATGCGCTGAATGCGGCGGGCGCCCATGCGGGAGGAGCAAAGGTAGATCTGTGGGGACCTGGAACTTACCTCACCGGAAGCCTCTCGATTCCTTCGAATGTCTGGCTGCATGTCCACGCCGGCGCGATTCTTCAGGGCAGCAGCAATACGGCAGACTACCCTCTCACTACGGAACGCTGGGAGGGCAACGATGTGACTTGTTACCGCGGATTGATCTCGGCCGATCACGCTTCGCACATCGCGCTCGTCGGTGGCGGCAAAGTCAATGGCGGCTCCGTCAGCATCCTGCGCAATCCGCGTGGTCCCACGCTCTTTGAGCCGCGCAATTGTCAGGGCGTCTATGTGATGGGTGTGAACGGCACCCCTTTGACGGTGTCCAATCACTCCTGCTGGACGCTGCATCCTACTTTTTGCCAGGACGTGACTGTTTCAAACGTGGCCATCGCCTCCGATGGCGAGAATAGCGATGGTTGCGATCCCGATTCCTGTGCGCGGGTTCTGATCGATCAATGCAGCTTTTCCACGGCGGACGACAATATCGCCGTGAAATCCGGAAAGAACCAGGAGGGGGCCGATGTGGGGATTCCCACCGAGGACGTCACGATCAGCAACTGCAACTTTGTTACCGCGCCGGGTTTCTCGGGAAATGTAGCGCTGGGCAGTGAGCTATCCGGCGGCATCCGTCGGGTGCTCATCAAGAATAACACCTTTGGGTCAACATCGAAGCCGATCTATCTCAAGAGCCGCGCCGGACGAGGCGGCTATTGCACCGACGTCGTCGCTGATTCAAATAACTATGCGAATATCGTCCTGACCATTACGGCAAACTATAATAG
>FTBB01000049.1_pt1 | contig 50445 bp, 41 predicted proteins | sample 1639251 | NCBI WGS metagenome assembly FTBB01 (sample SAMEA3914864, study PRJEB12502) | metagenome | biome: forest; material: soil | place: USA | collected 2012-03-12 | depth 0.3 m | reverse complement strand
GGGGAGAATTGAACTCCCGACCAAGGGCTTATGAGTCCCCTGCTCTACCACTGAGCTACCCTGGCAAATTGGGACGGTTTCTGTACGCGAGACCTTATCGCTTGGCAAGTGGAGAACCAACAGGACGGAAATCTCCGTTTGAGCCGGCTTTCGTGCGGGCGGCACGGGAGAAACCCTCAACTCTCATCTGCCAGACGCCAACCCCCAACCTCACTCGCCGGAGAGAAACCTACCGGCTGCTTTATCCGGGGAAAACAACTCCATCACCCTGCTCGGATTGAGCGGGGGCTGAACTACCACGCCAAAGAGCACAAGAGGAACGTTATTCCCCTTTTTGCTGTTTGTGCACGAGGTCCACGACCGAGTGGGCTCGGTCCATGGCGGCTCTGTAGTCGGACTGTGCGGGAGCGCCACCTTGAACGGGGGCGGTTGCGGACGTCGAGGGTTTGGGGACGTTTTCGTCAACCATCGAAATCGCTTCCTTCACGTCTGACGAGTGCGTTGCGTGATGGGACATCACCACATAAATGATGGCGATGACAACAATGAGTGCGACGAATCTCATAAATACCATAGGAGCACAGATCGCGCCATGAAGATCGGCCTTGTGCACTATTCAGCGTGGCCAGTGATCGGCGGAGTGGAAATCGTGATGCGAGAGCACGCGCGGCTCTTGCGGGAGGCGGGGCACTCAGTGGTGGTCCTTTGCGCGAAGGGGGGCGCTCGGAGCGATGATGCGGGATGCATTCCACTTCCGAGCAATGGGCTGGAAGAACTTTCAACTCTCAACTTTCAACTCTCAACGTCCAAGGATTTGGCCTCGCGACGAACGGCGTTGGGTTTGTTTCTTCGGGAGAAGCTGCAAGATCTCGAGGTTGTCTTCGTCCATAATGTGCTGACGATGCCGTTTGATATCGCCCTTACGGCGGCGCTTTGGGACGCGGCGGATGCGCTGCCGCAGACGCGCTTTGTCTCTTGGACGCACGACGTGGTTGCGGCGAATCCGGACTACGCTATCACCGCCGAGGCACCTTGGGATTTGCTTCGCAAAGCGCATCCTCGCATCGAGTACATTGCAGTTTCGGATTTGCGAAAACGGCAGCTCGCAGAGGTTTGCGGGGTTTTGGAGGGAAAATGCGGAGTGATTCCAAATGGGATAGACCCGCTTCGCCACCTGCAACTCACCCCAGCAGTCGAGAAACTGGTCACCGCATTCAGGCTTCTCGATCGCGATTTAGTACTGCTCCATCCCACCAGGCTTTTGCGTCGCAAAAATATCGAGCTGAGCCTGCAGGTTACGGCTTCGTTGCGAGAGCAAGGAGTGAACGCCGCGCTCCTTATCACCGCCGCTCATGACCCGCATACGGCTGAGGCATCAAGCTACGCCGCCTCTCTGCACGCCCTTCGCGACGATCTGAAACTCGCCGGCGATGCGATTTTTGTGAACGACCACTTCGCCGTCACCGACGCAGATTTGGCGAGCCTCTACCGTCTCGCCGATCTGCTCTTTTTTCCCAGTAAGCAGGAGGGTTTTGGTCTGCCGATCCTCGAAGCCGCACTTCATTGTCTCCCGGTGTTTTGCACGGATATCGAGCCCCTGAGCAGCCTTCCCGGCGCTATCCCTTTTCCGCTCGGCACTGCTCCCGAAAAACTCGCCGCTCTTCTCATGCGGCACGTGGAGGCTTCCGCCACGATCTATGCAAAAAAGAAGGTCCTGCGTGAATTCGCCTGGAGCGCCATCTGGCGGAATTTTCTCGCCCCCCTTCTAGCCCGACACGACACTTCCTGCCCAACATGAGAATCTCGACGGCCACCGTTCCGACACTCGACTCCGCGGCCATTCACGCCATCTGCGCCGGCGACCATGGCGATCCGTTTGCCGTCCTCGGCATGCAGGAAGTTGATGGGCATCAAACCGTCCGCGTCTTTCGGCCCGGCGCGCGCACCGTGGTGATTCAGGACGAAAAAGATCCGAGCCAGAGCTACCCGGCGGTCCAAATCGACGGCGATGGGTTTTTCGAAGCGATCATCGAAAATCGTGCGGAAAGATTTCCCTACACCATTCGCTTCACCAGCCACCACGGGCACGAATGGACCACGCACGATCCCTACTCGTTTGGCCGAGTCATGGGCGAGATGGATATGTACCTTTTCGGTGAAGGCCAGCATTGGGATCTATGGAAAAAAATGGGTGCGCATTTGACGGAAGTGGATGGCGTCAAGGGCACCACCTTTCATGTGTGGGCGCCGAATGCGCAGCGCGTGAGCGTCGTCGGCGATTTCAATCAGTGGGATGGCCGCATCAATCCGATGCGCAAACTAGTGAATTGCGGCGTGTGGGAAATCTTCATCCCGGATGTTGGCGAACTGGCTCACTATAAATTTGAAGTCAAAAATTGCTTTGGCCACCTGGTGTTGAAGAGTGATCCGTTTGCCTTTTTCTCTCAGCATGGAACGGAAACAGCGTCGCTCGTGTTCAATCTGAATCGCTACCAATGGGAAGACGCCGAATGGATGGAGCAGCGCAAGACCCGGGAATGGCAAAAATCCGCGGTGAGCATCTACGAAGTGCATTTCGGCTCCTGGCGCCGGCATGCGGAAGAGGGCAACCGCTTTCTTTCCTATCTGGAGATGGCGGATGAGCTAATCGATTACGTCGCCTATATGGGCTATACGCATATCGAGCTCATGCCGGTGGCGGAGCACCCATTCGAAGCTTCGTGGGGCTACCAAGTAACGGGTTACTTTGCACCCACCAGCCGCTTTGGCAATCCTGATGAATTTCGCCATTTCGTGGATCGCGCGCATCAACGCGGCATCGGGATCATCCTCGACTGGGTGCCCGGGCATTTCCCGAAAGATGTGCATGGCCTGGCGGAATTCGATGGCACCGATCTCTTCGAGCACGCCGACCCGCGCAAAGGCGAGCATATGGATTGGGGCACGCTCATTTTTAACTATGGGCGCAATGAAGTGCGCAATTTCCTTATCGCCAACGCGCTCTTCTGGCTGGACGAATATCATATCGACGGCCTGCGCGTGGATGCCGTCGCGTCGATGTTATATCTCGACTACTCGAGAAAACCCGGCGAATGGGAGCCGAACGCCCACGGCGGCCGGGAAAACCTGGAAGCCATTTATTTCCTCAAGCGCTTCAATGAAGTTTGCTATGCGCGCCACCCCGGGATCATGACCATCGCCGAGGAATCCACCGCCTGGCCCGGCGTCTCGCGTCCCACTTATCTCGGCGGCCTCGGCTTTGGCCTCAAATGGAACATGGGCTGGATGCACGATTTCCTTCACTATATGTCGAGGGATCCGGCCTATCGGAAGTATCACCAGGGAGATATCACTTTCTCACTGATCTATGCTTTCCACGAGCATTTCGTCCTCGTGCTTTCCCACGACGAAGTGGTGCACGGCAAAGGTTCGCTCATGCAAAAAATGCCGGGAGATGTCTGGCAAAAGTTTGCCAATCTCCGGCTTTTCTATGCGTGGATGTATGCGCATCCCGGGAAAAAGTTACTTTTCATGGGTGGCGAATTTGGCCAATGGCGCGAGTGGAACCACAATGCCAGCCTCGACTGGCATCTCAACGACTGGCCGGAACACGACGGTCTCAAACGCCTCGTCGTGCATCTGAATTGGTTGTATCGCAATGAGCCGGCTTTGTTCGACCAGGACGATAGCTATGCCGGCTTTGAATGGATCGACTTCCACGATAGCGATAACTCCGTCGTTGCCTTTAAGCGAAAGTCGCTCACTGGCGACGTCATCGCATTCATCATCAATGCCACGCCGGTGATCCGGGAAACCTATCGGATCGGAGTCAACGGAGGTGGCTGGTATGAGGAAATCCTAAATACCGATGCGCAAACCTATGGCGGATCGAATGTGGGAAACTACGGCGGCATTCACGCGGAAGAAATTCCGTGGCAGGGCAAATCCCACTCGCTTCTTTTGCGGCTCCCACCGCTCTCCGTGATCGGCCTCAAGCGACGCGCGTCATAAATGGCCCTTGATTTAAACAGCGGAAATAGCTTGTTGACACCCGTTGTTTTTCCCCCTTGAAAAAGAATTCCGCGCCTGAGAAGAATCCATTTGCTCTTCAAAATGAAGGCTGTAGTCTCCAATAAGTTTATCTCCTCCCTTACTGTTCGTTCCATGAAATCCTCCAAAACTAACGCATTTACCCTCATCGAATTGCTGGTCGTGATCTCCATCATCGCGATCCTGGCCAGCATTGCCATTCCTGCCTTCAGCGCCGCCCAGCTTTCCGCTCAGCAAAATAAGGCGCTGCAGCAGTGCAAAGGCGTTTTCTACGGCCTGAAAATGTTTGCCACCGACCACAGCGGCAATTTTCCGGCCAAGCGCGAAGAGGATTTCACCACGGGTGATCCTTCGCAGGCCGGCGACGTGACGGATGCGAATCGCGCTTTCGCGAACATCGTTCCGACCTATCTCAGCTCCGTGAAGCCGTTCAGCGTTCCCGCCTCCAAGTACTGCAAAACCACGTCTGGCGGCTATATCACTCCGAAGGATGACTTCACCAACCGCACGGAAGTTCTTGCGGCGGGCGAAAACGCTTTCGCCTATGTCAAGGGTCTGAGCGACACGTCAAATTCCAACTATCCGATCATGGCGGACGGATTTTCGGGAGGCCCTGGCATCGTGGAATCCCCAAAATACAGCAAGACGGAAGGTGAATTTGGCGCCGTTTGGAAAGGCAAGAAGGCCATCGTCGTTCGCTGCGACGGCAGTGTGAACCTCGAAAACGTCAATCAAGGAACCTTGCAAGTGATTCGTCCCGGCAATGGCCAGCGGAACCTCTTCACCTCCAGCAGCGACCAGAGCGATCCGTGGCTCGTCGGCTGCACGGTGTTGAATCCGCTGCAACCGCAGTAATTCCGCAAAGCGAAGTCGCTTTACTTTCGCAGGCTCCGGTGTCACCGCCGGAGCCTGTTTCTTTTCCGGGGATCAAGCCACTGGCGGAATCACTTCTGCTTCGATGCTTCCCTCGGCAAATCGAGTCACGATGCGTTTGCTGGCCGCCGCCTCCACCGCGCTCGTGAGCAGCTTTCCTTTCGGCGTGCTCGTGATGGTGTAGCCTCGCTCCAGAGTCGCCTGCGGCGAAATCAACTCCAGCAAATCCCGCGCAGATGCCAGCCTTCGGCGATCCTCCGCGAGTTGATGTTTGAGCGCCTGGCCGAGCCTTTGCCGCATCGCAGTTACTTGTTGCCTCCGAATGGCCAGCTGCTGATCGGGACGATGCTGCCGGACGATGGCGTTTAACGCCTGCAGGCGCTCCTTGCGCGTAGTTGCGTTCGATCGGATCGCCCACCGCAGGCCCTCGACTGCGGAATCCAGGCGCTGAGCCGCCGATTGCAGGCACCGGACCGGCTCGCGATGCAAGGTGCCTCGAAGAAAACCGGCCAGCCGGTGGCGGTGGCGCTCGCAGATCACCGTCAGATGCCGCTGCAACCTGGCCAAAACCTGCTCGATCCTCCGCTGAAGCTCTGCTCGATCCGGCGCCACCAATTCCGCGGCCGCGCTCGGCGTCGGTGCGCGCAAATCCGCCACAAAATCGGCAATGGTAAAGTCAATCTCGTGACCGACGGCGGAAATTACGGGGATTTCCGAGGCGGCAATCGCTCGCGCAACCGTCTCTTCGTTGAACTGCCAAAGATCCTCAATGCTTCCGCCACCGCGTGCCACGACGATCACATCGACGGGCCGCCATCCCCAGCGTTCGAAATCATTCAATTCCCGAATCGCTTCGGCGATCTCTGCGGCGGCGCCTTCACCCTGCACGCGCACTGGGTTCACAATCACATGAATCCATGGCGCCCGGCGCCCGAGGACGTTGAGCATATCGCGGATCACCGCGCCGCTCGGCGATGTCACAATCCCCACGGCGATGGGAAACGGCGGAATGGCCCGCTTGCGTTCTGAATCAAACAGTCCCTCCGCCTGCAACTTCTGCTTCAGCGCCTCGAACTTCGCCTGCAAAAGCCCGGCGCCCCCCGCCTGTACGTGCTGCACGTTGAGTTGATATTGCCCGCGCGCTTCGTAAACGCTGAGTGTCCCGCGCGCGATGACGTGCATGCCATCGGAAAGCGACACCGCTTTCCGCCACATCCCCTGGCGGGCAAACATCACGCATTGCAACTGGCAACGCTCATCTTTCAGCGTGAAATATTGATGCCCGGACGGCTGCTTCCGCAAGTTGCTCACCTCGCCTTCCACCCACACCTGGCCGATCGCTTCTTCCAACACCTGCCGCACGACCTGCGTCACCTCCGTCACGGTAAAGACGTGCGGCGATTCAGGCGCTGGCGAGGCCGGAGTGGGAAACAATTCCATGGCAGAAACGCTACCCGCTCCGACAGTGGCATACAAAGAAAATGGGTTGACGCGACGGGCGGCAGCGCCTAGCCTCCGCCCACTTTTCATCAAGAGTGGCTGAGGGACTGGCCCGACGACGCCACGGCAACCGCTTTCTGGAAGATTCGAGTCTGTGACTCAATGTTCCGCAAAGGACCAGGTGCCAAATCCAGCTCCGAGAAATCGGGGGAAGATGAAGTAGGTTCCTCAGCAAACTGCCGGGGTGCCCGTCTCGTCTTCACGCGACCACCCGTCCGCGGGCTTGGTGGAAGTGCCAAAACCATGGACAAACCTCAGCCTTTCTTCAGCAACCTCAAATGTCGTGAGTGCGGACGCCTCTACCCCAAGCAGGCGATCCACGTGTGTGATTTCGATTTTGGCCCACTCGAAGCGGCCTACGATTATGAAGCCATCCGCGCCTCGCTCACCCGCAAGAGCATCGAATCCCGCCCGCATTCCATGTGGCGCTACCGGGAGCTTTTGCCCATCGACGGCGAGCCGACTGTCGGCTGCCAGGTTGGATTCACGCCTTTGGTAAAGGCTCCCCGTCTCGCGCAAGCTTTAGGCGTGAAAGAGGTATGGGTGAAAAACGACTCGGTTAATTACCCCACCCTTTCCTTCAAAGATCGCGTCGTTTCCGTCGCGCTCACCCGTGCCCTGGAGCTCGGGTTCAAAGTAGTGGCGTGTGCCTCCACGGGGAATCTGGCGAATTCGGTCGCCGCCAATGCCGCCAGTGCCGGGCTCAAGAGCTATGTGCTCATCCCCGCGGATCTCGAACAGGGAAAAGTCCTCGGCTCGCTCGTCTATGGTACGCAGGTCATCGGGATCCACGGTCCGTACGATCAAGTAAACCGGCTCTGCTCGGAAATCGCGGGCAAATACGGCTGGGGCTTTGTCAACGTGAATCTACGCCCGTACTATGCGGAAGGCTCCAAAACCATGGGGTTTGAAATTGCCGAGCAGCTGGGGTGGCGCCTCCCCGCGCATACGGTCGTGCCGATGGCGTCGGGCTCACTCCTCACGAAAATCTACAAATCGTACAAGGAATTCATTCAGCTCGGCCTCGTCGAAAACGCGCCCTTCAAAGTGCATGGCGCTCAAGCCACGGGCTGCGCTCCCATCTCCCACGCCATGAAGCGCGGGACCGACATCATCAAGCCTGTGCCGAAGCCGGAGACCATTGCCAAGTCGCTGGCCATCGGCACACCGGCCGATGGATACTACGCGATTCACACCATGAAGGGAACGGGCGGCGCGGCCGACGACGCCACGGACGAGGAAATCATCGAAGGCATTCGCCTATTGGGAGAATGCGAAGGCATTTTTGCTGAAACCGCCGGCGGAGTCACCACCGCCTGCGCCAAGAAACTCATCGCCAGCGGGGCCATTCCCGCGGATGAAAGTGTCGTCCTCTGCATTACCGGCAACGGGCTCAAAACCCAGGAAGCCGTCATCGGAAAATGCGGCGAGCCGCGCCTCATCAAACCGAGCTTGCACGAATTTGAGGAGAAGATTTACAGCCAGGACGGCGCTTCCCTCGCTACGGTAGAAAAGAATCAACCCGAATAGATCCCATGCCAAACGTCCGCATCCCCACTCCCCTTCGTAAACTCACCAATGAACTCGAAGTCGTCTCCGCATCCGGGGCGAATATTGGTGAAATCATTGAGCATCTCGACCAGGCTTTCCCTGGCTTGAAGGAACGCATCTGCGATGAGCAGGGCAACGTTCGCCGCTTCGTTAATGTCTTCGTTAACGACGAAGATATCCGCTTTCTTGAGGACAAAGCAACCCCTGTAAAAGAAAGCGACGAAGTAAGCATCGTCCCGGCCATTGCCGGTGGTTAGACGACGCTTAATGCATTATTAGGCATATCACTCGAATGACAATCACTCGAATGACACATGCCGCCCACTTGGCTCTTGGCATTTGGCTCTAACCTACTTGTTTCATGGAAGATAAAACGCGCCTCTGGCTCATGTTCCCATCGCGGCTGATTACACGCCCGATCATCTGGGAAATTAGCAAGAAATTTGAATTGGTAACCAACATCCGCCAAGCTAGCGTGACGGACGAAGTCGGCATTGTCTCCCTCTCGCTCGCAGGGGAGCGAAATGAGATCAAGAAAGCGATCGATTGGCTCGAAGAGCTCGGCGTCAAAGTCGAGCCCGTCGAGATCAATACAATCGAAGGCTGATTTTAGGCCTTAACAGGCCGTAACAGGCCTTAAAGCTTGGATTCGAATTCCGCGATCCGACCTAATGCCTCTAGGAAATCGGCCAAAGCCGGAACTGGAAGCATGATGGTGTCGCGGCGCCCTGAAACGTCTTCGGTAATCTTGATATAACGGCCGCGTTGATTCTCCTTCAGGTCAATGAAGAATATCTTGCGGTCAATCGCGATCTTCTCAGACGCAATCGGGGCGGCGGGGTGGGGATTGTCTGGATTCATTTTTAACTCCGGCGTTATTTAACGCCGTCGTAACACATTATTCAAGTGAAGATGTGGGCCTTTCGTCTAGGCAAAAGTACTGACAAGTAGCCGCCAGCCAGGCTATCCAAGCCTTAGCAAATTGAAAGGTTGCTCCGGCGGCATCCAATCGATGTTTGTTGTCGTGACCAATTTTTGCGAACCCACGGGCAGCGCCGACATCAAAGCTACCCGCCTTGAGGGATCCAATTCCCCAAATACGTCGTCGAGAAGCAGCAGCGGCGGACTTCCAAAATGCGCCTTCAGCAGCTCCGCCGCTCCCAATTTCAGCGCCAGAACCAGCGTGCGCTGCTGTCCCTCGGAAGCGAACTTGGAGGGGTGGCCATTGACCGTAAATTGCAGATCATCCCGGTGCGGTCCCACCGTCGTTTGGCGAAGCCGTGAATCCTCGGTCCTGGCTTCGGCAAGACTCGCTCCAAAATTGTCTCCCGCCCCGCGTACATAATTCACCTCCAAGGTCTCGCTGGTCGCGCTGATGGCTTGATGGGCGCGGCTTACGTGAGGATGCAATTCCGCGCAGAGCTCGCCGCGAGCGCCTTCCAGTTCCCGGGCTGCCAAAATCAGCGGTTCCGTAAAAGCATCGATCTGCGCCCATTTGGGAGCCGGCGCTTTCAGCAAGGCATTGCGCGACCGTAACGCCTTTTCGTAGTCCCGTAATGCTTTCCGATATCCTGCGCTTCGCTGAACCGCGATGAAGTCCAGAAACTTTCTCCGCGCGTCGGAACCACCCCTCGCTATCTCTATGTCCGCGCTTTCGAAATAAACAAGCCGCCCAATCTGCAGGTATTCGCGAGCCGTCTTTTGCTCGACGGAATCCAGCGCGAGCTTTTTCCGTCCGACACTAAAGTAAAACTGCAAATGGCGTTCGTTAAAGTATCCATCCACTACAAATCCGCGGCGCTCGTGCTGAATCAGATCGGCCAACCGCGAAGTGCGAGGCGACAGCAGCCTCAACAAAATGCAGGCCGCTTCAAGTAACGAAGTCTTCCCGTGCGCATTCGGGCCCACGATCACATTGAGATCGGGAGCAAACTCCGTCTCGAACGCTTCGTAGCAGCGGAAATGGCGAATCTTGAGCGCGCGCAACATCTGACGGATGCCGATTTCTCGTTTTGCCGCGAGAGATTCAAGCACGGGCGGAAAAATCGAGATCACTCCCGGTGAATTCCGAGCGGGAGCGCGGCGAGCAACGGGTGCGCAACCGAATCTTTAATTGCATGATAGCTGTATCAAATTTCAGAAATCATCCTATTTTCTCAATTTAAATGAAAATTACTTGCAATAATTCAGATCTTCTCTACGCTGGATCCCCATGAAATGCGTCCTTCTATTTTTTCTCGGCCTGGCCACTGCTTCAGTATGCAGCCGAGCTGCGGAACCCATTCGGGTCTCGAGCTTTTCCACCATCCTCACCGAAATCGCCGAACAGGTGGGCGGAGACCGGGTAAAGGTGACGGGACACGTCAAGCCAGGTGTGGATCCTCACGAATTCGAACCCAAACCCACCGATTTGAAAACGGTCGGGAGCGCGCAATTGATTCTGCTCTCCGCAAAACACATGGAAGCTTATGTGGGAAAACTCAAGGAGAGCACCGGCACCAAGGGAAACCTGCTGGAAGTGGGAGACGGTTTCGGTTCGCTGAACATGAAAAATGAGGAGTCTGGCAAGACGATCGAAGACCCACACTGGTGGCAATCGGTAGAGAATGTGGAGAAGGCCACAAAAATTGTTCGTGACGCATTGACCGCGATCAGCCCCGCTGACAAAGCGGCCTTTACCGCAAATACTGACAAGTATCTTGCACGCCTGGAAAGCTTGCGAAAATGGGCAAAAGCCAAGATTTCGGAATTGCCTCGCGACAAACGAAAACTGGTCACCTCGCACGACGCCTTTCAGTATTTCGCTCGAGAGAACGGTTTTACTATCTATGCGATCGAGGGAGTTTCATCGACCGATCAGCCTTCTTCGAAAAAGGTCGCGGATTTGATCGCCACGGTGAAAGCACAGGGTGTCAAAGCCATTTTCCCCGAATCGATCGAGAATCCGAAAGTGCTCACGGAAATCACCAAGGAAACGGGCGCGAAGATTGGTCCGGAGTTGTATGCCGACGGCCTCGGAGAGGGAGATGTTTCCACTTACGAGGGTATGTTCAAACACAACGTGACGGCGATCGTCGATTCGCTCAAGTAAGCGAGGAATCCCGCGGCCATCTGGCAGGAATCCTTTTCCTTTTCTCGTCGGGAAATGTGATATGGAAACGCAAATCAGATGCCCGAGCCTGATCCTCCATTCCATTCCGCTCAGCCAGTTTCCAACCATCATCCTTCATTTCGTGAAGCATTTCTATTTTGGCTGAAGCTGGGCTTTATTTCGTTCGGCGGTCCGGCAGGTCAAATCGCGATCATGCAGCGCGAGCTCGTGGAAAAACGCCGCTGGATCGGGCAATCTCGATTCCTCCACGCGCTCAACTTTTGCATGCTGCTGCCGGGCCCTGAAGCCACACAACTTGCGATCTACATCGGCTGGTTACTTCATAAAACGGCCGGCGGAATTGTGGCCGGCGTTTTATTTATCCTTCCTTCGGTGGTTATTCTTTGGGCGCTAAGTTTTGTCTATGCGGCCTTTGGCCATGTCGCGTGGGTCTCGGCCATTTTTTACGGATTTAAGCCAGTGGTGATGGCCATTGTGGCAACCGCGGTCCTTCGGATTGGAAAGAAAGCTCTGAAAAATGAAACGCGTTGGGGCATGGCAGTTGCGGCCTTCGTCGCCCTCTATTTCTTCAGAGCGCCCTTTCCGTTGATTATTCTTTCAGCCGCCTTGATCGGTCTCGCCGGCAGCAAACTTTGGCCAGGCAAATTCCTCAGCACCGGTCACGGCGATACAGATTCGAATGATTCCGTGCTCGGGGACAGCATTGATTCACCCCAACACGCGCGTCCGTCATTTAAACGCGCGATTGTCTTGTTACTTGTTTTCGGAATACTTTGGTTTTTGCCGATCGCCTCCGTTGCCTTCTGGCGAGGTGGAAACGCCACGCTTCTCCACGAAGGCCTCTTTTTTAGCAAGGCAGCCGTGGTTACTTTCGGCGGCGCTTATGCGGTTCTGCCCTACGTCGCACAGCGAGCCGTCGAGCATTTTGCCTGGCTTACTCCTGGGCAAATGATGGATGGCCTCGGCCTCGCCGAAACTACTCCCGGACCACTCATCATGGTGCTGCAATTCGTCGGCTTTCTCGCCGCTTGGAATCATCCACAGAATCTTTCACCGCTCGTTGCCGGAACGCTCGGCGCACTGCTCACCACCTGGGTCACATTTACTCCTTGCTTTCTCTGGGTATTCCTGGGAGCGCCGCACATTGAGCAACTCCGCGGAAACGTCCGCATCCATTCGGCGCTCTCCGGCGTGACAGCCGCGGTCGTCGGCGTAATCTTCAACCTCGCGGTCTGGTTTGCGCTGCAGGTGATTCGGCCCCATCCCGGCACGGTAGACTATACGGCGATCGCTTTGGGTGCGGCCGCTTTCTGGGGCATGATTCGCTGGAAGCTCGACATCATTCCCGTGGTGATCTGTGGCGGTATTGCCGGCATTTTGGTAAAGGCATTTACCTGAGCAGGCCGCCACCGGCTCATCTCGTGGCCGCGGTCACGCGCTTTACATTCCTCTCTCCTGCGAAATATCGTCGTCGCATGAAGTTGCCCCGGTTTGTTCCTCCACGCTCTTCTTTCGCGGGCACTTTTTGCATCACCTTTTTGCTAACTTTCGGGAGCTTCGCTGCGAAAACACAGGCTATCTCCGCAGATTTCGATCAAGTTCCTACCTGGTCCAAAGAAGATCGGCAGTACTTTCTCCACGGTTCGATGAGCACGGAAGTGGTTCCGGAATCCGTGCTGCGCGCATTCATGAAGGCTTATCCGGACCTCTTTCCAACGTCTGATTTCAGTCATCTCGGCATGATCCCGGACGCGGACTTTGGCTGGCCCATCGGAATCAGCCGGACCAACGTGCCGCACCTGGGCAACCTGCCCTCGCTCGGGGTCAATTGCGCCTCGTGCCATGTGGCGGAAATCAATGCGCCGGGAGGTGTGGCGCCTCTGCGACTCCTTGGAGTCACCAGCCACTTCGATTCCGAAGGTTTTTTCGGGGCCATTCTCGCGGCGACTTACCGTACCGCCCTGCCGGACAACATGCAGAAGTTTCTCGCCGAATGGCTGGCGGTGAATGATCCCGCAGGCGGCGACAAGGCGCGGGAGGCATTGGCAACCGCCTGGCAGCAGCAGCAGGAAAAAATCACGAATGCCATGTCCGAAGCAGTGCAGGCGCAACCACCGGGCGGACTGTGCGACATCAAAGAGGCCGACTTGCATCTGGATTCAGCCGCGCTGAACACCGGTATCGATCTGGCGGCTTTGACAAAATCGACGCTCGCACTCTTTCATAACATTCGCGCCTCGCTGCATATCCCCGATCAGCCGCCGGACAAAGCGCCTCCGATGTCAGGGCCGGGGCGGAACGACGCCTTTGGCCTGCTTTCCGCCGTGCTCTTCGGTTCGCCGCAACCCTTCGCGCCCGTGAAATACGGCCTGGTCTGGAATCTCGATCAGAGGCACTGGGTGCACTGGGATGGCAATACCCAGTCACCGCTCGGCCGAAACCTCTTGGCGGCCATGGGTTTGGGCGCGCCGTTGGTTGGCCATCACGGCCAATTTGATTTCGCGGCCATCAAACGGCACACCGATTTGTCGGAACGCATCCACGCTCCCAAATATCCCTTTCCGATCGACCAGGAAGCAGCCAAACGCGGAGCCGCCACTTACGATGCCAAGTGCGCCTCGTGTCACTCAGGAGTGGAAGGCGACCAGCGATTGCACGCGCCGGAAGAGATCGGAACGGAACCGCAGCGTGCGATGCTTTTCACCGCGGCCCAGGCGGAGAAATTCGACCATTTCTTCGCAGAGCTGGAGAGCCCGGGCTACACACCGCCGGCCGATCCGCCGATCCGCAGCACGCAGAAATATTGGGCAGCCAGCCTCGCGGGAGTATGGGCCCGCGCGCCTTATCTGCACAACGGCTCCGTGCGCACGATGCAGGGACTCCTGGCTCCGGCATCCACTCGGGCCGCCAGTTTCCATCGCGGCTCGCAGGTGTACGATACAAAACAAATGGGTTATATCGATGAAGGTCCCTATTTGCTAGATACGACTGCACCGGGCAACAGCAAATCCGGCCATGAATACGGCGCGGATCTTCCACCGGAGCAGAAGCGTGACTTGATGGAGTTTCTGAAAACGCTATAGCGTTCTCGACTAGTGCATCTCGTGCAGCAGGCGGCGGCGAAATTCCGTGGGGTTCGCTTTCTTCAAGCGGCGGAAGCACCGGTTGAAACTGGCGAGATTGGAAAATCCACAGGCGTAGGCGATTTCGGTGACGTTCATTTCGCCTTCCCCTAAGAGCCGGCAAGCCCGGCCAATGCGCAGTTCGGCCACGAAATCGTGGAAATTCTTTCCCGTATGCCGCTTAAAGTAACGACTGAAGGCGCTGGGGCTCAGATGAATGAGCGCCGCGGCTTCATCCCGGCAGAGAGGTTCGCCCAAATGCTCCTGCACATAACGGCAGATGCGATTGACCCGCTCGCTTTCTCCCGGGGCCGGGGCCGGATTGGCCGCAAAACCGGCGGAGGAAATGGGATGCATGTCGTCACCGGGCGCTTCGGCGAGCACCTGCAGGATTTCCAGAAGATCGAGCAAGCGGCGAAAACCGGTGCAGTCATTCATCCCCTGCAGAATCTCCGCGGCACGCTGGCGGGTCTGTCCGCTCACGCGCAAACCGGTCACGGAGCGCTTCAAGAGCCGCAAAATCTCCCGCATTTCCGGCTGCTGGAGAAATTCAGTGCCGAGAAATTCTTCCTTAAAATGGACAACATAGGCATGCACACCACGGCGATTGCGGGAGTGCTCTTCGTCGTTATGCCAGAGGTGAGGAATGTTCGGGCCGAGCAAGGTAAAGTCTCCGGCTTTCAGGGGTGTGATATTGTCGCCGACGATGCGATACCCAGCGCTTTGGGAAACGAGCCCGAGTTGATATTCGGGATGGAAATGCCAGGAGCAGCCGTACTGGTCGCGCTGGATTTCTTCGAATTGGAAAGAAGAGGTCGCCGAAGGAAGGACTCGGTGAAAACGCGCGCGCGAATGCGGAAGCGTGGAGGGAGGGATACACGTGGTGTCCAGGATCTGGATCATAAATGCGTTCTTGGAGGTTGCGGGGGGAAAGAGCAAGGTGCGTCCGCTTTGTGACAAAACAACGATTCCGCAACAGAGTTTCGGAACGTGCAGGAGTTCATTGGGGTTGGGGAGATGGGTGCGAGAAAGAGCGGTGTGTGCTGCTTTTGTTTCAAACACTATACGATTAATTGCACCATTAGCAAACAGCGACTTGCGCACCACGGTGCGTAACAAAATGCAAAATCAGCGTCATTTCAGGCCGTCTTTTGTCGCGCGACACAAACGGACAAGGATTGGATACCAAATGCGTAGCATGGAAATCCCCTCGCGCATTACGTTTGCATTGCCTCAAGCACTGCTGCTTGCGGCCGAACCGCGGGGCCAATAGGGCCCTGCTCCCCTCGAACAACGCAACCATCCCCCCACTCGCCGTCCGCAACCCGGATTCTCTCCGCAACCTAACTAACTCCCATCATGAACACCTGGACCGAACCTACCATTCAAGAAATCACCGTCAGCATGGAGTGCACCTCCTACGCCGAAGTTCTCGCCTCGAAATAACTCAAATCCATCCCCACCAGAATGAATCTAACCATTCGCAATTTCCGCCAAAGCCGCGGCTGGCTCAGCGCGCTTGCCATGGCCGGCTTGGCCTTTGGCGCCACGCCCAGCCACGCGGTCAACGTCACGACGCAAAAGAACGATAATAATCGCTCCGGCCTCAATGCGAGCGAAACGATCCTCACGCCGACCAATGTAAATCAAACCAGCTTCGGCAAGCTTTTTGAAAAAAGCGTCGATGGCGACATCTACAGCCAGCCGCTCTACATGTCCGGTGTGAGCATCGGCGGCGGCACGCACAACGTCGTGTACGTCTCGACGATGAATAATACGCTGTACGCCTTCGACGCCGATAATAGCGGCGCGGCGGCGTATTGGAGCAATCACGTGGCCACCGCTGTGCCGCAAGGCGACGTGCAATGCTGTTGTACCGACGTGCAGACCGTGATCGGCGTCAATTCCACCGGCGTCATCGATACCTCCACCAACACCTGGTACGTGGTGGATAAACGAAAGAATACGGACGCTAGCTACCATCTGTTTCTCCACGCCATCGACATCACCACAGGCGCGGAGAAATTCAGTGGCCCAAAGGAGATCACTGGCAGCAATGGCGGGGTGACCATGAACGCGAAGATTAACAACCAACGTTCCGCGCTGCTGCTGCAGGGCGGCAATGTCTATTTCACCTGCGCTTCGCATAACGATTGCGGCGACTATCACGGTTTCGTCTTCGGCTATAATGCATCCACCCTGGCCCAAGTGGGCGTGTGGGCTTCCACCACTGCCAGCGGTTCCCGCGGCGGCGTCTGGATGGCGGGCGGCGGCACGGTGGGAGACGGCACCTCGATCTATTGCACCACCGGCAACGGCAACTTCAACGCGAACACCGGCGGTTCAGATGTCGCCATGAGCGCCGTGCGCCTCAATAGCACCGTAGCTCGCCAGGATTACTTTACGCCACACGATTGGAGCAGCCTAAGCGGCGCGGATCTCGATCTCGCGGGCGGCGGCATCATGCTCATTCCCGGCACGCAGCGCCTCGTCGTCGGCGGCAAGCCCGGTCGCTGGCACTTGATCAATACCACGGCCATGGGCGGTTTCAACGCGAGCGCTGATACCTGCATCCAGACCTTTATGGTCACGGACACCTCTGATTCGCTGAATCACATCCACGGCGGGCCTTCGTTCTTTAACAACACCCTGTACGTGGGTGGTGAGAGCGATGAACTCAAGGCCTTCACATGGAACGGCACGACCATCAACACCACGCCATCCAGCACGACGACCTTTGAAGCGGTCACCAACAGTATGCCTGGCTGGCAGCACAGCGTTTCGGCCAATGGAACAAGTAACGCTATCATCTGGGCCACACGCGTTTACAGCGGCAACGCTAACAACGCCACGCAGCCCGGCATCATCCACGCCTTCAGCGCGACCAACCTCGCGACGGAGCTGTGGAACAGCAAGCAGAACGCGACGCGCGACGATCTCGGCAACTTCGCCAAGAATCCAGCGCCGACCGTAGCCAATGGCAAAGTCTATTGCCCCACCTTCTCCAACAAGCTTGTCGTGTACGGCTTGCTCGGCGGGACCGGCGGCGGATCGCTGGCCGGCAATGTCGTGCTTGGCTCCAACACGACGTATAACCTGACCAGCCTCGGCACCACGGACTGGGCGCACTGGAACGGCACCTACATCCACAAAACGACTGGCGGCAGCCAGATTAGCGATGTTACCCACGTCGGCGGCGGAAACTATGGAACCTTCAACGATGCCAATCGGAATATTAGCTGGTCCGACGGAACGCCGACCGGCAGCGGCACGAATGACCAAAACTATATTTGGTGCAACAACGTGCAGAACGCCGGCTGGTCCTTCACCGTTCCCGCCGACACCAGCACGCGCATTCTGAACGTGCTCTACGGCGGCGCCCCCGGCGCAGTCGTAAAGATCACAGCGCATTTGTCCGACAACTCCGCCACGGACTTTACGAACACGCAGACGATTAGCGTCTCTACGCTGAACCAGGCCACGTTTACCTATCACGCGGCTTCCGCCAGCCAGACGCTGCAGATCACCGTCCTGAAAGTGAACGATGCCCTCTCTCCCAGCGCTGACCTCGACGCCGCCTGGCTGACTCCGGGTTCGAGCACGCTGATGTTTGAAACGGAAAACCTCACGGTGGCCGCGCAAACCTCCGGCGTCACCCATCGCACGAGCGCCGATTCGCGCTTCAGCAATGGCAACGGCACGTTCTTCGACTCCACGGCGACCACCCAGTTCGTAACGTATGACGTTCCGAACGTCGCCGCCGGCACCTACGATGTGCGCATTGGCATCAAAAAGTGGAACAACAAAGGCCAGTGGCAGTGCGCGATTTCCCGCCTCGATTCGCAGGGATCGCCCACGAATGTCGGGCCGGTCGTGGACGAATACGATCCAAACGAGGTGTTCACGGAAGTGGACCTCGGCAACTGGACTCCTGGCAGTACCAGCGACAAGGCTGTGAAATTCACGGTCACGGGCAAAAATGCCTCCAGCGCCGGCTACGGACTCGCCTTCGACTACATCAAGTTGATTCCGCAGTAAGCGACACTTAGCAGGTCAAAACAAAGCCCCCGTCTCTGGCTTCGCGGCCGGGACGGGGGTTCTTTTTGGGGTTAACGAAGGATTCAGACGCGCATTGTCGGCGGCGCGATTTTGCCCTATTACCACCCGCCATGAGCCAAGTGCTGTTCATTTATTTCATCGTTTTCGCGCTCCTCACCATCGTGGGCGGCGTCATCGGCTTCGTAAAAGCGAAAAGCAAAGCATCGCTGATTGCAGGCAGTATTTCAGGCGCGCTGCTCCTTGTTGCCGCAGTGCTTTTGCGAGGGGACTCGATGCGAGCCGGCTTGATCCTCGCCGCTGTAGTTTCGCTGCTTTTGGCGGGGCGATTCATCCCTGGTTTTCTCAAAAAGCGGGCCTTCATGCCCGCGGGCATGCTGAGCGTGCTGAGCGTGGCGGGCCTGGTTTTGGCCATTGCTGGCTTCTTCACTTGCTGTCGTTAACGGCGGCGCATTCATAGCGAACGATGCGCCTCATGCGCCCGCATCACATCTCCTGGCTGGCGGCAGTGCCGCTGCTCCTGGCGCTGAGCAGTTGTCCCGGACCGCGGAAATCCATCACTGGCCCCACGCCGGCGCCGGCCACTCCAGTAGCACCCACTCCGACTCCGGTGCCGACTCCCCCACCCACCCCTTACGTGCCCAACAAGCGCATCGACGTGGGAAAGGTCTTCAATGGCATGCAGATTCACACCACTCTGCAGACGGAACTCGGCACCAACGCCACGACGGATCGCAATGATCCCGCGAGCTATACGGTGGATGTGAATGTTCACGTGAAGGTTCCCCAGCCGCATCGCGACCTTGCGGAATTGGCGCGACTCAATTCACAGCTACCCGAGATTCTTCCGGAACTCCCCATCCTGCTCAACTCCGCAAAAATCTCCCCCTTCTACGACGATCTTTACCGGCTTAAAGTAACATCGCTCCACCAAACCCTCATGCACCTGGATGCGATGCTTACCCGGCATAACTTCTACGATTGCGAGACCGTGCTGGAATTGGAGCATCCCGTCTCCAAACTGCGCGCCCTGCTCATGCAGGCCGACATGGATACGGATAACGATGGCTCGGATAGCGATCGCGTTCCGGAAGTGGATGGCTCGTCGGTCACCTTTCAGCCGTTTACTAGTTATAAGTGGGCCAAGAAAACGCAGCAGCCCAATTCCTTCATCATCCCGCGCACCGTGCGCCTGCACCAGATTGAAACGGAAATGGCCGCGCCGGGGATCAGTTCCACACGCTTGCAGCAGCTTCGTGGGCAGCACGCCGCCATCAAAGGTGAGATTTCCGATCTGCAAAAATATAGTTACCTGGTGGGAAGCGCGGACCCGTACATCGTGCTGCCGAGCTCCATGTTTTCGCACAAATTCGGCCCCTTCACTCCATCCGTCGGCGATTACTGCGTCGTCATCCAGGAAAAAACCCTTTTCCCGGCCGTGGTGGGAGATGTGGGCCCCGCAGACCTTGTCGGGGAAGCGTCCCTGCGCATTTGCCGGCAGATCAATCCACGCGCCGATGCGAACAACCGTCCCGTCAATGATCTTAAAGTAACGTATCTGATCTTCCCCGGATCCGCGGACAAGCCATTCGACGTGCCGAATCTCGACAAATGGCGGGCGCGCTGCGAAGCGCTGCTCAAAGATCTCGGCGGCTACCAAGGCGAACTTTTCACCTGGGAAGATCTCACCAAACCCAAGCCGCCTCCCGCAACTCCAGCCCCGACCACACCGGCACCCGCAACCCCGGCGCCTGGGAATCCAGCTTCTCCTGCGACCCCAGCCCCGCCGGTATCACCAACCCCCACTCCCGGCACACCAAAACCAACACCGAACCCCATCACCGTCTCTCCGGCCACCGCGCATTGATCTCTCATACTGCAATGATGCCAGCAACTTCTTCGCGAAACGGTCCAAGCAACCCGATAAGAGGTTCCAATGCCGCCTACTCGCTCGCCGAAATAGTCGAGCAATGACGAAACCCGAATTAAATCGCTGTCTGTGGGCGCCTGAGGATCTTGTTCATCGGAACATTCCCGCCGCGGCTAAGGCGTTCCTCCAGTCGCGAGGGCTCCCATTCTTCGTTGGTAGTTCGTCGATTGAGTTTGGAATTTACGACTCGGACGATGCTTTTGTTATAGGACAAGATCTAGACTTTCCCATATATATCGCAGCCGACGGATCTGTTTGGCATGAATCGGGCGACAACGAGCCGGACGATCAATTCTTGAATTCATCTGTCCAGCACCTCGATCTATTCCTTGCAGTTTACATTTCGTGGTTCGATAGCGTAAACGACATTCCAGACGATGAGGTGCGCTCTGTCGCGTCTCGAACCGTGGCTACGCTGCGGCTTGATGATCCTCCCGCATTTGCTAATGACCGTTGGATTTGGCCACTGATATGGAACGACATCTTGAACCCATCCCAATGAGGCCTCCTCAGAAACTAACTAGCTAATTACACTGGATTGTCCCGTGAACGAAGCCGCGCAAATCCAGAAACTGCTGTTCGTGTGCAGCCGGAACAAACTTCGCAGCCTCACCGCCGAGAAGCTGTTCGAGAGCTTCCCAGCATATCAGGTTCGATCCGCGGGCACGCAGCCAGACGCTCGCATTGTGATTACGGAGGGGCACATTGGCTGGGCCGATTTAATCTTCGTCATGGAGAAATCTCATCTGAGCCGCATCCGCAGGAAATTCCCGGAGGCCATCCAAGGCAAGCGGGTCATTACGCTTCACATTCCGGACGACTACGATTTCATGCAGCCTGAACTACTGGACGAACTGCGAGGCAAGCTTGGTCCTTATGTCACGCTCCCCCGGCGAAGCCCGCAACGCCTCTTCAGAAAATTAACTAGCAACGATGGAAGAGCGCCTACTTCTCCTTCAACCCTCTCTCATAAACCGCGACCGATGTGATGAAATCCACCGCGCGCTGGAGTGTCGCATCGTGCAGCGGCGGCTTCGTTTTTTCCGTGTGATTTTTTTGCGCGGCGATCATCGCTTCCAAATCCGGGTTCGTGCCGGCGACCAGCGCGGCTTCATTCATCCGGGATCGCTCGGTTTCCAGGATCAACGGTGTCAGCCCCTTTTCGGCTTCTTCCGCCAGCACTTTTTTCGTCGTCGCCGGGGCTACTTCCACTTCCAGATCGGGTTTGATTCCCTTGGACATCGGTGTAACGCCGCCGGGCAGAATCACTTCCGCCACGGCGATTCGCAGCAGTTCCTTGCCGGACAGCGGCAAGTCCGTGTATTCCGCAGCCGCGCCCGCGGTACTGCCGCCGATCACCATCCCTCCGGCAAGTGATTGCAATACTCCCGCAATAATTTCCGCGTTTCCCGCGTTTGCTTCATCGGTAAGCACCGCGAGCAAACCGTGATACTGAGGCTCGTCTTTGGACGCGATGATCTGGTCGCGCGCATTGGGCCGCCGGATCGTAAACATCACCTTTCCCTTGGGGCAAAAGCGGCGGCACACTTCCGCTGCCAAATCCAGATCGGTGCCGTCCGGAGTGGCGCGCAGATCGAGCACCACGGCTTCGCGCGATTGTTCCGTAATCTCCTTGAGCGCCGCATCCAGTTCAGGAAGCCGCTCGCGCTTGATCGTGCCCATCTTCAAGTAACCAATGCGGTTATCGATCGTTTCGCTATGAAAAGGAATTTCCTCCGGCGCCGCAACCGGCTTGGAAAGCAGCTTCGCTCCCGCGCCCAGCCGCTCGAGCAGACCCTGCACCGTGGCGCGCCTCACTTCGATATCTGATAACGAACTTTGCGTCACATAGTGCGCCTTGAGCAGTTGGATCACCTGGCCCAAGTCCGCATCCGAAAGGCCGTCGATGATGGCCTTCGGAGATTTCGGGACAGGCTCCGGTGTGGCCGAGGCCTTCGCGGCGACAGGCGGCAATACTCCGTCAGCCGCTGCTTCCTTTTTTCCGATCGGCTTCTCCGGCGCAGCCGCGGGAGGCACATTGGGACGCGCGGAACCCGGTGCAGGAGACGCGGAGGGAATCGTTGGTCGAGGCGCCGTCTGCGCAGAAACGGACGCAACAGAAGCGGCGAATGCCGCCGCGATGAACGCGCGACGCAAAGAAGAATTCATGGCGAGAAAGCCAACCTAAATCCCCGAGCCCTTCGTCGCAATGTCGGTTCGAAAATGACACCCCTCAAAGGCGATCACATTCACCGCGGCATAGGCGCGTTCCCGGGCATCACTCAGATTTGAACCCCGGCCCGTCACGCCGAGCACCCTTCCGCCGGAGGTGACGAGTTGGTCTCCATCCCGGCGCGTCCCGGCATGGAATACCAAAACGTCATCATCCACTTTTTCCAATCCGGTGATCGGCTTTCCGGTCGGATAGCTCGAAGGATACCCCGATGATGCCATGATCACACAGACTGCGGCCTGGGGAGTCCAGCGCACTTGATTCTTGCCGAGTTTTCCGTCGATCGTGGCCTCCAATAAATCGACGAGATCAGTATCCAGCCGCGGCAGCAACACTTGCGTCTCGGGATCGCCAAAACGGCAATTGAATTCCAGCACCTTGATTCCCCCACGGGTAATCATGAGCCCCGGAAAAAGCATCCCCCGATAGTCGAGGCCATCTTTTTCCAGCCCAGCGATGAACCGGTTCATGATCTCGGTCCGGACATCGGTGGCCAGGTCGGCGGTCAAAGCCTTGCTTGGCGAAAAGGTGCCCATCCCTCCCGTATTCAGGCCCTGGTCTCCATCAAGCGCGCGCTTGTGATCCTGGGCTCCTGGGAAAAGCACATAGTCGTGCCCATCCACCAGCGCGTGGATCGAGCATTCGATTCCTTCCAGGTATTCCTCGATCACCACACGCTTCCCTGCGTCTCCAAATTTCCCCTCATCCATAATCTGATGGATCGCGAGGGCCGCATCCCAAGGAGTCTCAGCAATGATTACCCCTTTGCCCAGAGCCAAACCGTCCGCCTTGATCACCACCGGTTTGGGCAAGGATTGCACATACCGCTGGGCTTCCGCCGAATCTTCAAAAGTGCGAGAGAGAGCCGTAGGGATCCCGTGCCGTTCCATAAATTCCTTGGCAAAGGCCTTTGAAGATTCCAAACGTGCAGCCGCCTTGGTAGGGCCAAAGATGCGCAATCCCGCCGCCTGAAACTTATCGACAATACCCGCCGCCAGAGCGTCATCCGGCCCGACCACGGTCAAGGCGATTCCCTCTTTTTTCGCAAAATCCAGCAGCGCATCCTGATCGCTCGCCTTAATCGGCACGCACGTGGCAAGGCTCGCAATCCCGGCATTTCCCGGCGCACAGAAAAGCTGGGAAGCCTTCGGAGATTGTTTCAATTTCCAGACGAGGGCGTGCTCACGGCCGCCCCCGCCGATTACGAGAATCTTCATATTTTTCGGCTGAAATGGGCGCGCAGATTAGAAGAGTGGCCCGCGGCATGCAATCGGTAGCTCCATGAATCGGCAGAAATTCGCGACGCGCCGTGGAATGCCCTTCGATCATTTATCGGCGTGTGGCACTGCCGTTGCTGCGTACCCGCCGAAATGCAACGAATTTATCGGGCTGCCACCCTATTCCGCCTTCTCGTGCGGAAATTCCTGGCCCTCTCCGCGCTCGCTCTGTGGATGATCGGCGCCTCCGTTCTTATTGGCCACGGGGAACGCCTTGGCATCGGCCTGCTCAGCGCGATCCTCGCCGCCCTTTCTGCGGGCGCCTGGCGTTTCTTGCTGCTCCTGGAGCGACAGCACGAGGAAATTTTGACCAAGCACCGGATGGCAACTCCCCTCCCGCCTGTCGTCAAACCGGAAAAATCTGCCACCCGCCCTGCCGCGGAGGCTGCTCAGCCCCCGGGTCTCGTGGCTCAAGCCGGCTGATTTTTCCCTATTTGTTGCTCGTCACTGCGGGCGCGGCTGCCGGCGCGGGCGCAGCTGGAGCAGGTTGATCGTCCGAGTTGAGCAAATCTTCCTCCTTGTGCTCGTTCAATTCGGCGCGCCTCAGCGGGACGTTGAGAGTCTGCTCCCCTACAGCCAAGGTCACGCTGCCATCGACGATCTTCATCACCTTCGCCCGGACACCCGGTGGCAGAACCGCCTTCACGGCGTCCCCTTTGCGCGGGGCGCGAATGAATTCCCCTTCCGCATAGGACCGGCCATTGATCGTCACCAGCGAGGGGCGCCCCATCAAAATGCTCGTCACAGAAAACATATCCGCCGTCACCGTCGCCACCACCACGGGAGCCTGATTACCCGCTTTGTCGCGATGAACCCACCCTATGGGCCAGAACGGTGGGCGCACCGTATCGGAGGCGTTAAAAGACGAACGGTGAGAAAGGTGGTATCCGGCGAGTTTCACCGTGGAAGGATCCTCCGCAAAGGCAGAGGCGGTGGCCAGCAGAAGCAAGCCGAAGGCAATCGAGCGGGAGATCATTGTTTGGCAATATTGTAAACGGTGAGCGTGACGTGCTGTGCTTCGGGATCTTCGTGGGTTGCCTCCATTTGCAGGCCGGCAATTTCCACCAGCAATTCGTCATTTTCAAAATTTGCCAGCGCCTGTCCAAATTGCACGAAATCCGCCTTCGGAACATCGATTCCCCAGGAAATTTTGCGGAACCCCGTGAGCTCCTTCTCCGTCGTCTCGCTCATCATGTGCGTAACCGTTTTATCCACCCCCTCACGCTTGAAGAAATCTTCGACTTGGGTGGGGAACCACGCCACGGGCGCGCCATCGGGAATGAGCGCGGTGAGATTCTTCATGACCAGCGTCGCCTTGGGAGCGGACTGCTCCATTTCCGCGGTCTTTTTGATCTGCGCACGGGCCTCGTCAATCTTAGGCTTGAGCCCGTTGATGGTTTCACGCGTCCGGAGCTGGCGGATCTGCAACGGCCCAAGTAACACCATAAAGTAACCGACGATCACCACGATCGCCAGGATCACGCCGAGGACGATCTTTTGGATTTCTTCTTTTCCGAGTTTCGTAGGCATAGGGGCTTAGGCGGCGGGGCGGGCGGCGGGCTTGCGTTTATCCTTGGGAACAGCTTCCTCGCCGTATTGAAGCTGAACGACGATGGTGAACTCGACAGTCGGCAGAACGCGGCCGTCCAGCTTGGCTTTTTCCGTGTTGTCCTCGATGTTCCCTTTGAAAGCTGATGTCACATTTTTGAATTTGCTGGCGAAGCTTTCTCCCAGGGCCTTGCGCAATTCTTCGGCAGTCGCACGGGGATCTTTGCCCGTGGCGACTCCATCAATCGTAATCGAGCAGTGCTTGAGCGTCTCGCCGTTGACGTCGCCCGCAAGGCGGGTCACCTGCACCTCTCGAGGAACGGCGGTGGACAACAACCCGAGCACGGGAGCCCAGTAGAATCGGCCTTCGACCCGCTTCACGAGGCCATCGCTGGTCTTGATCGTCGAGCTCAATTCTTCCTCTCGCTTGCGCGCCGCTTCGGATTGCGGCTGCAGTTTTGCCAGATCCGCCTGCACCGATGCCAATTCCTGGCTCAGCGAATGGGAGACACTCAGCTCGTAAAAGTAGTAAGCAGCAAAAGCGACCACGATCAGTACGATGCCAGCCCCCGCAAACTTGAGCGGGTCACGACGTTGCAGCGCCTTCTGCTTGTCGATTTCGTGATGAAGATTGAGTTTCAGCGGCATAATCAGTTGGCGGCAAGGGCTTGAGCAGCGGCTCCGCAGGCCACGTTAAGATCGAGCATTTCGCGGTCAAAGTCACCGCGCCGTTGGGCAGGGATTTCGATCTCGCACTTCTGCAGGGCACTCCAGGATTCGCAAGGCATTCCCAGCTCCTCTCCCATCAACTTCAAAAATACTCTGGATTTGGATGGCCCGCCGGAGACATACACACGGCCAATCCGGCCTTCATGATGGTGCTCCACAAATCCAATGGAGGAACCGATTTCCCGCGTGAGAGTGGCCATGGCAACTCGCGTGTACTCCACCATCACCTCATCTTCGTGATCGAGGGCGGCAATTACCCCTTCGCGGCCATCGCCGGAAAGTCCACAGAGTGCTTCCAGCAAAGTAGAGCCACCGAAATCAAAGGACCGCACGAGGACCAACTCCCGTTTGATTCCGACAAGCATGGTTGACCCTGTATGGCCGATATCCGCCAGGAAGAACGCGTCATTCTCGACGACTTCGGGATGGGCCATTTCGAACGCATTGAAAGCGCATACCGGAGAAAGCTGCAGCCCGTCGATCGCCATGCTCGCCTGGCCCATAGCACCGCTCACGGTTTCGACCTCCGTGCGGGGCAACCCACCGACGAGATACTTATGACGCGGAGCCAGCATGGGATCGACCGGTTTGTTTTGCCCGTTGGACGGGATACGATCACAGTCGAGGACAAAGCTTTTTACGTCCTGGTTCATCAGCGCCATGCCATTGAGCCGCAGCGCGTCACGCAGGATATGGGTAGGCGTTTCCGGCTGCTCGATGATGCGGATGATGGAGTCCGGACTGGAAACGCTCACTACGCAATTTTTTGCCGAGCCCCCCATGTCACGGAAGAGCGCCTTGATCTGATGCCCGAGGCTCGCCGCATCTTGTGCAGGTTCGGCCGGAACGTGAGATCCATAGTGCGTGACAGCCACACGATCTTTGCCGCGACGCTCCAGGAGCACCGATTTCAACGAGTACCTGCCGATATCCACACCGATGACGGATTTGAGGGGTTTTGCCATTGCGAAAACGAGAGAAAGCAACAGGCATGCCGCGATCGGCGTACTGCCGAAATTATTTTAGCGCGGAGCCGCGGGAGCGGCTTGGACAGGGTTGAGCCGCTGTTCTCGTTTTGATTCCGACATCTGAAGGAGAATCATCAACGCTACCCCTGTCATTATCAGCACAAACAAAATTCCACCCATGAGAATCGCGACGCGGTTTTGCGAAGCCTGAGGACGCTTCGCGCGAGCCTGCGCAATTTGGATATCGAGGTTCCGCAATAGTTCTTCTGGCGTTCCTCCAGTAATCTCTGTTTCTTTGGGTGATTGCATATTTAACGAAGCGCAATGTTCGGCGCCACTCCCGAAGAGAAAGCTTATACCGCGCCGTTTTTGGCGCTTCTCGCATTGATGCTCCTGGGCGTCGGGATCGCCTCTTCTTATGAAGGCCTCCTGGTCCCCTGGTACCTCAGCGAGACTCGCTACTGGGTGAATCCTGCCCAGACGCTGATTTGCGGCTTCCTCATCGTCAAAAACTGGCGCTACTACCCCCTCGCCGCCCCCAAAAAGCCCTTCTTTGCGCTCGGAGTCGGAACGCTTGTGCTGGCCCTCTGGATCGCTCCTCAGGAATGGCTGGGATTTGCTCTGCGCCACTCGGGATTTAATCCCTATGTTTTCGGCCTGTCCGGCCCCATTCCCTGGCTAAACATCACCCTCCGTCTTCTGAAAATTGCGGTGGTGGTCCCGTTCGTCGAAGAAATTTTCTGGCGCGGATTTCTTCTCCGATTTGTGATCAATACCGATTTTACGCGTGTGCCGTTTGGACAATTCCGGTGGGATTCATTTATCGTGGTCACTCTGGGATTTACGGTGGAACATTACTTCGCCGACTGGCCAGCGGCCGTTCTCGCTGGCGTTTTGTACAACCTCGTCGCCTATCGCACTCGGAGCCTTTTCTCATGCATTTTGGCGCACGCGGCAACAAACCTGCTCTTAGGCTTGTATATCCTCCGCACCGGCCAGTGGGGGTTTTGGTAAAGAGAACCTCTCGCGCACCGGTGCAGAACTTCAATCTCCATGCACGGCTCATTCACACGCACATTTATCGGAACCGTTTTCGCCGGTTTCTGCGCTGCCTGCCTGCTCTGGTTCGTACGCCACATCGTAGAGCGCGCGATCTATGAAAACGGCGATGGCTGGGAGGAAATGTTTAAAAAACCGAAGGCTGCTCATCACGGTTAAGCAGCAGAGCTCGGGACATTTCGGACGAGAGCTGCAAGCCAGAGGGTAATTTGGCAGACCCGCTTTCCGTTTTGCGGTTTCTTCGCTTTTTCCGCTTTTTTGACGGTCTGAATCCGCCAGAGTAGCGGTAGATGAAAATCGGTTTTGCGCAGATCAATCCAACCGTCGGAGATATTTCCGGCAATACCGGCTTGGTCCTCGATTCCTATCGGAATCTCGTCCGGCAAGGGGCAAAACTGGTGCTCGCTCCCGAACTGGCGATTCCAGGCTATCCGCCACAGGACCTCGTCTTCAAATCACGCTTCGTTCCGCAGAATCTTGAAGCTCTGCATCGCCTCCACGGGGAAATCGATTCCGTCCCGCTGATCACCGGTTACATCGACGTCAATCCGGATGCCGGACAGCCCTTCGTCAATGCGGCTGCTGTCCTGCAAAAAGGGCAGCCCATCCGCAAAGTTTTCAAGTCGCTCCTACCCACCTACGACGTCTTCGACGAGGACCGCTATTTCGAACCGGCGACGAAGACCAGTCCCGTGGAGATCGACGGGGTGAAGTACGGCATCACCATCTGTGAGGATATCTGGACCGAGAAGTATCTTCCGCGAAAACTCTACGGTCATGCGCCGGTCGAGTCACTCGTTCAGCAGGGCGCAGAGGTGATTCTTAACATCAGTGCTTCTCCGTTCACTTTGGGCAAAGACGGCCGCCGCGTGGAGATGCTCTCTGCTCTCGCAGCCAAACACTCCGTCCCCATTTTTTACTGCAATTGTGTGGGAGGAAACGATCAGCTCATCTTCGACGGCAATTCTCTGGCCTTCGGCCGCGATGGACGGCTGCTCGCGCACCTTTCTCCTTTCGCCGACCAACTCGCGGTGATCGATTCCGAAGGGCCGCAACAACCCCTTCAACTTCAATGTGAACCCGAAGAATTGTACGGAGCGCTTTGTCTGGGATTGCGAGATTACATCCGAAAATGTGGCTTCCGATCGGTCGTGCTCGGGCTAAGCGGCGGCATCGATTCGGCCATCGTCGCCTGCCTGGCTGCGGAAGCGCTCGGCCCCAAAAACGTCACGGGGATCACGATGCCAACGGAGTATTCCTCCGAAGGTTCTGTCGAAGATTCCCGCAAGCTGGCCGAAAACCTCGGCATTCTCTTCCACGAGATTCCGATTCGTCGCAGCTTCGGCGCTATGCGGGAACAGCTTCGGCAAGTTTTTGCCGGGTTGCCGGAAGATACTACCGAGGAAAACATCCAGCCTCGCCTCCGAGGAATGACCCTCATGGCTCTGTCCAACAAGTTCGGCCACCTCGTCCTTTCGACTGGCAACAAGAGCGAGTTGGCTGTCGGATACTGCACCTTGTATGGCGACATGTGCGGTGGACTCGCCGTCATTTCAGACGTGCCGAAGACGATGGTTTACCGCCTGGCGAACTGGATTAATCGCGATCGCGAAATCATTCCTCAGGACACCATTAGCAAACCGCCGAGCGCTGAATTGAAGCCGGATCAACGTGATACAGACACGCTTCCCGCGTACGAAGTCCTTGATCCGATCCTGCAACTTTACGTCGAAGAACAACTGTCCACGGCGGAAATCATCAGCCGCGGCTTTGATAAAAAAACGGTCCGTTGGGTAGTTCGCCGCGTGGATCTCAACGAATACAAACGGGCTCAGGCGGTGCCTGGACTAAAAGTAACTTCTCGCGCCTTTGGTCTTGGCCGCCGCATGCCGGTTGCGCAGAGATATGTGGATTGACTCAAACTTTCCCCCGAATGGTTCGCCGTTTGCTTTTTCCAGCCGCGCCTCATGTTTCTTCCATCCCAACGTCCGCTTGAAGCCATTGTTCGATGCGACGGCCACCTGCTCTCCCGAACACTCGTGCGGCGAGGGCGTTACGTCCTAGGACAGGATCGCCGGAACGAAATCGTTCTTGATCAAGACTCCATTTCCTCCCGCCACGCACGACTCACGGTTGTGTCTGAAACGGAAATCTATGTCGAAGATTGCGGCAGCGCCAACGGCACCCTCGTAGATGGCAAGCCCGCGAATGGAGTGACGCCGGTGACTTTGGATTCCCGGATTGAGCTCGGCCAATGCGTGCTCCTTTTCCAGCGCACCGGACTGCCCGCGATTGTCTTTTCGCATTTGCCCGACGGTTTCCTTCGCGCCTTTCCCCACAAGCTAGGCGAAGTCGTGGTGGAAGGCCACTCCAGTTCCATCATCGAAGCGCACGACAGTTCGCTGGGCCGCGACATTGCCCTGAAAATAATGCGCCCGGAGAGCCAATCTCGCACGAGCGAAGTATTGCAGTTCATTCGCGAGGCGCAAATTACTAGTCAGCTCCAGCACCCGAGCATTCCGCCGATCTACGAGATGGCGCTGAACGAGCGAAAACAGTTATTTTACACGACGCGCTTTATGAGCGGCGCGACTCTCCCACGAGTGCTTGAAGGGCTGGCACGCGCAGACGAGTTCACGCTTCAAAGGTTCTCGCTTTCGAAGCTCATCTCCGTCTTCCAAAAAATCTGTGACGGCGTCGCTTTCGCTCATGAACATGGCGTGATCCATTGCACGCTGCGCCCGGAAAACGTCACGGTCGGCGAACATGGTGAAGTGTTTGTTACGGGCTGGACTTTCGCGACCATTCTGCCGCCTCCCGAAGTTCAGAATGGAAGCGCACCCGTGCAGCGCGTGGAAGCGCCACCCAGTCAAGAATCGCCGCCGCTCTCTCCGTTTAGCGCTGCCGTTCAAGTGAAGGGCGGCTCCGAAGGGATCGACCAAAGCGTGGATATTCACGCCTTGGGTGGCATCCTTTTCAAAATACTCACGCTTCACGATCCGGTAACAGGCACCGACGAAGCGCAATTGCTCGCTCGCATTTTATCTGGCCACGTCGCCGTGCCGGCTTCGCTGGCGCGCAATCCGCGGCCTCATTGGCCAGGGCGGACGCTTCCGGATTATCTGATCGGGGTCGCACTGAAGGCGCTTAGTCCCAATGACGCGGAACGTCCTGCCACCGTGCTGGAACTGCAGGAGCGAATTGCCGCCTGGCAGGAAGACCATACGATCGGCCAGAAGAAATAAGGGCGTTTCCGCCGTTACTGACGAGGCACGGTAGGCCGCGGCGTAGCGCGAACGACGCGCTTCGAAATCAGTCCGTGCTGGCGACGTTTAACATTGGACGTTGAACCGGCGGCATTTTTTCCTAATCTCCGCGCCCTCATGGGTCTGAAAGATTACCTCCAAACACGCCAAGCGCAGATCGATTCCGCGCTGAATCGCTACCTTCCGCGAGCCGCCACCAAACCGGCAACCATTCACAAAGCGATGCGCTACTCGCTTTTTGCCGGGGGCAAACGGCTTCGTCCCATCCTCACACTGGCAGCCGCCGAAGCATGCGGCGGCACACCCGACCGCGCCTTGCCGGCGGCTTGCGCCGTTGAGTGCATCCATACCTATTCACTCATTCATGATGATCTCCCCTGCATGGATGACGATGATCTCCGCCGAGGCCGGCCGACTTCTCACAAAGTTTATGGCGAAGGGATCGCAGTTCTCGCGGGCGATGCGCTGCTCACGATCGCGTTTGAAATCCTGGCCAGCGCCCGCCCGACTTCTCGCTATAGCGCGGCGGCACTCATTTCGGAACTAGCGATTGCGAGCGGCAGCCGCCACCTCATTGCCGGGCAAGTGCTCGACCTGGAAAATGAAGGCAAGAAAGTAACCGGCGATACGCTCAAGTTCATCCATCGCTCCAAGACGGCCGCGCTGCTCACCAGTTCCATCCGCCTCGGCGCAATGAGTGCAAATGCCTCGCCCGCAAAGCTGGATAGTCTCACGCAATTCGGCCAATCACTGGGCCTCGCCTTTCAGGTGATTGACGACATTCTCGACGTCACCCAGACGACGGAAAAGCTAGGGAAAACGGCGGGCAAAGATGTTGCGGCCACCAAGGCAACCTACCCCGCAATCTTTGGTCTCGAACGTTCTCGTGTGGAAGCACACCGTCTCACATCCGAAGCGCACGGAGCATTGAAGCCCTTCGGCAAGAAAGGTGCGATCCTGCAGGAAATCGCTGCGTATCTGCTCGACCGGGAGTATTAGCTAGCATTCACCACGAGGGGCGCTTTGCAAGCGCCCGGCGAGCGACGCAGAGGCATGCCGTTGATGGAATCAACGGCGCGAGAACGGGATAGTTTTCGCCACCCAGGTCACAGACCTGGGCTACAGCCGCCAGTCCTAAAAAGGAGGGCTCGGCCCAGATTCGTTTTGATGGAAGCGTTAATAGGTAACACCGAAATGCACAAGAAACCGCCTTTTTCACCGAACGTTGCTGTAGGCCAGGTCTGTGACCTGGCAGGCGAGAGATATTGTCTCCAGCGGTGCTTCATCGATCCCGCCCCCACTGCTACAAAACACATGGACCATTTTCACTCAGCTCAAGCGCAGGCCTGGATCGATATCCACATCCAACGGTGAACGCTCCCCCGCTGCGAGTTTCAGCGCCGCGAGATAGCCAATCATCGCGGCATTGTCTGTGCACAGCCAAGGCTCGGCGATGAGGAGTTCGAGCCCGCGGCGCGAGCAAGCTTCCCCGAGCTTTTCTCGGAGCCTCGTATTGCAACTCACGCCACCGCTGATCCCTACCACTTTGCGCCCGGCTAACCGGGCTGCGGCGATAGTTTTGGCGACCAGCACATCCACCACCGCTTCCTGAAACGACGCGCAAAGGTCGGGCAACGAAAATTCTTCCAGCTTTGGTAACAAGTAACGCACCGCCGTCTTTAACCCGCTGAATGAAAAATGAAAATCCCCGGAGTCGATCATGCTTCGCGGCAGATCGTAGCGCGCGGGATCGCCTTCCTTGGCCAGCCGGTTGACGTTCGGCCCCCCGGGATAGGGTAAGCCGAGGAGCTTGCCCACCTTGTCAAACGCTTCACCCGCGGCATCATCGCGCGTCTGCCCCAGGATACGATACTGTCCCAAGCCCATGATATCGACGAGCATCGTGTGGCCGCCGCTGACGACCAATCCCACCGCAGGGCGGAGTCCTTCATCAGTGCCGAAGAACGGCGATAACAAATGCCCCTCGATATGATTCACCGCGAGGAAAGGTTTGCCCGCGCCAACGGCCAGCCCTTTTGCTGCGGAGGCGCCAATCATGAGCGATGTGGCCAGCCCCGGCCCACGCGTCGCCGCAAAAGCCTCGATCTCGCTGATCTTCACGCCCGCCGTTTTCAGCGCCTGATCCACGACCGGCCGCAAAGTGCGCAAATGGTTTCGGGACGCTACTTCAGGGACCACCCCGCCATAGGGTTGATGCAAAGCGATCTGCGAAGCTACTTCGCTCGCCAGCAACTTCGTTCCTCGCAGGATCGCCGCCGCGGTTTCGTCGCAGGACGTTTCGAGAGCGAGCAAAAGAGGAGCGAATGGTGCGGTCACTTGAACTAACCCGGCTGATCACTAAGCGAAGAGAATCAAGATTCCAACAGGCGCGCTAATCTTCCACATCTACCCTTCACTTCGGGGAGTTTTTCTCCGCGTAAACCATCACCCCTCGCAAGGCATCGGCAGCCCGCTCCAGTTGTGTATCGCGGAAATTCGTCACTTCCCGTTTCTCCGCATCCGTCGATAAATCGTCCCGCCGGGAGAGAATCAGCATCCGCTCCTGTTCCGGCGTAAGCGTCACGTGCACGGTGGGTGCCACGCCATGTTCGTGGATTACCTTTTTGCTCGGCGTATAGTATTTGGCGGTGGTCAGCCGAACGGCTGAACCATCTTGAAGCTGGATCACACTCTGCACCGATCCTTTTCCAAAAGTGGTCTCGCCCACCAGAATCGCGCGATTCAAATCCTTGAGCGCGCCCGCCACGATTTCCGCGCCGCTCGCGCTGCCGCTGTTAATCAATACCGCCATTGGATAATGCGGATGAGGCTTGGCGCTTTCCGAGGTAGGATAGACATGACTCTGGGAAGGGACCCGGCCCTCGGTGGAAACCACCACCGTCTTTGGCGGCAGAAACAGGCCTGACACATCGACCGCGGAATCAAGTAACCCACCCGGATTAAAGCGCAGATCAAGAATGAAAGCCTGCATCCCCGCTTTCTCCAATTCGTCCAGTTTCTTCGCCAGTTCGCTGGCCGTGGGTTTGCTAAATTCCGTAATCCGAGCGTAGCCGATTTTAAATTCCCCCGCGATTTCCGCAGGCAGCATCCGGGCATCCTTCACACTCGCCACAGTCACGTTTTCCCGCACCATCGTGTAGTCTTTCACCTCGTGCGTGGAGGGGCGCAATATCGTGAGCGTGATCTTTTCTCCCGCTTCTCCCCGAAGTTTGTCGATCGCATCGTTCAAATCCATCTTCTCCGTGGATTGACCATCGATCTTGAATATCTGATCCCCGGGCAGCAGCCCGGCTCGCATGCCTGGGGAGTTCTCAATCGGGTTGACGATCACGAGATTTCCCTCCCGCTGCGTAACGATCACTCCCAGCCCTTCAAAACGGCTGTTCGCGTCGTCCTCCATCCCTTTGAAATCCCGTTGATCCATGAATTGCGAATGCGGATCGAGGGAATTGAGCATTCCTCGCAAAGCGGCATGCGTCAGGTCCTCGTAGCTGATCTTGCTTTCATCCACGTAATCCTGGCGGATGAGTTGCATCGCACGCGCCAGCGTCGTGATGCTGGTGTACCCCGAATCATCTTTATCCCGGTCGTTGGCCGCAAATGCTCGATAAACCCTCAGCCCGCCGAGAAAGGCAAAAGTCACCAGCAAAAGCGCGAGCGCTCGAGATAACCGCTTTTTCATGGCGGCAAATCTAGCATGCCGCTTTCCCGTGTCTATTCCCCAAAGTCTCTACGATCAAGCACCTCGCGAAACATCCGATTTGGATGTTGGTAGATGGCAGTTGAAATCTGAGAGTTTCCCAATTCTCTAAGCCGCGTCCTTATCCTGCTTGCGCCGGATGAGCGGCTGCCGCTTCCCTTCCACGACGAGACGATTGATCGTCACATCCGCCACATCCTCGCGGCTTGGCAGATCGTACATCAGGTCAAGCATCAGGCGCTCCAGCATGGCCCGCAAGGCGCGCGCGCCGGTTCCCTTTTGCGCCGCCTGAGCGGCGAGAGCTCGCAGCGCATCCTTGGTCACACTGAGATTCACCCCCTCCATGGCCAGCAGCTTGGTGTACTGCTTCACCATAGCGTTCTTGGTGTCGGTGAGGATCATCACCATTTCGTCCTCAGACAGCGGGTCGAGAGCGGTAACCACCGGCAGACGCCCGATGAATTCCGGGATCATCCCGAAGGACAGCAAATCTTCCGGCTCACTAAAGCGCAGGATCTCGCTCTGCGGCACTTCTTCCTCGGGCGTCTCCTCCTTGATCCGTGAGGCTCCGAAACCGAGCACCTTCTTGCCGCGACGGCGCTCGATGATCTTGTCCAACCCGACGAAGGCGCCACCGCAGATGAAGAGAATCTTCTCTGTGCTCACCTGGATGTATTCCTGGTGCGGGTGCTTCCGTCCGCCCTGAGGAGGAACATTGCAAACCGTCCCTTCGAGAATCTTGAGAAGGGCCTGCTGCACACCTTCGCCGCTGACATCGCGCGTGATGGAAACGTTGTCGGTCTTGCGCCCGATCTTGTCGATTTCGTCGATGTACACGATTCCGATCTCCGCGCGCTTGACGTCGTAGTCGGAAGATTGCAGCAACCGCAAAATGATGTTCTCCACGTCTTCACCCACGTAACCCGCTTCGGTCAGCGTGGTCGCATCCGCGATACAGAAAGGCACATCCAAGACGCGGGCCAGCGTGCGAGCGAGGAGCGTCTTGCCCGATCCCGTCGGACCGATGAGCAAAATGTTGCTCTTCTCGATCTCCACTTCTGCCAAAGGGTCCATGGGGACTGAAGTGCCGCTGCTGATCGAGGCGTTGTGAAGGATCCGCTTGTAGTGATTGTGCACCGCGACACTCAGCACCTTCTTCGCGCGATCCTGTCCGATCACATATTGATCGAGCGAACGGCGAATCTCCGCCGGCTTGGGCACACGCAGCGTCGTTGATTGGCGCCGGCTCTCTTCGTTCAGCTCTTTGTCCAGAATCCCTTTGCAAACATTGATGCAGCTATCGCAAATGTACACGCCGGGGCCGGCAATGAGCTTGCGCACCTCGGCGTGGCTTTTGCCACAGAAGGAGCACATGGTGAGGTTCGAAGCGCGGGCCATTTGCAGTAATTATGATATGAAACTCTGAATCGGAAACTGGAAAAAAGTGGGGGGTACCTTTTTTTCTGTCTGCTTGAAAGCCATTTTCGGGCCTTCCGCTGATTCAGGTCGTATTTCGAGTCAGGAATTTTAGGTATCTTGCGTTGCGGCTGAACTTCCTCCCGAAGACTCCGTAAGTTCAGTGGCGACCTTCAGTTCACGCCGGCTCTTCACGACTTCATCCACCAAGCCGTAGGCCTGCGCCTCATCAGCGGTCATGTAGTAGTCGCGATCCGAATCGACCTTCACTTGTTCTTCCGTTTTCCCACAGTGGTGAGCGAGAATTTTGATCAGCCGCTTCTTCAGCTTGAACATGAATTCGACGGTCCTTTCGACGTCACTGGCGGTTCCCTGCGCGCCACCGGAGACCTGATGGATCATGATATCCGAATTCGGCAGCGCGTAGCGCTTGCCCTTTGTGCCAGCGGCCAGCAGCACCGCTCCCATGCTCGCCGCCATGCCGATGCAGTAGGCGTTCACGTCGCACGTCAAAAATTGAATGGTGTCGTAGATGGCGAGCCCCGCCGTCACGGATCCGCCCGGAGAATTGATATAGATGCTGATGTCCTTCTTCGGATCATCCATTTGCAGGAAGAGCAACTGGGCGATCACCGCATTCGCCACATCATCGTCGATGGCCGTGCCGAGGAAAATGATCCGGTCCTTGAGCAACCGCGAATAGATGTCGTATCCGATCTCCCCGTTTCGAGTCTGTTCGATGACTCGCGGGATGTAGTAATTGCTCCGGGGAACCGCTACGCGACGCTCTGGCTGTATGATCATAGTTCCCCTAACCTGAAAGGGTCTCAGCCTCTCTGCAAACCCCTTTTTACGCTTCGAGGATATTTGCGTTGGAAACGAGGAAATCCAGCGCCTTCGCCGTGATGATTTCTTCACGGATTTGATCGACGGCATTCCGCTTCTCCAGCTCCTTCAACATCTTCTCGAAAGTCAGCTCATACCTTTCGGCCAGAGTGGCGATCCGCCCGAGCAGTTCCTCTTTCGTCACGCGAATTCCCTCCTGCTCCGCGACGCGCAGCAAGACAAAAGTTCCCTTGAGTCGCTCGCGGGCATTTTGAGCCGCGGCCCCCACGATTTCCTTTTCGCTTTCCTTCAGCACGTCGGGCGTCACGCCCCGCGCCTCGTTTTCACGCACGATGTCCGTGAGAATCCGCTGTGTCTCTGTCCGCACCAGATTCCCCGGCAGCTCGCACTCCACCTGGGTGAGCAACTGGCGCATCACTTGATTGCGCTTCTCCGCTTCCACTTCGCTTTTCTTTTGCCGTTCCAGCTCTTCACGAGCCATTTCGCGCAAGCCTTCGAGATCTTTTCCTTTCACCACGGAATCGGCAAATTCATCATTCAATTCAGGCAACGTCTTAACCTTGATTGCCTTCAACGTCACTTCGTACTGGATCTTTTGCCCAGGCATCCCTTCCACCGGAAAATCCGAGGGCACTTCGATTTCGAAGTTGCGCTTTTCATCCGGCTTCGCGCCGACCAGCGCCGCGCAGAACCCGGGAAAGAACGCTTCCTCGGTCATCTTGATCCAGAAATCGGTATTGCCTGAGAGAGGCCGGCCCGCTTTGGGGAAAAGCTCGTGCACCGGCTTGCCATCGATGGTCCCGCTATAATCCACCACGATATAGTCTTCCATCTGCGCACCGCGATCTTCCGTGATATCTGAAAAATCCGCTGCCTGATCGCGCAAGTTCTCGATCGATTCAGACACCTCTTCGTCAGTCACGTTGAGAGTGCGCACCTGGATGGACAGCCCCTTGTAATGAGGCAGCGTGAACTCCGGCTGCGTCACCACCGTGGCGGTAAAGCTGAGGCGATTGTCATCGCCAAACTGGACGTCTTCGATATTGGCGAGCTGAAGCACGCGCAGATTCTTTTCCGCAATCGCCTGGCGAGTGCTGTCGCCGAGCAGTTTTTTCTCCAGCTCTTCCTGAATCTGTTTCTTATACTTTTTCTCGATGACGCCACGCGGGGCTTTGCCCGGACGGTACCCGGGGATCCGCGCAAATTGACTAAACTCTTTCGTCACCTGGTTCCGTGCATCCGTCACTTTTTCGGGTTCCACCTCCACGCGCAAGGTGGCCAGACAATTCGGCAGGGATTCAACGACGACATTCATATTTACAGGACGGAAAAATAAAAAGGGTCGGCAAGATAGCCATTCGCCGCGAAATGCAAATGAGGAAATGGCGAAAGTCGCCGGTTTTTCCACGGATGAAACTTCACCGCAAGCCCAGCCAGCCGTCCGCTACTTGATCGCGGTCACCGATTTGGGGAGCACCGACACATCATCAATCCACATGGTATCGAAGACTTCCGCACGTGATAGGAAACCAATGGAAAGCGTGGCGCAGTTCGAGTCTCCCGAATTGAACTCGCATTTGACGTTCGTCCAGGATTCGGCGTTTTGGAAAACGGTCGCTCTGTCAGTATTGGGGCTCGACGTGGCCACCTCCAGAAAGGCGTGCCGATCCGCGTTAAAGCCGCCCGTAGCGTACACCCACACTGAAACCACATAATCAGTGCGAGGCTCCGTGGCGAAGGTGGTGGACAATCGGGCCTCGCCATTTGGCGTATCGTGGCGCCGCTGCAGTTTCGCCGCCTTTCGGCCGCTGTGCGCAAGACTCAGATCGGCCTGAACCACGGCAATCGTTTTGTCATCGCCGCGAGCGGCGTACCACGGTTCCAAAAATGGTCCATTGTCCGCCTGCGACTCAAAGCTCGGATCGCGGATCAGATTCACGGGATTGGTCACATCTTTCGGAGCTGCTGAAACAACGGCGGGAGACCCAGCGATCGACAGGGTGCCTCTGTGATCCAGTTTTTGACTTTGAATATCAGAATTGGCACGAATTTCATCAAAAGTGGCCTCGGCGCCGCGAGCGTTGGATGTGAGAGCCAGACCCGCCTGCACTTGGGCTCCAAAAGAACTCATTTGCTCGTTGCCTGCTACTTTCCACCCTTTTCCATCTGTCGATGCCTCTGCAGTGAAAGTATCTCCCTTTCGCGAGATGCGCACCCAAGGGCCGGCAATTCCGGGCACCACGGTGCGGGTAATCTCCGCACCGGGTGCATTCCGGGTCTTGAAAATGGCTTCTCCTTTGTTGGAGAAACCGAGGAAAACTTCAGGCGAACCAGGGCTGTCATCCATGCGCACAAGTATCCCTGCAGTATACGAAGAATCGGGCTGCGCCACGGACGTGACTCGAGCGGTGATCGAGCCATCGCCGCTCATCGCGCCGGAAACAAATCGGAATCCATCCTCTTTTCCGGCAAGGCCACTCTTCCCCGTTTTGAGGGTCACAGCTCCGCTCGCCGAATCCAGCGTCGAAGATACCCCTTCCGGGCCGCCAATATCAAAAACACTCCACATCCCAACCGCTTCCCCGACTTTCACGAGCCTCCACTGCTGATCGTCGGAATTTATTTTACGATACTGAAATGCTCCCTTGCGATTCCCTCCTGGACCCACCAAAGCTCGGCCGCTGCAGTCAGCGAGAAGCGTGTAATAACCTCCCGCCAACGGCTCGATGTGCCAAAGCTGCGCTGGGCTGCCGTTCCATTCATATTGAACCACACTGCCATTGTCCTCAGTCGCTGCGCTCTTCACATCCAGCATAGCACCGCTGTGTCGTGCGCTAAGGCGATAAGTATTGCCGCCGAGATGCTTCACGATCCACTGCTGGTTCGGAGCTCCTTGATAAGGAGCCAGGACCGTGTCCACGGACTTCTCGAGTTTGCTATCCTCCACCTGCAGGCATTGACCGGTGCGGCGTTGCACCAGCTGGTAAAGACCGTCTTCCGGCAATTTTTCCGCCTTCCTGGCCAGTTCATCGCGCTCCGCCATATGGGGACGCATCGCTTCTGCGATGGGCAACGCAAAAAGGGCGGGCGTCTGCTTGAGCGCATCCATCGCGGAGGCACGCCCAGGTCCCGTTTGGGCGCCACTCAGCGCGCGAATGTTGTCCCGGGCGGTATTGTACCGGCTCAAAACATTTCCCGCAAAGGCCTGAAAATCGGTGATCCAAGCATCGTTCATGGGAGGCGTGGAACTCTGAAATTTGGTGAGCACCTCCGCGCCGCGCTCCATTTCACCCTGCCCCATGCCGCGAAGGCCCAGTAGAAGCCAGGCCAAGCCTTCATAGCTCTTCTGGTCAAACTTGCTGGCAGCAGCCAAGGGATCTGATTGCGGAGCAATAAGGGCCTTTCCTAATCGAAGGACAAAATCTCGCTGGGCTGGATCTTCTCCCGCTGGTTCGGATGGAACTGTCCTGAAGACGCTTGCTGCCTCGCCGCAGCGGCCTTCCGCCAGAAGTGACACCGCCATCCCCGCACGAGCCCACTCCGCCTCGCGACTGCCGCGGCGGGCGTGCTCCCGAATATTATTGAAAGCATTGTACGCTGCTCTTTCATCGCCGGTCTGCAATGCAGTAAGACCAGGTCGGAGAGCATTGCGCATCGCTTCCGAAGCCTCCTGCGCGGCGCGTGAAGCGGCTACGACGGTATCGCTGGGTTTGGCTTGGCCCGGTTTGAGTCGCAGGAAGAGTCCCACGGCTACGGTGCACACCCCCACCGCTCCCACGGCGGCAATCGCCATCGCTGCCTTGTTCACCTTCCGCTTCGGCTTAGCCTGAGTCGGAGCGGTGGATTTAGTAGTTTCTGCCGCTTTGGAAGTACCAGCACGGCTGCCGCCGATTTCCGCCTGGGCTTGGCGAAGATGCGTCACCACCTCCGTATAGTTTTGAAAACGATGCGCCGGACTCGTGGCAAGCATCCGGGCTAAAATGCGCTCCGTCGTGACCGAAATCTCGGGCACCAAAGCCCGGATGGAGGGCGCTTTGCCCCGGGTCCGCTCCTCGATCAATTCGCGGATCGGTTTCATGGCAAAAGGAGGCCTTCCCGCGAGGCAGTGGAAGAGAGTGCAGCCGAGGCTATAAATATCGCTGCGTTGGTCTTCACCTTCGCGGACCAGCTTTTCCGGCGCGATGTAGTCGGGTGTACCCCAAATTTCGTCGGAATCATCGACGGCGTGCTCCACCGGCAGTGCCAGACCGAAATCCACGAGTTTCACGGAACTATCGTTCGCGAAAAGCACGTTGCCTGGCTTGATATCCCGGTGCAGCAGGCCCCTGTCGTACGCCGCCCCCAGCCCTTCGGCGAGTTGGATGGCGACCCCCAGCACATCTGCCTCGGGCATCTTGTTCGCACGGCGAATCTTTTCCGCCAAGGTTCCCCCGCCCACAATCTCCATGGCGATGTAGTAATGGCCATTTTGCCAGCCGGTCGAGTACACCTTGACCACGTGCGGATGGTTGATCGACGCCGTGATCCGGGCTTCACGCTCCAGGCCGGCGACGTACTCTTCATCGCGCGTGTGTTCATTGCGCAAAAGCTTCAGGGCGACGTCCCGCTCGAGCGTTTCGTCAAAGCACCGATACACATTGCCCGCGCCGCCCTGTCCGAGCTGGCTCAAAAGCACGAAATGGTGAAATTCGCGAAGGACCTTGATAAGCGCCCCGCAGGTGGGGCACAGCGTCTCCATGAGAGGATGACACCCGCTCACATCCAGAAGCGCTTTGCACTTGGGGCAATGCTCCAGAACCGCATTACGCTCCTCTGGTTCAGCAACCGGCGCATCGGGAGCCGAGTCGATGACTTCCCGGGTAGTATCGTAAGGCGGCTCCGGAATGTAAGGATCCGGGATCGGCGTGGATGAAAACTCGGAAGTGGATTGCGAGCGCTGATCGGGGTGGCTCATTGTGAGGCGCTGCATAGCACCTGGCATGCCTTCTGTTATGGCAAATATGAAATGCCGTACCGCAAATCTTGGAAAATCCCCGTGCCACGACCGGGCGAGATTTCCTTTTTACCCAGGAAAAAATGAACTGACGATTCGCTAGCTTCCGCCAGCAGCGCCTCCACTTACCACTTTTGCCAACTCATTCTGGGCCTGAGCCTGCTCCGCACCAGCGTCCTGAATCTTTTTCACCTGTTCATTAAACTTTGCCAGGGTAGCGGTGTCCTGGAAAATGAGCTTTCCGCTCGCATCCCGCCTCCACTTTCCCCAACTGGCCTCCAGCAGGTCGATGGTCGCGAGCGCCGCATCTCCGAGGGTTTTGTCGCAGGCGCGAACTCGGCGCTGATACGGAACCGTCCGGTCAAACCCGACTTTGAAGTCGGCGATCGTCGAAGCTTTGATCTTTGGCGATGCGTGCAATTTGTCGAGTTCGGCCCCGAGTTCCACGTCGGCTGAATCCATGCGCTTTTGGAGTTTGGCATTCTCCGCCTCAAATTCCTGCACGATCTTCCGGTCTTCCTCCAACCCATCGCGGTCTTTCACCTCCCAGTAAAATACCCGGGCAGCCTGCAGTTTTTGCACGGAACTTTGGTATTCGGCCGTCTGGCTCTGCATTCTGCGCATGAAATTGGAGAGCGCCTGCGCAGATTCGGCATTGAGTCCGCCGAGATTGGCAGCCTTGTCCAATTGCGCCCGCAATCTTTCCCCTGAGGCCATTGCGCCCTGATTGTCCCCATTTTTCAGAGACTCGGCCATTTTCTGCCGCTCTTCTTGCGTCGATTTTTCGATGTCTTTGGCCGCCTGGATCCTTTCCTCACGCAGCTTCTGCATCGTCTGCACCCTTTTCACCAGGAAATACCCGCCGACACCCGCCGCGGCCATCGCAACCACGAGGAACGCCACAACCACAATGACGATTGTCGTGACCTTCGAACTCTTGCGCGGAACCTGCGGTGGCAGTGGAGGCGGAACGAAACTGGAATCCATGCGGGGGATTTTAGCTTTAAGTCTCTCCATCACAAGCGAGAACCGGGGCCGGGGCGTTTCAACGGGCGCTTGAGAAAAACGCAAAACTGGGCCATAAAAATGGGTCGCTGCCCGGTTACATCGGAAGCACTCTTTCATGAACCGCCGCTTGATCCCTGCCGCTCTCTGTCTGCTCGCTGCTGGAATGCTTCCGGCACGCGAAGCCAAGGCGGACACCGCGGGCAAACCTTCCTCGCTGGACGGCGTTGGCGCGATCTTTGACCAATATTGTTTCGACTGCCACGGGGATGGGGAAAAGAAGGGCAATCTCTCGCTGGAAGAGCTTCTTCAAGCAGGAGATGCCGACGCCAATCGGCCCCCCTGGCAAAAAGCGTGGAAGCTTTTGCGCCACGGATTTATGCCACCGGCGGATGCCGATCCCATTCCGGAAAAGGATCGCAAGACACTCACGCAATGGATCGAGCAACAACGACTGGGCGTGGACTATGCGCATCCCGATCCCGGGCGCGTGACGATTCGCCGGCTGAACCGGATGGAATACGAATTCACGGTGACCGATCTTTTTGGAGTCGATCTCGGCTCAGAGGGCGATTTCAGCAGCGACGTTTCGCCGGGCAAGACGCGGCTGCGCGATATGCTCCCGCCAGACGACACGGCATTCGGCTTTGATAACATTGGCGATTTTCAGACGCTCTCTCCCGCCCTGTTGGAAAAGTATTTCAACTTAGCGGAATTCGTCGTCGATCAAGTAATCGTGCAGGATGGGCCGCATCCACCGTCGCGGATGCTTAATCCGGCGGAACTGAAGATCACCAAAGCGGAAGATCGTAAAGTAACAGAACACGCCATTTCCTTTGAGGTGCCTCATGATGGCGTGTACCGCATCGATGCGCAGTTCAATCTTGGCGGCTGGCAAGAGTACGGCGGGGCCTATGATTTCGCGATGAAGGTTGATGAAATCCCAGTCGCTGCGGAGCCTGTCGAGAACGGCGGGCAGAAAACCTATCGGCCTCACGGCGAGCTGCAATTGACGCCGGGCCAGCATCGGCTGGTTTTCACCACCGACGCGACAAAGCCAAACTGGAAGGGTGTCTATAACTATCTGGAGATGCGGCCCAAACTGCGCGTGACGGGTCCGCTCAATGCCGGCTTTGCCGAATATCCGGAATCGCATCGACGGATCTTTTTTCGAGGCGACGCGCCGGCCGATCCCGAAGCGCGACGAGCTTATGCGCGCGAGATCATGCAGCGTGTGGCCGATCGTGCATTTCGTCGTCCGACGCCAAATGCGACGCTGGATCGTCTCACTGATCTGGCAATGAGTTCGCCGCAGTTTGAACGCGGGGTCGCTGAAGGGCTGATGGCCATCCTTACCTCGCCGAAGTTTCTTTTCCGCGCCGAGACACAGCCGCAGCCTGATGATCCGAAAGCCATTCATCCGCTTGATGAATACGCGCTCGCTTCGCGTCTCTCTTATCTGCTTTGGCTCAGCCTGCCGGATGAAGAACTACGCGACCTGGCATCTCGAGGACAACTGCGAGAGCATTTGTCCGACCAGTTGCACCGCATGCTGGCCGATCCGAAATCGGAGCGCTTCTTTGAGGATTTTCCCGGCCAATGGCTCCGCACCCGCAACGCGCTTATGGCGACCGTGGGCAAGACAGATGATGCCATCAATCCCATCCGCGGCGCCATCAAGCGCGAGACGGAAATGTTTTTTGAGGACATCGCCCGTCACGATCACGATCTGCTGGAACTCGTCACCGCTGATTACACCTTCGTCAACGGCCCGCTCGCCAAATTTTATGGGATTCCTGGCGTGGAAGGCGATGAATTTCGTAAAGTAACGCTTTCGCCCGAGAGCCACCGCGGCGGGATCTTGACCCAAGCTAGTTTTCTTTTTCCCACGTCGAATCCTGGACGCACTTCACCGGTCAAGCGGGGGCTGTTTGTCTTGGAAAATCTGCTCGCGATCCAACCACCACCGCCTCCGCCCAGCATTCCCGCTCTCGAGGATGCCAAAGCCAATGGCGTGGCGCCCAGGACGGTCCGCGAACAGCTAGCCTTGCATCGCTCGGAGAAATCCTGCGCCGCCTGCCACGCGCATTTTGATCCGATTGGTTTGGTTTTGGAAAATTACGATGTCGTGGGGCGCTGGCGCACTTCGGAAAAGGGCATCCCGATAGAGCCCGATGAAAAGACGGTCACCGGCCAGACACTGCATGGTCTTGAAGATTTGAAGGCGATGTTTGTCGCGAGAAAACAGAAGTTCTATCAGTGCGTGACGGAGAAGCTTCTTACTTACGCGCTAGGCCGCGGTCTCGAACCTAGTGATGCGGTCACCGTCGATGCAATCGCGGAAAACGTCGCTGCCGAGGGCGGCAAATTCTCCACGCTGCTTACCGCCATCGTGCAAAGCCCGCCCTTCCAAACCCGCCGTGGCGATGACGGCAGCCTGAAGATTGCCCCACGCATCGCTATTCCACCCACGCCACCACCCGATCAACGCAAGGCCCGCAGGAATCGGCCGGTGAATGTGGAGGAACCGGTGAAGCAAGTCGAAAAAACAGAGTAAGAAGCCCGAAATCCGAATGACGAATGACGAAATAAATCCGAAGCTCGAAGGCCGAAGCAGCCACGTTGCGTATTCTAGACGCGCAATTCGGATTTCGGATTTCGGCCTTCCTTCGTCATTCGTCATTCGGATTTCGGGCTTATTTCCACAATCAGATTTCTGGTTTCCATCTATCCCATGAACACCACTCTCTCTCGCCGCCGCTTTCTTCGAGGACTGGGCGCTAGCCTGGCTCTTCCGGCACTAGACGCATTTGCTCCACGTCTGCGCGCCGCGAGCTCTGAGCCGCGTCTCGCCACCACCGCCGGCGGGATGCCGCTGCGCATGGCTTTTGTCGCTTTTGCCAATGGTTCCAACTACGAGCGCTGGCGGCCCAAAGGCGCAGGCCGCGATTACGAGCTCAATGAAACCTTTGAGCCGATGGCGGAACTCAAGAACAAGTTTCAGATCATCACAAACCTCGCGCACGACGCCGCAAATAACTGGGGCGACGGCACCGGTGATCATGCGCGGTCCGGGGCGTCGTTTCTCACCGGTTGCCACGCCTGGAAAACACTGGGTTCGCGGCTGCATCTCGGCATTTCCGTGGACCAGATTGCGGCCCGTCAGGTCGGCCACCTCACGCGACTCGATTCGCTTCAGCTAGGCATCGAAGGCGCGCGTCTGTATGGTTCCTGCGACACGGGTTATCCGTGCGCCTATCAATATAACATTTCCTGGGCTTCGGAGACACTGCCGCTCGCGCCCGAGCCCAACCCGCGGCTCGTCTTTGAAAAATTGTTCGGAGGCGGCACCGCCGAGGAGCGTGCGGCGAATTTGAAGCAGCGCCTCGAACGCCGTAAAAGCGTGCTCGATTTTGTGCTGGATGACGTGCGGAGCCTGAACCGCGACCTGGGCCGCAATGATCGCCAAAAGCTGGATGAATATCTTTCGGGCATCCGGCAGATCGAAGAACAGATCGCAAAATCCGAGCGGTTCTCTCTACCGCAGCCCTCCATGGAGGAACCAGGCAGCACCCCCGAAGATCACACGATCCACGTCGATCTCATGTACGATTTGCTGGCGCTCGCTTTCCAGACGGATTCCACGCGCGTCATTAGCTTTGCCGTCGCACCCGAAGGCAGCAACCGCCCCTTCCCCAGCCTGAATATTTCCGAAGGCCACCATTACTTGACGCATCACTCCGGAAACAAAGACAAAATCCTCAAGGTCGCTCAGATCGAGCGCTGGTACATGGAACGCTTTGCCCGCTTCCTGCGGACGCTCGACGGCATGAAGGAATCGGACGGCACCTCCGTGCTCGACAATTCCATGATCGTCTATGGCTGCGCCATCGGCGACGGCAACAAGCACAATCACGACGAATTGCCGGTCGTCCTCGCCGGCGGCGGCGGCGGAACCCTGCAGACGGGCCGCCACGTGTTACTTGAACAGCAAAAACCGATGACCAATCTCTACACCGCCATGCTCGACCGCATGGGAGTGAAAGCCGAGAAGGTCGGCGACAGTACCGGCCAGCTCGAGGACGTTTAAGGCAAAAGGTCTCCGCCTGAAACCCGCCAGCCGAGGCAGGCGGTAAAGCGCGCGTATTAGTTACTTGTCCGCGGGTTTCGCAGATTCATCCTTCGTGATGATGCCATTGAGCAGGCCGCCGTGATCTCCTCCGCTCCACGTGCCGGCGTAGGTGCCATTGTGCACAAGGACGCGCGCGGAATAGGCACTCCCCTCATAAGCATTGCCACCGGGTAGTTTCAGTTTATCGACGATGATCATTGCGGTGTCTCCTGCCCATTTCACCTGGACGGGAATCGGAATCACTGCCTCCTGCCCACCGTGTTTCATGCGCGCGTTGATGACCCACGAACTGCCACTGACTTTTTCCACACTAACGATGGAATATTTATCCTCTTTTTCAGCACCCATGACGCCATCCTTCACCGGGGACCAGCGACCTGACATGGTCACCGCCGTCATCGCGGCCTTGAAACGGGATTCCAATTCATCCTGGCTGGGAACAGCGGCATCCTCGGCGTGAAGGATGGGACTGACAAACAAGGCGACAAGCGCGGCGAGTGCAAAAAGGTTCGATTTCATGAGAACTTGCTTTGCCGGGCATATTGCCAGAGGAATGACTTTGGGCAAGATAAGAAGCAACACGGCAACCCGATTTACCGCATCACACCTGCGGATATTTCCACGGATCTCGATAGGGACGATGCATCAATTCGGTGGCCCCGGGATCGTTAACGATTTGCTCTTTGTCGCCATCCCATTCGATGCTGCGTCCGAGGCGCCAGGAGATCATGCCAAGGAGAGGCAGCGTGGAAGCTCGATGACCGATCTCGATACTGGCCACAGGCGGACGCTTTTGATCGAGGGCATCCATGAAGTCCGCCCAGAGCAGAGTTAGATTGTGGCCATCCGGCTCCTGGAGCTCTGATTTCTCGTGAATCTGAGCCTCGCGGTTGTTACTTGGATAAAAGGTCCAGCCGTCGCGCCAGCCAATGTGAAGGATGCCGTTTGTGCCGTAGAAATAGGCGCCGATGGAATGTTTCTCTGTGGCGTTGCCCGCAAATTTCCGGTGCTCCCACACGCACGTGAATTTCTCAAATTCATAGGTCGCAACCTGATGATCCGGTGCATCGGTCGTTTGCTCCTTTTCATTAAGAATCGGCGCGCCGGCGACCGATCGACCCCCTGAACAAAAGATACGCCGGGGATGTTTTTCTTCGGTCCACCACAGCACCTGATCGAGCCAATGCGCGCCCCAATCACCAAGCGTGCCATTTCCATAATCGAGAAATTCCCGCCAGCCACCGGGATGAAGTTTGCTATTGAAAGGCCTCACCGGCGCAGGGCCACACCAACGATCCCAGTCCATCGTTTTCGGCGGCGTACTATTCGCGCGCGGCTTTTCCAGACCGCCACCGTTATAGGCGAAGAGACGAACCATCCCCACATCGCCCACTTTGCCCGACTTCAGAAACTTCATCGCACTCACGTGATGCGGGCCGATGCGGCGATGCAGCCCGACCTGCACGACGCGGCCTGATTCCCGCGCCGCCTTATACATGGCTCGGCTTTCATTCACGGTGTGGCCGGTCGGTTTCTCCACAAAAACGTGCGCTCCCGCGGCCAGCGCGTCGATGGTTTGCAATGCATGCCAGTGATCGGGAGTCGCGATGATCACAATGTCCGGTTTTTCTTTTTCGAGGAGCTCGCGGTGATCGCTGTAAGTCTTTGGTGAGTCACCCGTCCAGCCATTGACCTGATCGGCGGCGACCTCGAGACCATTGCCATCCACATCGCAAAGCGCCACGATCTGGCAGCGCTTTGAGGCCGCAGCCTCCTGCAAAATGTTTTTCCCCCACCAGCCGCAGCCAATGAGCGCCGTGCGGTATTTTCCCGTGTTACTTTGACCCAGGATATAGGGAGCACCTGCGAGGAGGAGGCCTGTTGACTTGAGAAAGGTACGGCGTTTCATGTTATTTTTTGCGAAAATCGAGAACGGCGATGTCACCACGAGAACTGCGGCAGTAAAGAAATCCATTGGCGAGCACGGGAGCCGTCCAGCATTTGCCATCGAGGATTTGGGCGCGCGCCGTGGGCTTAAAGGCCTCCGGAGAAACCGGAGCAATCATTAGCTCACCTTTGGCGGATAGCGCGATAATTTTCCCATCGGCAATCGCAATCGCGCCAAAACCAAAATCGGCCTGAGCCCACACCTGATCTCCGGTCTCAATGGCAATGCATTTGAGTTGTGCTCTGCTGGTCGCGTCGCCATCCACGCCGTAGAGATACTTGTCCACGAGGATTGCGCCGTTGAGCTGTGTGCGCAAATTACGGCTCTTCCAAAGAGCTTCAGGCTCAGCATCCGGGCCACCTGGCTTAAACAAAGCCGCGCCTTTGTTATATCCAGTGGAAATGAACACCTTGTCGCCGTAGGGAATCGGATCGGAAGCATTGACGCCATATTGCGTGAGCCATTTCATGCGCCAGTTTTCCTTGCCGGTTTCGGGTACGACCGAAAGATAGGCTTGCCCATTGGCAAACCAGATTTCGGTTTTGCCGCCAATGGAAACCGGAAGAGGAGTGTTATACCCGGCGTCTCCTTCTCCAGATTTCCAGGCTTCCTTTCCAGTCTCCTTTTCCACCGCCATCCCGGCCTCGCCGATATTCAGAATCAAAAGATTTTGATATACCGTCGGCGCCCCGGAATAGCCCCACGTGGGAGCACGCGCCGAGGTCTCTTTCACGATCTGCCGATTCCAAAGGATTTTGCCGCTCGCAGCGTCAAAGCAATAGAGGTCGCCCCAGCGACTCAGCCAATAGAGATGATCTCCGTCGAGCGTTGGCGAACCCGTAGTACCACCTTCAAAAAACTGGTCGCCGAGTTCGGATGGATAGCTTTGTTTCCAAACCTCCTTTCCCGTCGCAGCATCGAAACAGAAAACCGTGTCAGAGCCGTCCGCAAACCCGGCAGTGTAAGCTTTGCCATTGCCGATGACGAAGGAGGAAAAGCCGAGTCCGACCGTTGCCTTCCACGCGACCGGCGGCCCTTGATCCGGGAACTGATCGATCCAGCCTTTCTCCTGCGAAATGCCGGTGCGGGCCGGGCCACGCCATTGGGGCC